>Ga0255057_10002028_pt1 | contig 11112 bp, 10 predicted proteins | sample Cases_109_6_MG_FD_189022 | JGI IMG/M metagenome (GOLD analysis project Ga0255057, IMG submission 189022) | Seawater microbial communities from Amundsen Gulf, Northwest Territories, Canada - Cases_109_6 | ecosystem: Environmental > Aquatic > Marine > Gulf | place: Canada: Northwest Territories... | reverse complement strand
CCAGCGAGCAACAGAGTAAGGCGTTCGGATGGACGAGCAAGCCAGTTACCCAAAGGTGGCCCAATTGCGGTCCGTTGAGGAGTTCCGAACGCGGCTGCGGGAGTTAGGCCTGGATTTGCCGGTGGACGAGACGTGTCTCACGGCGGCGGCCGGGTCGCCGTTGGCTGAGCCGATCGAGGTCAGCGGGTTTCACCTCGGCAATCGCTGGTGCATCCACCCGATGGAGGGCTGGGATGCCAACTCCGATGGCAGCCCCAGCGAACATACACTCCGTCGTTGGCGACGGTTCGGGTTGAGCGGGGCAAAACTCATCTGGGGGGGGGAAGCGGCGGCCGTGCGGCTGGACGGTCGAGCGAACCCCAATCAAACGACCGCTCTGGCCGGGAATCGCAGTGGACTAGCGGCCCTACTGGCCGAGTTGAAAGCGGGCCATAGCGAGCAAACCGGATCGCTCGACGGTTTGCTGGTTGGCCTGCAGTTGACCCATTCGGGACGGTTCAGCAAGCCGAACGAAAAGACGCGTGCCGAGCCGCGGATCGCTTATCACCATCCGCTGTTGGATGAGAAGTTCCAGATCGATCCGGGCGACGACTCCGTGGTGTGGACGGATGCTGAACTGGAGGAACTGATCGACGACTACGTAGCCGCGGCACGTCTTGCCAGCGAAGTTGGCTTTCAGTTTGTTGACGTGAAGGCGTGCCACGGCTATCTGCTGCACGAGTTTTTGAGCGCTCGACGACGTCCGGGCAAGTTTGGCGGCGACCTCGCAGGTCGAAGCCGATTGCTGCTGGAAATTATTCGACGGGTGCGGGAAGAGATTCCTCAGTTGATCGTCGGCGTGCGGCTGAGTCTGTTCGACATCGTTCCCTATCGCACCAGCCGTGAGATCGGCCAGCCGATGGCTTACGATAGCCTATTGCCCTACGAATTCGGCTTTGGCACCGATGCCGACGATCCTCTCCAGTACGATCTCACCGAGCCGCTGGAGTTGTTGCGCCGGCTGACCGACAACGGCGTGGCGATGGTCAACGTCAGTTGCGGCAGCCCGTACTACAGTCCGCACATCCAACGGCCGGCCATCTTTCCGCCGAGCGACGGCTATCTGCCTCCCGAAGATCCGCTGGTGGGCGTGTGGCGGCAAATCGACGTCGTGCGGCAATGCAAAGCGGCAATCGGTGACCTGCCGTTGGTGGGCAGCGGCTATTCCTATCTGCAAGACTACTTGCCCCACGTTGCCCAGGCCGTCGTGCGCAAGGATTGGGTCGATTTCGTCGGTTTGGGGCGGATGGTGCTGAGCTATCCGGAGATGCCGTACGATGTGCTCACCAAGGGCAGTCTTGAACGGAAGAAAGTCTGCCGCACTTTCAGCGATTGCACGACCGCTCCTCGCCACGGCCTCATCTCGGGCTGCTTTCCGCTGGACGCCTACTACAAAGGTCTGTCCGAGCGAGACGAGTTGGTGAGCATCAAACAGCGTCTCGGCAAGCAAAACCGACCCGACTAGTGCAAGGTGCACACCCATGTGCCGACGTTTTTCGATGTCGCTACGCCATTTCCTTAGGACATGCAAGCTTGAGGATACGCGCATGCAATTTGGCAAGTCGCTCTAACCTTCAACGCGGCAAAGCTTCGTCAGTCGTTGATACCGCTGCCGCCGGCAAGCCCGCTGCCGCCGGCAAGTCTTATCTTCTTGTCTGCCAACAGGTTGCATGCGGTTGTGCGCTGTATAATTGATGACGGCTGTCGTCACGCCGAGCGCATTTTTTCCGTGCCGGATCCTGGGTCAAACTTTGCTCAGCACTACGCAACTCACTACCTGAATTGCACTTCCGACACATTCTTTGCTCTTCGGCATGGCACGTGCAATTTACGCCTTCGGCGTGCCGGGCGGGCATGTGACCACCTGCCCAATGATTCCCCTCTATCAGGTTAGTCGAGCCCAGAGTGGCTCAAGGAGAAAACAATGTTTCGACGCATCCTTTTAATGTTGGCAGTGTTAGCCGCTGTGGCGTTGGCCGGCAGCGCATCAACGGCCGAAGCGCGCCACGGCTGCTATCGGGGCGGTTACTACGGCGGGCATCACAGCTACTACGGTGGCCATTCGGGCTACTATCGTAGTGCCAGGTACCATAGCTATGGCCCGAGCTATTACCGGGGCCATTACGGCGGCCACCGCGGCCACTATGGCCATCACGGTGGCGGGATTAGTTTTTCATTCGGTTTCTGATGCCGCAGGTACAATCTTTCCTGGGTCGGAGGGCGTCCCAACCGACGGCCCAGGAAATCGCCGGTTTTCTTACCGGCCACAGAGCAAGCCCGCTGCCCCCGGCAAGCCCTCTCACTTGCTTTCACCCTACACTAATGCCACCGGTCGCCATTTCGACTACTCAGTATGAGATTCCAGTGTGGCACATATGATGTCACACTGCCTGTGACAGGGGCATTCCGGACGGGGTCATGTCGTTGTAAGTCATTTATAGCAAATGATTTACAGATATTTTTTTATGTTTTGGCATGTTACGTGCCCTAATACCTGTGCCAGAGCGGCTGAAACCATCCCATCCCATCCCACCTCACTGGCCGCTGGGGAACAGAAAAAAAGGAGACATGACCATGTTCAAGAAAACCTTACTAATGCTGGCGTTGGTCGGAACATTTTCCTTTGCAATCACTGCGGACGCTAATGCCTGGGTGATCGTACGACGCGGCGGTCCCCTGCGTCGGGTGGTTGCTCGCACTGTGTTGCCTCCGTACCCAGTGACTCGCCGTGTGATTGCCGGACCGGTCTATCGCGGTCCCATGGTCTACGGACCGAGCGTTTACGCAAGCCCCGGCGTGTACGCGAACCCCGCCGTGTACATCGGCCCCGGCGTGTACATTGGCTACTAACCGTTGCCTGACATTTTGAGACGCCGTACGTGGGAATGTGTGTGCCGACCGCGGAAGCAAGCTACCGCCTGCTAGCTCCAACGAGTGAGCAGGCGGTTTTTTGTGCGCCCGGACTTTTCATCGGTAATCACTACGATCGGAACAATCCTCATCCTCGCAGGTCAACGTTCCGATCACAGAATAGGAGGATTCTCTACTTCCAACCACGACTTTCTGCGATGACCGCTAGAAATCTATTCTTGTCGAGTCTGCCGATGCTGGTAATCATTAGCGATTTGCACCTGACCGACGGCACGAGTGGATCGACCATCTCGCCGGGCGCTTTCGCATTGCTGGGAGAGCGGCTGGCCGATTTGGGGAGGAGTGCTTCCAAACGCCGCGATGGGAGCTATCGCCCCGTCCAGCGGGTCGATCTCGTGCTCTTGGGAGACGTGCTCGACATCATCCGCTCCACCCAATGGCAGGCGGGCCAGGTGCGACCTTGGGACGATGCGAAGTCGCCTGAATTGTTCAACTCCGTGTCGCGAATCACCGGCGACGTCCTTCGCCACAACGAACAGGCGTTGGCCGAATTTCGCAAACTTGCGCAACAAGGCGTCTCGATCCCGCCAGCCACGCGCGACGGCCGGCCGGCCGTTGGTCAGCTCCAACCTGTGCCGGTGCGAATTCACTACATGGTGGGCAACCACGATTGGTTCTTCCACCTGCCGGGCGAAGACTACAACCGGCTGCGACGGCAGATCGCCGTACACCTGGGCCTGGCCACCTATCCCGACGCGCCGTTTCCCCATGAGATATGGGAAAGCAACGAACTGGTGGAGGTGATGCGGCAACACAAGGTGTTCGCTCGACACGGCGATGTCTACGACCCGTTCAACTACGAAGGCGATCGCGACGCGAGCAGCCTGGGCGACGTGATCGTCCTGGAACTGCTGAACCGGTTCGGCGTGAAAGTGAAACAAGAGCTGGGCAACGACTTGTCGAGCAGCGCACTGGCTGGCTTGCGCGAAATCGACAACATCCGCCCGCTGCTGCTGATCCCGGTGTGGATCGACGGCCTGTTGGAGCGATGCTGCGGGCAGTCTGCCGTGCGCAAAGAAGTGAAGCGCATCTGGGACGAGTTGGCCGACGATTTCCTCGACCATTCGTTTGTGCGACAACGCGACACGTGGAGCCCGGTAGACATGGTCGACGGGCTGCAAAAGGCCCTGAAATTTAGCCGGCGACTGTCGGTCGGCTGGGCAAGTTGGATCGCTCAGTGGATGGCCCGTCTGCGTGGCGCAGAGACAGACTCCTTTTTTCACCACGCGCTCACCGAACAGGACTTCCGCAATCGGCGGGCGAAGCATATCGTCTACGGGCACACGCACCGCGCGGAGGTTGTGCCGCTCGACGCCAGCTATGCCGACGGCTTTGTCCTCCACCAAACATATTTCAACTCGGGCACCTGGCGGCGCGTGCACGAACAAACGCGGTTCGCACCGCGGGAGCACGAGTTCATCGCCGCCGACACGCTGAGCTATCTGGCATTTTTCAAGGAGGACGAACGTGGCGGCCGGCCCTATGAAACGTGGACGGGCACTTTGGGAATCCACCCCTTTAGCGAGACCACCCATCGAGTCGACCAGGGCAGTTTAGCGGGAGCCAACGACCATGCCACCGGGCAACCGATTTCGACACCAGGCGTACCGATCGGAGCGCCCCACTTCCCCGTTCCACTTGCTCCCCACGGCGTGCCCGACGGACCCGTCCTCGGCTGAGTTTGGCGAGTTGACCAACTTGCCGAAGCAGCTTATCTTGCCCGACTCGGGTGAAGCAAGGTATGATCGTAATGGGAGGTCATCATGAATGATCAACAACTCCTTGAGCGGATAGTCTGTGACCCCAAAGTCATGGTTGGTAAGCCCGTGATTAAGGGGACCCGACTGACCGTGGAATACGTTTTGAATCTATTGGCTCACGGCTCGGGCGCCGATGCCATCCTCGAAGAATACGAGGGACTGACGCCGGAAGACATTCAAGCGTGTCTGCTCTTTGCTTCGAGTTCGCTGTCGAGCACAGCCTTCCTGCCGCTGGAAGCGGAGTCGGCTTAAATGCGCTTCCTTGTGGATGAATGCGCGGGGCCCTCGCTCGCGAGTTGGCTTCGCGATCAGTCTCACGAGGTCTTCAATTTGAGCCGTAGGCGCTAGCCTCGGGTTTTTTGCAATTCCACCCGACGCTAGCGCGTATGGCTCGTCCTTCGGCCAATGCGGGAGCCAACGACCATGCCGCCGGGCAACCGATTTCGACACCAGGCGTACCGATCGGAGCGCCCCACTTCCCCGTTCCACTTGCTCCCCACGGCGTGCCCGACAGACCCATCCTCGGCTGAATTCGACGCCACACTCACTGCCGCCGGGGCGGCGTTTGGCCAGGCGCGCATTGCGGCCGTCTATTGTGTGCATGGCACGTTTGCCGGCAACGACGCGCTGGGCCTGTTGACCGAATTGGCACGGTTTGCCCCGGGGTTGAGCGAATCGCTCAGCCGCTTGGGGAAACAGACGGTCGACGCCATCGCCGGCGAGTCGGGCAATTACACGCCCGAATATGTCGCCCAGTTCCAGGCGGGGCTCAGCGCCGGCGCTGGTCGCACGATCCCCGTGCGATTGTTCAATTGGTCGAGCCAAAACAATCACATCGGCCGGGCGGACGGCGCGGTGCGACTGGTGGACGAGCTAGCCCGGCTGGCGGTCGGTTTGCCTGAGGAGCACTTGCGTTCCGCCCAACCGCCGCGGGTCTTGCTGTGGGGACACAGCCACGCGGGCAACGTGTTTGCCTTGGTTTCCAATTTGCTCGGCTGCGATGCGGAAACCGCGAACGATTTTTTCCACGCGGCTCGCTCTTTTTTTCGGCCCTGGCTAAGGCGCAAGATTGACCTACCCGTCTGGGAATCGGTGCGACGGTTGCTCGGTGAACCCGATCATCCGCTGCGCCGGTTGGAGCTGGACGTCGTCACGTTTGGCACTCCGGTGCGGTACGGCTGGGATGCCGATGGCTACGCCAACTTGTTGCATTTCATTCATCACCGTCCGCCGCCCCAGGGGGTTGAGTATCAGGCGCCAGTGCCGATCGAGCCGGTGAGGATGCTCAGTGCGGTTGACGGCGACTATGTCCAACAAATGGGCATCTCGGGCAGCAATCTGGCGCCCAATCCCCTGGCGCTGCGAACCTTGGCGGCCGACTGGCGGCTGGACAAGTTCCTGGAGCAGGACGTGCCATGGGAGCGGTTGCTGACACGACTAAAGCACGGCACTCGGGTCCCCGACGAGGGCACCACCTTGCTGGTCGACTACGAAAGAGACGAGGGGGGCATCCATCACCACTTGCTAGGCCACGCGGTGTATACTCGCCGCAAGTGGCTGCCGTTGCTTTGTCGAGAGGTGGCCACAAGATTTTATGGAGCCAGATTCCATGGAGCATCGGCATGACCGACTACATCCAAGTGTCGACGACCACTGAAACCGAGCACTCGGCCCAAGAGATTGCCGCGGCGCTGGTTGAGCAGCGCTTGGCAGCATGTGTGCAAGTGTCGGGCCCGGTCGAGAGCGTTTACCGTTGGCAGGACAAGGTCCAACAGTCGCAGGAATGGCTTTGCACGGCGAAAACCCGCGCTTCGCTCTTTCCCCAAGTCGAAGCGGCGATACGCGAATTGCACACCTACGAGTGCCCCGAGATCGTTGCCGTACCGATCGCCGATGGCTCGGCCGCGTACCTCACCTGGCTAGGCGAACAGACTTAGCCGGCGGCGTTCCGCCCTCGATGTCGGCTAAGGATCAGCCGGTAAATAACTCCGCCATTTCCGGCAGGGAAGTGTCAAAATAGAGCTATACCGCCCAAAAAACTCTAAATTCCCAAATCGTGGAGTTATTTACCGGCTGATCCTAACCCTGCACACTTCGCCTATGTTTTCAACAGGTTTAGCGAACGGTTGAACATTGATAGCCGTGGGGCGGAAGCCCACGGCCCGCGACGTCGCAACCATCGGCTTTCGCCGACGGCTAGGATCATCTATCTACGGCCATGTCAGAACATCCGTGTCTGATAACTGCCAGTGACGGGAAATGCGTTGTGACCCGCGGCGCGCAAGTGTTCGACGAACTCCCGCGGCCCATGCGTGCAATAGATCTCCGCGGCGTTGACCCGCTGGACGGTCTCCAGCAACTGGTCGAAGTCGGCGTGGTCGGACAGGGGCAGTGCGTGGTCGACGCCGTAGCGGAACTTCGTGCTGGGATCGATGGCCCAACCCGTGACCGCGACGCTCACCGGCCGTGCGATTCCGGCCAGCCGATAGCCGCGCATCCCCCGGGGAAGCGTCACCACCGCATGCCCCCTCAACGCTGCTTCCCGGTATTCGGCCACGTCCCCCAGGTCGACGCCGCACTGGCGATAGACTTCACTCACGGCGAAGGTCAGCGGATGCTGCAGCACGGGGATGCCTGCCGAGGTGAGCAGTTTGCTTACTTCCTGCGCCTTTCCCAACGCATAGGCGTGCACCACGGGCGTGCGGTCCTGGGTAAGTGTCTCACGCACCAACTCGACGAGTTCGCCAACGACTTCCTCCCGCGGCGGCATGCAGTAGCGGGGTCGGCCGAACGTGCTTTCCATCACCAGGATGTCGGCTTGCGGCAACTCGGCCGACTCGCACGTAGCGGACTTCTCCAGCTTGAAGTCGCCCGTGTACAATAGCGATCGCTCGCCATCCTCGGCCAGCAGCATGGCCGATCCCAAACAATGACCGGCTGGAAAGGTGGTCAGCCGCAACGGGCCAAACTCCAGCGGCTCTCGGTAAGGAAGCTGCTTAGTCCGGCGATGCGCGCCGCGGCGATGTTGGTAGAGCTGAGCAGTAGCCAGCGTGCAGAGTGCCAACTCGTGCGAGGCGATGTGGTCGGCGTGCGCATGCGAAATGAAGGCCCGCGGCTGGCGCCGCCGCACGTCGACCGCTAGACCGGCCGCGGTGAGAAACAGACCTCGATCCCAATGAAACATAGCGCGCCACTCCGCGATTCCCACTCCGCGATTCATCGTAGCGGATGTCGGCAGAGAAAGTTGCGGTGAGTCATTACCACTTCAGGCCAAACTGTTCCCCGCCGCTGGGGCTGCTGATGCCGCCTTTGAGATGTTTGTCTGACTGCTTGCGGCGCCGGCGAACCCTCATCGCGAGACTTCGACTCGGGCTTTTCCGGCGTGGGCATCAGGGCCTTGAGCGACAAGCCGATCCGCTGCGCCTCGGGATCGACCGACAGCACTTTCACTTCGACTTCCTGGCCTTCACTCACGACGTCGCCCGTGCGTTGCACGCGGCCGTGGCCCAATTCGGAAATGTGGATGAGCCCCTCGACGCCCGGCTCAAGTTTGACAAAGGCCCCAAACTGCATCAGCTTGGAAACCGTGCCTTTCACCCGTGTGCCAATGGGATACTTGCTTTCGACGTTTTCCCAGGGACTTGCGCCCAAGTCGCGATAGGCGAGCGAGATCTTACCGTTTTCTCGGTTCACCTTTTCTACCCGCACCTTGATGGTTTGGCCCACGGAGAGCACATCCTTGGGATGTGTCACACGCTCCCAGCTAAGTTGGCTGACGTGCAGCAACCCGTCGACGCCGCCCAAGTCGATGAACGCGCCGAAATTCTGCAAGTTGCGCACCACGCCTTCGCGAATCTGGCCCGGGGCCACCTCGGCCAACAACTTTTCCCGCTGCTCCTTGCGCTCGCGTTCCATGACGGCCCGATGGCTGAGTACCAGGTTCTTGCGGTCGCGATTGGCTTCAGTGATTACGCAGTTGAGCCGCTCTCCGACATACTCCTCGGGGTTCTCCACGCGAAAGATCGACACTTGACCCATGGGGATAAAACCGCGAATGCCGGAGATCTGACATTCTAGCCCGCCTTTGTTGGAACCGGTGACGGTCACATCGACGATCTGGCCTTCGGCCACGTCGTCCCAATTGCCGACGTCGACCGCAGCGGTGGGGAGCGCCATTTCGTACAGACCTTGCTCGTCATCAAGCCGCGCTACGACCACCTCGATCTGTGCGCCGACTTCCGGGGCCGTCTTGTCTTCGAATTGCTTCAGCGGCAACACTCCCTGATTGCGACCGCCCAACTCGACGAAGACGTCTTCGCGATGCAACTTGGCAACCGTGGCGGTCAAGCGTGTGCCGGGGGCCAACTCGCTGGAGTCGGTGTCGCCTGCGGATGAGTTTTCGATCAGCGCATCAAGCGACTCACTACCCAGTGCCGCGGCGAGCTCCTGCTCCAACTCGGGCGAAAGTTTGTCGCGTACGTTCGGCGGCGGATAACTCTTTTTCGCCGGTTCCGGCTGGGCGGCGGGACTGCCCGGTTCGCCTGCTGGTTGGACCGCCGGTTGGACCGGTGTGACCGGCTTGGCGATGGCGGTCTCTTGGGCGTCCTCGGCACGCTGTGTACCGATCTGCAATCGCTCGCTGGGACGCGCCGTGGCAGCGGGCGGCTCGGTCGCAACGGTCTCGTCGACGCTCGCTTGCGTCTTCGCGGCATCGCTCGATACCGGTTCACTCGCTACGGCCTCGGCGGGCGGGGTTGTTGATGAGGGAGACTCGGTCGCGGCAGTCTCGGCGGAAGTCTCGGAAGGGGTCTTATTAGTTGGTTCGGGGTCGTCAGCGTCGGGCGTCATGGTTTCGAAAGTCCTACAGAGACAAAAAACGAGCTGGTTGGCCAGCAGCCTCTAGCGCCGCAAGTGTAACCGTCGGCAGCGAGGTTGTACAACTGTCTCACTCCAAGGCAGGCCGAGGCCAAGGGAATCATGAAAAGTTCAGAAAAGTCAGGGGAAAGGAGTCTTGCATATTATGGGCCGGCCGGTTGCGCTAGGGAACCACTGCTGGCATACTTTTTGATTCGCTCTGGCACACCCGGAATGAGCTTGGCCGCGTTTTCGGAATAAATTTTGCGGAGCACCTCGTCGGGCAAGCCCAAGCCGTAGATGTTCCACAAACCTTGCGGCGGATATTGGTCCTCGGCGTAGCTGAAATATTCGTCTCGTGTCTCCAGCATCCGCCAGTGCGGAAGGAGCCGACTGGGCTCGCGGGGCCCGTCCGTGCCGAAAAGGATACGATCCTTATATTCTAAGAAGAATTTTCGAGCAGTGAAAGGCTGTCGACCCAATTCTGCGATGCGGGCGGTGATATCTACGTGAAGATTAGGATATTTTTCCAGCCATTGTCCGACTATCGCCAAGTTTTCGGGATAGTTGGCCACGTGGGCCCCGATGAAGATGGTCTGCGGATGTCGCCCGATCACGCGATTTCGCGCCGCAAGCAATTCGTCGTGCGACGGATATTTGTCTCCGGCATAGCTCCAATCCGGGTGGCGGCGCAGCTCCTCCCAACGCTCGTTGAAGCGATCGACCGGCTGAAAGAATGCCACGGGGTCGGCCGAGTGGATCAGCACCGGCATCTGTAGCTTGCCGCACGCGTCCCAGATCGGATCCCAGCGCGGTTCGTCGATCGCCATCAACGAGCCGTCCGGGTTGCGATACCGGAGCCCCAACATCTTGAAAATCTTGAGACCTGCTGCGCCGCGCTGTTTGGCGTCGGCCAAGCCGATTGCCATGCGGCGGCCGAAATCAGCGCGGTGGCAGTCCCAGGTAGCCGGGTCGTCACGCTCGCCCGTGCCCTGCCAGTCGATGTTGGCGAAGATCACAAATCGATCGCGGTACTTGGTCCACAAATACTCTTTGTGCTCTTCCAATTCTTCGCCCAACTGACCGTCGAGGCTGACGCATACCGCAATGTTTTGGCTGTCCATCACCCTCACATAGGCATCCAACAGAGCAGGCACGTGCCGAAACTTCAGCCGTGGATGAACATGCACGTCGACTACCGGAAACTTGGCCCGTTGGGGACGATTCTTGGGATGCACCAACGAAGACCGCGGCCGAAACTGATCGAGCGTCAGCGGCCGACCATTTTTACCATCGAGAAATTCCTCGGCTTGACCATTCGTGCCGACTGTCAGTGCGACCAGGAGAAAAAGCGTCGAGGAAAGAGTGTCTCCGCGAGAAATCATTAGAGCAACTCTCGCAAATGAAAATGGAACTTGCCAAGTTTGCCGCCATAGTTGCCGGCGCCGATTGCGAGCACCCCCTCGCCGGCGGCCGTATGCAGAGCAGTTTTCATGGCTGCGGCTACCGCTTGTTCGTCGACACCGTC
>Ga0255057_10002027_pt1 | contig 11116 bp, 12 predicted proteins | sample Cases_109_6_MG_FD_189022 | JGI IMG/M metagenome (GOLD analysis project Ga0255057, IMG submission 189022) | Seawater microbial communities from Amundsen Gulf, Northwest Territories, Canada - Cases_109_6 | ecosystem: Environmental > Aquatic > Marine > Gulf | place: Canada: Northwest Territories... | reverse complement strand
CTTGAGCACGGGATTGAGCGACGTCATGGGATCCTGGAATACGAAGCCGATTCGTCCGCCACGCACCTTCCGGAGTTCCTTCATGCTCATCTTGAGCAGGTCTTCTGATTCGAAGATCGCTTCGCCCGACGCGATTTCCCCCGGCGGCATCGGAATCAACCGGAGCATCGACATCACCGTCACACTCTTGCCCGAGCCGCTCTCGCCGACCACACCGAGGAACTCACCCCTGTTGAGGACGAAGTTGACGTCGGTGACGGCGTGGACGACACCGTCCTGGGTGTGGAACCGAGTGGTCAGATCCTTGACCTCGAGGATCGGTTCGGGTTGTGGCATGTTTCGTCCAATCGGGCGCGAGACGGTGGGAGCATAGCGTTCGGCGCAGATCGAGATACTCCGGGCGTGAGGACCCCAGCCCCCCACGGGGAGCGCGTTTCGTGCCCCGGCGAAGACATCCGGATTTCGCCACGGCAGCGGGGCGCCGGAGGGCGGGTATGGTCTGCGCCGTGCCCGATCTTCTTGCAACTGCACGGGATCTCCAGGACGACATCGTTCGTCTTCGACGCAACCTGCACCGCCATCCCGAGATAGGGAACGACCTTCCGATCACCCGCGGACTCGTCCTCGAGGCGCTCGACGGCCTTCCACTCGAGTTGAATCTTCACGAAACCACGAGCGGGATTGCTGCTGTGCTGCGGGGCGGCCGACCGGGCGAAACGGTCCTACTGCGGGGGGATATGGACGCTCTCCCGATGCCCGAAGACACGAAGCTCGACTTTGCGTCTGAACATGAAGGTGCCATGCACGCCTGCGGGCACGACCTCCACACCTCGATGGTGGTGGGAGCCGCCAGGCTGCTGTCGGAGATGAAGAATGACCTGGCAGGCAATGTGGTGTTCATGTTCCAACCCGGAGAAGAGGGCTACGCCGGAGCGAAATTGATGTTGCAAGAAGGGCTTCTGGACTCGTCGGGCGATAGGCCGACGGGTGCATTCGCCATTCACGTCTCGCCATGGTTCGCCAGCGGGACGATCAACCACAAGCCGGGCCCGGCGATGGCCTCGGCCGACGAAGTGCTGATCACAGTCACGGGTCGAGGTGGCCACGCCTCGACTCCGTTCCTGTCGCTGGACCCCATTCCGATCGCTGCAGAGATCGTGCTGGCGGTCGAAACGGCGATCACCCGCCGGATCAATGTCTTCGACCCCGGCGTGATCACCTTCGGCTCTATCCGGGCGGGCACGACCAACAACGTCATCCCCGAACAGGCGCAACTATCCGGCACCATCAGGGCATTTTCTGAGACCACCCGAAACGAGTTGCACCTCATTCTCGAACGGGTTACTACCCACGTTGCCGCAGCCCACGCCGCCGAGGCGACCGTCGACATCAAGTCCGGCTATCCGGTGTCGATCAACGACCCGGAGTTCGCAGCCTTCGTCACAGACGTTGCCGTAGACCTGGTAGGCAACGACGCAGTGATCCCACTCCCCACACCCATCATGGGTGCCGAGGATTGGAGCTACGTCATGAGCGAGGTTCCGGGCACGATGTCGTTCCTTGGTGCTTGCCTTCCCGAGTTGGAGCCCGGCGAATCACCGGGTAATCACTCCAACCGCGTCGTGTTTCACGAAGACGCGATGACGGTCGGGGTGGCTCTCCACTCGGCGGTCGCCATCGGCCACCTCGGCCGGTAGGGGCATTCGAGGCATCGGGCCGGGAGTGAGTCCACCCCGGAGAAACGGTCACCAGGCAGCGAGCGGTCGATGGGGGTCGGTGAACTGTTGCCGGTTCAGCGCAGAGGGGTGTCAGCGCCTGAGGGCATCGGGCTCACGTCTCAGGGTCAGGGCCGAGCCGATGGCTCCGAGGGCGTAGCCGAACAGCGCAAAGATTTGGAAGCCGACCGCCCCGTAGTCGATGCACGTCGGGTTGCCTGCGACCTCACACTGATTCACCAGCCTCTCGGAGCGGGCGGATACCAAGCCGCAGAACAGACCGATGCCCGCAGCTCCAATGAAAAATCTCCGGAGAATCTCGGGGCGACCCTTGCGGCGGGCCATGAGAAATAGCGGGGTGCCCAGCACCAATGCAGCACCGCTGAATAGAAAGGAAGCGATGATCAGGGTTATCACGAATCCTCCTGTCGCACTCCACTCATTCGCAGTAGCCGCCGCAGTGCAAGAGCGCGCTCGATGTTCTTGGGGGCGTTGCGAGCGGTCTCCGGGTTGCCAACCGAGTGTTGGCCGCACCCGGACATCGTGGTGCTAGCAGCCCGGGCTAAGTCACACTGTTCGAGGGCGGTTCCCACGACCCAGGAGTCGCCTCGACAAACCCTCGATTGATGAGTTCGGCTTTGGCCTCGGCGTGCCGCTGACGCCGGTCGGGGGGGTCCACCGGGGTCTCCAAACCGGGCAGCAATCCTCCGTACCTCAGTTTCGAGTCAGTCCACTCGCGCAAGAGCTCTTCGTCAGTCATGCTGGCAACATCCGACATGGTGCTGAGGCTACCTGACCACTCGCCCTGTCAGGTGAGTATGCGCCGACTTCTCGACTGCCTAAAGGACCCAGGCCAAGGCGAGGGTCGTGAAGGCGAACATCACGGCAACGCTCACCGTCAACCGGTCGAGATTGCGTTCTGCGACGGTGGAACCACCGATGTTGCCCAAAGGGCCCATGCCTCCACCAAAGGCGTCAGCGAGGCCCCCACCCTTGCCCGCGTGGAGCAAGATGAGCGAGATAAGCCCGAGCGCCATGATCAAGTGAAGCGCGACAAGAATGCCTGTGATCAAGACGAGTACCTTTCATTGATAGCGGCCGGCCCGCTCACAATTCTGGCCGGTCGGCGAGAAGTATGGGGGACGCGGCCGCCCTTGGCAAGTTCCGAGTCTTGCCTTTTTAATCCGTGAATGCTGGGGTCATGCCTCGGGATACATCCGGTGGACTCAGAGTGTGCCTTTTCTTCGGCTTTTCAGCGTTTCTGGGCACTCGAGCCTGCACTTCCCTGAGCGGCGATCGCCGCCTGTGCCGCAGCTATTTCGCTCGGATCCCCCAGATATCTAGAAGCAAGCACCTTCAACCCGTCATCGAGGGTGTAGACGAGCGGGACCCCGGTGGGGATGTTGAGGGAAGGGATCTCGTCGTCGCTGATTCCCTCGAGGTGCTTTACAAGTACCCGCAGCGAGTTGCCGTGAGCCGAGACGATCGGGGTGAAACCGGCCCGCAGATCGGGCACGATGGAGTCATACCAGTACGGCAACATGCGTATCACGACGTCGCTGAGGCTTTCACATGCCGGGAGCACGTCGCTTGGAAGCACCGCATAGCGTGGGTCATGGCCAGGGTGTCGGTCATCCGAGATCGAGAGCGCCGGCGGTCGAACGTCGTAGGAACGCCTCCAGAGTTGGACCTGTTCTTCTCCGTGCTCGGCCGCAGTCTCGGCCTTGTTCAGACCCTGCAGAGCCCCGTAATGCCGCTCGTTGAGCCGCCACGAGCGGCGCACCGGAATCCAGAGACGCTCCATCACGACCAAGACCTGCTCGAGAGTGAGGATCGAACGGACCAGAACCGAAGTGTGCGCCACGTCGGGTAGCAAGTCCGCATCCATCAGGGCGACCCCGGCGGCTCGGGCCTCGGCCACTCCCCGATCGGTCAAGCCGATATCCGTCCAACCGGTGAATCGATTCTCTAGATTCCAACGACTCTCACCGTGGCGAAGGAGTATGAGGGTGTGGGTCATGTGCACACGGTAGTAAAGGGTGGTGCGCCCTCATCGGTCGCCCGTTTCCCGTTCCCAGTGTCCCGAAGCGACGCTCTGAACGGGCAGCGTGGTCTCTCGGGGGCCTGGGTTGCGGTTACGACCGCACTTTCACCCCGTCGGCACTCTCCACGTGTCTACGTTCCACAGCGGGCCCTGGACGGGATTGATCCGTAAACCTTGTACCGCGTCGGGCCAATAGGCGATTCCGAGGTCGCCTGAGAGAATCAGCGGCAGGAGCACTACCTGGTCCGCCAGAATCGACTCCGCCTCCACCAGCAACTCTCGAACGATTGCCAGGTCTGCGGTCTGGTCGAGTTCTTGGATGATTTGTCGGTACCTTCGGGTTTGTTCGTTGCTGATCGCACTGTCCACCGTGCCCCAGCGGAAATAGTTGACGCCGACCAAGGGAAGTCCATCGGGGTCGAAGAATCGGAGGAATTCGATGGCGGCCCCAAGGCCCGAGCCCGCCCCGAATCTCCAGGCAGAGACGTCCCACGAACCATCGTCGAGAGTCGCGCCGAAGAAAAGGGAGGCATCCTCCAACTGGAGTTCCGCTTCGAACCCGGCGGCTCGCAGCATCGTCACCAGGGTGCCGCCCAAGGTCACAGTCGCCGGGTCGTCACGAGGCACAGTGAGCAGCATCGGCGGCTCACCGTCGCCGATCGCGTCGCTGACGAACTCGAGATCGAAGTCGTAGACCGAAAACGGCTTGTCTCCGAGACCAGGTACGAACTGGTCGAGAATCGAATCCGCTACTGAGGTTCCCCGGGTCTCAGCCAGCATGTCACGATCGATCGCCTGCGCCACGGCCCTGCGAAATGTGGCAGAGGCGTTTTGCGATGCATCGTTGCGGTTGGCAGGCCCGAATTGAAAATTGAGATGCTCCCATTCGCCGTTAGGAGCCGTCTCCACCGATGCACCATTGATCCGGGCCGGCTCGAACTCGACGGCGCGGGTTTCTGCCCGGTCGAACACCGCCACATCCACCTCGCCCCGATTGAAGGCGTCAACCAGGCGGGGGTCGATTGAATCCCCCGGTTCGTAAAACCGAACGACGATCCGATCGAGGAAGGGCAACGGCGCCGACTCAGCCTGGGTGACCTTCCAATAGCTCGAATTGCGGGATAGCTCTACGAACTGACCCGGCTGCCAGTCGCTCAGGACGAAGGGCCCACCCGACACCCACAGCCGATCCGTCCACTCGCTGGCGAAATCGAACGACTCGACGGCGTGCTGAGGAACGATGGCCGAAAACAAGTCGGTTGGGTTCCCTGCCGCACTCATCTGAAACGTGAGAATGCGGCCGTCCACTCTCATCGAACCGGGCACTATCGCCGAGTAGGCGCCCGCCACGTCGGCCCGGATCGGGAGGCTCGGGTCTGTCGCCAAGCGGTAGGTGAATTCGAGATCGCTCCCGGTGATCGGCGTCCCATCGGCCCACCGCGCCCCCTCGACGATCTCGACGGTCACGTCGATCGTCCCGTCGCCGTTGTCGACGACCGTCCCGGCTTCGATCGACGGGACACCCACGAAGGCATCCGCGGTTCGGGCACCGGTCGCAGGGTCGATCTCATATCCCTGTGCAAACAGCGCCGGTATCAGCATATCCAGCACTCGAGTGTCGGAGCCTTCGAGGAAGGGATTGAGGGTACGAGGCGCGCCCCCATCGGCGATGCCCACTACCAGAATGCCGCCGTAGACAGAAGATGGAATCGAGGTGGTGTCCTCAATCGTCTCGGCAGTCGGTACCGAGGACGTCGTCGGTACCGGCAGAGACGTCGCCGGACCGACGCCCTGCGCCCCAACGCACGCCGACAGCCCCAGGGCTGCTGTGAGAGCCATCACCGGGATGCGGGCGCCTCGCCGCGTTGGGAACGTCATGGGCTGGATATCGGGTAGATCCGAATCAGGGATTAGGCATTAGGCATTAGCGCAGGGGGCCGCCTCTCAGATCCAATAGCGGACCACAGCGGCAAATTGGTCCGGATCCAGAGACGCCCCACCGACCAGGGCTCCGTCGATCTCGCGCTTGGCCATGAATGCCGCGATATTTCCAGGATTGACCGACCCCCCGTAGAGAATCCTGATCGCTTCTGCGGCACCGTCGCCGTGCGAGGAGGCAATTGCAGCTCTGAGGGTTGAGATGGACTCGGCGGCGGTGTCCGGATCCGCAGTACGTCCGGTGCCAATGGCCCAGACGGGCTCGTAGGCGATCACGATGCGCGCCACGACATCGGACTCGAGACCTTTGACTCCGGTTCCCAGCTGCGATGTGATCACCGACATGGTGTCGCCGGCCTCTCGCTCGGCGAGGCTTTCGCCGACCGCGACAATCGGAGTCATGCCACTCTCGACCACGGCACGAGTCTTCTTCCCGACCTCCGCCTCGGTGTCGCCGAAAAGGGCCCTGCGTTCGGAGTGGCCGACAATCACGTAGCGCACGCCTAGAGCGGCGAGCATCGTGGCCGAAACTGCCCCCGTATAAGCACCTTTGGCACGCCAATCCACATCCTGGGCTCCCAGATAGATCGCAAGATGATCTGTCTCGATCACGGTCTGTGCCGAACGCAGAGACGTGAATGCCGGGAAAACGGCAACGTCGACCCGCTCGAAATCCTCCGGATCGAGCCGGTAGGAGAGCTTTTGCACCATCTGGATAGCCTCGAGATGGGTCGCATTCATCTTCCAATTACCTGCGATCAGTGGTTTACGCGTCACCGGATCTCCTGACTGCTTCGATCGCGACGAGCGACCCGTTTTCGATGAGTTCGAGGCCCGCCCCGCCCCCGGTCGACAGGTGGTCGAGACGCTCCTGCAGTCCCATCCTGCGCAGCGACGCCACGCTATCGCCCCCACCTGCAACCGAATACGCCGCCGAAGAGGTCACCGACTCGGCGATCGCCCGCGTACCGGCGGCGAAGGCCTCCCACTCGGATACGCCCATAGGACCGTTCCAGAAGATGGTGTCGGCTCCGGCAAGTATCGCTCCAAACCTCTCGGCGGTCTCCGGGCCAATATCCAGACCCATGCCGGCCGGGGGTAGGTCGTGGGAGGGGTGAATCGCGTGTGGGGCTTCAGCGGTGAAGGAGTCTGCGACGACGATGTCCACTGGAAGGCTGATGCGGGAGCCGCATTCGGACTGCAAGACTTCGCTGACCTCGTCGAGCATCTCCTCTTCGATCAGACTGGCTCCAATCTCGAATCCTTCAGCAGCGAGGACCGTGAAGCACATTGCACCGCCGATCATCATCACGTCCACCCGCGGCAAGAGCGCTTTGATGGCTCCAAGCTTGTCGGAGACTTTGGCGCCACCCAGTACCACCACGAACGGGCGAGCGGGATCGTCGAGGACCCGGTCGAATGCAGCAAGTTCGTCTTCCACCAATAGCCCAACCGCCGAAGGGAGCATTCCGGCAACACCCACGGTCGAGGCATGGGCTCGATGCGCCGACCCGAAAGCATCGAGGACGAAGATATCGGCGATTTCGGAAAGAGACGCGGCGAGTTCGGGCGAATTGGACGACTCCCCAGGTTCGTACCGGGTGTTCTCCAGCATGACCACGCGGTCTCCGGCCTGTGATAGGAGACGCCGGCTGTCGGGCCCGGCCACGTCCGATGCGGTGACCACCTCGAAGCCACCCAGTTCTCCCAACCGGGCGCCGACCGGCCGCATCGAATAGTCGGGGTCATAACCATTGGGGCGTCCGAGATGGCTGCAAATCACCACAGACGCTCCCCCACTTCGGAGAGCACTGATAGTGGGGAGGGAGGCCTCGATCCTGAAGTCATCGGTGACATTTCCGTCACGCAGCGGCACGTTCAGATCGGCACGAACCAGCACCGTCGCGCCGGTTAGATCCAAGTCGGAGATGGTTCGGAGGTCGGTCATGGGCGGCTCCTCACGCTAGCGCTCCGGCGGCTCAGCGAGACCAGGCTGAAGTAGCACTCCCCCCTCGCGTGGGAGGCAACCGACGTAGCCGATTGGTGGGGGGTCCCGCCGTGTGAGCTTGCAGCTTGCAGGCCAGAGGTCCCCCATCCCCCTCGTCGCTTCACTCTTCGCGGCCGTCCCCTTAAGGGGGGGGAAGGATTGAAGAGCCGGATCAATCTGAAAGGCGTCGCAGCACGGCTCCCAGCCGGGCGGGGTCGTGCTCCGGCCATTCGGCCTCGCCTCGCACGATGTCTCCGAGTTCCAGCCGAACCCCGGCCTCGAGCATCCGGTCTCGGTCAAGTTCGACCTTCTCGAGACCGTCCGGAACCACCAGCGGACCATCGTGTGCCACCACAACATCCGGCACCCGGATCCGGCCGATCGAAACCAGTGCTTCTACGTGCTCGGCTCCGTCCATCTCGAACGTTTCGCCATCTTGGGTCGTCAGGTTGCAGACGTAGATGAGCGTTGCCTTCGATTCGGTGACGGCCGCCGCCACATCGCCGACGCGCAGCGGCGCAATCACCGAGGTGAACAAGCTCCCCGGTCCCAGGACGATCTGATCGGCGGTCGCTATGGCCTGGATCGCCGAACGGCTCGCCTGAGCGTCGGGCACGGTTCTCAAATCGGTGATCGAACCACGCGACAGGGCGATGGCGACCTGACCGCGCACCACGGCTCCATCCACGTCTGCTTCCAGAGCCAGCCGCTCTGCGGCGACCGGGATCACGGCGCCCCGCGCCCCGAGGAGACGACCCACGGTGTTGACCGCATCGGAGAAGCCACCTCCGAGTTCGGCCATTGCAGCAAGGATGAGATTGCCGAGGCTGTGTCCGGCAACATCGGAATCCGAGAAGCGATACTCGATCAAGGATCGCCACAGAGAAGGCTGATCGGTCATAGCGAGCAGCGCTCGCCGAATGTCGCCGGGCGGCGGGATCTCCAGGTAGGGAGCGATCCGGCCGGAGGATCCACCGTCGTCGGCGACAGTGACGATCGCAGTAACCGCATCGGCATAGTCGAGGATGGCTCGCAGCGCGGCCGACAGGCCGTGACCGCCGCCGATGGCCGCCACCTGGAGTCCGTCGTAGTCCTTCTCCAGCTGCTGCAGCAGCGGCTCTACGAGCACATCGGTGTCTCTCACTGCCCGATATCCCGGTGTCGTACCGAAACGTCCAGATCCTCCTGAGCACCCAGGAAGGCGGCCACGCGTTCGGCGATCGCGACCGACCGATGCCGCCCACCCGTGCAGCCGATACCGATCGTGAGATACGACTTACCTTCTCGCTGGTACCTCGGCACCAGGAAGTCGAGAAGATGGTCCAGGTGCTCCAGGAAGGCCTTCGCATCCTCTTGATCGAGCACGTATCTCCGCACCGGCTCATCGAGACCGGTGAGCGGTCGCAATTCGTCGACCCAATGTGGGTTCGGGAGGAATCTCACATCGAACACGAGGTCGATGACGCGCGGCACCCCATGCTTGAAGCCAAAGGATGTGACCGACACCCGTAGCGGTCTCTCCTCGGCCCCACCTGAGAAGCTGCCGACGATCAACTCCCGCAACTCGTGCACGTTGAGCTCGGAGGTGTCGATCATGAGGTCGGCTCTGCCATGCATGCCTTCCAGCGCCGTTCGCTCGTCGGCGATCGACTCGGCCAGGGTTGTCGCCGGGACGGGATGAGGTCGGCGCGATTCTTCGAAACGCTTGACCAGCACGTCGTCGTCGGCGTCCAGGAACAGCGTCGTAGTCGGCACACCGTCGGCCGCCAAAGTCCGCATGACCAGGTCAAGGTCGTCGAACTCGAGGCCGCGGCGCGTATCCACGACTACCGCCAGGCGGGTGCTGGCACTCTCCGGCAGATCGGCTCGTCGGACCACCTCGGCGATGAGATCGGGAGGAAGATTGTCGATCACATAGAAGCCAAGATCCTCGAGTGCCTTCGACGCCTGCGATCTTCCGGCGCCGGCCATGCCGGTTATCACCACCAGATGGGGGCGCTCAAGCACCTGCCGCCTCCATGTCGAGCAAGTGTCGCTTCAACGTTATCCCCCCGCCGTAGCCCCTTAGCGACCCATCGGACCCGACCACCCGATGACAGGGAATCATCGGCGCAAAGCGATTCTTGGCCATGGCCGCGCCTACTGCCCGAGCCGCACCCGGGCGCCCGACATGGGACGCGACGTCTGCGTAGGTCATCGTCTTCCCGGGCGGGATCGCGGTAACTGTGCGATAAACCTTCGCCTCGAAAGCGGTGGAGGCTGCAGATTCGATGAAGTCGGCACCCGACGGCCAGTCGGTTCTCCCGTCGAAGTAGGCCGCCAGCCGCCGAGCCAGCTGGGCTACCTCCGGAGTGGGCTTCGTCCTCAGGCCGGGCGGCATCGGCAGCCCGGGGAGGACCAACCGGTCGATCGCGCTCCCGCTCCACCCGATCCAACCGATCCCCACGCAGGTTTCATACGGAGCCCACGACAGCGGTTCCGTGGAGGATGCCGTGAAGCCGCTCTGCGACGTCATTCGGAAGAACCTCCTTCAGCTGATCGATCTCGGCTTCTCTGATCCGTTTCAGCGACCCGAACCGACGCAAGAGCGCCTTTTTGCGTGCAGGGCCGATCCCGGAGACGCCGTCGAGTACCGAGTCAACCATACGGCGCCCGCGCAGCTTTCGGTGGTACTCGTTGGCGAAGCGATGAGCCTCATCACGGATGCGCTGCAACAGGTACAGCGCTTCGTCTCCACGCGCTATTCGCACCGGCTCGGCACGGCCGGGCAGATATACCTCTTCCATCCGCTTGGCCAGGCCTGCGACGGGGATATCCAACTCGAGTTCGTCTACGACCTTTACCGCTCGTGACACCTGCCCCGCTCCCCCGTCGACCAGCAGCAGCGAAGGCGGATAGGCGAACTTGCCGCGCTCCTCAACCGGCAGCTCCCGTTCGATCAGGTATGCCGTCAACCGTCGGCGCAGCACCTCCTCCATCGAGGCCAAGTCGTCCTGGCCATCCACATGGCGCACCTTGAAGCGTCGGTAATGCCCCCGACGGGCGAGACCGTCCTCCATCACGACCATTGATCCCACCGTGTGCCGACCCTGGATCGTTGCGATGTCGAAGGCCTCGATCCGCAGCGGCGGTTCGGGCAGTCCGAGAGCCTCCTGAAGAGATCGGAGTGCCTTGGCGCGGGCGTTGTGGTCGTTCTGGCGGCGCAACCTATGGCGCGCAAATGCCTCGCGAGCATTGGTCACCGCGGTCTCCATCAAACGGCGCTTCACTCCTCGCTGCGGTATTCGAAGCGACACCCCGGCTTGGCGCCGGTACTCGAGCCAATCCGACCACAGGTCCTCATCTGTCGGCAGCGTCTGAACCAGAACCTCCTGTGGAGGCTTTTCAGATCCGTATGCCTGACTGAGCATCCGCTCGGTCAGTTCGGCGGTG
>Ga0255057_10002026_pt1 | contig 11116 bp, 9 predicted proteins | sample Cases_109_6_MG_FD_189022 | JGI IMG/M metagenome (GOLD analysis project Ga0255057, IMG submission 189022) | Seawater microbial communities from Amundsen Gulf, Northwest Territories, Canada - Cases_109_6 | ecosystem: Environmental > Aquatic > Marine > Gulf | place: Canada: Northwest Territories... | reverse complement strand
CGGATACCCCAGGCTGTCTGAAATCGCGCAAGCAAATGGCGGCCGATTTCTGTTTGAGGCCACGGTGATGGACGGGGCCCCGATCTTCTCGACCTGGCGCGAGGGGCTGCCGGGCGCGCGGTTGATGTCATTTCGAGGAATACTGAATTCGACAACCAACTATCTTCTAACCGAGATGGAGGCTGGGAAGTCTTTCGAGTCGGCCCTCGAAGAAGCTCAGGCGATTGGCATCGCTGAGACTGATCCGTCAGGCGACGTCGACGGTTGGGACGCGGCAGTCAAGGTCGCCGCACTTGCGACAGTTCTGATGGAAACCCCGCTCGGCATTGATGAGGTGGAGCGCCAGGGAATTGGCGAACTGAATGCGGCCCAAATCCGAGAGGCAGTAGAGGCGGGGCAGCGATGGAAGCTGATCTGCAGCGTTTGGCTTGAGGAGAATAAGGTATTGGGGAGAGTGCGCCCTGAACGAGTGGGCCCTGAGGACCCCCTTTATCACGTGCGGGGGACCTCATCCCAGATCACGTTTTCCAGCGATGTGCTTGGCGATCTCACGATCATGGGCACAGATCCAGGCCCGGACACGACCGCTTATGGCATGTTTGCGGATCTGCTCAACGCGGTGAGAGCGGTTTAGCGTACTCCCCCACCTTTCCATTGAACCAATTGCACGCGTTACGGTGAGATCTTCCCTATGACCCGCTATATCCTGCGTCGGGGACTTGGCAGCCTCGTCACCCTCTTCTTTTTTCTGACAGCGGTGTTCTTCCTGGTGCAGATCATCGTGCCGGCAGACTTCACTGTTCAATTTGCGCTGGGCATGGGACCAGCCCAGCGAGAGGCTCTGCGCGAGGAACTCGGGCTCAATCTCCCGCTCTGGCGGCAATACCTCAATTGGATGGGCGACTTTGTCACCGGAAAACTCGGTACCTCGTTCTATGGCAACGATGTGATCGAGGTTCTCAAGCAGACGGTTCCGCTCAGCATGCTGCTTTTCATTCCTGGGACAGCTCTGGCGTACATTTTGGGATTGCGTCTGGGCAAATTCACCGGCTGGCGACCGCCCAAAATATTATCGGGCGTCACCACCTTGAGCGGCCTGGCGCTATTCACGTCCTTCCCTCCATGGTTGGCCTGGTTGATCGCCTACATTATTGGCCGACGTCTGGGGACCCAGCGGACCGTTTTCGGCAATCCAGCCGGTAGTTTCAATCGTCAGCTGTGGTCAGAAATCGATCTTGAGCCTGCAGCCGCGGCCAGCAGGATGCTGTTGACGTTCGCGGTCCTGGTAGGAGGGATGGCGCTATTAAATTGGCAGTTGGTAAGACGCGGCGGGCGGGGGATACCTGTTATTTTGGGAATCATATTTGTCGGCGGCTTGTCGTTCCTGATCTGGCAAGCATGGGGGTTTGGCCCTCAGGCCATCGATCTGGTTAGCATCGCTTCCGTTCCCCTGCTTACGTTCATCTTGCTGACATTCGGCGAGACGATGCTCATCATGCGCACCAGCCTGCGCGAACAGCATAATCAGGAGTACGTTACTGTTGCGCGCGCGAAAGGCTTACCTGAGTCAACCGTTCGCGATAAGCATGCCAGTCGCAACGCCATCCTTCCGGTTGTCAGTCGCTTGATCATCTCCTTACCCTTTCTGCTGACGGGGATCGTGATCATCGAAGACGTATTGGGCTGGCCAGGCGTCGGAAGCACGCTGTTCGGTTCACTCTATCAGCAGGATATGCCGATGGTAATGGCACTGTTCTTACTAGTCGGATTGGTGACGCTTGTTGCCCGCCTGGTTCTGGAGGTGGTTCTGGCAATGATGGATCCACGCCTCCGCATCACTGAAACACAAGAGACAAAGGCCTAGGAAACTTCCACACGATATGGCCGACCCAAGCGGACTGGACGCAAACGAGGATCAAGGACAAAGGCTTGCGCACGCTCGTATCCGGTTGGTTTTGACCTACGGCAGACTCAGAGGAGCCTGGCTGGAGTACAGAAAAAGCTCAATGGGATTAATTGGTTTGGGCTTGATCATCGTGTTCGCGATCATGGCGGTGATCCACCCGATCTTGATAGACAATGTCTGGCCCTCCGGAATCTATGACCCACAGGTGGGCTTCGATCCAAACTACTTCCACCCCAGCCCCCCCTCTTCAGACCATCTACTTGGCACCGATGCCCTTGGGCGTGACGTCCTGAGCAGGCTGCTGGCTGCCACCACCCCAACTTTCGGCCTTGGCTTAGCCGCCGCGTTGGCGGCATCGACCATCGGGACAATCGTTGGAGCATATGCTGGGTACTATCGGGGGTCGGTGGATTCGGTGCTCTCGCGGTTTTCGGACGTCGCTTTGCTGCTGCCTGCGCCAATCTTGATGGTGATCGTCGGTACACGCTACCGCGATATCAGCCCGGTAGCGCTTGGGTTGATTTATGGTTTCTTGGCCGGCCTCGGAGGAACTGCCATCATGCTCCGGTCGCAATCACTCAAGCTGCGCGAATCCTCATTTGTGGAGGCTTCGAGGAGCTCGGGAGGCGGGTCGGCCAATATTCTTACCCGCCACGTCATTCCGCACCTCATGCCGCTCGCAGCAATTTCTGCTCTGGTAGTGGTCACTGGAGCAGTCGTTGCAGACGGCTTCATTTCGTTTTTTGGCTTCACACGTTCAATCCATAATTGGGGAACTATGATCTATGAAACCATTACCTACGATCAGGCGCTCAGCGTGCCCGAACCTTCCTGGCACGCCCTAATCCCTCCCGCGCTAGCCCTGTCGCTCTTTGCACTAGCCTTTTATCTAGCCTCGCGTGGGATGGAGCGGATCGCAGATCCCCGGTCAAGGTAGCATATGATCTGAGTGAAATCCCCGTATCGACGCCCTTAGAAACCCATTGAGGAATTAAAACAACCCGATTGAGAGCGGAATGCAGCAACAAATCAAAGTAATCGATATGCCGGACATCGATGGGCTCGCCTTTCGCGGATTTCAAGGAGAGGTCGACTACCCAGAGATGGTGACTATCCTTGATAAATCGGACATCCTTGATCAGATCAAGCAAGTCAACTCAGTGGAGGATATTCAGCGATCGTACTCCCACCTCACGAACTGTGACCCTTATAAAGACATGCTGTTCGCTGAAATGGACGGCGAGCCGATCGCATATTGCCGTGTTTTTTGGAGACAGCAGCCCGATAAAGATCGTATTTACTTCCACTTTGGCTCCTTGTTGCCTGATTGGCGACGGAGAGGGATTGGAAGGGCGATGCTGCGATGGTGCGAGCAGCGTCTGACCGAAGTTGCTTCCGATCATCCTCGCGATGGTAAACGGCACTTACAAACTTTTGGAGCAGAAAAGCAAGTTGGAAAGGAGGAGCTCTGCCTGAGCGAGGGCTACCAGCCAATTCGCTACGACTTCGAAATGGCGCGTACGCTCCTCGGCGACCTACCAGATACGCCCATGCCTGCGGATCTCGAGCTTCGCCCAGTATTGGACGAGCACATTCGGCCGATCTGGGATGCGAGCGATGAGGCATTCCAGGACCACTGGGGCTATGTTCCTCAGACAGAGGAGAGCTATCAGGATTGGCTCGAATGGCGGGTCTTCAATCCCAAGCACTGGAAGGTCGCCTGGGATAGCGATCAAATAGCCGGCATGGTGCTCAACTACATTGACCATGACGAGAACGTAAAGTTTAGCCGGCTGCGGGGCTACACCGAGTTCATCAGCGTGCGGCGTCCCTGGCGCCGCCGCGGCCTGGCACGGGCCTTGATCGCAGAGAGCTTTCGTCATTTACGAGAACAGGGGATGGAAGAGGCCGCCCTGGGAGTGGACACGCAAAATCTCACCGGCGCCCTTCGTCTGTACGAGAGTTTGGGATTCAAACAAGTGACGCGGTGGACGGAATATCGTAAGGATTTGGAGTAGCGATTATGAACGCAAGCGATAGTTTGCCAGAGGGATATTCGGCCCGCCCCGCCACCATGGCCGATTTGGAACGGGTGGTTGAATTCATTAACAAATTTGCTACCGCCATATCGGGCGGCGGCGAAACGACGGTCGACAGAGCTCGTGGAGAATGGGAGACACCGGGATTCAGTCCCGAGTCCAATGTTCGACTCGTCGAAACGGTCGAGGGAGAGCTTGTCGGTGAGGTGGAAGTGTGGGACATCTCCGAGACACCCGTGGCTCCGTGGGTTCTTGGCAACGTTCATCTTGATCACCAAGGGCTCGGCATCGGCAGCTATCTGGTTGGATGGGCTGAGCAGCGCGCCGCAGAAGTTATCTCACGCGTCCCTGAGGACGCACGGGTGGTCATCAGAGTTGGCATTTACCACGGCCATGAGCCCTCAGAAAATCTGCTCGAAGATCGAGGCCACGAAGCCGACCGATTCTTCTGGCGCATGGCGATCGATCTTCAAGAAGCGCCAGATCCCGTAGTGTGGCCGGACGGCATCGAACTTCGGCCCTTTGATCGCGAGCGCGATTCGGAGGCAGTCTACCGAGCCGAAGACGAAGCGTTCGAAGACCACTGGGGCCACATCCCAGAATCGTTTGAATCCGGATTTAAGCGTTGGTCGCATTTGAGCTTCCACGAATCCGGATATGAGCCTGGGTTGTGGTTCATCGCCTGGGACGAAGATCAGATCGCGGGCCTTGCGCGGGGGCGGTCGCAGGCCGATCATGATCCAGATATGGGTTGGATCCGCACTCTCAGCGTGCGCCGCCCCTGGCGTCGAAAGGGATTGGCGCTTGCCCTTCTGCAGCAATCTTTTGTGGTGTTTTGGCAGCGCGACACCTTTAAGGTCGGCCTGGGAGTCGATGGTCTGAACCCAACCGGCGCTACCGGTCTCTATGAAAAGGCGGGCATGGAGGTCGATCTTCAGTGGGACATCTACTCTAAGGAGCTACGGCCGGGCAGGGAATTGATGAGCCTGGGCTTGCCGGACTGAATGTCTAAGATTTCCGTTATCTTCTGGGACTTGGGCGGCGTCCTTGTCCGGACGGAGGATCGAAGCAAACGCGATCGGTGGGAACAGCGCTTAGGGATGGAGCCGCGCCAGCTTGACCGTTTGATCTTCGGCGGCGATGCCGGCCGCAAGGCTACGGTGGGCGAATACAGCGTGGACGAGGTATGGGAGTGGGTCCGCCAGGAATTGGATCTCAGCCAGGAGGAAGGACAGCAATTGGCTCGAGACTTCTGGCAGGGTGATGACCTCGATGAAGATTTGGTGGCCTATGTCCGTGGATTGAGGCCACGGTTTCAAACTGGGCTAATATCCAACGCGTGGCTCGAACTGCGGGATCTGCTTAAGAATCACTGGCACATCGACAATGCCTTTGACGATCTCGTGATCTCAGCAGAGGTAGGATTGGCAAAACCAGATCCGGCCATCTACAAACTTGCTCTCGAACGGCTGGATGTCGAAGCTGATCGCGCGATATTCGTCGACGACTTCAGTCACAACATCGCCGCAGCAGCCGAAATCGGAATGCATGCCGTCCATTTTGCCAACCCCGACCAGGCCATTGCGGAGGTCAATCAGCTTATCGGCGGCTGAGCGAATTGCGAGCGAATGGAATGAGCATGATGCCTGAGACCTTCCCCCGTTGATTCAAGGGGTGGAGACATATCTGACAAGCTTGTAATCAATCGACGTACCCTCATTTTTCTCATCGGCATGGCGCTGACGAATTTCGCCGTCACCATGCCGATGGTGCTGATTCCGGTCTACATACGGGAATTGGGCGCCACCATTACCCAGCTGGGGCTTTTCTTCACCATCTCCATGATCTTTCCGATTCTGATCAAGCTGCTGGGTGGCTGGCTGTCGGACGTGATCGGTCGCCTGCAGGTAATCCTGATCGGAAGCGTGACCGGCGTGCTGACCTTCACCGTTTACGCGCTCGCCCCAACATGGGAAGCCGCTTTGCTTGCTCCAGCATTGATGGCAATCACAGCCTCGCTTACGATCCCGGCCTACGCGGCTTACATCGCTGATATCGCGCCGGAGGCTTCCCGCGGTCGGATGTTTGGCGTATCACAGACGGTATACAGAGCCTCCGGGGTGATAGCACCCGTGATCGGCGGGCTGCTGGCAGCCTTCATCGGTTTCCGGTTCATGTTTGGCGTCGCAGCCATCGTCTTTGCAATTGCGGCTCTCATCTTTTTCTTCTTATTACGTACTGCCCCTTCGCTGAAGCTTTCTGCCCAGCAGGTTTCGTGGCAATCGCTCAAGAGCTCATTTGCGCAAATGTGGGCTCTTTTTGTTGCGGGGGGCGTTATCGCCTGGGTTTTGATCATCGATGGAGTACGCGATATGGGGATGAGGCTCTCGTTTGACCTTATCCCCGTGTTCTTGACCGACATTCATTCCGTCAGTCTTCAACGCATCGGGTTCATGGACGGTGTTTATGGGCTCGCTCTTCTACTCACGCTCTTTCCCGCGGGGTGGTTGGTCGACCGCACCAGCGAGCGCAAAGTTATCGCGTTGGCCCTGGTCGCCGGCGTCCTATCCCGCCTGATCCTTGCGCTATCGACCGATGTCTGGGGGTTCACAATCTCCTTCGCCCTGCAGGGAATCGGATTTGGCTTGTTCGCTCCATCTGGCAGTTCGCTCATCTCGAAAGTGGCTCCTCAAAACCTGAGGGGGGTTGCCTATGGTTTGTTCGCGACTTCCATCAGCATCTTTTCCCTCCCCTCACCCTGGCTCGGAAGCCAGATCTGGGAATTCCTCGGCCCACGCTATCCGTTCCTCATCTCAGTTGCAATCGGAACGCTGCTCATTCTGCCGGTCTGGTTAAAACTGCGTCTGCCGTCGAAGTCCAAGCAAAAGCCATCGGCCAGTGAGGCCACAACTCTTCCAACCATCGGCCAGGCAGAACGAGTGTCGGTGTTGCATGCCAGATTTGCGGGGCCGAAGAGCGAGGCGTTGCTTTCTAAGAGCGCGCTGATTTTGGAGCAGCATGGTGGAACGGTTAACCTAGTCGAGGAATTGGAACTAACCGCAACCTTCGGATTCTCACCAAATCGTGCGCCTCCTCAAGTGAGCGCCTTGCTCGCTACCCACTCAGCGCTATCGCTACTGGATCATGTCCGATCTTCTAATGATGGCTCCGAATCCGCTGAGGCGGGAGTCAGTATTGGGATTGCCACGGGGGAAGTCACGGTTGGACCGTATCTTCCTGATCGCACGCTGGATCAAGGCATTCGGATCGGGGAAGGGCTAACTCTAACGGGAGACCTCGTGACGATTGCCCAACAGCTGCAAGCTCGCGCCAATGACTGGGAGCTGTGGATCAGCGGGCGTACGTACGAATACCTGGAACCCGCCCATCACCAATTTGACTTTGAGCCAGATGGAACGAATGAAGGGCTGACTGCTTACAGGGTCATCGGCCGAACGGCAGATCTAGGACCCGGCGATTCCTAGCTTCCAAACCCATTCGAGACATGCAGGTCGCAAGCCGGCAGACTCAGAAAGATCAGCGCCGCAAAATATTGCTCGAATCTCATCGAATTGCTGGGGGTTGTAGAAAGAAGCAGAGCCCCCTGCCAATCCGCTGGACGGCCGGCACTGCCGCTCTTGCCGGAAGGCCCCACATCTGTTCGCCGCAGGGAAGGGCGGAACTCCGACCGACCGGCGTACTACTTTCCCTTCGCCACCCACTGAATGGCTTGGGCTGTTTGGTCAGAGTAGCGCCACGGCTGACGGGGGGTAGCTGTCTTTTGGTGGCCTGAGGCTCCTACTACCCCGACTCTACGCAGACTCGGCCCAAGAGTCAATCTTCTTTTCACTTAAAAAAGGTACTACACAGGCGCAAGGGTCCTGACCCAAAGGGTGAAAACAGGACATCGGCTATAATCGCTGGCATCACCCCCGGTTTAACCTACAAAGGACAGATTGCTGAGTGGATCGCCGCGTCAAGCTGATTTTTAACCACTACGCGGACAACGGCCGTGGCTGGCGGATTGCCTCTTCGCTGCAGGCGACGATCGAACACATGGGAGGTGCAGAGTGGACCGGCACTGAGTATCCCACCCACGCTACGGAACTGGCATTAGAAGCCGCCCAGCAAGGGTTCGATGTGGTCGTAGCGATTGGCGGCGACGGTACGGTGCACGAGGTCGTCAATGGCCTAATGCAGGTCGAACCCGACGTTCGCCCCATGCTGGCCGCAGTGCCTATAGGAAACGGAAACGATTTTTGCTCCAATGCAGGAATCGAATCGGACCCCACGGTGGCGATCGTTCGAGCCTTCTCGGGCGAACCAAAAGGTCTCGATATCGGCATGGTAGAGGATGGGTCAGGGCGGGTCGAGTATTGGGACAACGTTCTCGGCATCGGCTTTGACGCGAAAGCGGTAATCAACTCACAATCCATCAAGCGCTTGCAGGGAACCGCCATGTATTTCGCGTCTGCAGTGAAGACCATTCTGCGGGATCACCACGCTCCGCATTTCAAGATCCGCACGGACTCTGAAGAGATTGAGGACGATTTTCTTCTGGTTGCGTTTTGCAATGGGAGGCGCGAAGGAGGCGGCTTCATCCTCGCACCGGATGCTCTGCCCGACGATGGGGTACTCAATTACGCGATGGTCAGTTGGTTATCTCGAATCAAAATGTTCCGCATGATGCCTGAATTCATGCGAGGCACCCACGAGCGATTCGATGAAGTCACACTCGGCCAATTCAGAGATCTCCAACTCGAATCCGATCACGCGCTGCTTATCCATACTGACGGGGAAATCTTCGCCAATTCCACAAACAATGTGCGGGAGCTAACCGTAAAGGTACTCCCCAACGCCATCCGCCTTATCGGCTGATCGTAGGCGCAGTGCAAACGCTCGCCCAAACTCTCCGGGACCACGATCGTGGACATCTGAAGGTAATCGCCGACCTCTGGCAGCTTGAACTCCCGGACGACCCTCAACCCGTTACGATCAAAGTACTTTCCCGCGCCATGCTGGATCGGACTCCGGAGATTCTTGAGACACTGCCTGGAGGCGCGAGGCGCGCGCTGGACCGCATGCTGCTAGGAGGTGGCCGGGTCCCGATGGAGTCGCTTGTGCGCCAGTTTGGCCCGCTCCGTGAGATGGGTCCGGGGAAGCGCGATCGTCTGGAGCCGTGGAAGGTACCCGCCTCTCCCCTGGAGATGCTCTGGTATCGGGGCCTGATGTCAAAGGCATTCGCCGATTCCGATGGTGGTCCGCAGGAATACGGTTTTGTCCCCGACGACTTAGTGGACCGGATGCCGGGAGTGACCGAACCAGAGACTCTCACCTTGGGAGAGCCCACAGCTGCGCCCAGCCGCATTCTGCGATCAGGCGGCTTCGCCGTGGATGACGCGACCACAATATTGGCCGCTCACCGGCGAGATGAAAAATTAGATCCGTTGCAGTTTGTGCATCAACCCGAATCGTTGGCATTGCTGGAGGCCCTCCTGGAGCAAGCTGAGATACTGGGCCACCCAGAGCATATCGGCGCATTCCTGCAGCTGACGCGAACGCAGGCACTCGACCAACTCCGCGAGACCTGGAAGGGATCTAGAATTTGGAATGATCTCTCCCAGACCTCCGGCGTACGCAGTCCGACCGGCGAATGGCCAAACGATCCACGGTCGGGCCGGGAAGCGGCGCTTGAATTGCTTCGCACAGTCCCGGCCGACACATGGTGGTCGGTCGCCGAATTCGTCAATGCGGTACATGAGGCAGAACCAGGGTTCATGCGCCCTCCGGGCGGATTTGAAAGCTGGTATTTGCAATCCGCGGATGAGAAGAGCAATCTGCATGGATTCGAAGCCTGGGAGCAGGTTGAAGGGCAATACTTGAGGTATTTGATCACCGGACCGATGCTCTGGCTTGGACTGTCCGAGATCAGCCAGGATGGATCGGCTTTTCAGCTTGCTCATTCGGGCACACAGTCGAAGGAAGGGCTGGCGAAGGCCTGGCCAGATGGCCGGATTCGGGTCGCGCGTCAGGCGGATCGCGCATTGCGCTATCAGGTCGCGCGGCTCTGCGAATGGGAGCAGATGGACCGAGGCGCGTATCACTACCGCCTGACCGCCCGGTCCCTGCGGGCCGCTGAAGAGCAGGGCCTGACTGCAGCGCACGCGCATCAAATCCTGGCTGAGATTCCAGCACCGGAAGGCATGCTCAAAGCGCTGAAACGTTGGGAGCAGGCTGGGATGGAGGCGGAAGTTGGGCGGCAGACCGTGCTTCAGGTAGAGGATGAGCAAGTGCTCGCTCTGTTGATGAATGAACCAAGCACTCATCGCTACTTAGGGGAGCGGCTAGGGCCAAAGAGCGTCGTTGTGGATTCAGCCAAGTGGAAGAAGCTGCGGGAAGCTGCACTCCAATTGGGTCTGCTCATCGGTGACCAGCACATCGATTCCAGGCCATAGGTCGGCCGGGAGAGAACCTGAGCCGCTTAAGATGGATCTGATGACTACCTTCAGCGATCCAAATCTCAATGCGATCGTGGTTTGGAGACGTATCAGGGAAAGGGATTTGAGGGAAAAATGAGTTCAGACCCCATCACAGCCGTATTTGTGAGAGATGTCAAGCCGGATCGAATGGGTGAGTTCGAGGAGTGGGCCGAAGGCATTATCCAGGCTGTACGGCGATTTGACGGTTATCTGGGCGCAGATGTCATTCGCCCTGGCGACCACACGCATCCCGAGTATGTCATAGTGGTTCGATTTGACAAATACGAGCACCTGAGAACATGGATGGGATCGAATGTGCGACAAGAATGGCTAAAGAAGTCGGAAGAAATGACGATCGGTGAGGCTTATATCCAAGAAGCGCACGGATTTGAGCCCTGGTTTACGCTTCCAGATCATTCCGCATTGTCGGCCCCACCGGCCCGGTACAAGATGGCATTGATTACCATTCTGGCAATTTACCCTCCGCTACTTGTGGTCAGCACATTACTCGCGTCACTTCTGCAGGGATGGCCAAGAGCCTTGCTAATCCTGCTTACCGTGCTCGTTTTGGTTCCAACAATGACGTACTTAATTATGCCGTGGATGACTCGCCTGTTTCGCTCCTGGCTGTACCCGGATGCTGTAGGCAGCTAGTCGATCACCTCGATAAACAGGCTCTAGAAATGTTGAGA
>Ga0255057_10002025_pt1 | contig 11118 bp, 14 predicted proteins | sample Cases_109_6_MG_FD_189022 | JGI IMG/M metagenome (GOLD analysis project Ga0255057, IMG submission 189022) | Seawater microbial communities from Amundsen Gulf, Northwest Territories, Canada - Cases_109_6 | ecosystem: Environmental > Aquatic > Marine > Gulf | place: Canada: Northwest Territories... | reverse complement strand
CTCTGCCTGAAGCGCTCGCACAGCGCGCCGAGAAAGATGGCCGCGGCGAGCAGGATCAGTATGTTCAGCAGCGCTGCCCAGAGATCCATAGTTGCCTGTGCTCCAGATGTTCGCGAGTGGCGCGGCGAACGGCCCGAATCCGTTGATGATGTGCTAGTGAATTACCCGGGGGAGGCCCTCGTCGCCGCGCGCGATAGACCACATGTACGCAGCCGCCTCGTGGCCTTCGTCGTCAGCTATGGTGGATCCTCCGCGGGGGCGGTGCCCAATGCGGTGCGGCCTTTCATGGTGGGTCAGTACGAAACAACCCCCTGGATGTAGTCTTTCAGCATCCGGTTATCGTACTCGGCCTCGCTGAGATGGGCGTTTACGAGGTCGCCGATTGAGACGATACCCGCCAGACGCCCATCGTCGAGAACCGGGAGGTGCCGAACCCGGTTCTTCGTCATGACGCCCATGGCGTAGTCCACCGTGTCGCTCGGCACCGTGATCACCAGGTCAGTCGTCATGACCTCACTGACGAGCCCGGGGCATTCCGTTCCGGCCGTGCTGGGGTCGCCGAGGTGCACGCATCGCTCGCCGCACATGCGCAGGATGTCACGCTCGGTGACAATTCCTTGGATCTCACCGGTATCGTCGGTAACGACCACGGCACCTATCCGGTACTCATTCATCTCGCAGATCGCGTCGTGGACCGTTCGGTCAGGGCCAATAGTCACGACAGCACCGCTCTTGTGGCGAAGGACGTCACGTATGAGCATGTCTGCCCTCCTTTCGGGTGTCCCGTGCCGCCGCAGGCTTAGCGCGACGAGCGCGATACGGAGGCACGAGTTTCGGGGCGAATCCTGTCTAGTACCGCTCCTACGACTTGTGCCCTGATACGATCACGCAGTCGCTGAATCCGTTTCCGAACCGCGGCCTGAGAAAGGCCGGTAATGGTCGCCAGTTACCGGTGCGAATAGCCCTCCGCATAGCGCAGCCTTAGAAGCAGTTATTTCCACTCAGACCGGATCTCCCGCTCCGGCTGAACAACCTCAACTCCCATTCCGCCCCTTGGCTGCGCCGGAATCGGAGTGCGAGCGGTCCTGCGCCATCCGCGCTCCGGCCGGGTCTTGCCCTGCTGCCCAGGACGGAAGCCCAGAAGACACCCGACGCCTCCAAGTCGCCTCAGCGTTGCGCTGTCGTGCACTAGCTCCACCTGGCAGCCACGCTGTTCGGCCAGCCGCAGCATGGCCTCTCTGATGCTGAGGTCCTCCAGCGAGCGGGAACCGCATGCCAGGCACTTCTTCGGCCTCTGCTCAACTGTCCGCTCGAGACGACACCCACGGCACACCCATCCAGGGCGCGGTGAGTACTCCGTACCCATCACGAGAGTCTCGACCTGACCTCGCTTCAGCGCCCAGTATGATGCGCGCGTTCCAACGACAGCGAGACCGTTGGTGCGGAGCTTTCGCTGCAGCTCCTCCGCCGCGGCCTGCGATTCCTTGTGCTCCGCCTCAACGAAGGACGCGATACTATCGGCCACGACGTCCCGAGCCCCGGTTCGTCCTGGCTTTCGGATGACGCCGGAGAGTCGCGCAGCCACGTGTGAAGGCAGTGCCCTTGTCACCATCGCTGTCATCTTCGGATCTCCGGCCAGAATCAGGTGATCGTAGCTGCCGGCTGTCATTACTCCGGACAGCGCTTTGACCGCGTCGCCGACAAACTGCCTGGTGCGTGTCGTGCGGTGCCGCTGGAAATGCTCTTTGGTCCATTCGCGACCCACGCGCTGGCGCAGCTCAGGCTTCTCGCGGAGCAGGTCGAGAGTCACGGCGCCCAGATTCACCGATACGATCCGGGCTGTGTCTTGCGAGCAAACCAGCACGACGAACCGCCAGTACGTGTCTTTGAGCTCGACGAGGTGGTAGATGTTCGGCAGGGTGTCCGCCGCTGTCCAGGTGGGCAGCGGGACGTAGAACTGGAGGGCCAGGAAGAAAGGCTGTCGTCCGGATCGTGAGAAGACGGCCACGCCCTTCGAGCCTCGCTGCAACTCCACCGAGAAGAAGCGCTCAATCGGTGCGAGAGCTTCCTCGAACAGTTGAGCAGCCTCTCCTGCAAAGCTCCGCCTGAGTTCTTCGATCCGCCTTGTGAATACCCTGCGGTGCTTCAGGCGTCCGCCTTCAACCCGCGAGTAGCAGCTGACGACCGGAGCTCGGGTCTCGGGCAGAGATGCCAATGTGCGGATATGACCTTGGAATTCCCTTAGTTCCACCGGCTCCCTCCCAGGGCATCACTTGACCCCGCCATACACAACATATATTATACGATATAATTAGCGCGATTACAATAGCGCCTGCACTCCCAGGAGTCAGTCAGGAGGAATCTCACTCGCTCGTCGCCATGCCCGCAGGCACGACGCCCAGCATGGAGGTTGGTCCTATGGCAACCACAGTCAGGAACCCGGTGGCGACTTTGTCCCGGTGCTGCCTCGAAGCTATCGATCTCCGCGGACCGGAGAACCCGACCGCTGGGGATGCCGTCCGCTGCGATTGGTGCGACGAAAAGGCTGTATTCAGGGACGGGGAGTGGATCGGCACCAGGTATTCGGGGCGGACCGAGTCGCCACTGTAGCCGAAGTCGCGCTCCCCGCTGGTGCCAGGGCGTGCAAGAATCTTCAGGTGGAAGATGGGATCACTATGGACCGTGCGCCGGTGAGCAGCCACCGGAACCCAGAAACTGGGGCCGTTATCGAAGTCCGGCCCGCGGAGGATGTGCCAAGCTCACGGAACGACCGAGACAGCTGGCCCTGGATCACCCTGTGCGTGGATCACGATATGGTCCGCTACCACAAGACATGGGCGGACGCGAGCGTAGCAATGCGCCGTCCGCTCTTCTCGTGCGCAGCCTGTTAGTGGCTGGAACGTGGTGAGGGCCGAGTCATGGGCCTGAAGAACGACTACACGGTGGCTCTGGGGGGCCTCTACGCGACCACTCCGAAGGCCGTGTTCGCGGCATTGGCGGTTTCGGCCCTCACCGCTCACGGAGAATACCTAGATGAGGCTTGGAAGAAGATCGTCGAGGAGTGGAGCTTCCTGCACGATATGGGCATCATCCCGGCTCCACCACCTTCGACTTACGAGACGTCGTGACGTACGCCATCCGAGTCGGCGTTGATCTGACCGGTTCCTTCTCCGCGGCCCGCAGGAGCTCTTGCTCATAGGTCGCGGCAAGTATCCACGGAGCCCTGGCGAAGCAGGCGGTCCACGAAGCGATCCAGTACTGTCTGGAGGGAGCAGAACTGTGACGGAGACGACGCCCGGGAATGACCGTGGCAAACTCCTCATGTGGGCAAGGACATCAGAAGTAATTGGCAAGAAGCTATTGGAAGTGGCTCTTGTCTATACCATGCTGCTGGGCGTGCTAATGCTATTCGTCGTGGTCGTGGGGTCTTGCTGACACCGTTAGGCCACAGAATGGTCCAATGCTCAAAGCCCAGTCGGGTTCCCTTGATGAGGAGCTTCGTGGCGACCCAAGTTCTGGAGGAAGAGAACGATGCAATTGACATCCGTAACTGGAGACATGTCGAAACGCACGAACGACCAGTGGACCTTTCTCACGAACCATTGCCACGTACTGATCTGCATTGCCAATGATCCGACGGTGCGCATGCGAGATCTGGCAGTTGAAGTTGGAATCACAGAGCGTGCTGTGCAGCGCATCGTCGCCGATCTGAGGGATGCCGGGTACCTGTCGCTCGAGCGGCAGGGCCGTCGCAATCACTATGACGTGCATTCGCGTATGCCGATGAGGCATCCCGTTGAGGGTCACTGCCGCGTATCGCACTTGCTCGAGGCTATACAGATCTGCTAGCGGGCAGGTGCTGGAGCATCCTCCCTCGAGTCCTGGAGAGTCGCGTTGTATGACCTCAGCGGCTTTCGGATTGAATACCTTCCACTCTGGGCGAACTGGCTCCTTGCAGCAGTCGCGATCGTTCTCATCGGCAAGGGTGCGCAGCAGGTCGTGGAGACGGCAGCCCGGATCGCGAGGCGGCTGCGGATCTCAGAGCTGATCGTCGGCCTGACGCTCGTGGCGGCGGCTACATCGCTGCCCGAGCTCGGTGTTACCCTGGTTGCCGCTTTCGAAGAGCACCCGGACATCTCCGTGGGCAACATTGTCGGATCGAACATCTTCAACCTGGGCTTCATCCTCGGAGCCATAGCGGTCATCAGGCCGATTCCCACAACTCAAATGCTCGTCCGGCGCGATGGTTCGGCTCTGATCCTGGCCACTTTCCTGCTCCTCGCTCTGGTCGCGTCGGACTTCAGACTCGATCGTGTCGACGGCGCGATTCTACTGACGGGTATGGGCGCCTACCTGGCAGTCGTGTTCGCTATCGGCCGCATTCAGTGGCTCGAGCCCGGCTTGGCGCTGGCAGTGCGAGGCGATAGGAGGAACAGTGGCGATCCGCTGAAAGCGCTGAGATCACTGGCCGGATTGGCATTGGGGATTGCTCTCCTCGCCGTCGGTTCCCACCTGCTGGTGAATTCCGCCATTCCGATAGCACGCAGTTTCGGGGTGAGCCACTGGGTAATCGGGGTGACGGTCGTCGCGGCGGGTACATCCGCCCCTGAATTCGCCACATCTCTGGTCGGCGTGCTGCAAGGTCAGTACGACATCAGCGTCGGGAACGTGATCGGGAGCGACCTGTTCAATCTCCTCGGCGTCCTCGGTGTCGCCGGCGTCCTGCATCCGCAGGCAGTGGCACCGGGAGCGAGAGCCTCGATCATCGCTCTCACGGCCATGGTGGTTCTGGTGGTCATCTTCGCTCGTACCGGCTGGCGGTTGTCGCGCACGGAAGGTTCGGTCCTCGTGCTGTTCGCGCTCGCCAGATGGGCGCTCGAACTCGCGGCCCGAAACGGATCCTAGAATGGCCAGTGGAGCTCCGCCAACAGAAGGTACCGCCGCCTCCGGCGCCGGTCAGCGACTCGAGAAGGAGCTGACCCTTTTCGACGTCTACGTGATCGGTCTCGGGCCGATGCTCAGCTCCGGGTTCTTTCTGCTCCCGGGCCTGGCCGCCGCCATGACGGGGTCGTCTGTGGTGCTGGCGTACTTTCTCGCCAGTCTGCTCGCGGTTCCCGCCGCGCTCAGCATCGCGGAGCTCTCCACCGCAATGCCCCGGGCGGGCGGCATCTACTACTTCCTCGACCGCAGCCTGGGGCCAATGGTGGGGACCATCGGCGGACTCGGCACCTGGCTCGTGCTCGTCCTCAAGAGCGCCTTCGCTCTCGTGGGAATGGGGGCGTACCTGGCTCTCTTCATCCATCTCCCGACCAGGACCGTGGCCATCGTGCTGACACTCGTCATCGCCATTGTGAACGTGGTCGGGGCGAAGCATACGGGCGGTCTCCAACGCGTCCTGGTCAGCACCGTGCTGGGCTTTCTCGTCCTCTTCCTCGTTCAGGGATTCGTCGGCGTGCTCGGCCGGCCGCCAACTGCGGAAGACGGATTCGAGCCCTTCATGGCATTCGGCGTCGAGGGCCTGGTTGCGACGATGGGCCTCGTCTTCATCTCGTTCGCCGGTCCTCTGAAGGTGGCCAGCGTGGCGGAGGAAGTACGCAACCCGGACCGGACGATCCCGGCGGCGATCTTCTTCGGCCTGCTGACAGCATCGCTCATCTACGTGGCCGGCGTATACGTGATGGCCGCGACGATCGCGCCGGAGATCTTTCATGGTGACCTGACGCCCTTCGCAACGGCGGGGACCGCCTTGTTCGGCTGGCTGCCTCGTCCCGTTGCTCTCGCCCTGGTCGTCCTGCCGGCGCTCGCCGGACTCGCGGCCTCCGCGAACGCGGGACTGTTGGCGGCGTCCCGTTATCCGCTGGCCATGGCACGGGACAAGCTTGTCTCGCCCCTCTTCGCCAGCGTCGGCCGCTTCAGGACTCCGACCGTCTCGATCTTCGCGACGGCTGCAGTGATGGTCTTCTTCATAGCGGCGTTCGACGTCCTGACGATCGCCAAGCTGGCCAGCGTGTTCCTGCTCCTCATCTTCTCGATGGTGAACCTCGCCGTCATCGTCATGCGGGAGAGCGGCCTGGCGTCGTACGATCCGGGGTTCCGCGGGCCGCTCTATCCCTGGGTGCATCTCCTGGGACTCCTGGTGCCGTTCCTGCTCATCGCGGAGATGGGCATCATGCCCATCGTCGTCTCAATCGCGCTGTTGGCCGTCTGCCTCGTCTGGTACTTCCTGTACGCCCGGGGAAGAATCGAGCGGGCCGGCGCACTACTTCACTGGTTCCACCGGCTGGCGCGGCGGCCTTACGAAGGCGCGGAGCTGGAGCTGCGCGGATTGCTCAGGGAGGAGGGCCAGCAGACGGTCGATCCGTTCGACGAGGTGATCGGGCGGGCCTTTGCGGTCGACCTGCCGTCCGAAGCGACGTTTGCGGACGCGACTCGCAAGGCGGCGCAACTGTTGTCCCAGCGCATGCCGGTCAGCGCGGAACGACTCGCCACGGGATTCCTGCACGGGGTACACACGGGAGCCACGCCGGTCCTCCGCGGGGCTGCTCTACCCCATCTTCGACTTAACGAAATCGACTCGCCGGCCATGGTGATCATGCGTTCTGTGGAGGGAATGCAGGTGGCGGTCGGCGATCAGTTCAGCGACCGAACCCACGGGGAGAAAGTGCACGCCGTATTCTTCCTGATCAGCCCCTGGCCGAGTCCGGGAAACCACTTGCGCATCCTGGCGGAGATCGTTGCACGGGTCGCCCAGGAGGGCTTCCTGGACGAGTGGTTGTCCATTCCCCACAAGCAGGGATTCAAGGCAGCCATCTTGCGCGTCGAACGGTTTCTATCGCTGGGCCTGCACCGGAGCGCGGCATCATCGATCCTCATCGGCCGTCCGTTACGTGAAATCGACCTGCCAGTGGGGAGCCTGATCGCGCTGATACACCGGGACTCCGCCATCCTCGTCCCGCGGGGCGACACGATACTTCGAGAGGGCGACCGGCTGAGCCTCGTCGGGGACCCCGAGGCCATTCTAGAGATCGACGCCCGGTATGGGAGCGCGCATGAAGGTCAGTGAATTAAGGGTCACGTAGGCGGGAAACGAACGTCGATGGCACGTAGCGCAGAGACATTGAACACGCGCGAGCGTACGTACTACAGACGCCCACAGCCTCGCCCGCAGTACTTCGCTCTTCTCATGCGACTTTGCCCGTACTTTGCCCGAATGCAGAGGAACACAGAGAAATCTAAGAAGCCCCGGAGGACGAATCGGGACAGAAAGCCCCGATTTCACTGACTGTAGAGAAATCTGAGTACTGTAGAGAAACCTGACCCTGCATTCCTAATCCGAAGGTCGCGTGTTCGAGTCACGCCGGGGTCATTCTTCTAACTGCTTGTAATCCAATTCGTTATGGGATCGGGCTGAAGGACTGAGGAGTCCGCTCAAAGGCGGGTGAGTCACTTCTAGGTACACATTCGATCCGCAGTCGCAGGAATCTTGGGAGGCGTCGCTGACATTTGGAGCATGAGACCAGCTCTCTCCCGCGCTCAGCAAGCGCACCCCCACCCTCCACCGGGACCTTCCCCCGGTCGCGCCAGGGACGAAGCGAGAGACCCGTTATAGGCCCGTTCCAGGGTGGGATTTGGGGGAGGGTGTTGGGTCTGGTAGTGGTCCGGATGATCTGAAGTCCGGTACGCCTGAGCTGCGCGCATTCCAAGATTGATTGTCCGTCACGTCCGTCGCGTCTGCTCCAGGCGCGTGCTAGGCATCGTCCCTCGACTGCGGGTCGAGGGTTCCGATGCGGGCATTGAGATCGGTGGCCACTTCCTCTGCTTCGGACAGCGGCATGGGGGAGCCATTGAGCGGAAACCGCTTACTGAGAGGGAATTGGACGAACGGAGCGACCTTCAACTGGCCGGAGTATACAACCCCCAATCGGCGTCCTATCAGTCGCTCGGTCTCCCGCTGTAGGCGCTCGGACCCTTCCTTCGTGAGTCGAAGCACTACGAAGTATCCCTCCCCCATCCCGTGTTGCTCAATCACGACTTCGGCCACGTGTTCGAGCGTGAGCACGGGCGTCGGCCTAAACTGGAAAGTGCCGCAGCTGCCGGTAAGGGTGACTGCGGAACTGGAGTCCGGTCCCACCTCGGCCAGTAGCTGCAGGTGACGTGCACCCGACGAATCCACCTGGGCCGAGGCCAGATCCGCCGTCGCTAGGACCATGAACAGGATGGCGAGAATCGTGCGCATCGTGACCTCCGGAAATCGTATGCCCGTCACCCAACACGTTCGCCCTCTTGACCCGGCCCTTCTTAATGGTGTTAGGCATCGGGCATTCGCCGCGGAGCTATCCTGCGGAGTCTACCCCTACGGAGATGGTGAGACTGGATTGGATACCCATTGCCAAGGCCTGTTGAAGATCTCCATGAGGACTACGGCATGGCGGGTCTCGGGCCAGTCGTAGGCGTCAGGGTTGTTGTATTCGAAGGCGCGATACTCGGGGCCGTCTCGAAGCTCGATGGTCATGCTCCAACCGTCCGTCACACGCCAAGCGTAGTACAAGCCAAATGGATCGGGCAGTTGCCATACTTGCTCAGCAGTGGCATCGGCTAGGAGACCAGCCCAATCGGGCTGGGTGGAAAACTGGCTATAGCAGATTACCCACCAATCGCCCCGTTCTATCCTCTTGCACGTGGGACCGAAGCGGGCGGTTAGATCGGAGTCAAGACCATCCGTCTCATCGACCGGCTGGTGCCAGTAGCGGATCGCTTCACCTTCTGCGATGCCGTTTGCCTCTCGGAGGATTACCAACTCATCTGGACTCCCGATGGCCAAGCCTGACCACACCCGGATCTCGCGGTGTTCTCTTGGCAGCGCCTTACGATCGAGCCGCTCAAGACCGGCAACCTGAAGAAACTCGTCCAGGGAGGCGTTGTAGAAGTAGTCGGGCCACGGTGCGGGAGGAAACTCGGGGACCAAGGCCGGAGGTTCTCGCAGATACTCGGGATCCCGGGGAAGCACGAAGGCCAACCGTATCGAGTCGCCGGGGGCCACAGTTATCTCCTGCAATTCGGCCTTGTGAAACCCGGCACGGGCCCGAGTGCCAATGTTCTGGTGACCTGGCGGGACCCTTATGCGGAAGTGTCCCAAGGAGTCTGAGAACTCGCCACAGAACTGAACAGCAGACGTCCACACGAGAACGGCCGGCACTGCGCGGCCCGTCTTCGAGTCCGCCACCGTCCCTGCAACGAGGGCGGCCTCGTCTGCTGCCTCGGGACACTGGAAATGTGCGATGGAGGGCCGTTGGGCCGTCGCTTTCGATGCGCCACAAGCCAGCAACAGGATTCCAGCAAACGTGATCGGTAACAGACGCCTACTCATTTTTCGATGCCTAACGGATTGCGGTTGAGCGGCGGCGTGGCTCACGACCTGCGCCGAAGCCCTCCATAGGTGATTTGCCGCTCAGGGCCTGTTTCTTACTCACGCCGTCTGCTCCAAGCTGACATTCGGAGCATGAAATCGCCGCTCAGAGGCTCACAGCCAGCGCACCCCCACCCTCCACCGGGACCAACCTTCCGTCATGCCAGAGACGAAGCGAGAGACCCGTCATAGGCCTGGTCCAGGGTCGGAGTTGCCGGGGGGGGGAGATGTTCGGTCGGTCCGAGTAGTCTGCCCTTGCTCATATCTTCGTTTCGTTTCTTCTGGTAACCCAGGGGTCTCAGAAGAGAAGAATAGAACAACGGCAAAGGGTCCTGGGGTGCTTGCAGCGTATCAGCAAACGGATGAAAGAGGTGCGAACACTTGGACCACGCGCCGAACAGTGACGGCGTGTCCAAATGGGGCGTGACGTTCCCTGTAACATTCTGCCCCTGGCCGGCAAATAGAAGGTAGGCGGCGTAACCTGCGGCCCCGGCCAGACCCAGGAGGGGTGGGGCCGCAGCTGACCGGAACCGCAGGATGTTCCCTCTATGGTCAGATGAGCACGTGGTCGGCCTCGTGCTCAAGCTCCTTTGCCAATTCCTGGAGCAGCGCCGCACGTTCCCACGCCAGTTGAGCCAGGACGCGGCGCCAATTCCGTGGCGGGAGTCGGTAGCGGTCACTGGAAGGGTCGAGGTAGGTGCGGTGGAGCTCAGCCTCCGAGATCCCTGCTGCCTGGGCGATGTGCTCTGTCGGGACGGTGAATGACAGCTGTCTCATCGCTTCGTCATACTGCATCGGATCGCTCTCGAAGCCGTTTGCGTATGTGCGAACACACCTCCTACTTAGTATTTGCCGGCCAAGGCCCGATTATTACACGACGCCGAAATCGGCATGTAAACGACACCGCTACCCCTCCCCTCCAGTTCCTCCGCCAGCTCCACGAGCTCGCCGCTGTCCGTCTTTTGTCTGACGATCCTACTGCGGGAGGCATCTCTCTTCTATGCTCCCCGTCTCACCACATCCTTGCGATACTCCTCATAGAACTGGACAGCGATCGCCGGGAGGTCACCAGTCAACACCGTTTCCTCATCCAGCTTCACCGAAAACCGCTCGGACGGATAGGTCCTGGGTATCATGGCGCTAAGTTTCAGTCTCGTGCGGTCCGCTTGGAACAGGGCGTTCGGATCCTGCTGGTGCTGCTCGAACTCCTGGTGCACCAGAGCGACAAGCTCAGACCATCGATGGTCAGGGTTACTGCTCTCTGTCATTGTCGAGCCACCTCGCCGGGGCTAGGAACCGTCTCTCGAAGCGGCGAGCTGGGGGGGAGCTCCGGGTCCGTCAGTCGCAGAAGGTCGTAACCCTCTGGACTGTCTTCGGGAAGCGCACGGAGAATATACTGCCTGGCGAGACCAGCCGATACGAGGAACCTCACGGACGAAATGCGGGCGGGTTTCTCGCCGGGCGCTTCGCTTTGCTCGCCCGGCGGAGAGGAGGCGCCTGCATCGTGGCATAATCCACGCATTCTCTCCTGCATCTTGACTGATCCAGACATGCGGAATCGTTCTAGGTATTGACCTCAATCCACTCATACGCTGCCACTTACGATTTGCAGGTGAGGGACAAGAGGATCCCGGCACCGGAGGTGCACGAGATGCCATCCACATGGGTTCGCACCGGTAGAACCACGGATGGAGGGAGAGATCCCATGCGTA
>Ga0255057_10002024_pt1 | contig 11119 bp, 9 predicted proteins | sample Cases_109_6_MG_FD_189022 | JGI IMG/M metagenome (GOLD analysis project Ga0255057, IMG submission 189022) | Seawater microbial communities from Amundsen Gulf, Northwest Territories, Canada - Cases_109_6 | ecosystem: Environmental > Aquatic > Marine > Gulf | place: Canada: Northwest Territories... | reverse complement strand
AGATACATCGACGGGTTCTACAATCCGATCCGGCGGCACTCGACGCTCGGCTACCATAGCCCGGTTCAGTTCGAGATGGCAGGCCGGGAGTGAGCAAACAGCTCTCCACTAAAACGAAGCAAGTCCAAGTTCTACCCGCAGGCCCAGTGGCAGCGCTGTGTGGTGCACTTCTATCGCAACAGCTTCAGCCACGTACCCTCGAGCAAAGTGCGCGCGGTCGCCCACATGCTGAAAGCCATCCACGCCCAAGAGAGCCGCGCCGCCGCATCCAGGAAAGCCGCGGAGGTTGTTGGTGAGTTGAAGGCCGGGAAGCTCATCAAGGCGGCCAAGCTGGTGGAGACCCATATTGAGGAGACCTTCAGCTTCTATGCTTTCCCTGACCAGCATTGGATCAAATTGAAGACCAACAACCCGCTCGAGCGGATCATGCGGGAGATCAGGCGCCGGACCCGGGTCGTGGGAGCCTTTCCGGATGGCCAATCGGCCCTCAACCTCGCCGCGGCCAGGTTGCGGCACATCGCCGGTACCAGATGGTCTACCAAGCGCTACATGAACATGGATCTACTGAAACAGGAAGGGATGTCCGCCTGACCGGATCAACCACCAATCCCAAACGCAAAGTGCGAAAGATTCTGGACACTACCTTTGGGCGGGGGCCCCGAGCCAACCCATGCGCTAAGCCGCTCAAGTCCGGGCGGATCCGTTCACCGCCGTGCGGCGTCTCTTTTGGATGCTACGCTGCTGAAGTGAATGGCGCGCCGGAACGTGCGGGAAGTCCCGGCTTATCGGAAAAGAAATCACGAGAGAACCGCAGTTGCGTCTCGCTCAACGCGTTTTTCAATTCCGGAGGTGACACGGCCGCTTCGTCGGCCGATGTTGGCCAGAGCAACCGAGGCGTTTTTCGGAATGCAATTTTCTCTCTGCGGCGCGTTTTCGTCGCGAAACCTCGCAACGATTCTCGAATGCCGTGCGCATTTAGAGCGTCACTCAATCAAAGTTCCAGACCGGTGTATCATAACTGAGTTGCAGAAAGAGCAGATTGGACGTGGCGGTGTCAGGATCGTCTCGATCATCCTCCCAGCGTAACTGATATCCTCCGGAGACTGTCCAATCTCTGGTAAGGTTATAAGCGAGGCTTGGCCGAATGCGAATGAAATCACGTTCCGCATCTGAGAAACCAAGGGCTGTCCCCTCGGCGGTTCGCACGTATTGGCTGTGTAGCCTGAGGCTTAACCGCTGGGTGAATAAATGCCGAACGTTTAGACCAATGCGATCGCGCAACCGGATATTTCCATCACCGCTGGGTTCAAGACCGCGGGATAGCAAGAAATTCAAACCGGTGCGCTCGTCTACTTCCCAATCAACGGAGGTGCGAACCGTACCACCAAGCTGCTGGTCGCTCTTCGTGCCACCACCGGCTCTTCTATTGTCTTCCCAAATGTAGCGTATGCCGGGAGCAAATTCGGTCGTCAATCGCTCCGACGGGTGATGACGCCAAACACCCTCAAGGCCGACAATGTCCGACTCCTCGCGACTGTCGTCATCGTTGTTGAAGTGCCTGTAATTCAAAGTAGCTCCAACTTCGTCAGTCAGCGTCAAATCGTGCCCATAACCGACGCTGCCACCAATTACCGTGAAATCGTCGAGGTCATCGTCGCCCGAGTTTTGGTAATCAACCTTTTCAAACTGTCCGGCAAAACGTATGCGGTCTCTTTCAGATACGCCAAACGTATAGAAAGGTTGCGCGCGAGCTCCCAGACGCTCACCGTCATCTGAATTTCGTCCGGTATCGGTATTCTCAGTTTCCAACGTCGCTTCGCGCGAAAAGGTTGTGTTTAGTCCAAAATCTCCGGTTTGGAGAAGGCGTGTCGCGGACAAATCCAAGTATTGATCAAAAAAGTTGAGCGAGGAATTGTCCGTAAACACACCGGCCCGAAGGCGCGGATTAATCTCAACCTCAGTTGTCGGGGATTGCCCCGAAATGAACAGTTCCGGCGTTGTGATGGAAGCAAAGCTGTCTGTCTCGTTGTTGCTCTCCAAGCGGACATTATCGTCATAATTGACTTCCTGAGTGATCGTGCCTTGAATCGACCACTCCATCGCCCAGACACGCCCAGAGTCCCGGAACAGGTCCGACGACAGGGTCAAAACGCTCGCAACCAGGGCTGTCGAAATCAATAATCTGAGCGGGTTTCTCTGGCGATATCGTAGATTCTTCATGATCAAACTCTGCCCCACATAGCCTCATTCGAAGAACTTCTGGTTCCGCACACCCATCAATCTGGAACTACCACCACATCTCCCGGCCTCAAAATAATGTTCTGTTCCAGCTTGTTACCCCGTTTTACGTCCGAGTAGTCGAATCCGACCGCAACTTGCTTGCCGCCTTCGCGTCTAAGGATCTTGATATCGTCTTCATCTCCAAACGGCGTAAGACCACCTGCTAAACTAAGAGCTTGCATCACGTCCGTTGGCCGCGACACAGGGAATTCGCCTGGATTTTTAACTTGGCCAATCACAAATATCTTGTTTCCAACAACTTGATTCACCGAAACAGTAAGTACAGGCTCGGAAATGTATTTTTTGATCCGTTTGATCAACTCCTCCTGAACCAACCGCGCGCTCATACCGGCAACGTTCAGGTGGCCGGCCAATGGGAAGGAAATCGACCCATCGGGCAGAACCAGAACCTCGCGGGTCATTTCTTCATCTTTCCAGACTGATACATCAAGGATATCACCCGGGTTCAGTATATATTCTGAACCTTGAGCCGAAGCCGGATAAGGCCGAAAGATACTGGCCATAATGCAGAAGACTAGGACCCCAAGTATTCGCAACAGCTTTTCCCCACCCAACTTTCGACCCTTAAACCTATACATCAATAGCTCCTAACCCCTATCAATACGAGAAAAAATTCTTTAACAACGTTACATAATCTTATCAATCCCACACCAAATGGTTAACGTGCCGCTATCCGATATCCTGCCCAGACCGGGCGCTTTAATGAGGTTAGATGAAGCGCCCACCAGACTTACAGGAAAAGCGCGACAAGACTACGCTCCGGAGTTGCGGTGGGCAAGTGCTACAAGCCGGCGCTGGTAAAGAAGTTGGCGCATTTCCGGCCTTTGAAGGCGGCGAGGGCGTTGGCGATGGGCTCCCGCGGAGCCTCCTTTTATCTTGTGGCGGTTTTCCGGAAGAAGGTCTTGAGCTAGGCCAAGGCCATCTTGGCGGGGTTGACGTCGTTGGAGTAGGGCGGGAGAAATAGGGAACGAACCATGGATTGAATCTTGTTCGAGAGCTGAATGTGCTACCATATATATCAATTTTGTTGATGGCAGACCTTATTCAGGGGATCTTGTTTTTGGACATCGATGGCCATAGAGGGACGCGGCAATTTGATTAGTTGAACACTAAAACAAGGGTTTCAAGTTTCGCAGGAGGCGAGCTGTGAAGAAAGCACTGACGTTGGGGTGCTTTGTGGTCTTTGTTGCTTTCGGTGCGTGGGCCCAAGACGATAAGACTGAATTTGATAATGCTGACAAGTCACAACACCATCTCGAAATTCGGGATGAACGGGTTGCTCTCTATTTGGCGGATGGGGTCATGCCCACAGAGCTGAAGCAATGCATCGAGCTGACTGTCACGTCTCAAGTCCCCAGCGAATTCTGCTTCGGACCCTCCGGGCCAATGGGTCCCGATGAGCAAATTGGCCGAACGATTAGGCCTTGAAGGTGCCATTTAGATTTGACGTTTGAATCTATTTCCCAGCGTCATTTCGGAGGAGCAATCAGGCACAGCGTGTCATTTATCTCGGAATGTTGCTTCAGCATTGGCCAGGCGAGGCTTAAGGAATGGTCAGGCTTCAACGTGCGTCGCTATCTACTTAAAGTGTGGCCAAAGTTCTTTTTGCGTCTTCCAGGCCTGTGTATGTTGCGCCGCTAACAACCGCCTTTCGCAGGCTGTTTTTTGCCCGCTCGTGATCATCGAGGGCCAAGTATGTTAATCCCAGATGATAGTGCACCTGCGGTGTGCTCAATCCTAGGTCGACGGCTTTTTGAAGCAGCCTTTGAGCTTCCTTGATGTTTCCCATTCGATAGTAAACCCAGCCAAGAGTGTCTAGTCGCACAGGGTTCTTCTTCCCCTCGAAATCCTTAGCAATGTCGTAGGCTAGTTCTAATCGGCTTTCGTCCGCATATTCAAAATCTGCGATGAGCAAGGCCAAGTTGTTCCTTGCCAACTCCCCTCCTTGACCCCGGTTAACAAGCCTTTCGTAAACCTGGGTAGCACGTGCGATGTTGCCGAGGTCCTGTTGAAGGACAGCGGAAGCGATGTTGAGAGCTTCGCTATTTGGATCTCTTGCAAGACCATCCATAATGACCTCGAGGGCGTCTTCCGGCATCCCTCTCGAAGTCAAAATGCGCCCAAGGTTCAAAAACGGCATGGACCAGTTTTTGTTGAGTTCGGCGGCCCTCCGGAAGGCGGCTGCGATCTGCTCTATGCTTCGGTCTTCCGCGTTGTACACTTGGCCAAGAAGATAGTATGTCGCTCCATCTTCCGGGTTTTCATGCGCGCGATTTTCCAAGAATTCGCGCGCCCTGATAAGCTGCCCATCTTGCATCAGCGCACCAACGTAACCGGTGAGAGCAATCTCGTGATGTGGATCGATTTGGAGGACGCTAAGGAATGCCAAGGCAGCTCGATCGTTAGATCCGTGGGCACTGAAAAGTTGGCCAAGCAATAGATTCCCGGATAATTTTCCACCCTCTTTGACGGCCAAGTCCTTCGCGATGAGTTCAGCCTCCTCCCACTCTCGCTGAGCTGTGAGCAGCTCGATTTTCGCCTGAATTACCAGCAGGTTATCAGGGTCCAGTGTCTGCGCTTTCTCGATTTGGGATTTGGCCGCTTCAATCTCGCCTAGGTGGATGAGAATTGATGCTAGCTCCGCGCGCCCTTCGACATTGGTCGGATGGATTTCAAGCAGGCTTCTAAGCGTTTGGATCGCCAGCTCCTCCTCCCCAAGATGTCGGTGAGCATTGGCTAGCAGTCGCAAGCCTTGAGGCGAAGTGGCGTCATTGTTCAATAGGACGCGCAGATCCATCACCGCATTGAAAAATTTGCCCCGTTCAGACGATACGCTCGCACGAATCAATAAGGCTTCTCTGTTGACCGAGTCCTCCCGCAAGACCTCATCGGCTAAATCGAATGCGTCTGCCATTGCATCTTGCGAGAGATAGACCTTGGCCAGCAAAACTTTGGCGATGAGAGCAACGGGATCATCGTCCGCTTGCACAATAATTTCTTCGTAGACCGTCTTCGCGCGATCGAGTAGCCCTCGCTGTTCGTGCAGCATCGCTAGCCCGAACTTATAGTCATACATATCCGGATATTGGTGGGCGAATTCACCAAGCAGCGTTTCGGCCTGTCTACCAGTGCGAATATTGATCAGAAAATCTAATATTACGTCCCGCATGTCTTCGCTATTCGGAAAATCGTTCACTGCCTCGAGGAGTATCGTTTCTGCTTCATCCAACTCGCCTTGACGAATATAGAGCTGCGCAAGATTGATGCGCGGAGCCTGTTGGTCTGGCACCGAAGCGATAAAGTCCCGGTGAACCGTCCCGGCTTCATCAAATCGTTGGTTTTCCTCCAAGATTTGAACCTTTAACTGATAGATTGCCTTTTTCTCGTGAGCCCGAGCTATGCTTGATTCCAGCGTTGCCATCGCTTCATCGACCTGTCCTTTGTAGTGAAGGGCAAGTGCAAGTATGGTTGTCGCTGTTAGCGATGAGGGATCGGCGCTCAAAACCGCCTGGCTCTTGGTGATTGCTTGGTTCAATTTTCGGCGCCTAAGGTGTAAACCGGCTTCCAGCAATAATCCGGAAGGATGCTGAGGCGCTAACTCGTAGATTTCATGAACAACTTCTTCGCCCCTTTCAAGCCTGTTCGATATTAGAAAGAGTTGGCCAAGTTCGCTCAGTGCGGGAATAAAATTCGGATCCTCCTGAAGAGCGCGACTGTATCGGCTTGAGGCTTCGCCATAATCGTTTTGCGCCTTCGCGACTTGTCCCAGGTGGAAGTGCGCCTTGGCTGACTTCGGATTGATTTTCAATGCGTTTTCGAACTCCTTCCGAGCAGAAATGTAATCACCAAGTTCATAGGACGCTTTTCCTCTCTCTAAGTATTTTGCCTCCCGATCGGCTGCGTCGCCGCAAGCCGCAACGATCGGCAAGACAGCGAGCATCAGCAAAATCGAGAGCCACAGCCTTGGCGCCTTCATCGCAACGACACTCCTACGCTGCAACTTCTCGTCTTCGTCATACCTGGACACCCTGTCCCCGAGTGGCAACTCTCCGCGACACCCTCTCCTGCGCCATGTCTGCGGTGCTCTCCTTGTCTGCTTCGGCCCATTGCCAGGCATCACTCTCCACTGACAGGGACCAAGTCCGCGTCCCGATCTCATTCCTGGCGGATACAACCATACTTCGTGTAATCAACCTATCAAGATTTTGCCGGCGTGGCTGTGCCCATCGCCGGATCACCAGCGAATCGACTTGGCGCAACTTGCGCCCGAATCCTCCGTCGTGGGCATGAATTGGAGCGGATAGGCGCCGCATGATTAGTAGATCTCGCACATTTATATATTAGATTTACATATAGGAATTCGATATATAACAATTTTTATTTAACTATGCTTTTATTATATTAAAATATGTTTTGTTTTTGAAGGAAAAAGTATAATAGCTTCAGCGTTTTGATATCTAAATCTTCAAATCCGAAATTTTCGATCTGCTTTTTAGGGAATAGCTCGGAATTGATTGCTACAGCGCCACTATTATAGGATAAAATACCTCACAGTACGACTCCTAGAGGAGATGCCCCAAAGGGCGATTAGTATATGCTCATGTACCGTGAATTCTATGGCATCCGGGGCAGACCTTTTCCCATCACGCCGGATCCGCGTTTCCTCTATTTAAGCAACGGACACCAGGAAGCCCTGGCTCACCTTCTCTATGCGCTGGTCGATGGGGGCGGTTTCGTTCTTCTCACCGGTGAGGTCGGAACGGGCAAGACCTCTATTTGCCGCTACGCGCTCGAGCAGATGCCGAGCAATGTGGACGTCGCTCTTATCGTCAATCCCGATCTTAGCAAGTTCGAGCTGGTTGCGAGCTTGTGCGACGAATTCGGCGTGCCCGGCGCCAAGGAGGTCGCAAGCCTCAAAGAGGCGCTGGACCTGCTTTACGAATATCTGATCGAGGCGAATGCCCGCGCCCGCCACTCGATCGTCATGATCGACGAGGCGCAGAACCTGCGCCCGGAGGTGTTGGAGCAGCTGCGCCTCTTGACCAACCTGGAGACCGATACGCGTAAGCTGTTGCAGATCATCCTCGTCGGCCAGCCCGAGTTGAACGCCATCCTCGGGCGTCATGAACTGCGCCAGCTCAACCAGCGTATCGGGTCGCGTTATCACCTGTGCCCGCTCTCCCGGGAGGAGACGGCGGCCTACGTGCGCCACCGCCTGGCCGTCGCCGGCGCCACGCGAGAGATTTTCACACCGCAAGCCCTGAGCGAGGTCTATCGGCATTCTCGCGGCGTCCCCCGCGTCATCAACATTCTGTGCGACCGCTGTTTACTGGGAGGCTACGCCGAGGCCAGTGCGAGCGTGTCCAAGACGATCGTCCGCAGGGCGGCGTTGGAAGTGTCTCCCTGGCCCCGAAGTTTCCCGGGGTCGCCGATACTAGCCCGGATCTTTGGTGCGAAGGGGGCTCGCGTGATGTCGATCCTCGGCCTCATGGTGCTTCTCGGGGGCTTTTTCGTGACCTCCGGGATCCCACCGTTCGATGCCGCACAGCAAACCGCGGCCTCTTCCGGTCGCCAGGAGGGCAGGTCGCATGATCCCGTAATCCTGGATCCGTCGGATGTGGGAGCACCCGTTCTCGCTCTTGGTCACCTGGCGGCGGATATCGACATCCCGGTGTCGCTTGGGGTGAATATCGGCGCGCCGGTCATCGACTGTGAGGACCAGGGCGTCGCGATCGGCCGCGATAACCCGGCCAGTGTCACCTCCGCAAGTCCGGACATCGGCGGATCCGCCAGGCGCGCGGACGCCTTTGGCGCCGGCCGGAATGCTTGCGGTAGGGTGAATTTGGCGGAATTTCCAAGGAAGTGACGCTCGGCATAGGCCTGACAGATGTCCTATATCTTACGCGCGCTTAAGAGATCGCAGATAGAACGTGCCGAGATTGCCATCCCCTCGGCGACCGTGGCCTATCTGCCGCACGTGCCGGCCGAGCCCGAGCGCCGCCCCCGTGTGGTACCGGGACACTTGCTGCTCGGCGGGGCCCTGCTCGCCGCGGTGGTTGTGGCGACAGCGGTGATTATATGGCGCTTGCCGGATCCTTCGAGCGAGCACCGGGTTGCTTCGTCCGGGCAACCGGCGCGGTCCGGCGACCCGTCGGTGGCGGTGAGGCCGGCGGCCCCTGTGCGGTCCAATGCGGAGATCCTTGCCGGCACATGGCCGGGCGCGCCATCCTTCGCGCGCCAGCGGTTCGCGGACCGGGCGCCTGTGTCCCGGGGCCTCGGGCCCATCGCGGTGAGAAGCAGTTTCTCCGACTTGCCGGCGCCGAGCGGTTTTCATCCGCCAGAGGTGCGAATCGCTCAGAGCCCAACGACCCGACGCGTACGCGGCGTGCCGCCGGTACTTGCGGGGCGCGATGACAGCTCACCCCAGGCCACCCGGCCGGCCATCGAAGAAATCCAGGAAGTGGCAACGGTGCCGCGGCCCATTGCGCCCGTGGCGGTTCCCGAACCGCCGGCGGGACCGGCCACCGCGGAACCCGAAGTACTGCGTCTCAGCCAGCTACCGATCCCCCTGCGGCGGGGCCTTCCGGAGATCACGATGTCGGTTCACGCTTACGACCCGCATCCCGAACGCCGTTTCGTTCGCATCAACGGCGCCAAGCATCGGGAAGGGGACAGGTTGGATGACAGTCTTTGGCTGCAGGAAATCACCGACGACGGGGCCATATTGAAGTACCGCGACCTGCTTTTCTCGATCAGCGCTTTCTGATCGGCCCTAAAACTAATTGGCAAGAGCATGGCGCCCGGCCAGGCCGACCCTTTACTGGATCTCCTGTTCCAGCGGCAGGACGGTGCTCAGCCGGCGGCGCAACTCTTCGGTCACCTCACGCGACTCCATGGCGTTGCGCACCACCTGCGGGGTGATCAGCACCAGCAATTCCGTGCGTTGCTGCAGCTCCGCGTTCGACTTGAAGAGATTGCCGAGAATCGGGATGTCGGACAGCAGCGGAATGCCGGAGGTCGAGTCCTCGGTGCGGTCCCGGATCAAGCCGCCAAGCGCGATCGTGTTGCCGCTCTCGACGGCTACCGTACTCTCGATCTTGCGCTGCTGGATGGTCGGCGAGTCGATGTCGGAGGTGGTCGTTTGCGTAACCTCGCTCACCTCCTGGACGACGTCCAGGACGACCAGGCCGCTGGCGTTGATGCGCGGCGTAACCTCGAGGATGACGCCGGTGTCGCGCAGCTCGATGTCGTTGACGATCGGTGCGTCGGGGTCGCTTGTTTGGGTCGATGAGCGTGTCGCGATCGGAACCTGATCGCCGACCTGGAGGCGGGCCGTCTGATTGTCGAGCACCATGAGCTGCGGCGAGGAGATGACGCGGACCTCCGTGATTTCCGTAAGCGCGCTCAAGACAGCGCGGACGTTTGCCGTATCGACCACGAAGTTGAAGCCGGGAAAGGCCGGCAGAATGGCGTTCGTTAGACCATTGCTGAAACTTCCGCTCACATCGCCGTTGCCGAAGAACCACTGCAGGCCGTATTCCAGGGTGTCGTTCAGCCGGACCTCGGCGATCGTCGCTTCGATCAGCACCTGTAGAGGAATGATGTCCAGGCGGTCGAGGGCCGCTTCGATCATCTCGAACTCCGACGACGTCGCCAAAATCACCAGGGCGTTGTTGCGCTCATCGGCGATAATGTTGACGCCCGCGCCTTCCTCGACCAGGGACCCTACCTGGATGCCGCCGCCACCGGCCAGGCTCTCTCCGGCGAAGCCCACCGGCGGTAGCGGTACCGGCCGGCCGGCGTCAACCGCGTCGGGTCCGCCCGGGGCCTCCGCCAACTGTGGCGCCTCGCCGAGGGTCACGGCCTCGGCGCCCGGCGCGAGGAACTCGGCCTCCAGCCGGCGCGGCGTATCCGCAAAGACCTGGCTCAGGATCTCCGCCAATTCCACAGCGCGGCCGTTTTTTACGTAGTAGACGAAAATCTGGCGCCCGGCGCGCTGGTCGCGGCGGTCGAGGCGCTCGATCCAAAGCTCGGCCTGTTTCAGGTAGCTGGCCTGTGGCGATATCGCCAGCACAGCATTCAGGCGCTCTATGGGGACGAAGCGGATCATGCCCTGAGATGGCCCGCCGAGGCCTTCGCCGAAGACGGTCTGCATTTCCGTCGCCATGGTAACGCTGTCGGTCATCTCCACCGGCAGAAGGGCGAAGCTCATCCCCTTCATCCAGTCCACGTCGAACACCCCGGCCAGCTCCTGCAGGTCGCGCAGCTCCTGGGTGGTGCCCGAGAAGATCAACACATTGCGCGCATCGTCCACCACGACCCGCTGATCGGGCCCGAGGAAGGGCTGGAGGATCTGGTATACCGCAGAAGCGGTGGCGTAGCGCAGCGGATACACCTGCACGCTGTGGCCCCTGACCTGACCTTGATAGGCTTCGGACCCGAGGTTGGAGTAGGTGGCAGGGGCCTTGCTGGCCGGCAAGATGCTGTAGACGTCGTCGCGCTCGACCAGGACGATGCCGTTTATGCGCAAGATACTCTCGAGTGTGGGAAGCACCGCGTTTCTCGGCAAAGCCTCTGCCGTGCGCAAGGTGACCAGGCCCTGCACCTCGGGATCGACGACGTAGTTGACCCCGAGAATGTCGCCGAGCACGACGTCGATGACCTCGCCGACATCGGCATCGACGAAGTTCAGCGAAATCTTGCCCTGATCGGAAAGAATGCTCTCTTGCGGCTCGATCGGGTTCGAGCGGGCGAGGACGCCGCTGCCATGATATTGTTCCGCCGATTTCAGAGCGCGGCCGATTTCTTCTTCGGCGGT
>Ga0255057_10002023_pt1 | contig 11135 bp, 10 predicted proteins | sample Cases_109_6_MG_FD_189022 | JGI IMG/M metagenome (GOLD analysis project Ga0255057, IMG submission 189022) | Seawater microbial communities from Amundsen Gulf, Northwest Territories, Canada - Cases_109_6 | ecosystem: Environmental > Aquatic > Marine > Gulf | place: Canada: Northwest Territories... | reverse complement strand
CGTCTTCGAGACGACGGATGGTATCTTCATCGGCGGCGTAGTTGCCTTCGCCATGCGCCACCGGCACGCGGATCACCTGCCCGGCATTGTAACCGCGTGTAAACGGCGTATCGGAACGTTCGACGCGCAGATGCACGTCGCGGCAGATGAACTTGAGCTGCGCGTTGCGCATCAGGACGCCCGGCAGCAGGCCCGACTCGCAGAGAATCTGGAAACCGTTGCAAACGCCGAGCACGAGGCCGCCATTGGCCGCATGGGCGCGGACCGCATCCATGATCGGCGCACGCGCCGCGATAGCTCCGCAGCGCAGGTAATCGCCGTAGGAGAATCCGCCGGGGACCACCACCAGATCGGTGCCCTTCGGCAAAGCGGTGTCGGCATGCCAGACCATCGCGGAGTCGTTGCCGGACGCGAGCTTGAGCGCGCGCGCCATGTCGCGTTCGCGATTGATGCCGGGAAAGACGAGAACGGCTGATTTCATCGGTCGCCTAGCCCGAGATCTCGACGCGATAATTCTCGATCACCGTATTCGCGAGCAGCTTGTCAGCCGCTTCCCTGAGCGCGGCTTCGGCCTTCGCCTTGTCCGCGCCGGCGACTTCGATGTCGAACACCTTGCCCTGCCGCACGCTGGCGATGCCATCGACGCCGAGCGATTTCAGCGCCCCTTCGATGGCCTTGCCCTGCGGATCGAGAATGCCGTTCTTCAATGTGACGGTAACGCGCGCCTTCATATCGCTTCCAGTTTTCTGAAACGTCACCCTGAGGCGCGAGGGCAAAGCCCGAGCCTCGAAGGGCGACGTTTTTTAGAGGCCATCCTTCGAGGCTCGCCGCAAAAGCGGCTCGCACCTCAGGATGACGGAATCAGCTCTTCACAAGCACCGGGCCGGAGCCCGCGGGACGATCATTCTCGATCAGGATGCCGAGACGCTTGGCGACTTCGGTGTAGGCCTCAAGCAGCCCACCGAGATCGCGGCGGAAACGGTCCTTGTCCATCTTCTCGTTCGACTTGATGTCCCACAGCCGGCACGAGTCCGGGGAGATTTCGTCGGCGACGATGATGCGCATCATGTCGTTCTCGAACAGCCGTCCGCATTCCATCTTGAAATCCACAAGACGGATGCCGACGCCGAGGAAAAGCCCGGTCAGGAAGTCGTTGACGCGGATGGCGAGCGCCATCATGTCGTCGATTTCCTGCGGCGTGGCCCAACCGAACGCGGTGATGTGCTCTTCGGACACCATCGGATCGCCGAGCTGATCGTTCTTGTAATAGAACTCGATGATCGAGCGCGGCAGCTGCGTGCCTTCCTCGATGCCGAGGCGCTGCGACAGCGATCCGGCGGCGACGTTGCGCACCACAACCTCGAGCGGCACGATCTCGACCTCACGGATCAACTGCTCGCGCATGTTGAGCCGCTTGATGAAATGGGTCGGCACGCCGATGTCGTTCAGATGCTGGAAGACGTACTCCGAGATCCGGTTGTTGAGGACACCCTTGCCCTCAATGATCTGGTGTTTCTTGGCATTGAACGCAGTGGCGTCGTCCTTGAAATGCTGAATCAGGGTTCCAGGCTCAGGCCCTTCGTAAAGGGTCTTGCCTTTGCCTTCGTAAATGCGACGCCGACGGCTCATAGGGATGTACCGTGTTCTGTTGAAGTCCATGAATGGAGTGCTCCGGGTGATTTACGCGACCCACGGCGGAGCTGCCGTGAAGTCCGGAATCGTGAAACAAACCGCGAACCGGACTCATCGGCAACCTAACCGATTGATGTGACGGATACAACGCAACGAAAGGCGTTTTACCCGCTTCCTGCGACTTCTCGGACGTTGCTTTGAGGGGGGCCGAACCCATATATGCTGGGTCCCGCCGCCAATCTCCTCGCGGCATCAAATTCAGCTTACGGAACAGATATATGTCCACTTTCGACAAGCGCCAGGAAGGCTTCGAGAAGAAGTTCGCCCTCGACGAGGAACAAAAGTTCAAGGCGGAAGCCCGCCGGAACAAGTTGCTGGGCCTGTGGGCCGCCGAAAAGCTGGGCAAGACCGGTGACGACGCCGCAGCCTACTCCAAGGAGGTCGTGGCGGCCGATTTCGAGGAGGCCGGCGATACCGACGTGCTTCGCAAGGTCGCAGCCGACCTCGCCAGCAAGGGCGTGTCGGAGGCCGACGTCCGCAAGAAGATGGACGAACTGGTGGCGGTCGCCGTCGCCCAGATCAAGGCCGGTCAGTAATTCTAGCGAGTTGAAACGAAAACGCCGCGCGATCCGATCGCGCGGCGTTTTGTTTTGCAGAGCTGATTACTTCAGCGCGTCCTGAACCTTCGCAATGCCTGCGAGGACACAGACTTCGTCCTTGTCGCCGCCGGGCGCGCCGGACGCGCCCACCGCTCCGATCGTTTCATTGCCCACCTTGATTGGCGCAGCGCCGCCGGCCCCAACAACGCCGGGAATTTGAAGCAGGTACGCAGTTTCCGGTTTCGCCGTCAGTTTCTGGAATTCCAGCGAAGTCTGGCCGCGCGTGCGTGAAGTGTAGGCCTTCAGGCGGCTGAATTCCATGGTGTGAGGATTGGTGCCGTCCCCTCGTACTTGTGCAGCCACATTGCCGGCCTTGTCCACCACCGTGACGGACACCTTGTAGCCGTCCTTGGTGCACTGCTCCATCGTGCCCTGGATGATGGCCATGGCCATCGCCATCGAGACATTCTTCTCAACCTGCGGCGCCTGCGCGTGTGCCGGACCGGCAAGAATGATCGCAGCCGTCGTCAGTGCTGCGAGACCGAGTGAACGCATATTGAATCCTCCCTGATTTTATTGGTTCGTGACAATCATCGTGAGCAACAACATTGTCTAGCGCGCTTTAATCCCGCGGCAGAACAAGAATCGATGTTGCGGAAGCGAAGAGCGCTAGGCGCCCGCAAGCCGGTCAAGTTGCGCGGCAAGGTCGGTATCCACGTCCTCTGCATTGATCAGGCAAACGCGATATCCCCGCGCCGCGAGCCATTCGCTCCGTGCCGCGCGGTCCCGCGCAATCACGTCGGTCTCGTTGGCGTTGACGAGCTCAACGGCGATCCGTTTCGTGAATGAGACGAAATCCGGGATGTGCCGCCCCACCGGCGTCTGCCGCTTGAAGTGGGATGCGAAGCGGCGGTCCGTGGTCAGGGCCTGCCACAGGATGCGCTCGGCATCGGTCGGATTCCGCCGCAGCAGGCGCGCAAGTCCCCGCACCGTGCCGCTATCGGACGATGCGCGTCCGTCGGAGTGCTCGGCCAGCAGCGCGCGCAGCCGCGTCGCTTCATTGCCGTCGAGAACCCCGCCCTTTGCGGGGCCTTTGCGGCCTTCCGCGATGGCCATCACCACGCCGTGCAAGGTGTGCATGTCCTGCTTGGTCGGCTCCATCCGCGTGAAGATGTTACGCATGTTGACCAGCATGGTGTCGCGCTTTTCTGGCGGGCGCAGGAATTCGACCTTGTCGAGTTCGTTCACGAGGTTGTCGAAGAACGCCTGAATCTGATGGTTCGAGGCTCGCTCTGAACGCTCCGGCATATCGAACGGTAGCGTGTTGGCCGTGGCGAGCTTGAACCATTCGTAGCCCATCAGCAGAACGGCCTGAGCGAGGTTCAGCGAGGCAAAACCCGGATTGACCGGAAACGTGACAATGCGGTTGGCGAGCGCGACCTCGTCGTTCTGTAAGCCGTAACGCTCGCGCCCGAACATGATGGCCGCCGTGCCGCTCGCCATGGTTTCCCCGACGATCTGGCGGGCGGCCTCCTCCGGACCGACCACCGGCTTGGCCTGATCATGCGCCCGCGCCGTGGTCGCAAACAGCAGCGAGCAGTCGGCCACCGCCGCCTCGACGGTGTCGAACAGTTCGACTTTATCGAGAATGTGATCGGCGCCCGCGGCCGCGCGCTGGGCGGCCATGTTCGGCCAGCCGTCGCGCGGATTGACAATGCGCAGCCGCGTCAGCCCGAAATTGCCCATGGCGCGCGCGCACATGCCGATGTTTTCGCCAAGCTGCGGCTCGACCAGAACCACCACGGGTCCGGCCAATTCCTTTCGCGTCTTGGTTTTGTCGGTGCCTGAACCGGTCATGACCTCTGCTTTTGATATTTTCGCTGCGCCCTGCCGTAACGCAGTTGAGGCTGAACAGGTCAAGACATTTTTCAGAATGGTGAAAATTCCGGCAGAGTTCACCGCAATGCGGCCATGCTGAAAATTGCGGGCTCGGCTTTGAATTTTCACCGCCGATTGGGGTAGCGTGCTGTCAGGGGTGACCCATGGCTCAGACGGATAACGACGCCGCCGCCGGCGGCCCTACCCCACAGCGGGCGGCTCCCCTGACATCTGGCCCGCCTCCGGAGCGCTCACCTGTGAGTGCCATGCTGCGCCGGCTGGCGATCCCAATCGCGTGCCTGATTGCCGCGGCGATCTTTGTGACACTGGCGACGCTGCGCTGGGACGCCTGGGTCGGCAACGCCGTGACCCAGACCACGAACGACGCTTACGTTCGCGCCCAGACGACGCAGCTCAGCAGCCGCGTCGCCGGCGAGGTGATCAAGGTCGCCGCGAGCGACTATCAGCGTGTCAAGGCCGGTGATCTGCTCGTCGAGATCGATCCGGCGGACTATGAAGCGCAGGTCGCGCAGGCCGAAGCCGCCGTGACAGGCGCACAGGCTGCCCTCGACAATCTCGCCAATCAGGTCGAGCTCCAATACGCCACCATCGCGCAATCCGAAGCCCAGCGCGCCTCAGCGGAAGCTTTCCAGGTCGAGGCACAACAGGAGCTGGATCGCCAGCAGTCGCTGATCCAGAGTTCGTCAGGCACTCGCCAGAGGCTGGAACAGGCGACCGCGGCGCTTGCCAAGGCGGAGGCGGATGTCCGCGCCAGCCGGGCGGCGATCGCCGCCCAGCGGCATCAGCTCGACGTTCTCGCCGGAACGAAAAAGCAGCGCGCCGCCGACGTTCTCGCCGCTCAGGCGGCGCTGAAGGCCGCGCGCCTGAAGCTCGGCTACACCCGGATCGTGGCGCCGTTCGACGGCGTGGTGGGGGCACGGCAGGTTCAGCCGGGAGACTACGTCAACATCGGCAGCAACCTGTTCAACATTGTTCCGCTCCCGAACGTCTACGTCATCGCGAACTACAAGGAGACGCAACTCACCCGCGTGAAGGCCGGCCAACCGGTCGAGATCACCATCGATACCTTCCCCGACGAGAAGCTGCGCGGCCACGTCGCGCGCATCTCCCCGGCGAGCGGATCGCAGTTCGCGTTGCTGCCACCCGACAACGCCACCGGCAATTTCACCAAGGTCGCGCAACGAATTCCGCTGCGGATCGAATTCGACAAGGGCCAGCCGCTGCTCGAACGTCTGTTGCCGGGCATGTCGGCGGTCACGCGGATCAATACCGAGGGCACGGTTGCCCCCTCGAATGCCGGAGCCAAAGCCGGTGACGGAAGCTAAAATCATCGCCAGCGGGCCGGTCTCGGTCGGCCAGGCCGTTCACATCCGCTGCTCGCCGTGATCGCCGTGCTGCTCGGCTCGTCGATGGCGAATATCGACAGCCGGATGTTCTCGATCGGGCTGCCCGATCTCAAGGGAGCCTTTTCGCTCAGTTACGATGAAGGGGCGTGGCTGAGCACGGCGTCAACCGCGTCGCAGATTTTCATCGCGCCCGCGGTGGCGTGGCTGGCCACGGTGTTTGGCCTGCGCCGTATCCTCGGCATCCCGAGTCTCGTGTTCGCTCTGATCTCGCTGATTCTGCCATTTGTCCGCGATTACCAGACACTTCTTGCACTCACCATCCTCCACGGCCTGCTGCTCGGCACCTTCGTGCCGGCCACGCTATTGATCATTTTCCGCAACCTGCCGATGCAATGGTGGCTGGTGGCGATCGGGATCTACGCTCTGCGCGTCGGCTTTTCGCTCAACTTCGGTCCCGCGCTGGTGGGCTTCTATGTTGATCACCTCGGCTGGCAGTGGCTGTACTGGCAGGACGCGATCATTGCAGTGCTGATGGCGTTACTGGTTTACTTCGGTGCCCCGCGCGACCCGATCAACCGGAAGCTGCTCGAAACCGCGGACTGGGGCGGCATGCTGCTGCTCGGAACCGGCATTGCCATGGTCTATGCCGGCCTCGATCAGGGCAACCGGCTGGACTGGCTCAATTCCGGAACCGTTGTGGCGCTGCTCGGCTGCGGCGTTTTTTTGGTGGTGGCGTTTTTCATCAACGAAGCGCTGGTTCAGGATCCGTGGGCCCACGCGAACGTGCTGCTGTCGCGCAATATCGGCTTCGCTCTGGTCGTGATCCTGCTCTACACCCTGACCAGTCTTTCGAATTCGTCGCTGGTGCCGAATTTCCTCTCCACCGTGGCGCAGCTTCGGCCCGAGCAGACCGGCCGCCTGCTTCTGATCTACGGCGTTTTGCCCATGGCGGTGCTGTTCCCCCTCTCGATCTGGCTGCTGCGGCGATTCGACGTGAGGATCGTGCTGGTGATCGGTCTGATCACCTTCGCCGCTGCCGCCCTGCTCGGGATTCAGGTCACGCACGCCTGGCGATTAGCCGACTTCGTTCCCATCGTACTGCTGCAATCAGTCGGCCAGACATTCACGCTTTTCCCGATCATCATCATCGCGCTCTCCAATTCCGATCCGACCCGGGCGACGGCATTCGCCGCCTACATCCAGATCATGCGGCTGGGCGGCGCGGAGTTCGGTATCGCGCTGATGGGCACGTGGCTGCGGGTGCGCGAACAGATCCACTCCAACCTCCTCGGGCAGCACGTCACCCACGCCACGGATCAAGTGCAGCGCTTTCTCGCTCACCTGTCGGGCTATTTCGCCGGCCATGGCGCCGCAACGGCCCCCGCGCGCAGCGTCGGAACGCTGGCCGGCGTTGTTCAACGTGAGGCAAACGTACTCGCCTATATCGACGCCTTCTGGCTGACCTTCGGATTCGCGATCGCTGGGCTGCTTGTCACCGCACTGATCACCAAGTCTCCGCCGGGACCCTTCACGCCGGGCGCAAGAGCCCAATAGCGTGCTCCGCTCCGCGACATCGGCCCGCCTTTCAAGCCAAAGTCCCAGGACTCGGATTCGGGCGATGAAGATAATTGAATCAAGCTATCACCATGCGGATTCAGGCTGCGAAGGCTTTGAATCACCTTCTGAAGGCTTTGATTCAACCCGTGAAGGAATTGATTCAAGAACCGAAGAGACTGATTCAAGTTCCAGCGCACCGCCCTGAAATTACCCTTATAAATCAATGCGGTTAGCGAATCGTTTGAATCTCATGCGACACGCGAGACAGTACTGCGGGAGAGTCGCCGTCCCCCGAATCGGGCAGCCCGGAAGTGCCGGGCACTTTCGCCTCTGAGCGGTTTCCGGCGAGCGGGCAGATGCCCAAGTATTTGTCGTGAAACGGCTCCAGATTTGTTCGTCAGAGCAAATCCAGGCGGGCATGCCAGAAAGTCTCAGGTGCGTTGCCTTCCAGCCCGCGAAGGCGGGTGCTATAGCCTCGCTACGGAACCGGTTGCGGTTTCTCTCGCCCTCTCCGCCCCCAATGTTAAGGCCCGATCCCCCATGGCAAAAATCAAGGTGACCAACCCCGTCGTCGAACTCGATGGCGACGAGATGACCCGGATCATCTGGCAGTACATCAAGGACAAGCTGATCAACCCGTTCCTTGATGTGAATCTCGAATACTACGACCTTGGGATGGAGTACCGCGACAAGACCAACGATCAGGTCACGATCGACGCGGCCAACGCGATCAAGAAGCACGGCGTCGGCGTCAAGTGCGCCACCATCACGCCGGACGAAGCGCGCGTGAAGGAATTCGGCCTCAAGGAAATGTGGAAATCGCCGAACGGCACCATCCGCAACATCCTCGGCGGCGTGATTTTCCGCGAACCGATCATCTGCAAGAACGTGCCGCGTCTGGTTCCCGGCTGGACCAAGCCGATCATCATTGGCCGCCACGCTTTCGGCGACCAGTATCGCGCAACCGACTTCAAGTTTCCCGGCAAGGGCACGCTGACGATGAAATTCGTCGGCGAAGACGGCACGGTCATCGAGAAGGAAGTGTTCAAGTCGCCAGACTCCGGCGTCGCCATGGGTATGTACAACCTCGACGATTCCATTCGCGATTTTGCACGCGCCTCGATGAACTACGGTCTGTCGCGCGGCTATCCGGTGTACCTGTCGACCAAGAACACCATCCTCAAGGTCTACGACGGACGCTTCAAGGATATCTTCCAGGAGATCTACGACACCGAGTTCAAGAAGGACTTCGAAGCCAAGGGCCTCACCTACGAACATCGTCTGATCGACGACATGGTCGCTTCGGCGCTGAAGTGGTCCGGTGGCTACGTCTGGGCCTGCAAGAACTACGACGGCGACGTGCAGTCCGACACCGTCGCGCAGGGCTACGGCTCGCTGGGCCTCATGACCTCTGTGCTGCTGACGCCGGACGGTAAGGTCGTCGAAGCCGAAGCCGCCCACGGTACCGTGACCCGCCACTACCGCGAGCACCAGAAGGGCAAGGAAACCTCGACCAACTCGATCGCGTCGATCTTCGCCTGGACGCAAGGCCTCGCCCACCGCGCCAAGCTCGACAATAACGCGGAACTGGCGAAATTCGCCAAGACGCTGGAGAAGGTCTGCGTCGATACCGTCGAAAGCGGTTTCATGACCAAGGATCTGGCGCTGCTGGTCGGCGCGGATCAGCGCTGGCTGTCCACCACCGGCTTCCTCGACAAGGTGGCGGAAAACCTCACCAAGGCGATGGCCGCCTGAGGCGCAGCAAGCTAAAATTCATACGTTCAACGGCGCAGACGATGTCTGCGCCGTTTGCTTGTGAACTTCAAAAAGAAACGGAACGCCGGGCATGACGCGAGACCAATTCAGCTTCTTCCATCCCTTCCGGATCCGCTATTCGGAGATCGACGGCCAGGGCGTGGTGTTCAACGCCCACTATCTGACCTTCTACGACACTACGATCACCGAATATTTCCGCGCGCTCGGCTACGACCAGTATGCGGATGCCAAGAAGACCGGCATGGACTTCCACGTCGTCAAGTCTGTCGTGGAATACAAGGCGCCGATCCGTTTCGATGCGGAGATCGAGGTCGGCGCCCGTGTCGCGCGGATCGGCAGTTCGAGCATGACCTTTGAGACGGCAATCTTCCTCAAGGACAGCACGCAGCTGATGGCGATAGGCGAAGTGGTCTGGGTCAACACCGATCAATCCACGCACCGGCCAGCGCCGATCACGGCTGAGATTCGCAACCTTATTGCGTCATGCGAAAAGCATCTCGCAGCGTGATTGCGGACCGAACGTCGCAAACATCAAAGGCGCGGATTTCTCCGCGCCTTTCTCATTTTGAGCTTGGGTCAACCGCCAATTTTTTGAGGCCGGACAATCTACCGGCTGGCAACCGCGCCTAACGAATCGAACTTGTAGCTCAAGCGGCCGACAACGGTATCCAGCTTGGTCTTGTCGTCGACCGATGTGAGAGTTGTGTCCGCGCCGGTATTGTAGGCGGTGTAATTAGCTCGTCCGAGGTCGATGTGATTGTACTCGATGCCAAGGATGAGATTCTGCGTCAGCATGTATTCGAAGCCCGCGCCGACGATCACGCCGCTCCTGAACTTGCTGCCGGGATTCCATGCGGAAGGACCACCGGACGTTGACGCCGCAGACAATCCAACCTCGCCACCTGCCCAGCCCCCCTTGGCGTAGAACAAGACACGGTCCCAGGTGACGCCAAGGCGACCCGCGATCGTGAAGATATTGCTGATCTTTGCCGTCTCTGTATCGGTGTCAGGATAATAAGGACTGGCAATCGTCGTCTTGTGATTCAGCCCTGACCACGTGCCTTCGATGCCGGTCACGATCGATCCAAGCTGAAAATTGTATCCTGCCTGCACGCCCCCCAGCACGGACGTCTGTCTGGCGAAGGGGATGCCTCCCGTTCCACGGCGGATTATCCACCAGTCATCTCGCTGAAAAGCCCAGTTGGAGCCTGCCGAACTGCCCCCGACGTGACCGCCGATGTAAAGTCCGCTCCAGTTACGAGCAGGTTCAGGGGAGAAGCTGCCCGTGGGTATCTTGCCCACAGGTAGCTTGTAGTTGATGCCCGCCCTGACGATGTTCGCGTTGAAGCTGACGGTTTCCGGCGTCGACGGCAAAATGTCGAACAACGCCGACTTACCGAGATCGACGTACAGATACTCGACCTTCGCGGACCAGTTCGGCGCGAACTTCGTTTCCACGCCGGCTCCCACCGTCCATCCCGGTCGAAGTTCGCTGCCGGATGCCGGCGTCAGAACATCCCAGCCACGCACCTCGCCAACCGCAAGACCGCCGGTCGCAAAGAGCAGCCAATTGCCCGCCGCTCCGACGGCGTAACCGACTCGCCCGCGCAAGGTGCCGAGCGAACTCAGCTTGGTGCCGCAAGCATGAGCATTGTTTGCCGATAATCCGCACTGATCGGAACGGCCGCTGATGTCAGCCCAGGAATAATCGCCCTCAAAGCCGTAAACCCAGCGCGCGATCTGCCAGTTGTAACCGATTGTGCCGCCAATCAGACCGCCATTGACCGCGTAGCTGCCGTCGCCAGGTGGAGGACCTCCTCCTCCTCCGCCGGGCACGAGCGGGCCACGACCGGGATCGGTCTGCTTGGAATTGCCCGTTCCGAAGCCGCCGCTCAGTCCGACGTAGCCGCCCGACCAATTGTCAGGCGCTGGAGGTGCTTTGGTAAAAATGCGCGGAGCAAGATCTGCGGCGACGATGGGGGAAAAAGGAGCGACGGACATCAGACCCGCCACCAAAAACATTCGCTTCAAAACAACCCCCAAGGCACGCTTGCCGAACTGCTCGGCAATCCGGTTCCTTATACGGGGATTCCCCGCGACGGCCGTTACATTCCCGCCACAGTTGAATGGAACTCGACATTTCCGCCTATGGTAGACCCGCACCACCGATCTGCGCGATCATGGCCTTGGCGATTTCCTGTTCTCCCATGATCACGGAGTTCGCGCCGTGATGCTTGAGATGCGCGATTTCCTCTTCCGAGTGTGCGCGCGCGATAATCGGCAGCGTTAAGCTGATTGCCCGAGCCTTGGCGACGATCTGCCCGCC
>Ga0255057_10002022_pt1 | contig 11138 bp, 13 predicted proteins | sample Cases_109_6_MG_FD_189022 | JGI IMG/M metagenome (GOLD analysis project Ga0255057, IMG submission 189022) | Seawater microbial communities from Amundsen Gulf, Northwest Territories, Canada - Cases_109_6 | ecosystem: Environmental > Aquatic > Marine > Gulf | place: Canada: Northwest Territories... | reverse complement strand
GTAGTCCGGTTGATCCGGGAGCGCTTCTCGAAGGAAAAACCCCTGAACGGCCTTCGAATCGCCGCCTGCCTACACGTGACCACTGAGACCGCGAACCTGATGCTGGCGCTGAAGGACGGCGGCGCGGACGTTGCGCTATGCGCCAGCAATCCCCTGTCGACGCAGGACGAAGTCGCGGCGGCGCTTGTCGGCGCGTACGACATTCCCGTCTTCGCGGTCAGGGGCGAAGACGATGCAACCTACTACCAGCACATCCAAGGCGCGCTGGCTCACAAGCCGCAAGTGACGATGGACGACGGCGCCGATCTTGTCGCCGTGATCCACAAGGACCGTCGCGAGCTCATAGACGGGATCATCGGCGGTACAGAGGAAACAACCACCGGCGTCATTCGGCTTCGTGCCATGGCCGCCGACGGCGCTCTGAGCTACCCGATCGTGGCCGTAAACGAGGCCTTGACCAAGCACCTCTTCGACAACCGCTACGGCACCGGCCAGAGCACGCTCGACGGAATCACACGCGCCACCAACGTCCTCTGGGCGGGTAAGCAGGTAGTCGTCATCGGCTACGGCTGGTGCGGAAAGGGCGTCGCATCGCGAGCGCGCGGCATGGGCGCCAAAATTATCGTGGTCGAGGTAGATCCGACGCGCGCTCTTGAGGCGGCGATGGACGGATTCCACGTCATGCCGATGTCGGAGGCATCCCGGCTTGGCGATATCTTCATCAGCCTCACCGGGGATAAGCACGTAATGGACCGGCACCACTTCGAGGCCATGAAGGACGGTGCGATTCTTGCCAACAGCGGCCACTTCAACGTCGAAATCAATATTCCGGCGCTCGAGGACATGAGCGAGTCGAAGCGGCGTGTACGCGATGAAGTCGACGAGTATCGAATGATGGACGGCAAACGGTTATTCCTGCTCGGAGAGGGCCGCCTGATCAATCTGGCGGCGGCAGAAGGGCATCCAGCAAGCGTCATGGACATGAGCTTCGCAAATCAAGCGCTGTGCACGGAATACCTGGCGACACTCGAGCAGCGCCTGCCCAACGACGTTTACGTCGTACCGGCGAAGATCGACGAAGATGTCGCCCGCCTGAAGCTCGCAGCCATGGGAATAGAGATCGACGAACTGACAGAGGAACAGAAGAAGTACCTATCTTCATGGGAAGAAGGAACCTAAAGGAGGATCCAGAACATGACAATGACTTTTATGAGTTCCCCGTCCCTGCTCGTGACCTCGGAATCCGTCACGGAGGGACACCCCGACAAGATATGCGACCAGATCGCCGATGCGATCCTTGACGACATCATCGCCCATGACGCCGAGGCGAAAGTCGCCTGCGAAGTCACGACCACGACCGGACTGGTCCTGGTCATGGGTGAGATCTCAACTACGCACTACGTAGACTGTGAAGGCATCGCCCGCCAGGTGATCAACGACATCGGATACCGCAACCCGGAGTACGGGTTCAGCGGCGATAGCTGCGGCGTCATCGTTTCCCTCAAAGAGCAATCCCGCGAGATCGCAGACGCGGTCGGCGCTGACGAGGGCGCCGGTGACCAGGGCATGATGCTCGGCTTCGCCTGCGACGAGACTCCCGAGCTGATGCCGTTGCCCATCCTTCTCGCTCACCGCCTCTGTCTCCGCCTGAGCCAGATGCGGAAGGAAGGAGTACTCCCCTATCTTCGCCCGGACGGCAAATCGCAAGTCACGATCGAGTATGAGTTCGGAAAACCGAAGCGGGCTCACGCCATCGTCATCGCCGCTCAACACGACCCGGAGATCGACTCCAAGAAGCTCCGCGATGATGTGATCGAACACATAGTCCAGCCCGTGATCGGCTCCTGGATGGATGATGCCACCGACATCCACGTCAACCGCAGCGGGTCGTTCGTTCTCGGCGGGCCGGCGGCTGACTCAGGCCTCTCCGGTCGCAAGAACATCGTAGACACCTACGGCGGCATCGGCCGGCATGGTGGCGGCTCGTACTCCGGCAAGGATCCATCCAAGGTAGACCGGTCGGCATCGTACGCCGCCCGCTGGGTGGCGAAAAACATCGTCGCTGCTGAGCTCGCTACCCGCGTTGAGGTTGAACTCTCATACGCGATCGGCCATCCACAACCGATCGGCGTCTCCGTCGAGACGTTCGGAACGCACACATACGATCACGGCAGCATCCTCGACCTTGTCAAGGAGAACTTCGACCTGTCCCCGAAGGCGATCGTCCGCGACCTCAGACTGAGGCGGCCCATCTACCGCGCTACCGCCTCCTACGGGCACTTCGGCCGGAACGACATCGACGCGCCCTGGGAAGCGACAGACAAGGCTGACGCTCTCAAGCGCTCCGCAACTGCCGCCACCGAATCACAACACGCATAATATCGATCCGTGTACGCACTGATCATAGCGGGCGGCGCAGGCGAGAGGCTCAGGCCCCTCACCGACGACCGGCCGAAGCCGATGATTCCCGTTGGCGAGAAACCCATACTCCAGCGCCAAATCGAATGGCTGCGCGGCGAGGACGTCACGAATTTCGTCCTGCTCTGCGGCTACCGCGCGAACGTCATCCAGGAACACTTTGGCGACGGTTCGCGCTTCGACGTCTCGATCGACTACTCGTTCGAGGATGAGCCGCTCGGCCGTGGCGGCGCGCTCCGCAAGGGCTTTGCCCTGGTCCCGGACGGCGAAGACACCGTGATCGCCACGAACGGCGACATCCTCACCGATCAACCACTCAAACCCCTGATCCAGCGTCACAAACGAAAGCTGGCAACTGCTACCGTTATGCTCACCGCGCTTCGCAGCCCGTACGGCGTAGCGAGAATCGCTCGTGACAACCACATCGAGTCGTTCGACGAGAAACCGCTACTGCCGCATTGGATCAACGCCGGCGTGTACGTTCTCTCCCGTCAGTTCTTCGCCATGCTTCCGGAAAAGGGCGACCATGAGACCACAGCCTTCCCCAGGCTGACCGAACAAGGGAAGCTCTTCGGATTCAAGAGCAAACGATACTGGCGATCGATCGACAGCTTCAAGGACCTGAGTGAGGCGGAGCGAGAGCTGGCGGAGCTGACCCGGGTCCATTAGCTGTGGTGTCATCGAGCGCTGTTCAGTAGGATGGCGATGACGTGACCGATAGCCCTATCAAGTTCGGAACCGACGGCTGGCGCGCGATCATCGCCGACGAATTCACTTTCGCGAACGTCCGCGCATGTGCTCAAGGCACCGCCCAATACATCCGCGAGGCAGGCTTAGCCGAGCGTGGCATCGTCGTCGGCTACGACACTCGTTTCGCCTCTGACCGCTTCGCAGCCGCCGTCGCCGAGGTAATGGCAGCCAATGAGATCCGCGTGTACCTCGCAGACCGAGCCGCACCGACGCCTGTCATCGGCCACGCGATCGTCGCTCGAAAGGCCGCTGGCTCGGTCGTCATTACCGCGAGCCACAACCCCGCCGAGTACTCCGGATTCAAAGTACGAACCGAGTACGCAGGCGCCGCGCCACCCGACATCCTTGCCACCATCGAGCGTTTCGCTCGGGCCACGAGCATCGACGTCAAATCCATGCCACTCCCTGAGGCCGAGACCCGCAACCTCGTCGAGCGGTTCGATCCCCGGGAAGGATATCTCGGGCACATTACCGAGCTTGTCGACCTGGAGCGCATCAAGAAGGCTGGCCTGAGCGTCGTGGTCGACTCCATGCACGGCGCGGGTGCAGGATACTTCACCGATCTATTGTCCGGCGGCACGACGACCGTCCTCAAAACTCGCGGAGAACTCAACCCAAACTTCCCCGGGATGCACAACCCCGAACCAATCGCGCGAAACCTCTCGTCCACCTCTGAACTCGTCCGTGAGCAAGGAGCGCAAGTCGCGCTGGCCACAGACGGAGACGCGGACAGGATCGGCGTGATCGATGGCGCTGGAAAGTTCGTCGATCAACTGCTGACCTATGGGCTCCTCGCGTACTACCTCCTCGACGTACGCGGACTGCGCGGCCCCATGGTCAAGTCCGTGACCACTACAAGAATGATCGAAAAGCTCGGCGAGCTATACGACGTACCCGTCCATGAGACGCCCGTCGGCTTCAAGCATCTCGGACCAAAGATGCTTGAGACCGACGCCCTGATAGCGGGCGAGGAGTCCGGCGGCTTCGCCTTTCGAGGCCACCTGCCCGAACGAGACGGGATCCTCTCCGGACTGTACATCCTCGACCTTCTGGCACGACGCAACAAGCAGCTTCCCGAACTCGTCGACGAGCTGTTCGAAAAGGTCGGCCCGCACTACTACGATCGCATCGACGTCACGATGACTGCCGAGAATCGCGCGCAGGTTGAGGACCGCCTTCGGTTCCTCGAGCCCACTGAGGTCGCCGGCGTTCCGGTGACCGGAATCGACCGCGTAGACGGACTGCGATTCACGCTCGAAGGAGGAGGCTGGGCGCTGATCAGGCTATCGGGCACAGAGCCGCTTATGCGCATCTACACCGAAGTTGGCAGCGAGCAATTAGTGAAGCCGGTCCTCGACTCCGTACGCGAGCTCACTGGCGTATGAGCTCACCGAACCTGGACACCTCCGAAGCTCTCGCCCGCCTCGACCCCGGCGGCATGCTCGCTTCCGTGGCCGCGCTTCCTGATCAGTGTCGCCAGGCGTGGGCGGCGGCGGACGAGATCCAACCGCTTGGCGAGGCGATCGATAAAGTCGTCGTCCTCGGCATGGGTGGCTCCGCGATCGCCGGCGACATCTGGCGCATGCTACTCCAGCGTGAGAGCGCCATTCCCGTGTTCAACGTACGCCAGTACGATCTACCCCCTGTCGTCGATGAGCGGACCCTCGTCATCGCATCCAGCTACAGCGGTAACACTGAAGAGACGCTCTCCGCTTTCGAGCAAGCGCTCGCGACTCCGGCTAAGAAGTTGGCGATCACCTCGGGCGGAAAGCTGCTCACCATCGCGAGGGCCAACGGCGTCCCGACGTTCACCTATGAGTTCGACGGTGAACCCCGCGCCGCGATCGGCTGGGGGCTCATGTCCCTCCTTGCCCTCTCGCGACGTCAAGGCTGGATGCCAGAAGTGCATCGCGACGTCGACGAAGCGATCTTGGTCATGGAGACACTGCGTGGCGACGTCGGTCAGGACGTACCCACCGATCAAAACGAAGCGAAGACGCTGGCAACACGGTTGTTCGAGAAGCTGCCCATCGTTTACGCCGGTCTGCCGCTAACAGAGGTGGCTCACCGCTGGAAGTCCCAGCTGAACGAGTCAGCGAAAGTCTGGAGCTTCCACGACGAACTCCCCGAGCTGCACCACAACTCAATCGTCGGCATTGCCCTACCGAAACAGATCGCTGCCTCCACCCTCGTTGTACTCCTGGGGTCGGGCGATCTGGTCCATCGTCGCGTACGAATGCGCTACGACTTCACGCGGAAACAGTTGGCGAAAGCAGGCGTCGAAACAGCCGACGTCGAATCGCGCGGTACCAGCGCGTTGGCGCAGATGATGTCGCTCATACTCTTCGGTGACTACGTAAGCACGTATCTCGCGCTTCTATACGAAGTAGACCCGCAACCAACGGACGTCATCGAGGAGCTTAGAGACTGGCTCGCAACTCGGAGCTAACCTGACGGTCGGGCGATCGTCCTCCACGGCGGGATCGATAGAAGAAAAGAACCTCTAGAGCGTTAGTCTAGCGCTTGGTGTACTGAGGAGCCTTACGAGCCCGTTTGAGTCCCGGCTTCATACGCTCCTTCACACGCGAATCGCGCGTCAGGAGACCAGCCTTGCGTAGCTGAGAGCGCAGCCCCTCATCAAACACTAAAAGCGCACGAGCAGTACCGTGAGCGAGCGCGTCGGCCCAGCCGGTAACACCGCCACCCTTAATCTTCGCGTAGACGTCGAACTTCGTGGCGGCCTCGGCTACTTCCAGAGGCATCCGCGCCTTGATCTGGTGCATCTCCCTGGTGAACTTCTGCTTGTACGGCTTGCCATTGACCATGATCTGACCGGTTCCCTCGTATATCCGGACGCGTGCCACAGATTCTTTTCGACGTCCGGTACCGTAGTAGTACCGGCCGCTCGGTAGCTCTAGTTCCGTCTTCGTGTCTTCCTGCGTCATTCTTTCGACTCCGTCTTGGCGGCAACAGCGGCGAGCTGTCCTTCAGCGTTCCGCTTACCGGTGGCGTTTACCTGGGCTTCATGCGGATGGTCGGGTCCTACGTACACTTTGAGATGCCTGAGAATCTTTCGCCCCAGACGATTCTTTGGCAGCATACCGCGGACGGCCAACTCGATGGCGCGGCCCGGATGCTTGGCCATCATCTCTTCCAGCCGTTGCTCCTTCAGTCCGCCCATGTATCCGGTATGGCGATAGTAGATCTTGTCGGCCAGCTTGTTGCCGGTCACTTTGAACTTTTCGGCGTTGATGATAATCACATGGTCGCCCATGTCCAGGTGCGGCGAGTACGTTGGCTTGTGCTTGCCCCGCAAAAGACCGGCGACGTTCGACGCAAGACGGCCTAACGTCTGGCCGTCCGCGTCAACCACGTGCCAGTCTTTCTCTATATCGCTGCCCTTAAGGCTATATGTCGTCATTCGTTTCAGCATCAAACAACCCGCTATCGTAACGAACCTTGATCAGGGAGAGCCCTTGCGCCGGCGCCACGCTCTTCGCGGCGCCCGGTTCGGCATCCCGCAGTAGTATCTCAAATTCCCGCTCATCGCGCTTGCCGGTCCCAACCTCGACGAGCGCTCCGACTATCCGCCTCACCATTCGTTGCAGAAAGGCGTTCGCCCGAACCTCGAGCGTTGCGACCTCACCATCTCTCGTCAGCAAGGCCAGCGACACCTCCCGTTCCGTGTTCATCGCCCTGGCGACGGACGGTGGAGTGAACGCCGCGAAGTCGTGCTTGCCGCAGAGCAGCCGCGCCGATGCTTCCATCGGCTCAAGATCGACTCTTGGCCCTATGTGCCACAGGAATCGCCGATCGATTGCTGGTCTTTCAGATCCCAGGTGGAGACTGTACCGATAGAGACGACTCGTAGCGCTTCTGCGAGGGTCGAACGCATCCGCAACCTCCGTTGCAGCTCGCACCGCAATGTCGCGCGGCAGATGAGCGTTGAGCCCCCGCACGAACGTCTGAGCCCGGTGCCGGCTCACCGTTACGAACGAGGCCACTTGCCCACGTGCGTGGACGCCGGCGTCGGTTCTTCCCGCCAAGGACACCCTGATCGATTCGTTTGTTAACTTGCCGATGGCCAGCTCAAGCTGACCTTGTATCGTTGATACGTTCTCTTGGTACTGGGAGCCGCCGTAGTCCGTGCCTTCGTACTCAACAAGCAGCGCCAGACGACGAACTTTTGGACTTGCCTTCACGGTCCACTAGGCCTTTGCTCGAGGCCTCTAGACTTCCTCGGCCTCCTCTATCAGTTCGAGCTGCGCCATCCTGGCGCCATCCCCACGCCGCGCCCCAAGCTTCACTATTCGGCTGTAACCCCCAGGCCGATCGGCATAGCGAGGACCGAGTTCGTCGAAAACTTTTCTCACGATCGCCTTATCGTAGACGTAGCCAAGAGCCCTCCTGCGGGCAGTCAGATCGCCCCGCTTGCCAAGCGTGATCACCCGCTCGGCCAGCCCGCGGACCTCCTTCGCTTTCGCCTCAGTAGTGATAATCCTCTCGTGCTTCAAGAGGTCCGTCACCAGGTTGCGAAATAACGCAAGGCGATGATCGGTGGGCCGACCCAGCTTGCGACCGTCGATCCGGTGAGCCATGTCTACTTGGCCTCCTCACCGATCTCGCCGGTCAGCTCCTGGAGCCTCTTCTTCCAATCTTCGATGTCGCCGCCTTCAGCCTCAGCCGGTTCGCCGGCGGCCTCTTGAGCAGTATCGGATGCCGTCGCTGGTGTCTCTTCCGCGTCTACGGGTGCCGCCGGACGCATTGGCACGTCGGCATCGCCCAGCGGCGCAGCATCCGGCAACGCCTCTTCGCCACCCGCATCTGCGGACAACAAGTCAAGCTCATCCAACCGCACGCGAAGCTCGTCGTACGACTTGCGACCAAAGTTCCTGAGAGCCAGCAGCTCCTCTTCGCTCTTTTGCAGTACCTCGCCCACGGTCATCAGACCGCTACGGCGCAGACAGTTGTACGCCCTCATAGTCAGGTTCAGATCCTCGATCGGCATGTTGAACCTATCCGGCGTCAGCACGACACCGGCGCCAAGGCCACGCTCCACGACCGGCAACGCAGGCCTGCCCATGTTGGAGAACAGCTCGAACTGATCTATAAGCACTTCCGCGCTCTTGCTGATCGCATCCACGCCAGAGATGGTGCCGTCGGTCCACACCTGGAGCGTGAGTTTGTCATAGTTCGTCGCCTGCCCCACCCGTGTGTGTGAGATCTGATAGTTCACCTTACGTACGGGCGAGAAGATCGCGTCCACAGGAATCACCCCAACAGTGCTCCCGTCCACCTGCCCGGCGGGTACGTAGCCATAACCAAGCTCGACGTTTAATTCGACGTAGATCCGCCCATCTTTGGAGTCTGCCGTACAGAGATAGAGATCCGGGTTCACGATCTCGAAGTGTTCCGGCACCTGGATATCATCCGCAGTGACAGGACCTTCCCGGCCGCTAATATCGAGAATCAACGTTCCTGGACGATCAGAAAGCTGTCTCAGCCGAAGCTCCTTAACGTTAAGAAGAAACTCGATAGTATCTTCCTTGAGATTCGGAATCGTGGAAAACTCGTGCTGGACACCATCTATCCGCGCGGATGTCACGGCGGCGCCAGGCAGTGAACTCAGCAAAATGCGGCGAATCGCGTTTCCTAGCGTCACACCGAATCCGGGGCGCAACGGCGCTACTTCGACCGTCGCAAAATCGCCCCCCTCATCAACGACCTCTATTGTCGCTTCGTCAGAAGGCTCTTCGATCGGCGGTGTTCCGGCAGTCTGGTATACCTGAGGCTCAAGCATTTAATCCCTCGGCTAGTGGCTAGCGCGAATAATATTCAACAATCGTCGCCTGGTTGAATTTGGCGCCGATCTCTTCAAGCTCTGGCAGCGTTACCACGCGGCCCTTAAGGTTGGCCGCATCAACACTCAACCAAGGCGCGACCTCCTTACTTCCTAGATTTTCCTTGACGATACTAAAGTACTCACTCCTGGCGCCTCGACTCGTCAGTCCTACCTCATCACCAACCTTCAACACGTGTGACGGTATGCCTGACTTTCGGCCGTTAACGGTGATATGTCCGTGCATCACTATCTGGCGAGCCTGCGCCCGCGAGTCCGCAAAGCCGAGGCGGAAGATGGTCGAATCCAAACGAAGCTCCAGCGTGCGAAGAAGATTCTCACCGCTGACACCATGACGCTTGACCGCTTGCTTGTAGTAGTTGTGAAACTGTCGCTCTAGCAAACCGTAAACGGAACGACCCTTCTGCTTTTCCCGGAGCTGCAAGCCACGGTCGGATATCTTCCGACGGCGGTGAGAGCGTTGGCCGGGTGCATACGGTCGCCGCTCGAATGCGCACTTTGGCGTAAAGCATCGCTCGCCTTTGAGGTACAACTTGTCCCCCAAGCGGCGGCAGAGTCTACAAACGGGGCCGGTGTATCTTGCCATGAACGGTAATCCTTAGACTCGGCGTCGCTTTGGCGCGCGACAACCGTTGTGGGGCATGGGGGTTACGTCTCGAATCGATGTGACCTGCAAACCGGATGCTTGAAGCGAGCGAATCGCCGCCTCCCGGCCGCTGCCGGGTCCCTTCACCTGGACCTCCACCTGCCTCAAACCGTGTTCCATCGCCTTTCTGGCCGCGTTCTCAGCGGCGAGACCCGCCGCGTACGGAGTGCTCTTCCGCGAGCCCTTAAAGCCGACGGTACCGGCAGACGCCCAAGAAAGCACCGCCCCGCTCGGATCCGTGAGGGTGATGGTCGTGTTGTTGAAGGTGGACGACACATACGCCTGCCCGAAGGGCACGTTCTTCTTTTCTCTTTTCCTGGTTCTGGATTTTTTCTCCGCCATAAGCTCCTACTACTTCTTGACAACCGCCCTGCGCCTACCGGCGACCTGTTTCCTCGGACCTCTCTTCGTCCGCGCATTAGTACGCGTCCGCTGACCGCGGACAGGCAGTCCTCTGCGATGACGAACGCCACGATAGCTGTTGATCTCAATCAGCCGCTGTATGTCCTGCCGAACCTGCTTGCGGCGCTCACCCTCAACGGTGAGGTTCTTATCTATGTACTCACGGATGCGGCCAACTTCATCGTCTGTCAGGTCGCGAACCTTGGTATCGCGTGATATCTGGACGGTGTCGCACAGCACTTCGGCCGTAGGCCGACCGATTCCGTAGATGTAACTCAGAGAGATATCGACCTTCTTATCGCGCGGAATATCCACGCCTGCGATACGAGCCATCTAGCCCCTAACCCTGCCTCTGCTTATGGCGAGGGTTCGAGCATGTTATGCGCACCACACCACGCCTACGAACGACCTTGCAATTGTCGCATCGCTTCTTTACTGATGAAGTAACTTTCATAAACGCAATGACAGTCCCTAGCGGAACCGATAAGTGACTCTTCCTCTGGCCAGATCGTACGGAGACAACTCCACAAGAACTCTGTCTCCGGGGAGGATTCTAATGAAATGCTTCCGCATTTTACCCGAGGCGTGGGCTAGAACCCTGTGCCCATTAGCCAATTCTACACGAAACATAGCATTGGGCAAATTCTCTTTAACTGTCCCCTCAACTTCAATTGCCTCTTTCTTCACGATTCGCCATCCTGTCGACCATCTCCGAACGGTCTCCGATCGCCCAAAGATAAGATGTTACTGGAGTTCCACCCTTACGGCAACGTCAAAACTTCTGGCTCGCCGTCAGTAATTGCCAGCGTGTGCTCGAAGTGCGCCGAAAGCGATCCGTCTACCGTGCGCACCGTCCAATCATCGGAATCCCGCTTCGTCCGCCAGCCCCCAATATTGACCATCGGCTCAATCGCGATCACCATCCCCGGCCTCAGTACAGGACCGGACTCGCGGCGCCCGTAATTGGGAATCTGAGGGTCTTCGTGCATCTCACGGCCCACCCCATGCCCAACGTACTCGCGCACCACGGAGTAGCCCTCTCCCTCTGCGTAGGTCTGGATC
>Ga0255057_10002021_pt1 | contig 11138 bp, 6 predicted proteins | sample Cases_109_6_MG_FD_189022 | JGI IMG/M metagenome (GOLD analysis project Ga0255057, IMG submission 189022) | Seawater microbial communities from Amundsen Gulf, Northwest Territories, Canada - Cases_109_6 | ecosystem: Environmental > Aquatic > Marine > Gulf | place: Canada: Northwest Territories... | reverse complement strand
CACCCAGGCGGTCACGGCGCTCCTGCGACAGAGTTTTCTCCTCGATCGCGCGGTCCATCCAGTGCTTCGTGTCCGCGGGGGGTTCCTGATGCTGGGGCCCTCGTTCCGCGTCGAAACCATTGGCGGCACGGCCGAGCTTGCCTTCGGCGGCGAGACGGAGCTCACCCCTAGCTCGCTCTTCAGCTTCCTGCTCGGCGGGCAGATCCTACGCACGCGCGCCTTTGCTACTCGGGCGGACGGAGCCCAGCGCTCAGTCTCGGGTGGGGTGGACGCGGCGCTCATCCTGCGCGTCGGCGTGACATTCTTGCTCTAAAACCCCCTCGATCTCGACGAATTCGCTGCCCCCGGCAGTGGAGATTTCGACACCGCCGCTGTAGGCTGTATCGTTATGGTGTCTTTGTGGGGTCAGAGAATGCGCAGGCGGGGACTGGATGAGCGGCGACGCAGACCGTAACGGGGACGATCAGGCCAAAGTTGCGGAGGGGATCGACACGTTGGCTCCGGCTCCAGGTGCCGAGAGCCGTCCGCGCACTCGCCAGAGGACTCCGCGGCCCACCCCCAAGGGGCTCCATTTCACGGTGTTCGGCAAGACCGATGTCGGGCTCGTCCGCGAGCACAACGAAGACAACTTCATGGTGGCGGACCTGGGCTCTGACACCGGGCCACTCGAAAGGGAAGAAGAATTCGAGGGGACCGTAACCAATCGGGGCGTCGCGCTTGCCGTTTGCGATGGCATGGGCGGTGCTGCCGCGGGTGAAGTCGCAAGCCACATGGCGGTTGACGCTCTGTTCGAGACACTCCGAGGTGATGGCGCCCCTGAAGACCGCGACTCCTTTGCGCGTCGTCTGATCACTTCGGTCGAAGAAGCAGGGGCGCGGATTTACCTCGCAGCCAAGAAGGACCGCACCAGGCGCGGGATGGGAACGACCGCAACGGTCGCTGGCCTGATCGATGAGGTGCTTTTCGTGGGGCAGGTGGGCGACAGTCGTTGCTATGTTCTCAGAGACGGACAGATGAGCCTCATCACGAAGGATCAATCCCTCGTCAACCAGTTGATCGAGGCTGGACAACTTACCGAAGACGAAGCTGAAGCGTTCGAGCACTCCAACATCATCTTGCAGGCGCTCGGAACGACCGAGCGGGTTGCCGTCGACCTCACCTTCGTGGAGCTCCGCCGAGGCGATCGAGTGTTGCTTTGCTCGGACGGCTTGAGCGGCCTCGTCCACGACGATGCGATTCGAGAAGAAATGGCATGCGTAGGTCCGCTGTCGCAACTCACCGATCGCTTGATCGAGCTCGCCAACGCCGCGGGGGGTCACGACAACGTGACTTGCCTCGTGGCGGACTTCGATGGAGATGTGCTCAAGCCGCCCGAAGAGGGTGCGACCCCGTTCTACCAGCAGTACCCGTTGCCTAGGGGCGGCGAACGTCACAGTGGCGGTCCCACTTTGCCGACAGCCGTGAAGAGCATGGTGCCACGCGCGATGACCGCGCCCCGTCCGGAGCGGCTCTCGCAGCCGGAGGCTCCTACTTCGTTCTCGTGGCCGGCTGCGGCAACGGTGCTCGGGCTGCTCGGGTTGGCTGCGGCGGTCACGATCATCGGTGCGGGGAGGTCATCGGAGGCTATTACCGCGCCACCACCACCACCGGCCTACGCGGATGCACAGACTCCAGTCGAAGTTCGCGTGCGTTCGAGCATCGAGCAGGGGGAGCTCTACGTGAACGGGCGAACCTACGGGCCTTTGCGGTCCGACGAAGCGGTGCTGCTCCGGCTGCTCCCCGGTTCGTATCGCATCGAGGCGCGCGAGGTCGATGGAACGCAGGTTGGTGAAGACGTGCTCGTCGAGCCAGGCCGGCCAACCGAAGTACAACTGACTCCGTCCACGGATTGAGGCTTCGATCATGATCCGCCTCCGCCAGACCAAGGGCGCCGATGCTGGACGCGAGCTCGAGTTCGAACAGGACTTGATCCGTATCGGTCGCATGCCGGACAGCGACCTCAATTTCGACCCCGAGGTCGACCTCGACGCGTCGGGGCGACACGCCGAGATTCGCAACGAGGACGGAACGTACTTGCTAGTCGATACCGGCAGCCGCAACGGGACCTGGCTCAACGGCCAGCGAATCAAGCACGCGGCGCTCGGCGACGGCGACGAGATCGAGTTCGGCCGCGGCGGCCCGATGATCTTGATCGCCTCACTCCACAACCCGCCGAGCAGCCGTGAGCCTACGGCTCGTGTCACGTCCGGGGTCACGCAACGCGATCCGAGGTTTGATCCGCTCGCGATGCCTGTCACGACGGCGACGCGCCTCGAGGATCTCGCGTTTCGGTCCGGGATGCTCGACGGCCCCAAGGCGCTACCTGTATCGCGACAGCGGGTTTCGAGTCGGGGACGACGCTCAAGGCGAAACTCGACTCTCCTTTGGGGGGCGGCGGGTGTTTTGCTGTTTGCAGCCGTCGCTTTGATCGTCTCCAATGTCCTTCGGTAACTCCCAGTTTTCAGCGATCGCTGGAACCTGGGCTGAGGTCCTCAGCCATTCGTTCGAGTAGGGCGGCGACCTGCTCACGAGCTGGTGCGAGGCCCCGCCGCGAACTTGCGTACGCGTACAGGTAGTACTTGAGCTTGGGCTCGGTGCCGCTCGGACGAACCATCGCGCGATGGTTGCCTGCGAGCTCGAAGATCAGGACCTCACTTTTGGCGAGCCGTTCGTAGGGCGTCTCGCCGTCCGATGTCCACCTCACGCGGCGGCCGAGGTCGATCATGCTCATCACGGTGTGACCCCCGATCTCTGTCGGTGGCTTCCTGCGTAGATCTGCGACCACCTCTGTCATTTGGGCTTGGGCGTCCACATCCTCGAATCTTCGTGACAGTTGCATGCCCTGGAAGACCCCATGCTCCTGCCAGAGCGATTCGAGCGCATCGATCAGGGTCTCTCCGCGGGATTTCAGCCTCGAGGCCAAATCGGCGATCAATAGTGCCGAGCTTATGCCGTCTTTGTCGCGGATCGACGCCAGAGGTGCGTAACCGAGCGCCTCTTCGTATCCGAACACATACTGGTAGCCTTCGCGTTCGAGCTCGAGAGCACGGTTTTGGATCCACTTGTGGCCGGTGAGGGTCTGTTCCCATCGTGCGCCGTGGCTGGCGGCGACGAGTCCGAGCATGGGGCTGCTCACGACCGTCGAGACCACCAGTGGCTTGTCGAGCTCGGCGTGGCGTGTGAGCAAGTCGTCGGCGAGAAGGATCCCGATGTCGTTGCCGGCCAGCGACTCGAACACGCCATCGTGCAGCACTGAAACCGCCAATCTGTCCCCGTCGGGATCGTTTGCGATGACGAGATCGGCGTCGATCTCTGAGCCGAGCGCGAGCACCCGGTCCATCGCGCCGGGCTCTTCAGGGTTCGGGAAGGCGACCGTCGGGAACCGACTGTCTGGGATCGCTTGCTCAGCGACGCTCTGGACCTCGCAAAATCCCGCCCGTGACAGAACATCGCGCAGCGCGCCCTCGGCCACGCCATGGAGCGCGGTGTATGCGACACGCACCTCGCATCGTTCGTCGGATTGCCTCACCGCGCTTGCTACGAGATCGACATAGGCATCAACGAGGTGGTCGACCTCGCGAAGGAAACCCCGTTCCCGCCCCTCCGCCATCGACATCCGGGGCAACTCGTTCGCTGGCGGGGCAAGCTCGATCTCTCGGGCGATCCCCTCGTCGTTCGGAGGAATGATCTGAGCACCGTTCTCCCAGTAGACCTTGTAGCCGTTGTACTCGGGCGGGTTGTGGCTTGCCGTGATCATGACGCCGCCGCCTGCACTGAGCTCGAGCACCGAAAAGGCCAACACTGGAGTCGGCACCACATTGGCGAACGTCCACACCGGGATACCGGCCCCGAGCACGACTTCGATCGCGTCTCGTGCAAAGACGTCGCTTTGCATGCGCGCGTCGCGTCCGATGCAGATGCCGCGCGTGGCCACGTTCGGCACCTGTCGCTTCAACCAAGCACATAGCCCAGATGTCGTGCGCATGACGGTGACGCGATTCATTCGTGTGGGCCCGGCCCCCAGAACGCCACGTAGCCCAGCGGTACCGAACTCCAGCGATCCCGCGAACCGTGCCTCGAGACCGGCTCGATCGTCGCGCGCGATCAGCATCTCGATCTCTCGCTTGGTGTCGGGATCGGGGTCTTGCGCGATCCACGCACGGGCTTTGTCGATGACACTCACTGGGGTGACTCGGTAGGCGTTTCGTCCTGAATGTAGGTCTGCTCCTTGTACCAAACAGCCACTGGGACGAAGAGGAGCGCCGTCACGGCCATCGCGCCGGCGAAGAACAAGTAGTACGATGCTCCCTCGAGCTTGCTGGTCCCGTCGGGGTTCTGAATGAAGTAATTCACACTGGCAGTGAAGAGGTTGCCAATCGACACACTCATCAAGAACGCGCCCATCACGAGCGACTTCATCTTCTTTGGCGCTTGCGTGTACGAGAACTCGAGTGCGGTAATCGACACGAGGATCTCCGCAGCGGTCATCAGGACGTAGCCCCCGAGTTGCCAAGAGATATTGACGCTCTCGCCAGCGTCGAGCCGTGCCTCTACCCAGGCAGGCAGGAGAAAGGCGAACACCGTCAAGAAGAGGCCCATCGAGATCTTTCGGAGCGGCGTGAGCGGCCAGAATCGATCGAATGCGGGGTAGACGACTCGGTTGAACAGGGGGATGAAAAGCAAGACCAAGGCCGGATTCAGCCACTGCGCCTGAGATGAGTCCCAGTCGATGCCGAAGTGTCGATCCATCCGCTCTGCCTGGAGCACCCACGCCGAACCCTGCTGGTCGAAGAGCGCCCAGAACATGGCGATGAACGTGTAGATGATGAAGAGCTTGCCGAGCGCCTTGAGTCCTTTCTTGCTGAAAACTTCGCGTAGGAAGGCGACTCCGCCCGGGGGAATGTGCACGAACTTATTGCGACCCATCCAGAACGCGAACGTCGCAATCGCCATCAACACGCCTGGCACGCCGAAGGCGACCGAGGGACCGAATCTATGGAGCAGAGGCTCCGCGAATAGGATCGACGCCAAAGCACCCACGTTGATCGAGAAGTAGAACCAACCGAACACCTTTGTCAGTAAATCGCTATTGGTTTGGCCGAATTGGTCGCCTACATGGGCAGAGACGCACGGCTTGATGCCGCCTGACCCGACCGCGATCAACCCGAGGCCGAGGACGAGGCCCGCACGGCTGTCGTCGAGAGCAAGGGCCAAGTGTCCCAGGCAGTACACGATCGATAGCAGCATGATCGTGCGGTACTTCCCGAGGAACGCGTCGGAGATGATCGCGCCTAAGATCGGAAAGAAGTAGACTGCGGTGACGAATCCGTGAAACCAAGTCTTGGCTTGCTCGTCGGTCATGACGTCGAGCTCGCCCTGCGCGCTCATCAGAAACTTGGTCATGAAGATGACCAAGATCGCGCGCATGCCGTAGTAGCTGTACCGCTCGGCCGCCTCGTTCGCGACGATGTAAGGGATCCCGGGCGGCATCCCCTTCGTGGGTGCGGGTGCCGTGCGGTAGCGAGCCTGACCGGACATGGATGCGATGTTAGCGGATTATTTCCTCAGGAGCGGCTTTCCGCATCACACTCCCGCTGAGTTCTTGTCGGTTTTCCGTCGGGACAGTGATACTTAGGGCCAGGTCGGGGCGGTCGATGAGGCGTCCCGGCGCGCTGCAGCGATGGATGGAGGATGGCGTGACACAGAGCGATGACCTGAGAAAGTTCAACCGGGGTTCGGTCGCGAGCCTGATCATCCTAGTGAGTGTCCTTGGGGGGGCTTCCAGCGCAACCGCGCAGACGGCGGCCCAGTTCGACCTCAACCAGTTCCGGCCTTCCGAGTTGACGACGGACGGTTTCGCCGTGAGCACTGCGGACGCCCAAGGCCACAAGCGCTTCGGCTTTCAGATCTACTTCGACTACTCCGATGACTCGTTGGTCTTCGCGGGAGCGGAAGGGACCCCTCAAGAGGGCCAGCAATTCAGGATCGTCCACAAACAATTGACCGGCCACTTCACCTGGAGCCTCGGTCTATGGGACCACCTCGTCATCTTCATGGACTTGCCCTATCACTTCATCGTCGACGAAGAGCTTTCCGCCGCGGACCGCGCGTTCATCGCGTCGATCGGCCGAGAGGGGCTTATTCCCCGTGGAAGTGGCCTCGGCGACGTGTATCTCGGTGCACGTGGCAATCTGTACGGAACACGCGATGATGTGGCTCAGATCGCGCTCCAGGCGACCTTGACGGCCAACACAGCGTCGGGTGCGGACTCCGAGCAAAACTACATCGGCCAGAAGAACGCGAGCCCCTACATCGGTGGTTGGTTCGAGCTTTTCCTGACCTTCAATGCGGGCGACCACATCCGCATTCCGATCAACGTCGGTTACAAGACCGACTTTGTTCAGGATGTCGTGACCCTCAGGCTCGGCAGCCAGCTCACCTGGGGAGCGGGCTTGCAGGTTTTGATGGGAGACGACCGCTTCATGGTCACGGCTGAAGGGTTCGGCCGAACCGCCGCCGCCAGCGAGACCGGTTTCGGTGGTCGCGAGGAGACGCCGGTCGAGGTCCTCGGCGGCTTCAAGTACAACGGCTACAACGGTCTTGCCGTGGGTGTCGCGGGCAGTGCGGGCGTGACCCCCGGTTACGGCGCGCCCGATTGGCGCATGATCGGCATGATCGGCTTCACCATGCCCGAGAAGGAAGCCGTTGTGATGGATGCCGATGGCGATGGTATTTTGGACGACATCGACGAGTGCCCGAACGACCCAGAGGACTTCGACGGCTTCCAGGATGAAGATGGCTGTCCCGACTTCGACAACGACGGCGACGGCGTGCTCGACGTCAACGATGGTTGCCCGATGGATCCGGAGGACATCGACGGCTTCGAAGACGAGGATGGTTGTCCCGACTTCGACAACGACGGCGACGGCATCCTCGATGTCGACGACATGTGTCCGGACGAGCCAGGTCCGCCCGAAAACAACGGTTGTCCGGATCCAGACCGCGACGGTGACGGCGTGCCCGACCGGGTCGACAACTGCCCGGATGAGCCCGGGACGGTCGAAAACCACGGTTGTCAGGAAGCGCAGCTCGTAGTCCTCGGAGCCGACCAGCTCGAGATTCTCGAGAAGGTCTACTTCAAGACCGGTAGTGCGAAACTCCAAAAACGTTCCTTCGCGCTGCTCGACAACGTTGCAGCGGTCCTGAAAGCGCACCCAGAGATCCCGCTCATTCGAGTGGAAGGTCACAGCGATGCGACGGGCAGTCTCAAGTTCAATATGAGGCTCTCGCAGAGGCGCGCCGAGACCGTCGTCCGCTACCTCGTCGGCAGGGGTAAGGTCAGCAAGGACCGCCTCATCGCCGAGGGCTTCGGTCCGACGCGGCCGCTCGTTCCCGACGCCAAGACGAAGGCGGAGCTGGCGCAGAACCGACGCGTCGAGTTCCACATCGTCGAGGTTGGCCCCGAGGGACCAGACGACGAGTCCGGCGAGCGCTAACTCGCGATCCGCACGGGCCAGTGCTTGTTCTCGATGCCTAGCTTCAGGTTGGCGAGGAACTGGCGCGCCTGCCGGATCGTGATGCGGTCGTTCGGGTCACGGCGCAGACATCGGGCGACCAGTGCGCCGAGCTCGCGGGTTTCGGGCTGCGCAAGCAGCGCGCGCACCGGCTCCGGGTCGCCGTCGTGGGTCACGTGCTGGGTGATCATTGCGGCCTCGGCGTCGCCGTCGAAGAGCGTTTCTCCGGTGTAAGCTTCGAAGATCAGACATCCGAATGCGTAGACGTCGGCCGGGATCGCTTGGCTGGTATCCCCAGCGCCCCAGATCTCGGGCGACCCGTAGTTGGCCGTTCCACATCCAGGCCTGAGATGCCGTCCCGCGAGCCCGAAATCGACGAGCACCGGCGTCGGGGGGGTGCCGACCCCTGTAATTGCGTCGGCATTACACACGATGATGTTGGATGGCTTTACATCCAGGTGCGCGACACCGACTTGGTGCATGGCGTCCAGTCCTGCTCCCACCCCCAGCAGGAGGTCTCTGGCTCGCCGGATCGAAAGATCGCCCATCTCCAGCATGCGTTCCAGGCTGGGCCCTTTCACGAGCTCCATGACCAAGATCGGTTTCGGTCCTGCGCCCGCATCGAAGGTCACGAAGCGCGCGATGTTGGGATGTTCAGGTAGGGCAAGCAGTGCGCCCGCTTCCTCACGGAACAAGCGCAAGAACTCCTCTTCAGACAGGGTGCGTGCCGCGGCGGCGGAATAGTCGGGGACCTTCAAGGCGAAGAGGGGTGCCGATTCGTCCTGCCGCTCTTCGACGCGTCGCGCCACGAAGACCGATCCGACTGCGCCTATGCCGACCGCTCTGATCAAGTAGAATCCGCCCAGAACTCGGCTCGGTGGAGCCCATGCGGGAAGAGGCGCGTCCGCCTCGAGCTCGAGCGGTGCAATGCTCGGTGCGCGTGGAGGCGCGTCTAGCGGGAGCCTCCGGAGATGGTTCAGGACGGCCTTCGTGAGCTGCGCAAACGCGCCAGGGAGGTCTTCGTCGACGGCGGCCACGGCGTTTGCGTACGCCTGATCGATCTCGGAGACCGACGCGCGCAACGCTCGTTCGACCTCCAGTCCCATCGTCCAAATCGCTTCACCTGATGTCGGGGATTGCCCGACGGAACCCCCGAGTCGGCGGCGCGAACCATTCGCCAGTTGGGCGAAGGTCATAACGCCGCGTTCCAAGGACGCGAGCGGTGTGCCTGCCGAGCGGTCCGAGACCTCGGTGAGTGAGCTCGACGCGGCTACCGAGCGGAGGCCGCGCGCTAGCAACGATAGCGACTGTCGTAGCGCCTCCACCCGGGCCGAGGAGGCGACGGGGAGCTCGTTACCGATGGTACGGAGCGCGTCAGCGGCGGCCACCAAACCATGGCCGTCGCGCTGGGCAGTCTGAGCGGCTTGCTTGAGCTTGGTATAGGCACGAAGTGCCGTCTCGATCTCGGGTACCATCGAGGCTTCGGCCATCGTTTTCAAGTCGTCGAGATGTGGCACATGACGAGCGATCGCGATGACGACATCGGAGACGTCGGCAATATCTTCTCGGACGAGGGCATCGCAGGTTCGCGCCGTCGCCGCGCAGAGCGTCCGCCGAAGCGAGCTCTTGGGGTCGTGCTGCACCCGATGGAGCAAGACCTGCTGCGTGAGTAGCCGACGCTGCCTCACCAGGTCTTTGCGTGGGTCGACATGAAGGCCATCGGCGTCGATGAGGTGAAGCATCGTTCGCAGCTGCCGAAGACGCGTGGTGAACTGGGGGACGTGGTCTCCCTCCTCGAGCGGATCACCTTCTCGAATGACCAACCAGTTGGTAACTCGCTGAAAGAGGTCGCCCAGCCGATGGTCATGTTCCATCCCTTGGTCGTCATCCTCGCCGAGCAACAAGAGGTCATTGAGTGCGGATGTCTCGAACAATGCTGAGTCGAGCTCGCGCAAGGCGAGAAATGCCGCCACGTTGGTTTCGGGGTTGCCTGGCGCCGGCCTCTCGAGGAGGGCCGCCTTGCTGGCAGCCGCCTCGAGGATCGGCTCGGCTTCCCGTGCCGCTTCGTACGCGCCTTCGCGTGCGAAGGTGTCGAGCGCGTCGGAGATCATGTCGCGGAGTGTGGGCTCACGTCTTGCTCGCGCGCCGCTGAGCTCGCCCGCTAGAGTTCGCAGGAGCGCCGCGCGCCCGACGTCTTCACTGCTGCCTTGGGCCACCGACTTTCGGAGGTGGGCCTCGGCCTTCTCGGCGGCCGCGTCGGCGAAGCCCTGTCCGAGGCGTTCTCCCCGGAGCTCGACGAGTGCCTCGGCCGTATCTAGCCCCCCAACGCGCATCAATTGATCGAGCAAAGCCTCTACTGCCTCCGGGTGACTCTCTGCCGCGCGCGGAAGGCCAGCGATCATGGCCGCGGCTATCCCGTGGTCCTGTTGAAACACCACGGACTCCAGTAGATCGCGGCAGGCACGCAGCCCCTCGTCCGGGTCAACGGCGATACTCGCCGCGAGGGAGGCCGCGGCCCTGCGCCATTCTGTAATGGTGAACTCCGGATCGAGATGCCGATGCATCTCTTCTCGAAACACCGGCATCGATGAGGCCAACAAGCCTCTCGCGGAAGCCACATGACGCCAGACGAGCGTCTCTCGATCCGTCAGCAGTCTGTCCCAGGCCTCGCGCGTTGGCCGCGTGCAGAAGACACGGATTCCGCTGTCGTCCCCCTCGGTTGCTCTGCGCGCGGCCTCGCGCGCCGCGCGTTCCAATAGCCTCGCGGCCAGACGACGCGAGGGTAGGGACCCTGTCGCCGGTGTGCGCAGCCAATCGCGACTCAGATCTTGGCGAGAGATGAGAGCCAATGCGAGGGCATCGGTGCTAGCGACGGTCCCGATTGGCAGGCTCAACGCTAGGGCGACGCGCGCGCGCATGGATCGACCGCTCAGGGCGCGCTGTGATCCGAGCGCGAGCTGCGTGGCCACCGCGACGAACGTGGCAGCATCACCGCGACGCAGGCGCTGCAAAACCAACCGACCGAGCTTTCGTTTGATGGCGCTCGCCGGAAGCGCGGCGGCAATCTCGTACAAGGCTGCCGCTGCCGCCGGGCCCGACAGCCAGTCGAGCCGTTCGACGTATCCCCCTCGAACCGCCTCCTCCATGCTTCGGAGCAGCGCATTCGGGTCGTGCCCTTCGAGCGGCACGGGCCGACGCTCGTCGACGACCGCGCGCGCCAACGTCGCCATCCCCTGACGCCAAGCAGCCTCACGCTGCTCCGGGGCGCTCAGTCGGTGCAATACCGTTAGGCCTTTGAGGCGGTCCCGAGTGGCAGCACGCATCCGAGGAGACTCTAGCCTGCCGTTCGCCTCTCTGAAAGCGCAGTTGACAAGGATGACACGACCTTCTAGCTCCAAATAGCGTGCTCCAACTCTCCTTCGAGTTTGCCGGCGATTCCCCCACGATCCCGGAGCCTGATGAGGACGATCTCGGCCGGGCAGACGATCTCGATCGGGCTTACGCGCGGGCGTCCGATTGGAGCAAGGCCCTCGCGAAGCGGCTCGGTCAGCAAATCCGGCTCGTCGTCACCGATAATCGTAGTAC
>Ga0255057_10002020_pt1 | contig 11142 bp, 13 predicted proteins | sample Cases_109_6_MG_FD_189022 | JGI IMG/M metagenome (GOLD analysis project Ga0255057, IMG submission 189022) | Seawater microbial communities from Amundsen Gulf, Northwest Territories, Canada - Cases_109_6 | ecosystem: Environmental > Aquatic > Marine > Gulf | place: Canada: Northwest Territories... | reverse complement strand
CCTCTTGAGCCGCGTGGCCGTGTACGTGGACGTTCGCTATCCGGCTGAAGAGGACGTTCGCGCCCAGCCTGTACAGGTTATCGATCGTACGGTTGATCAGCATCTCGTTCCCAGGAATCACCGACGAGGAGAGAATTACCGTATCGCCGCGCTCGATTTCGATGTGCCGGTGGTCCCTGTTTGCCATGCGCACCAGCGCGGACGTCGGTTCTCCTTGAGCGCCAGTCGTGATAATCACGATCTGTTCCGGCGGAAGTTTCTTCATCTTCTCGAGTGACGCCAGAATGTTCGATGGGGCGTCGAGGTAGTTCTGCTCGATCGCCATCTTGACATTGTCCATCATGCTCCGGCCCGTGACGAAGATACGCCTGTCATTGTTCTGGGCCGCGTCGATGATCTGCTGCACCCGCGATATGAGCGAAGCGAACGTCGCGACGATGACGCGTCCCGGAGCGTTCGCGATGACGGTGTCCAGCGTGCCCGACACCTCTCGCTCGGAGGGCGTGTATCCGGCCGTATCGGCGTAGGTAGAGTCCGAAAGCAATAGCAAAATGCCCTGCTTTCCGATCTCTGCGATGCGTTGAAGGTCCGGCGGGTCCCCCATCACCGGCGTATGGTCGAACTTGAAGTCGCCGGTGTGGAAGACCGTACCCAGGGGCGTATTAATCGCCAGAGCTGCCGAGTCCGGGATGCTGTGCGTCATGTGAACGAACTCAACGTCGAACTTGCCCAGCTTGACTCGGTCACCCGCGCGCACCATCCGCAGGTCCGCGCTCTTCGAAAGCTTGTGTTCCCTCAGCTTCACAGAGATCAGACCGTGCGTGAGCTGCGTGCAGTAGACGGGCGGTAGCTTTCCATTCTTCAGTCGCAGGCGCGGGAGCACGTACGGAAGCCCCCCCGTATGGTCTTCGTGTCCGTGAGTGATCAGTATGCCGCGGAGCTTCTCGATTCGGTCCTCGACATAACTGACGTCTGGAATCACCAGATCGATGCCCAGCATGTCCTGATCGGGGAACATCAGGCCCGAGTCGACGATGATGATATCGTCGGCAAGCTCCAGCACCATCATGTTCTTGCCGATCTCTCCCAGGCCACCCAGTGGCACCACTCTTAGGCTTTGTGCCATGGCTACTGGAAGAGTCGCATCTGCTCGGCGTCAGGTTGCCGGCTAAGAGGCGCTACAGCTTCCTTGGCGGCCTCTAGCGCCTTTGGGATCTTTCTGAAGTCTTCCTCAATTACCTTGCGAAGGCTGCCTGCGTGTAGTGCAGCCGCGGGATGATACATGTGCAGGAAATGCATCCCGTCTCGTTCTCGGGAATGACCGTGCACCTTGCTGATGGAATCCCTTGGGAAAAACCAGGATAGCGAGTAGCGCCCCAGCGTAACAATCAGCTTCGGCTTGATACTCCGAATCTGCTCCTCAAGGTACTTCCGGCAAGCCTCAACCTCAGCCGGTAGAGGATCTCGATTGTCCGGTGGCCGGCATTTCACCACGTTCGTGATGTAGACCTCCTCGCGTTGGAATCCCGCCAATCCCAGGAGTTGCTCGAGAAGCCGCCCAGACGGACCAACGAACGGGCGCGCCTGTTGATCCTCGTAAAATCCCGGCCCCTCACCCACAAGCATCACCTCGGCGTTATCTGGGCCTTCCCCCGGAACGGCGTGGGTGCGAGTGTTGCACAAGTCACAGTCTGGACAAGCAGCAATCCGTGTATACAGCTGATCGAGTGCACTCACTGTCGAGGATGATAGCGCGCTCGGGAATTCCGGGTCAATCAGCAGAACTCTCCTCGGGTCGTCGGGGCTGGACTATCCACGCCAGGATGATCCCAATGAAGTAGAGGACGATGATCGGCCCCGCGACGAAGGACTGTGTCACCGGGTCCCACGTCGGAGTCACGAACGCCGCTATCACGAACGCCATGACGATTGCTATCCTCCACCACCTTACTAGCTGTTCCGCCCTAACGATGCGAAATCGTGCCAGATACATGATCACTAGCGGTGTCTCGAACACCACCCCGGTCCAGAACAGAAGCCGGGTCACGAAATCGATATAACTCTCAACCCTGATGAACGGCTCTGCAACGCCGTCACCAAAGTTCAGCAGAAAGCCCAACGCTGGCGGCAACGCGATGTAGTACGCGAATGCCACTCCACCCAGAAAAAGGGCGCTAGCGCCGACAACCGTCCCATACAGCCACACCCGTTCGCTGCCCCGTAACGCCGGCGACACGAACCGCAGCCCCTGGTACAGGATCACCGGCATGCCGAGAATCAAGCCACCGAGAAGCGAAACACGGAAGTAGGTGACGAACAGCTCGAACGGCTCTATGAACTGAAGCTTGAAGGCGTCGCTCTGCTCCTCTGCGGGGCGTGTCAAGAATTCAATAATCTGTACGCCGTACGCCGCTGAGATTACGAGACCGATCGTCACCGCGACCGCGCACACGAACACTCGGAACCGCAGCTCCCTGAGATGCTCCATGAGCGTCAGTGCTCGGTCGTGAACGGCTTCGTCCTGGCTATCTTTTGGCGTCTTCGTTGCGGTCTGGCTCATCGATCGCCGTCGAGGTCCGCTGGCTTCCCGCCATCCACCGTCTCATCGCCCGTCAACGCCGGAGGATTGTCGCCCCCTGGCTCGATAATCGGCTCCGCCTCAGCCAGCGCCTTGTCGACTTCCTTCGTAGCCACGCTAATGTCTCGTTGCGTACCCTCAATGTCCTTGCCAAACGAAGATGCGTCTTTGTCAAGAACCTTTCTCAGGCCGGCCAGTTCCTCGCGCAGATCGTCATACTCGCTCATCAGCTCTTCAAACTCTGAGCGAAGTTCTCTCGTTGAGTCCGTCGCGAAGTTACGTAGGAATCGAACCGCTCGGGCAAGTTGAACCGCGACCTCTGGGATTCGATCCGGGCCCAGGACGATCACCGCTATTGCGAAAATCAGGAATAATTCGAAAACGCCTACGCCTAGAAAACCCATTACACCTGAATTATAAGATAGTGAGGCCCTCCGCAGTTCGCGGAGGGCCTCACTATCTGTCTTGGATCGAGCTAGGCGGCCAAGCTACGCCTCATCGCCTGTAATTCCCTGGTTGGTGATGTAGGACACCGCATCCCCAACAGTGACGATCTTCTCCGCGTCCTCGTCTGAGATCTCGATATTCTTGCCAGCTTTGCTGAACTCCTCTTCGAGCGACATGATCAGCTCTACGAGGTCGAGAGAATCTGCGTTCAAGTCCTCCACGAACGATGTCTCTTGTTTGATCTCTTCCTCGTCAACACCAAGTTGCTCGGCTATGATCGTTCGGATTTGTTCGAATACGGTCGCCAACGATTACCTCCTATGGTGAGCGCGCAGCCAGTAGGCTGACGGATCCAAGCACGCCGTTGATGAATTTCGGGGAGTTTTCACCGCCAAATTCCTTGGCCAGTTCTATCGCTTCGTTTATTGCGGCGCGCATTGGCACCTTATTATCAATGAGGATTTCGTAGATCGCAAGCCTCAGTATGTTGCGGTCGATAGCTGCTATCTGGTTCAACGGCCACGCCGGCGCAGTCTCCTTGATCGTCGCGTCGATCCGCTCCCGGTTTTCCCTTACTCCGGCTACGAGCTCCTCCGCGAACGCTCTCGTCTCCGCGCCCAACTCAAGTGATTCAGCCAATCGATCGATCGTGGCATCCAAAGCGTGACCCACAGCATCTCGTTCGAACAACGCCTGCAGCGCCACTTCACGTCCGCGGTGCCTTTTGCCCGCCATCTTACAGACCCAGACCGCCGTCAATCGATAGCACCTGTCCCGTCATGTATCCGCCTTCGTTGGAGGCCAAATACACGACGCACGCGGCGACATCCTCAGGCTTTCCCAGACGCTGAATCATCAGTCGCTGTTCAACACCGTCGATGATTTCTTGACGGACATTCTTCGTTAATTCGGTGATCACGAGGCCAGGCGCCACAAGGTTGGACGTGATGTTGCGTGAGCCCATCTCTCGGGCGACTGCCCGTGTAAACCCGATAAGGCCCGATTTCGCCGCTGCATAGTTCGCTTGGCCAACGTTGCCGGCCAGACCTGAAACGCTACCGATGTTTATGATTCGTCCCCAACGCCCTCGCATCATTGGCCGAAGCACGGCCTTCGTGCACAGGAACACCGCTCGCAGGTTCAGGTCCATCACCTCGTCCCAGTCCTCGATCGACATTCTCAGCAGCAGTGTGTCGCGATTGAAGCCGGCGTTGTTGACTAGGATGTCCACGCGGCCGAGCCCATCGATCGTCTCCTTTATCATGCGCTGCGCATCCTCGGGTATCGTCACATCCGCCTGCACCGTTATTGCCATGGCGCCCAGCTTCTCGACCTCCGCCTTGACCTGCGCGGCCTCGTCCTCGCTGCGGTTAAAGTTAACGGCGACATCCGCTCCATGTTCCGCCAAATGGACCGCGATGCTGCGCCCAATCCCACGCGAGCCGCCGGTGACAAGCGCGACCTTGCCCGAAAGATCAAACACTGGCGGGCCGTGCGATCGATTCGAAACTGTTCAACGTTATCGTCTCAAAATCTGCCGGATGCCTCTTCAACATCGTCGTCAGCACCCGTCCCGGGCCAATCTCCACAAACGTCTTCGTCCCGCGCGATAGCATCAGGTTGATCGATTGGTGCCAGCGCACAGGGCTGATGATCTGATCGGCCAAGTCGTTCAAGGTTTCGTCGCCGCTGCCTACTGGCTCGCCAGTGACGTTGCTGATCACCGGACTAACCGGCGCGGCGATCGCGGTCCCGGCCAAGACCGCTCGCAGCCCCTCCGCCGCTGGCCGCATCAAAGAGGTGTGGAACGCCCCCGATACCTTGATCGGAAGCCCCTTTCCCCCTCTTTCCTTCGCCAGCCTACGCGCTCGCTCCACGGCCTCCGGCTCGCCGCCGACGACCATTTGAGACTCAAGATTGTAGTTGCAGGCCTCAGCGCCGCTTTCCTCACAGATCCCGGCGACAGTCGCTTCATCGAGACCGACGATTGCTGCCATCGTGCCCGGCCGCTCACGCCCGGCACGCTCCATCAGCAACCCTCTCTCTCGAACCAACCGGAGCGCGTCTTCGAACTTTAGCGATCCCGCCGCGACAAGAGCCGTGTACTGCCCCAGCGAGTGACCGGCCATGAACGCCGGTCGTCCCCGCAACGCCCCCGCCTCCAGCGCCGCCGCAAGCATCGCCAGCGAGGCGGTGAGGATAGCCGGCTGCGCATTCGATGTCAGTCTAAGTTCATCCTCTGGCCCTTCGAAACAGAGAGCCGTCAGACCGAACCTCAGAATCTCATCGGCGTCATCGAAGATGCGCCGCGCACTGCTTGAGGATGCAGCTACGTCCTTCACCATGCCGACGTACTGGCTGCCCTGGCCGGGAAAAATGTAGGCTAGCGTATCGTCCGGTTCCAGTAGACGGATCGCGTCGCCTACGTCCTCGATCAGGTCTTGTTTCGTGGTCATCTCCGGGTGGTTATGCCTGGTCCTGCTCCCGAGTAAGCCTGCCCAGTTTGCACTCTGGGTCTGGACAGCGTCCGAACTCGTCGAGGCGTGCTCGGCAGAACGTGCAATGCGTCGCGTCCCAATAGATGAAGTAGGTCACCGCAGCCGCAGCGCCCAGCATGATGCTGAGGGGCAGCAGGACGAAAGCAACGCCTCTTCTCATGACCAGCGGCAGTATAGCACGGGGAGTGGACCGCTATTCGATCCTAAGGGCTACCGGGCGTCTCTGGCGCGTGAGTGTCTTGAGCTATCACGTCCCGGCCGCGATACGTTCCACAGACCGGGCACGCGTGATGAGGTTGTCTTGGGCTTCGACACTGCGGGCAGGCCATTAACGCTGGCATCGTTACCGACAGATGCGACCGTCGGCGCCGCTTTCGTGATGTAGATGTCTTCTTCTTCGGTAGCGGAGGCATCGTTAGCTCCCTTCGTTTCCAGACTCGAACGAGGAAAGCGCCGCCCAGCGCGAATCAGTTGGCTTGGCGCAATCGCAGCTCTCAGCGTTCAAGTCGGCTCCGCATTCGGAACACAAGCCTGCGCAATCAGTCCTGCACAGGGGTTTAGACGGTCCCGACGTAAGAATATACTGCCTGAGACCCTCGCTAAGGTCTAGCCCGTACTCCTCGTCGATGCGCAGAAAATCCTCTGACTGCTCAACCTCTACACGCGCTTCCGTTCTTGGATCCATGAACGGGATGTACTCCTCGTCGAACGAGATGCCCACCCGGTTCTTAGCCTTGGCCAAGCATCGAGAGCAGGTTACGCTAACCTCGGCTTGGCCAGCCACGGATGCCAGAAGGCCGCGGTCCGTCCGCAAAAGCGTCAGCGAACAACTGACCGACGCGAACTCATCCCGATCGAGGTGTAATCGAGGCTCGTCCAGATCGTAACGCGTCGTCCCGCCAATGGCCTGACGGAGTTCCGAGATGACGTTGAGGCGCATCGTGCTGCTTCGAGTGCAGGCCGCGAAATCCAGATCCGACATCTTTGACGGAAGGGTCGCTCCTACTGTTGCAAACCCGCTATGCTAAGTCTATAATCCCGCTGCAGACGTTGTCCATGCGCCCCTTGCGGATAGCGTCTCATGGAAACACTTTCAAGGTATGACCACGGCTGTTGAACTCTTTGCGCTACAGGAGATCGACTTAGCGTTGGACTCGGCTACAAGCCGCCTCGCTGAGATCGAAGAAGGACTTGGTGAGACAGAAGATCTCATAAGAGCCCGCGCTGTCGTAGACGAAAAGAAAGAGAGCCTTGACGCTCTACTTGCTCGCCAGGTTGAGTTCGAGGCAGCTGAGGAAGACATCGGCGCGAAGGTGTCCACTGTTGAGGAAAAACTCTATAGCGGCACCATCGCCAACCCTAAAGAACTGTCCGACTATCAGGCCGAGCTCAAGATGTTCAAGGACCAGATCAGCCGGATCGACGACGATCTTCTAGCCACTCTTGTCGAGATCGACAGGGCCGAGGACGAATCGGCGCAGACCGAGTCATTCTTGGCGACTATGACTAGAGTCTGGGAGCAAGACCAGCGGCAGCTCAAAGCCGAGAAGGCCGAGGTCGAGCCGGAGATTGAGCGCCTGCGAACGGCACGGGAATCGGAGTCGGTCGGCCTGGATCGAGGAGCCCTGTCTCTCTATCAAACGCTGCGAGAGCAGCGTGCCGGTATCGCGGTCGCCACTCTGGAACGAAGTATGTGCGGAGGCTGTCGAATCACTCTTCCTACCTCGTTGGTGAAGAAAGCGCGCGCAGGGAACGAACTGGTCCAGTGCGTCAGCTGCGAGCGGATGTTGGTCGTGGTCTAGCTTGAGGGCGATAGGATACTTTCGCGAAACCGAAGCGGACTCGCTCTCCGCACAAAGTGAGGCTTTCCTCGACTTCTGCCGCGGCAACGGCTACGAAGCCGCGGCAACCTTCCTGGACGCTCGTGGTGACGGTGATCTCTCCGGTTTTCGGCAGATGATCGACTTCGTCAAGCAACAGGCGAGCCAGGGTTTCCTCTTGGTCGCCGTTCCGAACGTCGGCAGTCTCGGCGGTGCGACGACCGATGCCGCCAAGCGATACTACCAGTTGGCCAGCCTCGGCGTTCAGACCGTCAGTATCCAGGATGGAAGCGACGTTTCTGCTTCCCTCCTTGAGAAATGGGCGGACTATCGCACCAACGGCGGCGTCGGAGACAAAGTCAAGGCTGGCATGCGTAAGCGCGCAGTCACGGGCGCCGTTCTCGGTCGTCCGCCCTTCGGATACAAGGTCGGTCCCAAACGTCGCCTCGTGATCGTCCCTGAAGAAGGATCGATCGTTCGCTACATCTTCCGCATCTACCTCAAGGATGACCTAGGGGTCAGGCGGATCGCGCGCCGGTTGAACGATGAAGATCTTCGTACGAGGCGCGGTGGATTGTGGAGCATGGTTACGGTCAGGGACATCCTTCGAAATCGCGCCTACATCGGCACCTACTCTCGCTTTGGCGTTCGCGTTCCGGCAAGCCACGCTCCACTCATCTCGCCGGAGGACTTCAAAAAGGTACAAGAGAGGCTAGACCAGCGCCGCACGACCACTGGCAAGAGGACCGTCTCTCCGTTCCTGCTCTCGGGAATCGCGTTCTGTGGCCACTGCGGAAACAAGATGATCGGGGTCTCCAGGAAGCAGAAATGGACTCGTCGCAGCGACAACTCTGTCCGCGTCGCGCACTATCGCTACTACCAATGCGAATCAAGGACTAACCGAAGTCTATGCGATTACCACACTCGCCGCGCCGAAGAGCTCGAGAAAGACGTACACGAAGCGCTGATCAAGCCACGATCGATCAAAGGCTGGCAAGAGAAAGACCCTGACGAAATTGCCGCAGAAATCGAAGGCCAGACTCGACGCCTTAAGGACAAGGCCAAACGTCTCGACAAGCGGTTGGCGCAGCATCTGGATGAGGCCGCCTCAAGCACAATCGACCACGAAAAACTGAGGTCCCTGTGCGTCTCGCTCGGTGCGGAGCAGCTTCGCATCGAACAGAAGCTCGCCGAAGCCATTCGCCGTTCCGAGCAGGTCGCCAGCGAAAAAGAGACTCGTCGGGAACGCCAGAACAAACTGAAATCGCTACGTGAGCGCTGGGATGACTTCCCCTTCGAGGAGAAGCAGGACCTCCTCCGTGACGTACTCGAAAAGATCATGGTTCGCGACGACGGCCTCGAACTCGTCGGCGGGAGCTAGAAGCTGCCATCTTCAGAGCCGCAGTGGATCGTCTACTCTGACGGCGCTTCCAGGGGGAATCCCGGCCCCGCATCCATTGGCGCCGTCGTCTACGGCCCGGACGGTGAGGAACTGCGAACCGTCTCCGAGCGCATCGGGCATGGCACCAACAATGAGGCGGAGTACCAGGCGGCGATCGCCGGCGTCGAGGCTGCACTCGCTCTTGGCGCAAAGAACATCGAGCTGCGCATGGACTCCGAACTAGTCGCGCGCCAGCTGGAGCGACGATACCGGGTTCGAAACGCACGCCTCAAGCCATTCTTCAACCGGCTCGTGGACCTGCGCGGCCGCTTCGACTCGTTCTCAGTGATATCGATTCCGCGTGCAAAAAACGCCCGCGCCGACGCCCTCGCGAACCAGGCCCTCGACCGGGCGCCCAACTAGCAGTGCCTCTCCCTCTCCCGCCCTGGGAGAGGGTCGGGGTGAGGGTCCCCGCCTCTTGCAGTACAATTCTTACGGAGCCCAGCAGGCTGGGTGGCCGCTGTCTCCTTTGGGAGGCAGAGGAAGGTCCGAGCTCCTTCGGGCAGCGCGCTGGGTAACGCCCAGGCGGGGCGACCCGACGGAAAGTGGCACAGAAACATACCGCCTTTCTTTGAAAGGCAAGGGTGAAATGGTGGGGTAAGAGCCCACCGGCTCAGGCGTGAGTCTGAGGCCGTCCAAACCCCGCGTGGAGCAAGGCCAAATAGGAGGGTGTTAAGGGTGCCCGTCCCAATCCCTCGGGTTGGCTGCTTGAGGCTTCGAGTAATCGGAGTCCCAGATAGATGGTCACCGTTCTTCTTCGGAAGGACACAGAACTCGGCCTACAGGCCTGCTGGGCTCCTCTTCGTGCAACCACGCTCGAACCGCAAGCGTTGTTGCTTCTGACGGATGCGAATCTCTGACCTCCAACAACACATACCTGGCGCTCGGCTCCTCGGCGACGCGACCGCGCTGGTCGACGCCGTGCATTTCGACTCCCGTTCGGTCTCGCCCGGCTATATCTTCGTCGCCGTACCCGGCTTTCGCGTTGACGGCCACGACTTTCTCGACGTTGCCATCGCCGCCGGCGCCAGCGCCATCTGCGTCCAGGCCGATCACCAAGCCACGTGGCGTTCTCTCACCGAGTCGAGCGCCGTCGCTGTACTGGTCGTACCGGACTCTCGTGCCGCGCTTGCCACCATCGCTGCCGCCCTCAACGGATTTCCCGCTCGCAACCTCAACGTCATCGCTGTCACCGGCACCGATGGCAAGACCAGCCTCTCCCACCTCGTCACTCACGTCCTCGAATCCGCCGGTGAACGCCCCGGTCTGATCAGCACCGCGCAGTGCAGGATCGGCGAAGACGTCATTGGCGAGTCCGGGCGCTTCACAACCCCAGAGTCGCCCGAGGTTCAGGCCATGCTCGCCACAATGGTCGATCGGAATTGCCGATGGGCCGTGATCGAAGCGACATCCCACGGTCTCGCGCTCAACAGGCTCGACCACATCGAACCTGACATCGCCGTCGTCACCAACGTCGGCGCGGACCACCTCGACTTTCACGGCTCGCTCGAAGAGTACGTCGCAGCGAAAGGCCGCCTGTTCGAGATGTTGGACACCGCCGAGACCAAACGTATCGACAAAGTCGCCGTCCTCAATCGCGACGACCCCTCCTACGCCCTGTTCCGCGACCGCTCGTCTGCTCAAGCCGTGACCTACGGCGTCGACGCCGACGCCGACGTTCGAGCGGTCGACATCGCCTATGAAAGCTGGGCGAGCGTCTTCACAGTGCGAACTGACGACGCGGAGTTCCCCGCGAAGCTGCCCGCGCCTGGGTTGTTCAACGTCTACAACGCCCTCGCCGCGACCGCCATCGGCCGCGCCGCCGGACTCGACTCCGAGACGATCGTCCGCGGCCTGGCGTCCTGGCCCGGTGCGCCCGGCCGCATGCAGCTCATTGACGAAGGGCAACCCTTCACCGTCGTCGTCGACTTTGCCCACTCACCCGATTCACTGCGACGCGTGCTCGAACTACTCCGCGAGCGCACCAGCGGGCGCGCCATCGCCCTCTTCGGCTGCATCGGCGAGCGAGAACGCGAGCGGCGTGCGGGCATGGGTAACGTGGCCGCCGAGCTCGCCGACTTCACCATCGTCACCGACGACAACCCTTACACCGAAGATCGCGACGCGATTATCGCCGAGATAGTGGACGCCATCCGTTCTGCCGGAAAACGCGAGGGCGCCGACTTCGAGATCATCCCCGACCGCCGCGAAGCCATCGCTCACGCCCTGCGCATCGCTCGCGACGGCGACGCCGTCCTCCTCGCCGGCAAAGGTCACGAAACGACCGTTGTCATGACCGATGGTTCCTACGACTGCAACGATGCGGAAGTCGCGCGCAGCCTGCTGCGGAAGTAACAT
>Ga0255057_10002019_pt1 | contig 11143 bp, 6 predicted proteins | sample Cases_109_6_MG_FD_189022 | JGI IMG/M metagenome (GOLD analysis project Ga0255057, IMG submission 189022) | Seawater microbial communities from Amundsen Gulf, Northwest Territories, Canada - Cases_109_6 | ecosystem: Environmental > Aquatic > Marine > Gulf | place: Canada: Northwest Territories... | reverse complement strand
CTTCTGGGTACCTCTAGCCTTCTCGCGGTGCTGGCATTCCGGTATCCCCAATTCCTCACGACCGCCGACTTGCGCGCCGTCTACGACGTAGACGTCCTGCGGGTCGCGCTCCGAATCGGGATGTGGCTCGCCTTGTGCCTGGGCGGACTGACATTCGTGCTGGGCCGCCGCAGGCGGCTCGGCACGATCGGTGTGCTCTTGACGCTCGTGGCGTTCGGGCTGGGCGGCTACCGGGTCGAGGTTGGGCCAGTCGCACCGCAGCAGTTCGCGGTGGGCGTCGACTGGCTCGTGATAGACCTGCTGCTGACCGGATTGCTCTTCATCACGCTCGAGAAGCTCATCCCCAAATACCCGGGTCAGGCCGTGCTTCGACCCGAATGGCAGACCGACCTGGGCTATTTCGCGCTCAACCATCTGTTGGTGAGCTTGATGCTGATCGCCGGGAACGGGTTCGCGCCCGCAGTCTTCGGCTGGGCGGTCAACGCGAAGCTCCAGGCGTTCGTGCAGGGGCTGCCCTTCGCAGCCCAGCTGTTGCTCCTCCTGTTCTGCGCCGACTTCGTTCAGTATTGGATTCACCGCAGCTTCCACGAGGTGCCCGCGCTCTGGAAGGTCCACGCGGTCCATCACTCGACGGAGCACATGGACTGGCTTGCGGGATCCCGCAACCATCTGCTGAACGTTACGGTCGAACGGAGTCTCGTGATGGTGCCGCTCTACCTGCTCGGCCCGAGCCTCGAAGCGCTCAACGCCTACGTGGTCTTCGCGGCTCTCCAGGCCGTCTTCATCCACGCGAACGTCCGCATCCCGTTTGGTCCGCTCAAGTACCTCCTGGCAACCCCGCAGTTCCACCACTGGCACCACAGCTCCGAGAAGCCAGCGATCGACACGAACTACGCCGTCCATCTGCCGCTCTTCGACCGCCTGTTCGGCACCTACCACATGCCCATGGGTCTCTGGCCAGCCGACTACGGAACGACCAAACGTCTGCCTCGAACGTTCTGGGCACAGCTGCGCTACCCGTTCACATAGCCACAGCCTCACCGTGCTCTCCTGTCGACTATAGTTCGGATTGTGCGGGCCGTTCGGCTGGGAAACTCGGGACCAGAACATGAGCGTCGCGAAGGTGATTCGCCCGGATCTCGACTTTGCCCTCCACCCGCTGCCGGATCTCTACGACGTGCTCGACGAGTTCCGCGCGCTCGGCCCCGCGGTGCCGGTGCTATTTGCCACTCGTCCGCTCTGGATGGTCGTAGGCTTCGACGCGGTGAAGGCCGCGATGACCGATGAAGAGCACTTCTCGACCGCGGAGGCCTACAAGCGGACTCTTGGCCGAACGATGGGCCCGGTCATGGCCACGATGACGGGGACGGAGCACCGCAAGAACCGGGGTGTCGTCTCGGCGGTCTTCTTCCCCAGGGCGATGCAGGCCCTGGTGAAGCCGGTCTTCAGCGTCGAAGCGGAAAGGCTCGCGGACGAGATCGAAGCGAAGACGGGGGATGGCGAGAGTGTCGATCTCATGTCTGGCTTCGCTCGGCGCTACACCTTCAACGTCATCACGAGGCTGCTCGGGCTTCCGGTGACCGACGTTGAGCGACTGATGGGCTGGGCCGACCGGATCATGGCCCAGGGCTGGGACTTCGACGGCGCCCTGCGGGCCAAAGAGGAGATGGGAGCCTATCTGGAGCCTGTCGTCCGGGAGCGACGCGAGCATCCGGGAGACGACTTCCTCTCGCTGCTCGTCAAGGCGGAGATCGACGCTGAAGGCCTGTCGGACGAGGAGGTCTACGCCTTCTGTCGGAATCTGTTTCCAGCCGGCATCGACACGAGCACGAACAGCCTGGGCAGCCTTCTCCACGCCGTGCTCCACGATGACGCGCTACGCACGCTCGCCCGGCGTGGAGAAGAGGAACGCGAGAGCATCGTGCAAGAGCTTCTACGCTGGCAGCCCCCACTCGCGCTGATCCCGCGGCGCTGCGTGAAGGAAGTCGCACTTGGCCAATACTCACTCGAAGCGGGGGACAACGTGATGCTGAGCATCGCCAGCGCGAATAGCGATCCCGCGGAGTTCCCGAACCCTCGAGTTTTCGATCCGTCGCGCACGAACAAGAATCTCGCGTTCGGTCACGGCGAGCACTTCTGCATCGGCAGCCACATGGCGCGCCGTGTGCTCGAGACCGGACTCGCGACGCTGCTGCGCCGCTTCCCGGTGATGGAACCGTGCGCGGATCGACCGTCGCAGATCGTGCACGGCACGCTGCGCGGTCCTCGCGAGCTCTGGGTTCGCCCCGGCGGCAGCCCAGAGAAGAGGTCCTGATGGAGTACACGCGTCTAGGCGAAACCGGTGTCCAGGTGTCGAGGCTCTGCCTCGGTTGCATGTCCTATGGCTCGCCCGAGTGGCGGCCGTGGGTGCTCGACGAGGCGGCCGCTGAGCCCTTCTTCCGGCGCGCGGTGGAGGCCGGGATCAACTTCTTCGATACGGCCAACATGTACTCGTTGGGTCGAAGCGAGGAGGTTACCGGGAAGTGGCTTCGCGAGTTCGCGAACCCCGACGAGTGCGTGGTCGCCACGAAGCTCTTCTTCCCCTTCAGCGCGAAGCCGAACGCGGGTGGTCTCTCCCGGAAGGCCGTGCAGCAGGCTTGCGAGGCGTCGCTCCGGCGGCTTGGCGTCGAGACGATCGACCTCTACCAGATCCACCGGCTCGACAATGCGACGCCCATCGAGGAGACGTTGTCCGCGCTGGACGATCTGGTTCGCCAGGGGAAGGTTCGGTACATCGGCGCCAGCTCGATGTACGCGTGGGAGTTCCTGCACGCGCTGCGGGCATCGGACGCCAACGGCTGGGCCCGCTTCGTGAGCATGCAGAACCACTACAACCTGATCTACCGGGAGGAGGAGCGCGAGATGCTGCCGCTCTGCCAGAGCGAGGGCGTGAGTGCCATCCCGTGGTCGCCCCTGGCGCGAGGCATGCTCGCCGGCACCCGCAAGAAGCTTGGAGACTCCTCCACCACGCGCAGCGAGACCGACGGCCTCGATCAGATCCTGTATGACCACCCGAACGACTGGGATGTCGTCGAGGCGGTCAAGAAGGTGGCGGAGGCGCGCGGCGCCAAGCCCGCCCAGGTGGCCCTCGCGTGGCTGCTCTCGCGTCCCGCCGTCGCCGCACCGATCATCGGGGCGACCAAGGAGTATCAGCTCGAGGACGCGATCGCGGCCCTGGAGATCAAACTCGAAGACAGCGAGGTGGAAGCCCTCGAGGCACCCTATCAGCCACACGGCGTGAAGGGGATGGGGCCTTCGAAGCCTCGCCGCTGGAGGCGCTAGGCTTCCGATGACTTCGAAACGGCCCAACTTCCTGTTCTTCATCACGGACCAGCACCGCGCCGACCACACGGGGTTCGGCGGGAACGCGGCGCTGCAGACGCCGAATCTCGACGCCCTCGCAGCGCGATCCACTCGCTTCGATCGCGCCTACGTGGCGAACCCGATCTGCATGCCGAACCGCTCGACCCTCCTCACGGGACGGCAGCCCTCCGTCCACGGCACCCGCTTCAACGGGATCTCCCTCGATCCGTCCAACGAGACCTTCGTTCGCGTGCTCGCCGAGCAGGGCTTTCGCACCGCCCTCGTGGGGAAGGGGCACTTCCAGAACATGGGCCACGGGGAGGGAGCGGCGGAGAACTTCTTCAGCGAGCCCGGCGACGCCTGGCGGCGCGCGAACCCGGAAGGCTGGGATCTATACGAGAACCTCGCCCGGCACCGGAGTGGGCGGGTGGAGTTTCCGGACAGCTTCTATGGCTTCGAGCACGTCGACCTCACCATCGACCACGGTGACCGCTGCGGGGGCCACTACTTCCAGTGGCTGCTCGAGCAGGGAGTCTCGCCGGATGCGCTACAGGGCCCCGAGAACGCCATCGAGCGCTACCCGGGCTGGGACCAGGTGTACCAGACCGCTCTGCCGGAAGAGCTCTATCCCACCTCCTACATCACCCAGCAGAGTCTTGGCTGGCTCGACGACGCCTCGAAGCGTGAAGAGCCATTCTTCCTGTACTGCTCCTACCCCGATCCCCATCATCCCTTCACGCCGCCGGGACGTTTCTGGAAGATGTACGAGCCCGCGGGGCTCGAGCTCCCCGCGAGCTTCGACGACCCGCACGAGCACTCGCTGCCGATCTTTCGCGCCCGCTGTCAGAACCGCGGCAAGCAGCTCTTCCCGGTCGCGCCCTTCGCTCCGACCGAGGATCAATGGCGTCGCTGCGCGGCTGCGGAGTACGGGATGATCAGCATGATCGACGAGGGCGTGGGGCGAATCCTCGGGCGCCTCGAAGATCTGGGGCTCGCCGAGAACACAGTGGTGGTCTTCACCGCGGACCACGGCGACATGTTCGGCGACCACGGCATGATGTTGAAGGGCGGCATGCACTACGAGGGCTGCGTCCGCGTGCCGCTGCTGATCGCGGCTCCCGGTCGCACCCCCGCCGTGAGCCGCTCTCTCGCCGGCACGCTCGATCTGGCCCAGACCCTGTTGGAGCTGGCAGGGATTCCGGCCTACCACGGGATGCAGGGTGAGAGCCTGGTCCCCATTCTCGAGGACCCGATCGCTCGGGTGCGCGACTCCGTTGTGATCGAGGAGGACGAGCTCTTCGATCTGGCGGGCGTCGGGGCCCATCTCAGGATGCGTACCCTGGTCACCGAGGACGCCCGGCTCACCTTCTACCAGGGTTCCGAGCAGGGCGAACTCTTCGACCTGTCGAACGATCCGGGTGAGCTCGAGAACCGTTTCGCCGAGCACGAATGGAAGGAGCGGCGCGCGGAGCTCTGTGAAGTGCTCAGCCGGCGCATGATGGAGTACGCGGATCGTTCACCGAAGCCGACCTACTTCGCATAGGGGGCCGGGCCTAGGTACTGAGCTGGTCTCGGATCTCGGTGAGGGCTCGGCGTTGCTGGCCCGCTGGATCGAAGTTGTCGGCTGCGAGCCACTGCTCGAACGCGGAGCGGATGCGCGGCCATTCGGTGTCGAGCATCGAGAACCACGCGGTGTCTCGATTCTGGCCCTTGACCACCATGTCCTGGCGAAAGATGCCTTCCGGGGTGAAGCCCAGCCGAGTCGCTGCGCGTCTGGATGCGACGTTGGCGTTGTCACATTTCCACTCGTAGCGCCGGTAGCCCAGGTCGTCGAAGAGATAGCGTGCCATCGAGAACATCGCCTCGCTGGCGCCGGGCGTCTTCTGGAGGGCCTTCGAGAACACCACGCACCCCACCTCCGCCGACCCGGCCTCCGGACGGATCCGCATGTAGCTCGCCATGCCCAGGGCCTCTCCGGTATCGCAGGAGCGGAATACTAGGGTCTGCCAGCCCTGGCTCTCGCTCATGTAGACGAGGATCGTCATCAGGAGGTCGGCGCTCTCGAAGGGGCCGAATGGAATGAAGCGCCACAGCTCGTCGTTCTGGTCACCGCCGATGGCGGCGAAGAGGTCGGCTCCGTCCCGGTCGGAGTCGAGACGCTCGATGGCGACGAAGCGGCTGCGTGTAGGCGGCATGTTCGGCGGGTCGCAGGGCTTCCAGTCCAGCATTTGGCGAAATCCTGGCGGCCTTGGGACGGGGGCGCAAGCTCACTCACCGCTGGGAAGTGGGTGATGCTCCTCGCCGTGAGTCTAGGCTCCGGGCAGCTCGGGTCCGCCCCGTCCTCGCGGCGGCTATAGTCCCGGCTGCGCAGGGGGTCCGCTATGACGGTGTCCGCCACACCCGATGTCCGGCACACGTTCTGCCGCATCTGCGAGTCGCTCTGCGGACTCGAGGTGACGCTCGAGGACGGTCGGGTGCGCGAGATCCGGCCGGATGCGTCCCACGTCGCCACCGACGGCTTCGGCTGCGTGAAAGGCCTGAAGCAGCACCAGCTCTATGCCTCGCCGGACCGGCTGCTGCGTCCGCGCAAGCGACAGGGGGAGGGCTTCGCCGACGTCGGTTGGGACGAGGCCCTGGGAGACATCGGCCGCCGGGTGAAGCAGCTGGTCGCAGCCCATGGAGCCGACTCGGTCGGCATGTACGTGGGCACCGCGGCGGGCTTCAGCCTGCTCCACCCCATCTTCGCCCAGGGCTTCATGACGGGGCTCGGTTCGAAGAGCATGTACGCCTCGGCCACCCAGGACTGCAGCAACAAGTTCGCCGTCGCGCGCGAGGTCTACGGGTTTCCCTTCACCCAGCCCTTCCCGGACGTCGACCACACCCAATGCCTGATCGTGGTCGGCGCGAATCCGGTGGTGTCCAAGTGGAGCTTCCTGCAGGTGCCGAACCCGGGAAAGCGGCTGCGCGACATCGAGGAGCGGGGTGGCCGGGTCTTCATCGTGGACCCGAGGCGCACCGAGACGGCCAAGGTGGCCGGCGAGCACGTCTTCATCCGGCCGGGGACGGACCTGTTCTTCTACCTCGCGTTTCTCAACGAGCTGATCGCCACGGGCGGCGTCGACCACGACCGGGTTGCAGCGCACACGTCTGGCTTCCATGAGGTCGAGGTTCTGGCCCGGCCCTGGACGCCGGAGCGCGCCGAGGCGGTCACGCGGATTCCGGCGCCGACCCTGAAGGAGATGGTGAGTGCCTTCCGTGCCGCCGACGGAGCGGCGCTCTACTCCTCCACCGGCGTCAACATGGGTGGCCACGGGGCGCTCGCGTTCTGGCTGCAGGAAGTCATCAACGCTGTCTCCGGCAACTTCGATCGCCGCGGTGGGACTCTCGTCGGTGAGGGCATCCTCGACTTTGCGAAGCTCGGGGCGCGCAGCGGCTTCGGCCTCTCGCGAGAGACCTCGCGCATCGGCGGCTTCACGGCGGTGAACGACGCCTTCCCCGGCGGCGTGATGGCGGACGAGATCCTGACCGAGGGCCCGGGCCAGCTCAAGGCGCTCTTCGTGACCGGCGGCAACCCGCTCATCACCATGGCCAATAGCGAGCGATTGAAGCGAGCCTTCGAGCAGCTCGAGCTGCTGGTGACGATCGACATCCTGCCCACCGAGACCGGGACCCTGGCGCACTACCAGCTTCCGGCCACGAGCCCCTTCGAGCGCTTCGACCTGCCCTTCGCCTTTCCGCTGCTGATGGGCATGCAGTCGCGCCCCTACCTGCAGGCCACCGAGCCCGTGAGCCAGGCCGAAGGCGAGCAGCGCGACGAGGCAACGGTCTATCTCGATCTCGCCAAGGCCTGCGACGCGCCCCTGTTCGGCTCGAAGCTTACGCAGCGCCTGCTGGAGTGGGGTACCGCCCGGCACTCGCGCAAGCACCCCGAGGCGCAGCGTTCCGTGCCCCAGCGTTTCCTGATGTCGACGATCCTGCGGCTCACCGGCAACGGCAGCTTCCGGCGCCTCGCCGGCGAGGCGCACGGTCGCAAGCGCTCGCCGCACCCCGTTGGCCGACTCGCCGCGAAGGGCCTTGCCACCTCGGACGGTCGCATCCAGCTCGCCCCGGCCGCTCTGATCGAGCGAGCCGCCGTGATCGAGCAGTCCTTCCAGCGCGAGCAGGACGCAGGCGATGAGCTCCGGCTCATCACCAAACGCCACGTCAAGACACACAATTCCTGGACGCACAACGATCCGGAGTTCGTGCGTGGCGCGCTGTCGACGAACTACCTCTACATGCATCCCGACGACGCCAAGACGGCGGGGCTCGAGCACGGCGATCTCGCCGACGTGCGCTCGGCGACCGGCCGCGTGCGCGTCCCGATCCAGTGTCTGCACGATCTCCAGCCGGGAACCGTGGCCCTGCCCCACGGCTGGGGGCACCAGGGCGCCCCTGGCCTTTCCGTGGCGAGTCGGACCACCGGGGTCAATGCCAACCTCCTGGCCGCCGACGGTGCAGCCGCCGTGGAGCCGGTGAGCGGCATGTCGCGGCTCACCGGGATTCCGGTCGACGTGGCGCCCGCCGCCGGACCGCAGGACCCGCATCACTGGTCCGGGCTTCCCGCCGTCGAACGCATTCCGGCCTGACGCCCGAATCCCCGCAGCCGGGCTGAGCGGCACTGGCCGCGGCAGATGAAGGAGTGGAGCACGATGGGCGAGGCTGCGATGGGCCGGCGGGTGCTGGTGGCGGGTGCAACGGGATACCTGGGGAAGTTCGTGGCGCTCGAATTCAAGCGGCGCGGCTACTTCGTGCGGGTGCTCACCCGCTCGAGTGAGCGCCTGGAGAAGCCCGGCCCCTTCACCGCCGCGGCGATACCCGGCGATGCGATAGACGACGTATTCGTTGGGGAAGCAACGCGTCCCGAGACTCTGGCTGGGCTGATGGACGGCATCGACTGCGTGTTCTCGTCCATCGGGATCTCGAGGCAGCGCGACATGCTGAGCTTCGAGCAGGTGGACTACCAGGCCAACCGGAACCTTTTGGACCTCTGCGCCGGTTCGGATGTGCGGAAGGTGGTGTACGTCTCGATGCTCGGGGCAGAACAGATCGCACACCTCGCGATCACCCAGGCGCACGAACGCGTCGTCGCGGACCTCGAGTCTTCCGGGCTGGACTACGCAATCGTCCGCCCCTCCGGCTACTTCTCGGACATGGGCGTCGTGCTCGACATGGCTCGCCGAGGCCGCGTCTTCCTGGTAGGGGAGGGGAACAATCGCTTCAGCCCCATCCACGGGGCCGACCTGGCCACCGTGTGTGTGGATGCCATGGAGGGCGCGGAGAAGGTGATCGAGGCGGGAGGGCCCGAAACCCTGACCCAGCGGGATGTGGCCCGCATCGCCTTCGACGTCGTGGGCAAGCCGGTCAAGGTCACCGCAATTCCGCTCTGGCTGGCCGGTGGGCTGGTCAAGGCGATTCGGCTGCTGAGCAAGCAGTTCGGTGACCTCGCCGAGTTCATCGTCACCGCCGGGGAGGTGGACGGCGTCGGGCCGGCCCGCGGCAAGACCACCGTGCGCAGTTACTTCGAAGAGCTGGAGCGGAAGAACAGTCACAGGGACGTTGGCTGACCGTCGACCGCAGGGGGCAATCGGCCGCACCCCTGCACCACAAGTCCCCCCCCTTCTGATGGCTCGGAACCCGTCGCGGGCCTGACTCACCTCCGAAGGCGATCTGGCCCTCCGCGAGCGTGGCACGCGGGTTGCACTGTCGTTACCAGCGGAGGTGTGACTGTGAGATGGCACGGGTTTCTCTGGGCAGCGGTAGTCGTCGCATTGGGGGCGGCGCCGGCCGCCGGCGACGTGGTCTCCATACCGGCCAGCCACGACAACACCATCTTCAGCGAGGACGCCGATGCCAGTAACGGCGCGGGCGACCACTTCTTTGCGGGGGCCACGAACGAGGACTTTCTGCGCCGCGGGCTCATCGCCTTCGATGTGGCCGGCTCGGTCCCGGCCGGTGCCACGATCAACAGCGTCACCCTCACCCTCTACATGTCGCGCGCGCGCTCACAGGACGAAGACGTCTCCCTGCACCGGGTCATCACGGACTGGGGCGAGGGAGCTTCCGACGCGTCCGGGGAAGAAGGCACCGGCGCCAGCGCGCTCGACGACGATGCCACCTGGGACTACGCCCGCTACGACGAAGGCAATCCCCCGGGCTCACCCGCCTGGACCAGTCTCGGTGGCGACTACATCGCGTCGGCCAGCGCCACGACCGCCGTGGGGAGGCAGAGCGGATTCTTCTCCTGGTCGTCGGCTGGCCTGGTGACCGACGTCCAGGACTGGCTCGACGGAACCGAGCCGGACTACGGCTGGATCGTCCTCGGCAACGAGACGGGCACCAAGGTGGCCAAGCGTTTCGACAGCCGTACCAACCCCAACAGCGCCCAGCGGCCGGAGCTCGTCGTGGATTTCACTTCGACGGCCGCTACCGGCGCCTGCTGCGCCACAGACGGGAGCTGTAGCGTGGTGCTAGACCCGGGCGGGTCTTGCAGCGGCAGCTACCAGGGCTCCGGAAGCGTGTGCGAGCCGAATTCCTGTCCGCAGCCCACGGGGGCCTGCTGTACTGCCGACGCCTCGGCCACCTGCAACGAGACGACTGCCGCAGCCTGCGCCGGCAGCTACCAGGGCGACTTCTCGACCTGCGCCTCGACCGAGTGCCCGGTCATCCCGACGCCCTTCGAGGACGCCTTGCCGATTCCCGGCGCGGCCACCCCCGTCTCGGGAAGCTCGGGAGGCGAGGCGACCTACAACATCGCCATGCGCGAGGTGCAACAGAACCTGCACAACGAGCTTCCGGACACCACGGTCTGGGGCTACGGCGACGGCCTGACCGGCGCCAGCTATCCCGGCTCCACCATCGAGGCCACCACCGACCTGCCGGTGACGGTGAACTGGATCAACGACCTGCGCGACACCTCCCAGATGGGCGATCCGTTGCGCACGAGCCACTACCTGCCCGTGGACACCTGTCCGCACGGGGCCGACGACCAGAGCCCGCGCACAGTGGTGCACCTCCACGGCGGCCACGTGCCGGCCGCTGTCGACGGACACCCCGAGGCGACCTTCACGCCGGGCAACCAGGTGCAATACGTCTATCCGAACAACCAGCTGCCCTCGACGCTCTGGTTCCACGACCACGCCCTGGGAATCACGCGGCTCAATGTCTACATGGGCATGGCCGCCTTCTACCTGATTCGCGACGCGGTCGAGAACGCTCTGGGCCTGCCCTCCGGCGAGTACGAGATCCCGCTGGCGATCCAGGACCGGAGCTTCAATGTCGACGGAACCTGGAAGTACCCTGCCACCTGGGAGGACACCTTCTTCGGCGAGACGATGCTCGTGAATGGCAAGGTCTGGCCCGTCCTCAGCAACGTGAAGCAGGGCCTGTACCGGCTGCGGCTGCTCAACGGCTGCAACTCGCGCACGCTGAACCTGGAGTTCTGCCCCAACTCGAGCACCGCGCCATGCCCCGCTCCCGCGACCTTCCAGCTGCTCGGCCAGGAGGGCGGCCTGCTTGGCGCTCCGGTGTCCCTGACGGAGATCAACCTCGGGCCGGCAGAGCGAGCGGACGTGGTCGTGGACTTCGGGGCCTACACGGACGGGACCGAGGTGTACCTCGTGAACAGCGAGGTGCCGAACGTCGGCGGCGCTCCCGACGTTCCGGATGTCATGAAGTTCGTGGTGGGCTCGACCGTGGGCCACACGACCCCGGTGCCCTCGACCCTTCGCACCCTGGAGGTCCTCGATGAGAACGATTCTGT
>Ga0255057_10002017_pt1 | contig 11148 bp, 12 predicted proteins | sample Cases_109_6_MG_FD_189022 | JGI IMG/M metagenome (GOLD analysis project Ga0255057, IMG submission 189022) | Seawater microbial communities from Amundsen Gulf, Northwest Territories, Canada - Cases_109_6 | ecosystem: Environmental > Aquatic > Marine > Gulf | place: Canada: Northwest Territories... | reverse complement strand
CCTGCGATTGACTGTCATGGAAGACGGATCGACCAGCCACACATACGCGTCCCCCTTCGCGTCGGCCACGGCCGCATTGGCCGGGATGGCGATTCTGTTCGAGGCCCCGCGGGTCTGCAAGGCTCTGATCCTTACCTTTGCCGTCATGCCGGGAAAGATGGCCACTTTCTTGGGATTGTCGAAGATGAGGGTCGCCTGAAAGGTTCGGGTGACTGGGTCTGACTCCGTGGTAACCTCTTTCACCCGGGCCGGAAAGCTCCGATCCGGAAGTGATGTGACCACGACCTTGGGCTCGAGTCTGGCCGTCACTTCCTCGTTCGTTTCATGGTGCCTTTCCCCCGAGACGTCACGCTCTGGAATGTTGATTTGGATCTCCAAGTGTGAGTCGTCCTGGAAGACGAGGACCGGATCCTTGGCGTTAACATTTGCGAAGTCGTCCACGAGCTTCCGGGCCATCACGCCATCAAACGGAGCCCGAAGTAACGTGTCCTCGACCGCCTTCTGGGCCTCCCGGAGCTTGGCTTCGCTGACCTCGACCGCTCTGCGATATCCGTCGAGCCTTTCCTTCGAGATCGCGCCGGGATCCTCTGCGTAGATACTCTGCCCGCGGTGGTAGTCGGCCTGGGCTTTCCGCAGGTTGGCCTTTGCCGTGTCCAGCCGCGCCACGTAATCGCGGTCGTCCAGTCGGGCCAGCACCGTCCCTTTCTTGACTCGCTCCCCCTCCCTGACCTTGCGTGCGATGATCCTTCCAGGCACCTCAAAGCCCATGTCCGCGCTCTGTGCTGCCTTGATCGTGCCCGGGTATTCAACCCAGACCCCTGAATCAGACCCTCCGATCGTCAGCAGCTTCACCGGGCGGGCAACCGGCCCCTCTTCGACGGGCTTCTCGCTACACCCAGCGGCCGTGAGGCTCACGCAGAGGCCCACGATGGAAGCTGCCACGCCCAAAGCCGAATGTCGTCTTGGCCCTTGTGATCTCCGCTGTACTCTCATTTCACTCCTGTCCTTTTGTACCGGGTATAGCCACGGCGCCTTTAGAAAACCTCAATACATCGGATGAAAGCTGGATTATCGGCCCCTATCAATGGTGGTATCCCCCTTTCGGAGGGGAGATCGTACCCCACCCCAAAACAGGATGTCAACCCCGGCTAAGGGCGGGTAGTCACCTACTCTAGATTGAGAACCCCCGTTTGTAAATCAGGGGCGCACCGCTTTTTTTATCGGGGAAAGTTCTATGTTTTGCCTAGGGGAATCCCCTATGCCACCCGCTTTCTCAACAAGGGTACTCATTCGAACACCATCGCTACCTGCGCACCGTGCGCACGAATCGGATCAAGCATGCCTACCCTGCCCTTCTCGGTGGTCCGCAGCTTGAGGGCGTACGGGCCCTCTCCAGACCTGTTCAAGTGGTCCCACAGCGGGCCGCTTTGCTTCATAGGCTCGGCCAACGAGATAACCGTCGCCCCGAGGGCGAAGTCGACCGTTCGCGCATCCGGCCGAGGGAACGCGGAGCCTTGCATGGGGCCGATGTCGAGGAGCGCTCGATACCGGGGGATAGCGATGTCAAGATACGTCACCAAAACCAGGATTCCGCTGATACCTCTCACACCATTGGCGTGCTCCCAAGCGGCTCCATGGGGCACGCGCAATGCCCTCGGCGTCACATCGGCACAAAGAAAGGGGAGATCAAAGGCATCGGGAATACCGAACTGCCACGACACCTGCTGGCCGTCCGGTCGTAATCGGCCGCCGGGCAGAGGACCTTCCAAGGTGAGCCCGCGGCTGGCCGCCCCGGCAATTGCATCCTCAATCGCCCCGGGAACAAGCGCAAAGTCCACCAACCCCTCACCGACCATTTCCCACGACCGCATGTGGCGTTCGGCGGGCGAAATCTGTTCGGCCCGCAATTCCTCGGCGCGAACCTGTTTTGCGATTTTGATATTTGGTGGGGACGACGGATGTTTAAACGCAATCAACTCCAGATAGCTGCCATCCGCGAAGGCGATGAGCGCGTTATGACTTCCCATGCGCGGATGCTCACCGCCCGGGACAACGGTGAAGCCTAGCGCACTGTAGTCCTCTATTCCCGCGGCAAGGTCCTCGACACGAACGACAACGTGATCGAGACTGAGGGCCACTCCCATCCCAGTGTACTCCCCGCAATTCGCCGGCCTTGAATTCCTCTCTTCCTCATTCGGTATCGCAGGGGGGAATCCTGACCTTGAGCCGTTTGAGCTTTGGGGGGGTAAGGGCCGTCTCGAGCTTCCAGTTTGGGTCGGCGTGGGCGTCCTTTTTCTTCATCAACAGCCATTCCTTGCCGGACCCTCGCCCCTTCATCAGGGCCAAGGCGAAGCCTCCCTTGAGCTTTTTCCCCTTGAGTTCAAAGGCGAGTTTTCCGGCCTCGATCCCACGGAGCGGGTCCCCTTCGAGAGGGACATAGGTCCCCTCGTCCCAGACCACCACAGGCCCAGCACCGTAACTACCCTCGGGGATGATCCCCTCAAAGTCGGCATAGATCCGGGGATGGTCGGCCACCATCACTGCGAGCCGCTTCTCCGCCGGATTCATGGATGGACCTTTTGGGACCGCCCACGACTTGAGGACCCCGCCCATCTCCAGCCGGAAATCGTAATGCAGACGGGTGGCCTTGTGCTCGTGCACGACAAACTGCAACCGCTCGCTTGCCTTTTTGCCCACAATATCCTCCAAGAACAGCGGTCAGCGGTCGGCCGTCACAGCGGTCCAGCCATCTGATTGCCTGAATCTCCAGCAGCATTGTCAGAGGGGAGCACGCTCGCTCAGCCACCACCTATTTGGAAAAAATTGGAAAGTCGTAGGTTAGGCCGAAGGTGATCCCCCAATTGTCGGAGCCACCGGCGTGGACTTATCCGTGCCAGGCGAAAAGGAACAGCGTGACCAAGCCAAGGAAAAGGACACAGCCGTTCAGCATCACCGAGCGGCGGTGCAGCCGCTGGAACCGCTCTCGGACTGTAGGGTCAGTGCCAGGACCCTCAAGGCTTCCCACTTGCGTTCGTAACTTAAATATCTGGGGACGTAGGATTCGCCCCATGTATAGGAAGATCGCAGTCATGATGGCAAGCAGCAAAGCGATGAGCCCTTGGCCGGGGGCTGCCAAAAGCGTCAGGAGGACGGCGACACCTGTTCCCACCCCCCCAGCGCCGTATCCCAACCAATAGTACTTGGGAAAAATATCCCGGACCACCTTCCCACCGCCTTCGGTCCCCAGGACTGCAAAGATGCTGGGCGAGGCGATGAAGGAGAAGAAAGCGATCCCTCCCACCCAGAGGGTCAGACTGAGCAGCTCGATATAGCGGAGGAGTCCCTCAAGAAGGGGCATCCTTCTCCTCTTCTTGTTCTTGCGCCCTCCGGCGGAGGCGCTCCTTTTCTTGTTGTCGCCGATACGCCGTCTTTGGCTCGTGACGTCGGGACGGCGGTGCCACCGGCAACCGGACCGACAGCTTCTTTTTTCTCTTTTGGACTTTTTTCTTTCGTGGCAGCTGAGAACCCTCCCTATGCCGGTGGTCGAAGGCGGATGAGGCCAATATACCAGACCCTCAGGGGGCTTCGGCAAGGCTCCATCTGCTAATGCCGTTCCAACTTGATAAGTGGTTCGACAGGGCTTCGACGGTGAGCTCAGCCGAACCGCTCACCACCCCGAGGAAGATCGAGGGGCCGAATTTGGAACGGCCTGCCATGTTGCAATGGTCGTGAGCAAGTGCAGCAAGCAAGTTGGCACAAACAGTTGGAGCGGCACTAGCCGGCGACATGCCGCTGTAACGATCGGGCCAGCTCGAGATGCTCGGGCTTGCCAATCAGACCGAGCGCCTCATCCCGGTCTACCGGGTGACCGAACGAAGAGAGCCCTTTCTTGATTTTCAGGATCCGGCCCAGGCTGGCCTCGAGCCGGGCCTCGGAAAGCCGGTTCGACTGGACCGCATGAAGGAGTCCATGAAGAATCGCGTGTTGCGACTGGCTATCGTTGGCCATCAAGATCAGGTCGCCGCCAGCCTCGATAAAGCGACAGGCCGCCTCCTCGACCGACCAGCGTGCTGCAATGGCCTCCATCGACAGATCATCACTCACGATGATCCCTTCAAAGGCCATCTCATTCCGAAGCAGTTGCGTCAGAATCAGGGGTGACAGGGTCGCCGGAAGCGCGGGATCGAACGCGGGGCATAGCACATGGGCGGTCATCAGCATCGAAAGTCCAGCTTCAATGGCCCGGCGGAATGGGTGCAGTTCCACACGAGCGAGCCGATCTTTCGGATGATGGACGACTGGCAAGTCTAGGTGCGAGTCGGTCGAGGTATCCCCATGGCCGGGAAAATGCTTTCCTGTGGCCGAGACCCCTTCCGCCTGAAGCCCCTGGGAAAACGCAATGCCCATGCGAGCCACGACGTCAGGTTCCGCGGCAAAGGCCCGGTCGCCAATCACGGGGTTGTCCGGATTGGTATGCACATCCAGCACCGGGGCAAAATCCACATTGATCCCGACCGCTCGCAGCTCTTTCCCGATGACACCGCCCACCATTCGGGCAAGCTCCTCCGAGCCAAGCGCCCCCAGACGGGCGGGGGGGGGAAACTGGGTAAAGGGAGGCTTTAGCCGCGACACTCTTCCCCCTTCCTGATCGACGCCAATGAAGAGCGGAGGGTCTGCCGCCAATTCTTGAAGTGCTCGGGTGAGCTCCAGTACCTGCAGCGGACTCTTGAGGTTAGACCCCATCAGGATCACCCCTCCAAGACCCCACTCTTGCAGAACCCCGAGAAGGGAAGAGGGAGGCACGGGGCCGTCAAATCCGAACATGCAGAGCTGGCCGATCTTTTGCTTGAGTGTCATCCCCCGCTCTTGGGATCCCAGATGTCTCGCAAGCCATCCCCGAGGAAGTTAAACCCCATTACGGTCACCACAATGGCAAGCCCCGGAAAAATCGTCAAATGAGGGGCCACCAAGAGATACTGCCTGGCTTCGTTGAGCATCGCCCCCCAACTGGGGGTTGGGGGCTGGGCACCCAGCCCGATGAAGCTCAGGCTGGCCTCGGCGATTATCATCACCGCGAATCCAAAGCTGGCCTCCACCACGATGGGTCCAAGGATATTCGGGAGCAGATGGCGGAGGATCACTCGCATGTCGCGCCCCCCCAAGGCTTTTGCCGCTGCCACGAACTCCATTTCCCGAACGACCAGGATCTGCCCGCGGGTGAGCCGGGCATACCCGACCCAGCCGATCAGGGAGAGGGCGATAACGACATTGGTGATGCTCGGCCCCAGGATGGCGGCAAAGGCGATGGCCAAGAGAATTCCCGGAAAGGCCTGCAGGATATCCACCAGACGCATCAAGATTTCGTCCGTCCACCCCCCAAAGTAGCCCGCTATTGCCCCGATCAACAGCCCGATTCCCAAAGAGATACTGACCGCCACCGTCGCCACCCAGAAGGAGATCCGGGCCCCATACAGCGTCCGGGAGAACAGGTCTCGGCCCAGGCGATCCTGGCCGAACAGGTGGTCACGACTCGGTCCTTTGAGTCCTTCAGCCAGTACCTGCTCTGTTGGAGACTGAGGGGCCAGGACGGGCGCCAGCACGGCGCACAGCATCACGCTGGCAATCAATACAAGTCCCACGGACCATGCTTTTTGCTTTTGCATCCGCACCATGCTTCCCAATGGTAATTAGCTTTCAGCAGTCAGCAACCACTGCTTGGAGGCTAGGATGCTGGGACGCTCAAGGAATGAACCGCAGAATGGAACAGGGCTTCTCCCTCTCCGAGCATACCAGCCTCCTAGCTTCCCAGCTTCCTAGCGGCTACTCGTAACGAATTCGTGGATCCACGTAGGCATACAGTAGATCCGTCGCCGTATTGACCAAGACGTACCCGAAACTAATGAACAGGACGCATCCCTGGACCAGAGGATAGTCTCGAGCCTGGATCGCCTGGAGCGTGAGTCTTCCGAGTCCTGGCCACGCGAAGATGATCTCGGTGATGATCGCTCCGGAAAGTAACGCCCCAAATTGAAGCCCCACGACCGTAATGACGGGAATCAGGGATGCTTTGAGGCCGTGACGGAGGATCACGCGACTCTCCGACAGTCCCTTTGCCCGAGCCACTCGGATGTACTCCTGGCCCAGGACCTCTAAAAGGCTCGCCCGGACCATCCGTGAGAGGATTCCCGCCATCGCCATCCCCAGGGTCAAGGCCGGCAGGACGTAATGCTGAAGGCTGCCCCGACCAGACACGGGTAGCCAGTTCAACTGGATCGCAAAGGCGAGAATGAGCAGCGGCCCGAGTACAAAGTTCGGTATCGAGACTCCGAGAAGGGCCGCAAATCGGCTTCCGATGTCGACGCCAGAGTCCCTCTTCACCGCGGCAAGGACGCCCAACGGGACGCCGATGACGAGGGCAAACATGAGGCCCGCTAGCGCGAGCTTGATGGTGGCTGGAAGTGCGTTCATGAGCGTGGTGAAGACCGGTTCCCGGGAGAAAAGCGAAACCCCCAGGTCTCCCGTAAGTACTCCGCGGAGGAAGTGGAAATACTGATCCAGGATTGGCCGGTCGAGGTGTAGAGTACGCCGGAGTGCCTCCTTTGCGGCAGGGAGGGCGCTCTCGCCCAACATTACTTCCACTGGATCTCCGGGGGTCAGGTGGATCAAAAGAAACACCAGCGTGGTAACGCCCAACGCCACCGGAATGAGGAGCAGCAATCGTTTCAGTAGATAACGAGCCATCACAGATAGTTCAGGGTTAAGAGTTGAGAGTTGAGAGTTCGCGGTTCATGGTTCACAGTTTAGGTGTTGGGTCTTAGGTGTTAGGTTTTGGCTCCGAAATGTCAATCTCGAGATCTTTAAAGCCCAACACCTAACACCCGAAACCTAATATCTAAGTGCGGTCATCGGTGGTCGGTCGTCGGTCATCGATGTAAATGTCCTTCAAAGGGGTAAAGTCGCCCCCCGGCATGGGAGAAAAGCCCCGGACCCTGGACTTGTATGCTGTCAACCGAATCTCATGCCAAAGACTGACATAGGGAAGTTCTTTCGCCAGAATCCGCTGAACACGGCTGTATAGTGCCATTCGCTCTTTCAAATCGGATGTCCGCCGAACGGCCAGGAGAAGGCGGTCCACCTCAGCGTTCTGATACCTTCCTCGATTGGCCCCACGCGGGGGCCAAGAGTCCGAGTGGAAGATATAGTGGTAAAAGTCCGGACTGGTAATTCCAACCCAGGTCAGGATATAGAGCTGGAAATTCCCTGATTTGATGTCCTTGTAAAAGGTCCCAAATTCGTAACTCCGGATCTCGAGTGCAATACCTACCTGGGAGAGCTGATATTGAATCGCCTCGGCGATCGTCCGACTGATCTCGTTCGTCGTCGCTTTAAAGGTAAGGGTAAACCGCGCCCGTCCTGTCATTGGATAGCCGGCTTCGTCCAAAAGGCGCCTGGCCTTTTCCGGATCAAACGGGAATGTCTCGACGTGCGACTCGTAGGCCCAGTGCTGTGGAGACAGGAGGCCCGTGGCCGGAATGGCCTGCCCGCGGAGCAGATACGTCATCATACCCTCGCGGTCTATGGCGTGGGCGATTGCCCGACGGACGCGAAGGTTGCTGAGGATGGGATCCTCAAGGTTGAAACCGAGGTAGGTGTAGTTGCTGGAGGGAACCTTGGCCACCTCAACCCCGGGCAGCGCCACCACGAGTGGAAAAATCTCGTGTGGAAGCGAAGCCAGGAGGACATCAATGGTCCCCTTCTTCAGTTCGAAGAAGCGGATGGTGGCTTCCGGGATGATTCGAAACCTGAGTCGCCCGATTTTTGGCTTGCCGCCAAAATAGTCCGGAAATGCCTCGACCTCGACCCATTCATTCTGCACCCATCGCTTGAATCGAAAGGGCCCCGTCCCCACAGGGTTCTGCCCAAAACCCTCCTGGCGTGCTAAGTCTGACGGGACAATTCCAATCGTCAAGTGGTACAGGATGGGGGCGAAGGGGCGCTTCAGATGAAAGGCCACCCGCTGCCGATCCAGAACCTGGATCTCTCGGATCTCTTCGAGGACGGCAGCATGGGCCGAACCAACGGTCTTGAGGGATTCGAACGTGAACCGAACATCCTCAGCCGTCAGTTCACGTCCATGGTGAAACCGTACTCCACGCCGTAGATGAAAAACATAGGTTCGCTCGTCAGGTTGCTCCCATCGCTCGGCCAGATCCGGGACGATTCGGAAGTTTGCATCTGCGCGGACGAGACCATTGAACAGCAACCCGTCCACATGAAGCGAAAGGGCATCGGTGGCAACCCGGGGATCGAGGCTAACGGGATTGGTTTCGACGGCGGCCGTCACTATCTCAGACGACCGACTTTCTCCTTTGGCACAGCTCCCAACCCCCAGGATCAGGATGGCAATGCCGAAGGGAACAACACCGCGCCTCATCGGCCTTTCATCCTCCCGTCTTCTCTACCTTGGTCACCATACTCATGAGGAAATGCAGCACGACTCGGTCGCCTACCCTGGGATCGGAATAGATTACCTCAGGTCCCACGCGGGCCTTTCCCAGCTCCCCTCCTTTAAGCTCATAGAGGATGTCGTAGTACCTCTGCCCGTGAATCTCGAAGGTACTTACCCCTCCGAGGATTGCTTCTTGTGGCCCTTGAAGCATGACGGCACATCCACAACGCTTTTTACCTAGCATACCGCAACTGGCAGGGAGAGTCCACGCTCTCGCTGCGTGAACCGATGACCGTAAACCGACGACCGCTTCCCGATGACCGATGTCCGATGACTGTCCTCCTGTAGTCGGTGATCGGTCGTCGGTCGTCGGTAGTCGGACATCGGTCGTCGGATAACGGAATGCAGTTATGGGGAGGTCAGGAAGGCCCTCAACTGCGGGACATCGACAAAGAGAATTATCACCCGGGAGAGATAAGGCTTCTTGATGCGCGCTTGGTGTTCTTCGTAGTAGAAGACGACTGGCCCATCGCGGGCCAACGGTGCCGTCCGGGGGTCCTTCAAGAGCTTGGAATCGAGCTTGATCAACACCACACGGTTGTCAGCGGTGAAGGTTCGTCTTCCCTGCGCCTCCCGGACAGTAATCTCGAATCGATTCTGTTGGGGAAGGAAGATCAGGCGCTCGAGAACTCCACGCCCCTCCCGAACCTCCTGCGCTGCGGCGACCGTGACCATGAGGAAGGGGCCGAGGATGAGGACCCAGAGCACCCCCCTCTGCTTCATTTGTTAAGCCAACGCTCTACTTTGCTCAGCAGGCGAGCCGATTCGAGCCCCAGTCGTTCGGCCAAGGGGACAAGTTTATCGGCCGAGCGCCCAGCCAGCACGGGGGCACCGGTGTCGCACACGGGACAGCGGTATCGCAAATTGATCGCATCGTAACGAAGATCCTGCTGGCACTGAAAGCATTTCGCTGGAACAGCACTCATGGCTTACCCTCCCCGGAGTCCGCGATCGAGGCTGCGGTACTGGATGGCTTCGGCAATGTGTTGTGGGTGGATACTCTCTTCAGGGACCAGATCGGCAATCGTGCGGGCTACTTTCAATATTCTATCATACGCGCGGGCGCTGAACCCCAACCGTTCCATCGCCGTCTCCAAGAGTCGCTGGCCCTCGTCCCCCACCTGACAATGGCGGCGGATCTGTTTGGGGCTCATGGCCGCATTGCAAAAGATTTTACTCTTTTTGAAGCGGTCGGCCTGGAGCGCCCGGGCCCGTCTCACCCTCTCTCGGATCATCGGTGCGGGCTCACCCCCCGCCTCTGCCGCCATATCTCGATACCGAAGGGGAGGCACTTCGATGTGGATATCGATGCGGTCCAAGAGGGGGCCCGAAATCCGGCTGAGATACCGTTGGACCTCACCCGGCGAGCAGCCACATTCCCGTTGGGGGTCGGTCAAATATCCGCACGGGCATGGATTCATGGCTGCCGCCAGCATGAAGGACGCCGGATAGGTGAGAGACATGATCGCCCGAGCGATGGTCACCTGGCCGTCCTCGAGTGGCTGGCGGAGCACCTCGAGGACGTTTCGTCTGAATTCCAAAATTTCATCCAAGAAAAGGACCCCATGATGCGCGAGGCTAACCTCCCCCGGACGAGGAACGTTCCCACCACCGATCAGGCCGGCATCCGAGATGGTGTGGTGGGGGGCCCGAAAGGGTCGGACGGCGATAAGGGGCGCTCGAGGTGGAATGAGACCACAGACGCTATGGATCTTGGTGGTCTCGATCGCCTCTTCCAGGCTCAGGGGCGGAAGGATGGTCGGGAGACGCTTGGCAAGCATGGTTTTCCCTGACCCCGGCGGACCGATGAGGAGGATGTTGTGACCGCCCGCCGCGGCCACCTCCAGCGCCCGCTTGGCATGCTCCTGTCCTTTCACGTCGTTGAAGTCGATGGCATAGTGGGAAGATTCGGCAAAGGCCGCATCGAGATCGATAGTGCTGGGTTCGATGGTGAGCTCGCCGTTGAGCATCCCGAGCGTCTGGGACAGGCTGTGGACCCCGTATACATTGATTTGCTTTACGACCGCCGCCTCGGCGACATTGTCAACCGGAAGCACGATCCCTTCCAGACCTGCCTTGGCGGCGGCCACGGCCATCGGAAGGGCCCCACGGATGGGACGGACCATCCCATCAAGGGCCAGCTCACCAAGGACCAGGACCTGCGAGAGCCGGTCCGGTTTCACCAAACTCTGTGCCGCCAATACGCCAATAGCCATCGGCAGGTCAAAGGCGGCGCCTTCCTTCTTGATGTCGGCCGGAGCGAGATTGACCGTGATCCGTCGGGGGGGGAAATCAAACCCGGAGTTTTTGATGGCTGCCTTGACCCGGTCCCGGCTCTCCTTGACGGCCGCGTCGGGCAAGCCCACGGTCGAAAAGGAGGGAAGACCGAGGGCAAGGTCCACCTCCACCTCAACCATGTAGGAATCCACCCCGAGGACAGCACTACTGAGGACTTTGGCTAACATGGCTTGCTCTCGCGGGAGGGGTCCAGCTAATCGACTAGCAGGGATGATAGTCTTACCTGATTCCGCCGTCTCTCGCAAGCGGAAAGGGAAGGGTCAAGGGGGGGTAGGTCATCAGACTGTTGGGTCGCAAGAATATGCGCCGATGCGCAGGCGCGGATTGGAGGCGATCAATGG
>Ga0255057_10002016_pt1 | contig 11152 bp, 8 predicted proteins | sample Cases_109_6_MG_FD_189022 | JGI IMG/M metagenome (GOLD analysis project Ga0255057, IMG submission 189022) | Seawater microbial communities from Amundsen Gulf, Northwest Territories, Canada - Cases_109_6 | ecosystem: Environmental > Aquatic > Marine > Gulf | place: Canada: Northwest Territories... | reverse complement strand
GTGGAATCCATCTCGGAACCACCCCTCACACGTTTAGTGCTAACTAACTTAGTACTAAAACAAAGCAGCGTCGATAACTATTCCAGCAATAGGCATTAGGCGACCTCGCAACACGCAACACGCAACACGCAACCGAGCCTTCTTGCTAATGACTAAGGACTAACGACTAATGACTGGAGGCGGCGAAAGCCGCCGACCTACTCCTGGCTCGTACTCGACTCCGCCATCGCCGCGATCTGCTGCACGACGTCGGCATTGGCCAAGGTTGTCACATCGCCCAACTGACGCTGCTCCGAGATGTCCTTGAGCAGCCGTCGCATGATCTTGCCCGACCGTGTCTTGGGAAGATCATCGGTGAAAACGATCGACTTGGGCCGGGCAATCGGGCCGATCTTGTCGGACACGAATTTACGTAGCTCCTTGATCAGGTCTTCGTTGCCCTCGATGCCGCTCCGCAGCGTGACGAAGGCGGCGATGGCTTCGCCGGTCAGATCATCCTTACGACCGACCACCGCCGCCTCGGCAACAGCCTCGTGCGCAACCAGCGCCGATTCGACTTCGGTGGTGGAGAGTCGATGGCCGCTCACGTTCATGACGTCGTCTACCCGGCCGAGCAGCCAGTAGTAACCCTCATCGTCCCGCTTGCAGCCATCACCTGCGAAGTAGATGCCGTCGTACTTCGACCAGTAGGTGTCGACGTACCTATCAGGGTCGCCGTAGATGGTCCGCAGCATGCCCGGCCACGGCCTGGTGAGCACCAGGTAGCCGCCGCCTCCAAGCGGAACCGAATCTCCCGCTTCGTCGTATACATCGGCGCCGACCCCGGGGAACGGGAACGTGGCCGACCCCGGCTTGGTCGTGACCGCACCGGGAAGCGGCGTAATCATGATGTGGCCCGTCTCGGTCTGCCACCAGGTGTCGACAATCGGGCATCTTTCGGCACCAATTGTGCGGTGGTACCACATCCACGCCTCGGGGTTGATCGGTTCGCCGACCGTCCCCAGCAGTCGCAGCGAGGACAGATCGTGCCCCTGGGGGAACTCCTCACCCCATTTCATGAAGGCGCGGATCGCGGTCGGAGCCGTGTAAAAGACGGTGACGCCATACTTCTCTACGATTTCCCACAGTCGATCCTTCCCGGGGGTGTCCGGAGTGCCCTCGTAGATGACGCCGGTCGTATGGTTGGCGAGCGGTCCGTAGACGATGTACGAATGCCCGGTGACCCAGCCGATATCGGCCGCACACCACCACACGTCGTCCGGCTTCATGTCGAATACGTAGTGATGGGTCGTAGAAGCACCCGTCAGATACCCGCCTTGGGTGTGCACGATCCCCTTGGGCTTCGCCGTCGTTCCCGACGTGTACAGGATGTACAGCATGTCCTCGGCGTTCAGCACGGCCGGCTCGTTCTCGTCTGATGCATCCGCCATCAGATCGTGATACCAGTGATCGCGCCCCTCGGTCATCGTGACCTCGTTCTCACACCGGCGAACGACAACGATGTCTTCGACCGATTCGCACCGGTCCGCAACAACATCTGCGAATTCCTTGAGAGGAACCACCGAGCCGCGACGCCAGGCGCCGTCCTGGGTGATCACAATCTTGGCGACCAAGTCGTCGACGCGGTCGGCCAGAGCATCCGACGAGAAGCCGCCGAACACGACCGAATGGACCGCACCGATCCGGGCACAGGCCAACATCGCCACCGGCAGCTCCAGAATCATCCCCATATAGATCGCCACCCGATCGCCCCGTTCGACGCCGAGCCCCAGGAGCACGTTGGCGAACTTGGAGACCTCGGTGTGGAGCTCCGAATAGGTGAGGGTGCGGGTGTCACCCGGCTCCCCCTCCCAGTAGTAGGCAATCTTGTCCCCGCCGGTGGCCAGGTGCCGATCGAGACAGTTGTAGGAGACGTTGAGGGTCCCGTCGGAGAACCACTTGAAGAAGGGTGCCTCGCTGTCATCGAGTGTCACCGTCGGTGGAGTAAACCAATCGATTCGCTCCAACGCTTGACCCTTCCAGAAACCCTCGAAGTCAGAGTCTGCCCGGTCATAGATGGAGGGCTGGGCATTGGCCGCTGCGACGAACGCCGCCGGCGGCGGAAACGTTCGATCTTCCTGCAAGAGGTTCTCGATCGCCTCACTCTCAGTACCGGTCACGGGAAAACCTCCGGAGTCGTATCAGCAGCATCGTACGCCGAAGGTGAGCGCCGCGATGCCGGCTGGAAGGCCTGCCGAGCGTGCCAACCGGCAGTGTTTCGCACGCATCCACCGATACTGGAGAGTCCGAGATCCCCGGCTCACGTCGCCGAGCCCGACCCCGTCGAGTCCTCCCTCCTACCGCCGGACGGCGGGTCGAATGCGGAACTCCCGCGTGGGACCCACCAGGGTGGCCGTCGCCACTCCCAGGGCCGCCAGAATCGCCAACACCTGCACCCAATCGCCCAGCACGGCGTAGAGGGTTCGCGGCGCGTCCTGCAGGTTGACGACGCCGGTCAGGAGGTCCTGTTCGAACAGCTCCGTCGTCTTGCCGATCGAACCATCCGCCCGGATGATCGTGGACTTACCCGTCACCGCGACGTGCACTACGTCCACCCCCAGAGACACCGCCGACATCCGAACCATGCCGATCAACTGATCAGATGCAGGACTGACACCAAACGAACCCTCATTGGTGGCGACGACGATGAGCTGCGCACCGGACTTCACCTCGCCCCTGACGTGGCGGGCGAAGGCGCCCTCGAACGAGATGACCGAACCGAAGACGCCACGCGTCCCGTCGATTTCGATCGGGAAGACCACAGGTCCTGGACCCCGACGCATGTCGTTGGGCACCTGATCCAACTGGGGCACGAATTCGAGCACACGTCGGAAAGGCACGAACTCCCCGAACGGAACTGGATGCTGCTTCAGATACTCACCGATGACTTCGCCGGTGGGGTCGAACAGGACGTTGTAGTTGTCGAACGTTCCGGGCACTCCGGGACGGGTACCACCGGCCAGAAGATAGGCACCGATCCTGGCGGCCTCGCCACCCATGGCGCGCCGTACCTCGCCGTTGAAGGTCGGGTTGACCGCACCACCAAACGAATCCTCTCCCCAGACGACCAGGTCGGCCGAGCCATCGGGGATGTCTACGGTGAGATTCAGATGACGGTTGTAGATCAGCAACTTCTCGTCATCGCAGTGGATCCGCGGACACGGCGAGTTCCCCTGGACCACCGCCACCCGCACCGGCTGGCCCGCAGCATCCGGAGAGAAGACGGCACCCAGGAGGGTGAAGGTCACGATTACGGCGAGGGACAATTCCAGAGGACGCCGGTCGTTCACCCGACCGAACATGACAACGAGCGAAGCTGCCAACCCGACGACGATGACTCCCCAGCCGCTGGCTCCGATCCATTGGGCCGCACCCCGGGGCCATGCCAGGGTACCGATCGGATAGCCAACCGCACCCCAGGGAAAGCCACCGAACGGGATCCGGGCCCGGATGAATTCCATCAAGGACCACGATCCGATGGCCAGAATCCACCAGCGCCACATCGAGAAGTTGCGACCGAAATACATCCCGAGCGCCCATACAGTCGTGTACAGGCCCATCACCACCGCCAGCGGGAACCAGGCCACAAAACCCAGAATTCTGATCCACCACAGCATCGACCCCCAGAAGGCGAACCCGAACAGGAATCCGAGCCAACCCGCCTCCCGAACCGTGGTGACCCGGCGCATCGCCCACAGCACGGGTGCCGGGGCCACGAATATGAGAAAGCCCCAATCGAGCGGAGGAAAGGACGCCCACATCAGGGCAGCCGACAGAAGCACGGCGAAGATCTGCATGAGAGAGGGATAGTAGAAGTCGGGAGTCAGGAACCCGTTTCCCGTTCCCGACTAAGCCTGGAGACAGCGGATCGACGTACTTAGCCCTTTCGCGGTCTCGCTCCAGTCGAGTTTTCCGTTTTCCGAATAGAGGAGCGACAGAAATTCGGGAAACGGGAAACGAAGCCCGCAGAGGCCGGCGGCTACCTCTCGGCCCTAGCCTCTCTCACATGGACGACCTCACCCTCGCCCGAACCGCGGCACGAGGTGGTGGGGACATCGTCGCCAGATGGCGGACCGGCTCGATCGGCCGAGTTCAAGGGATCGGCAACCCGGTGACCGAGGCCGACTGCAGCCACTGCTGCAGGAGGCGATCGCCGCCGCCGGCCGCTAGCTCCGATCGGCTTGGGAGGAACTCGATCCTCACGGTCTGAGAGACTCCTAGCCTCAGAACATGGCTGCTCGACTGCTGATCGCAGATTCGATTCGTACCACGGACGGCCACGGTGGTAACGCAATTCTCATCGAGGGCGATCGGATAATGGCCCTGGGTGACGTTGATAGCCTGCGATCCCCGTCGGCTACCGAAATACGATTTCCGGGAGCGACGATCATTCCCGGTCTGCGCGACGCCCATATGCACCCGGTCGGATACACGGCGGCGCTGGAGCGACCATCTCTCAAGCCGGCGTCCGATTTCGCAGAGATCTCCGACATCCTTGCCGACGCTCTGCGGAGCCAGGCACCCGAGACAGCGCTCACCGCGCTGCGCCTCGATGACGAGAGCCTCGTCGAGCTGCGCCTGCCGGATCGCCACCTGCTCGATGCTGTCTCGAGCGACACGCCCATCCTGATCATGCGGTACTGCGGCCATGTGGCGATCGCCAACACCGCTGCCCTCGAACTCGCCGGGATCGATCGCACGACCGTCGACCCCACCGGGGGTGTCATCGATCGGGACGACCGGGGGGATCCAACCGGAGTACTTCGAGAAACCGCGTTCGAACCGGTCACCCGAGCGCTGCGGCCGCTCGCTCCACCGATAACGCCGGACCACATCGTCGAGGCGCTGATTGCCCTCGCATCAACCGGCTTGACCGGAGTCGGCGCGATGGCAGCTACCGATTCTGGTTTATGGGGCGGGGCGTCGTCGGAACTCGACGTACTACTCGAGGCGGCTACTCGCTCACCGATAACCCTCAAAGTGATGGTCATCGCCCCATCACCGAGATCGCTGCGGTCGGCAGCCGAGCGGATCGCCGCGGCCGGTCCCCGGGTGGCCTTCACCGGAGTCAAGATGTTCAGCGACGGAAGCCTCGGTGGTCACACCGCCGCAATGCATGAGCCGTTCACGGACAAACCCGATGAAACCGGGACCGATCGTCTCGACCCCGCGTGGGCAGAAGACATGGCCGGCGCCGCTCTGGACCTCGGCGGCAGAGTGGCGATCCACGCCATCGGAGACCGTGCCAACGATGGCGTCCTCGACCTCATGGAGCGCCTGATCGACGGGGGTGCCGACCCGGCCAAACTGAGAATCGAACATGCTTCGGTTCTGACCGAATCCGATATCGCACGGTTCGGCCGACTGGGCGTAACGGCGTCGATACAACCCGCGTTCATCGCGTCGGAGACGGGCTGGCTGGAGAAGCGGGTTGGTCCGGACCGCATCCTCAGGACGTATCCCTTCCGATCCCTTGCCGATGCCGGAACCCCTCTCGCAGGAGGATCGGATTCGCCGGTCGAGCCGCCACATCCGCTCCACGGCATGGCGGCCGCGAGAGATCGCCTCGGCCTGGTTCCAGAAGAAGCGCTCACCCCTGAAGAGGCCCTCCGGTTGTTCACCGAGTCCGCCGGCGCCGCGATTGGTGAAGAAACGACGCTGGCTCCGAACGCGCCAGCAAACCTCACGATCCTCGACGTGGATCCGATCTCGGCGACACCCGACGAGTTGCGAGCGGCACGGATCGTCGGTACCTGGGTGGAGGGAGCCGAGGTGAAGATCCCCCCAGGCGTTCAAGCCTGGCAGTCGTGAGTTGCGGAGCGGATTTGTGGATAGATCGGTCGCAGACGCCACGGTTCTGCTTGGACACCCAGCAATGGTCGATTACGGGGCTCTGGTTCTCAGCTTCCCCGGCCGCGTCGACCCAACACGTCGGACACAGCCAGCTCTGTTCCTCGGTCCGACCGTGGCGCCCGACATCGCCACCGCATACGAGGCATTCCGCCGCGATGAACCGATCTGCGAGATCGCTATGGGGTCCTTCACCTCGCAGAAGGTCGGTCAGCAGGATGGCGGGGCGGGATCCGTTGGACATGCGGGCCGCGAGATCAATACCTCCCTCGGGCAAGCGAACACGGCCGTCGAGTCGTCTTGCAGGAACCCCTCCGGTGGTCGGTTGCGTCTCCTAGTGGATCAAAGGCGGTCGCGCATCGGAGCAGCAACTTGTTCATACTCGGCGTGCTCGCCGGTCTCCAACTTGCTGTAGATCAGATCGCCGTCGACGACGACCTCGAATGCCCCTCCCGAAGATGGGATCAACCCAAAGCTCTTGATGTTCGGCTCGAATTCCTCGAGCAGTTTGTCAACCATGCTCACGGCACGGTCTCGATAGCCTCAAACGGCGCAATACTCCAACGTGATTTCCATGACCGGCATCGTAACGGTCACTCCAACCCTGGGAGTCCTTAGTCCTTGGTCCTTGGTTATTAGCTCAGAGGCGATCGGATCTTGAATGCTGTCTACTGCGCTCGGCGCGATTGAGGCGCTAAGGCTGATTCCTAGAATCGGACTAAGAACGACCTCGACACTGGAGCGATCCCGATGGAGTACCGCCCGTTTGGAGCAACCGGTCTTCGGGTGAGCCGCTTCGGACTCGGCACCCTCATGCTCGGCGCCTGGGGAAATGCCGATCGCGACGAGTGCAACCGCATCATCCATCAGGCGCTGGATGCCGGCGTCAACCTGATCGATACAGCCGACGTATATGCGGCGGGCGAAAGCGAAGAGATCGTCGGCACCGCTCTCGCCGAGCGACGCGACGATGTCATCCTGAGCACCAAGTTTCACAATCCGATGGGTCCCGGTCAGAACCAACGCGGCAATTCGCGCCGCTGGATCTACCAAGCCGTCGATGCCAGCTTGCGTCGACTCGATACCGAGTGGATCGACATCTACCACGTCCATCGGGTCGACCCTTCTACCGCAATCGAAGACACCGTCGATGCGCTCACCGAACTCGTCCGACTCGGCAAGATTCGGTACTGGGGAACATCGATGTTTCCGGCCGGCCAGTTCGTCGATGCGGCATGGGCAGCCGACCGGCGCGGTGCCATCCCGCCGAGGTCCGAGCAGCCGCTCTACAACATTCTGGCCCGGGGCATCGAGACCGACGTCCTCCCCAGCTGCAGCCGCCATGGAGCCGGAGTGATCACCTGGAGTCCGCTCAGCGGAGGATGGCTGACCGGCAAGTACACCCGGGACGACCCGTCTCCGGAGGGGACACGGGCCGCCAGGTTCCCCGAATATTTCGACGCCGGCAGTGACGTCAAGTTCGACAAGGTCGAACGCCTGCAGGCAATCGCATCCGACGTAGGAATCTCGCTCATCCAGATGGCGCTCGCCTGGTGCGGCGTGCATCCGGCGGTGAGCACCTCTTTGCTGGGACCCCGTACCGAGGAGCAGTTGCAGGGCCTGCTCGAGGCAGTCGACGTATCGCTCGATGAAGCCACCCTCGACCGAATAGATGACGTCAACCGACCCGGGGTGCTGCTCAACCCGGACGATCAGGATTGGTCTTCGCCCGACCTGGAGCCAACGGCCCGCCGACGCTGACCAGCTCCTATAGGCGGGCCCTCTGTGCCCATGGCTCTTCGCCATACGGCTCATCGCTGTGTGGCCCGGGGCCCCAACCCCAGGCCACCGAGTCCGCGCGTGTCGGCGCGCCCTCCTAGAGGATCTGGCGCCCCTCCATGCCTCCGGCCACCGAGACGACCTGACCACTGAGGTGGCCGGCGAGACGATCACTGGCCAGAACCACTATCTGGGCGGCGACATCCTCGGGCTGGCCGAGTTTCTTGAGTGACATCGTCGAGGTGACCTTGGCAAGGTGATCAGGATCGAGACCCTTGGCTCCGATCATCGGAGTAACGGTCCAACCTGGAGCGACCGCGTTCACCCTTACCCCGGGGCCGATCCGAGCGGCCTCGTTTTTGAGGCTCAGCAGTAGACCGGACACGATGGCACCCTTGGCCGCGGCGTAATCGGCGTGTCCCGCCTCGCCGAACAGACCGGCAGTCGAACCCACCAGTACCAGCGCCCCCGATCCTGATTTCGCCACATACCCGAGGAAGGCACGAGCGGTGAGGAAGGTGGCCGTGAGATTCGAATCGATGGTCTCCTGCCACCGCTCGGGATCCATCTCCCAGATCGGAACATCGTCACGGGGCCAGACCCCGGCATTGGCAACGCATACGTCGAGGCGGCCGAGCCCGTCGAGAGCCTCGGCGAACAGCGCATCGACCTCGGAACTCTGACGAAGATCGGCCCCGACCGCGATGCCGTCGATTTCCGCCGCCAGCTCGACCGCCGCATCCTGCGAGGTCCGGTAGTGGACTGCGACCTTCGCCCCCTCAGACGCAAAGGCTCGCGACACCGCCGAGCCAATGCCCCCGGCACCCCCGGTAACGATCACACCCTTGCCCGAAAGTCCGGTGTCCATGGGCGTGACGGTAGTGGCAAGGCAGCCGATGGCAGATGGCAGTTGGCAGCCAACACAGGATCGCCTCTGAGCCAATGACTAGGGACTCAGGACTCACATCTAAGGTCCGCCCACCCGAGAGGATCCAACGTGCTCGTGACCCTGCCCGACAGTCTCAAAGAGGTGCTCGACGCCAAGACGTTCTCCCACCTCACGACGCTCGACCCCGACGGCTTCCCCCAGTCGAGTGCCATGTGGATCATGCGCGACGGAGGCCACATCGTGTTCAACACCACGAAGGGCCGCCGCAAGCACCGCAACATGGTCAACGATCCCCGGGTATCGGTGTCGATCAGCCCTTCCGAGGACGCATACGTCAACTACTCGATCCAGGGGAGGGTCATCGAGATGCGCGAGACGGATGGGGTGGAAATCATTGACACGCTGGCCCGCAAGTACCTCGACGACGTGGACAAGTACCCGTGGCTCACGCCGGGGATGGTTCGAGTCACTGTGATCGTCGAACCGACTCGAATCGCCAGCCACGGGTAGACATCAGACATCAGACAGGGTTCGCGGCTCTTTCTGAGATCTGAGATCTGAGATCTGAAAGATCAGATCTCAAGCTCATCGATCTCCGCGATGAGCACCGACTTGGCGTCATCGTCGAGAAACGAAGCCTCGATGCTGTTGCGAGCGAGTAGCGCCAGCTCGGCATGGGTGAAGCCGAGACCCTGTTCGAGCGCGCGGTAGTTGTCGGCGATGTAGCCACCGAAATACGAGGGGTCGTCCGAATTGACGGTCACCTTCACGCCGCGCTCCATCAGCCGTTTCAGGTTGTGATCCTCTATCCGTTCGAATGCTTTGAGCCGCACATTCGACAACGGGCACATCGTGAGCGGAATCTGCTCCGCCACCAGGCGAGACATGAGCTCCTCGTCCTGATCACAGGAAACCCCGTGGTCGATCCTCTCCGCCCGCAGAGAGTCGAGCGCTCCGCTGATAAAGCTGGGCGGCCCCTCCTCCCCGGCATGGGCTACCGACCGCAGTCCGGCGTCGCGGGCCATTGCAAAGACCCGTTCGAAGTCCTCCGGCGGATGGCCCAGTTCGGAGGAGTCGAGCCCGACTGCTGCGATCCGGTCGATGAACGGCCGGGCGGCCTCGAGAGTGTCGATGGCGGCGCTCTCGGGGAGATGACGCAAGAAGCACATGATCAGCAGCGATGTCATACCCAAATCGGCGGTCGCCCGGTCCATCGCCGCGGCGAATCCGGGCATGAACACATCGAAACCGACCCCGCGGTTGGTGTGAGTCTGGGCATCGAAGAACATTTCGGCATGACGCACCCCGTCGGCCGCGGCCCGCTCCAGGTACGCCCACATCAGATCGCGAAAGTCATTGGAGGTCTGCAGGACCGCCGCTCCCTGGTAGTAGATGTCCAGAAAGGACTGCAGGTCGGTGAATTGGTATGCGCCCCGGATTTCTTCTACCGAGCCAAAAGGCAGTTCGACGCCGTTGCGAGAGGCCAAATCGAACATCATCTCGGGCTCGAGCGTGCCTTCGATGTGAACGTGCAACTCTGCTTTTGGCAGCAAAGCGATCAGATCTGACATCGGGCTCCTGCTCTCCGTGGGCTGCTCGACCCAATCGCGGGGTGTTCGCCCCGACGGTTCGCTTCCCAAACCTTAGGATGGAGCCGCGGGGTCCACCGGCACAAGGTATACCGCCTTCACCCTTCCTATCGCCCCGGTGGGAGATGTCACATGCCGAAGACTTGGCCTCCTTTCGCGCAGATGACCTCGAAGAGTTACCCTTGAGGCCAGCCAGACGGCAGTGGGCTGCTCTCGGCTGGCGGCCGAGGCTCACGCGATCAAGGAGGATTGGGTGATGGCGAGGCGGAGAAACGGACGATGGTCTTTCACAGCACTGTTGATGGTGCTGCTCTTGATAGCGGCCGCATGCGGTGACGACGACAGTTCGGGTGACACGACGGCGGCCACCGACGCACCAACGGCCACCGACGCACCAACGGCCACGGACGCACCAACGGCCACGGACGCACCAACGGCCACCGACGCACCGACCCCGGACGAGCCGTTCAAGTTCGGCATGATTCTGGTCGGTCCCGAAAACGACCGCGGCTGGTCGCAGGCCCACCGCGAGGGTGGCGAGTACGTCGAGCGAATGCTCGGTGCCGAGATGATCCTGCTCGATCTGGTCAACCCGGTCGACAGGCCGGATGTTACCGGCGAGTCGATCGCGGCCGACATGATCGAACAGGGAGCGCAGCTCGTTTTCTTCACCTCGGACGACATGAAGGACGCGGCCGAAGCGGCCGCGGCGCAACACCCTGATGTCGCCATGGTGTGGGCTTCTGGTGACAGCGCCTGGACCGATGGCAAGGCGTTTGCCCCCGATCTCACCAACATGGCCAACTCGATGGGCCGAATGGTGTTCGGCAAGATGATCGCCGGGTGCGCCGCCGCGCTGACGACTCAAACCGGGTCGATCGGGTATGTCGGCCCTCTGATCAACGATGAAACCCGGCGCCTGGTGAATTCGGTCTACCTGGGAGCCAATTACTGCTGGACCGAAGTACGGGGTGAAACCACGCCTATCGACTTCGCAGTCAACTGG
>Ga0255057_10002015_pt1 | contig 11153 bp, 9 predicted proteins | sample Cases_109_6_MG_FD_189022 | JGI IMG/M metagenome (GOLD analysis project Ga0255057, IMG submission 189022) | Seawater microbial communities from Amundsen Gulf, Northwest Territories, Canada - Cases_109_6 | ecosystem: Environmental > Aquatic > Marine > Gulf | place: Canada: Northwest Territories... | reverse complement strand
ACCGCCACCATTAAATCGCATGTCGATGATCACATCGGTGATGCCCATCGTGCTGAACTGGTTGAAGACCGTAGCGAATTTCGGATCGGCCGTACTGATGAACTGCGCAAACTCCATATACCCGACACCGGGCGTGCCCGCCACGGGAAAAATCTTGAACTGCGGCACAGGATCGATCGTCACGATATCCTGCGTAATCGATACAGTGAATTCGTTGCCGCCTGGCTCGCGCATCGTGAATGCAAGCGGCGACGTGTCGAAAACGGCACCCACGCCCTCCGCCGCCTCGATTGCGGCGATCGTGCGTCCATTGAGCTCAAGAATCTGCTGTCCGCGGGCAAGAGGGGGAACGGCGCGATTGGCAGGGCTGTCGACGAAGACACGCGTCAGGCGCAGATCGTCGGCCGCGACAAAACGGCTGCCGAACCCGAAGCCCTCGAACTTGCCCTCGCCAAAAAACTGCTGGTCCTGTAGCGCTGTGGTGATAAAACTGAAGTCATCGAGTGGCTGAACCGTGATCAGAAACGCCAGCAGCTCTTCGGGAGTCGCAAACGCATCGATGTCCACAGCCGCAGGCAGCAGGTCGTTCCACAGGTACCACGCACGCATGAAATCCAGCACGAACTGCTTTTGCGCAGTGTTGGAACAGTTGTTGACCGGTGGGGGCACAAAACCGCCCCCATCGTTGCTACTGCTGCTGCAGCCGGCCAGAAAAGCCAGCACGATCATTAATGAAAGCTTGCGCATCGATACTCCTGAATTTGCTCAATCCTAGCGAAAAGCCGGCCCGCCAACTGTGGCCCGTGTTCGGTATTTGACCGCAAAACGGACCAAACTGCTGCCGCTTTTTACAAAATAACGTCCACCAGCTGCAAAGGATGACTGCCGGCATCAAATGCCTGCCAGTGCTCGATCATGGTTTTGCCGGTCTGCGGGTGGACCAGGCGCGGATCAAGCTCGGCCAGCGGCCGCAGGACGAAGCTGTATTCGAGCACGTCACAGCGCGGTAGCTGCAGGGCCGGCTCGTCGACAACGCGATCGCCATACAACAACAGATCGATGTCCAGCGGCCGCGACGCAAACCTGCCCGCTCCGCGCTCACGGCCGGCCAGATCGTGAATCAACTCAACCTGGTCCTGGATAGCCCGGGGCGATTCCTCGGAATCCAGCCCGACAACCATATTCAGGAAGTCCGCCCCCTCGAAGCCGACCGCAGCGCTGGCGTAAACTGCCGATAACTCGATCTCGTCGAAAATCCGGCGCAGTTCCTGTATCCCGAGCCGCAGGTTTTCTTTGGGGTCAATGTTGCTGCCGATGCCGAGGTACACCCTGGCCATTGCAATTCCTCTTGAGCCGGGCCTTAGGACCCGTCCGCGGCGTCCGGTCGCTCGCCGCGTTCGATCGATACGCCGACATCACGCGCACCGCGAATGGCACCTGGCTTGTTGACCCTGACGCGAACCCAGGGGACGCCGAACTCATCGTTGACGATTGCGGCAATGTTCTCTGCCAGGGTCTCAACGAGTTGAAACTCGGAATCGCTGATGAACTGCTGCAAACGTTTCGCCACGAGTTTGTAGTTCAGCGTGTCGTCAACGTGGTCGCTCGCAGCTGCCTTGCGGATGTCGACCGCCATCTCGAGATCGATGACAACGGTCTGGCGAATCTTGCGCTCCCAGTCCCAGATGCCAATGACGGTGTCGACCTTCATTTCATGTAGGAAAATGATGTCCATAAGGTAATCGTTGCTTCCTGGTTCGACTAGCCGGGCGCAGACAATGTGTCGAGTGACCAGCGCGCCTGTGCCCGAATTTCATCGGCGCTGCCCGCATCGGCGAGCCTCAAGGCGCCCGCCAACGCAATCATTGCACCATTGTCGGTGCAAAACTCAAGCCGCGGATAGTACACGTCTCCACTGAATCGTTCGGTAATTTCCTTGCGCAGCAGTCGATTTGCGCCGACGCCACCGGCAACAACGATGCGCCGGAGCTGTTCACTTTTCGCTGCCTGCAGCGCGCGTCCTGCCAACGTATCCACGGCCGCTCGCTGAAACGAAGCAGCAAGATCAGCACGGGATTTCTCGAGATCGCCCGCCTCCTCGACCTTGCGAACCGCGAGCATGACCGCGGTCTTGAGGCCCGAGAAACTGAAATCAAATCCGGGCCGCTTGAGCATGGGCCGCGGAAACTGAAACGCAGTGTCATTACCCTGATCAGCGAGTGCGGCCAGCGCCGGGCCTCCCGGATAACCGAGCCCGAGCAGCTTGGCTACCTTGTCGAACGCCTCGCCAGCGGCATCGTCGAGCGTTGTGCCGAGAACGTTGTACTCGCCAATGCCACGCGCGGCAATCAGCATCGTGTGACCGCCGGATACAAGCAGCGCAAGAAACGGGTACTCAGGGGCATTTTCCTCGAGCATGGGCGCCAGTAAATGGCCCTCCATGTGATGCACGGCAACCACAGGGCAATCCCAGGCGACGCCCAGGCCGGCTGCCATACCGCCACCGACCATGAGCGCACCCACAAGCCCGGGCCCGGCCGTATGGGCGATCGCATCGGGTTTTTCGACCCCCGCCGCGGCCAAAACCTGGCGAATCAGCGGCAGCAGGCGGCGCAAATGGTCGCGAGACGCGATCTCCGGAACGACGCCGCCGTAGGCAGCATGCAGGTCGATCTGGCTGTGCAGGGCGTGTGCGACAAGGCCCCGCTCGGTGCTGTACACAGCCACGCCGGTCTCATCACAGCTCGTCTCGATACCCAGCACATTCATAGGCCGCAAATACTACCGCTTGTTGGAGCCCGCCGTGCGGGCGATCAATTGCATTCGCCCGCATGGCGGGCTCCAACAAGCACACCCAAATCGGACGGGAGGCACCGCTTTACCCACGTCCAAATCCGCCCCCAGCGCATTGCATTGCCTGTAACAGGCCGTTAGAATGGCCGGCTCAGTAGCCCGGCTCTGTGCCGGGTTTTTTGTGTCCAGCCTCAAAGGAAGGCCTGATTTCGATGCCAAGTGTACGTGTAAAAGAAAACGAGTATTTTGATGCAGCCCTGCGCCGCTTCAAGCGCGCCTGTGAGAAAGCCGGCGTCCTGACCGAGCTTCGCCGTCGCGAGTATTACGAGAAGCCCACCCAGGAGCGCAAGCGCAAGAAGGCGGCTGCCGTAAAGCGCCATCTCAAGAAAATTTCGCGCGAAGAAGCCAAACGCAAGCGCATGTACTAGGCGTTGCCTGCCCCGCCCTCGCGGGGCGCTTGCCGCACACCCGAATTCAGACAGGCCATGTCTCTAAAAGCCAAAATTACCGCGGATATGAAGTCCGCCATGAAGGCCGGTGAAAAAGACCGCCTCAGGACCGTGCGCCTGATTCTCGCTGACATCCAGCGCAGCGAGGTCGACAGCCGTCAGGAGCTCGATGACAATGCTGTGCTGGCTGTCATCGAAAAAGCGGTCAAGCAACGCCGCGACTCCATCGAACAATTCCTGAAGGGCAGGCGCAAAGATCTGTCTGCCATTGAGGAGGCCGAGCTGGAAATTATCCAGGCTTACCTGCCCGAACAACTCAGCGAAGACGAACTTGTGGCCCTCGTTGACGAAATCATTGCGGCGACAGGCGCGGAAAATATTCGCGATATGGGCAAAGTCATGGCTGCAATTAAATCAAAGGCCGCCGGCAAAGCCGACATGGGCACTGTCGGCGCCATGGTAAAGGCGCGCTTGGCCTGAAACTTGCCTGCCTAGCGGTTCTCGCTAAAACCGCTATGCTTGTCGAAACCGGCGCTTAACAAGGCCGGTGAAAATAACAACAGAGCTAAAGACCCGCATGCACGGAGCTGGCGTTTAGAGTTACATGGCCGGACTTATTCCTCAGGATTTCATTGACGACCTCGTCGCACGCGCCGACGTGGTTGAGGTGATCGGTCGTCGCATTCAGCTCAAGAAGGCGGGCCGCGAATTCAAGGCCTGTTGCCCGTTCCACGACGAAAAGACGCCATCCTTTACCGTGAGTCCAAACAAGGGTTTCTATCACTGTTTCGGTTGCGGCGCGCACGGTACGGCCGTGGGTTTCCTCATGGACTTCGATCACATGACATTTGTGGAGGCGATAGAGAGTCTCGCCAGTTCGATGGGCGTCGAGGTACCCCGGAATGAAAGCGACAAACCGGCACGTCGCTACGACGAATTATTCTCACTGATGACGCAGGTCGAGAAACTCTGGCAGGAAGGACTAAGAGACAATCAGGCTGCTGTGGACTACCTCAGGAACCGCGGCATCGACGGCGCCACAGCGCAACGCTTCGGCATTGGTTACGCGCCGGACAGCTGGAGCGCTGTACTCGACAAATTCGGCAAATCGGATGAGGCTATCGATCGACTGCTCGCCACGGGTCTCGTTATTCGCAAGGACAATGGCCGCCACTACGATCGCTTTCGCGACCGCGTGATGTTTCCGATTCTGGATGCCCGTGGGCGTTGTATCGGCTTTGGCGGCCGCACCATGGGCGACGGCGAACCTAAGTACCTGAATTCTCCTGAAACCGTGCTGTTCCACAAGGGCCGTGAGCTCTACGGCCTCTGGGAGGCCCGTCAGGCACTCAGAAACATCGACCGGCTTGTCGTCGTTGAGGGCTATATGGACGTTGTCGCGCTGGCGCGGCATGGCATCGATTTCTCGGTCGCAACGCTTGGAACCGCGACCACGGATGAACACCTGAATCGCTTGTTCCGTTTGTGCGACACCGTCGCGTTCTGTTTTGACGGCGATCGGGCGGGCAAAAAGGCCGCGTGGCGCGCGCTCGAAACCACGCTGCCGCACATTCGCGAAGGTAGGCAGGTGCGCTTCGCATTCCTGCCTGATGGTCATGACCCGGACTCTTACGTCAACGAGTTCGGCGCTGATGCGTTCATTAAGGTGCTCGACGAGGGCCTCGCCCTGTCGGACTACCTGATTGGTGAACTGGCTTCACAGGTCGACCTGGAAACAGTGGATGGCAAGGCACGCCTCGCCGAACTCGCAAAGCCGCTGCTACTGAAGGTGCCTGCAGGCGTTTACAGGGAGTTGTTAATGGGCTCATTGGCCGATCGTGTTGGCCTGAGTACAGAGAAACTCGAGCGCTCCATCGGGCATTCCAAAAGTCCGCTACAAGGACGCGGCGGCGATCCGGCCTCGGGTCACGCAACGACGTCGTTGGGCCGCAAGATCTCGGCATTCAGCGGCAAGCCCTCGGTCGTGCGCCGGGCGATCACGCTGCTGCTCAATCACCCGGAGGCAGGCGGCAAGCTCGACGTGGAAAAACTCGCGGGCGCGGGCCGACCCGGCATCGAATTATTGCAGCGACTGATTGAAACCGTGCAGGAGGACCCCAATATCACGACCGCCGGGTTACTTGAGCGCTGGCGTCACGACGAAGAAGGTCGCCACCTGGGAAAACTTGCGGCGGTCGAAATTCCGAGCGATGAGGAATTTGACCCGGCCGCGGAATTGCATGAATGCCTGGATCAACTGGCCGTGGCAGGTCGCCGCAAGCGAGTTGATTTTTTGATTGAAAAACAGAGAGTTAACACCCTCAGCGATGAGGAAAGGGCCGAGCTCAGGCAACTGAGTTAGGAATGGGTAGATAGAGCTCTCGCATGAGAGTAAACTTGCCTGTTTGCATTTTTTAACCGGAGGTCGTTTCGTCTTGAGCGAAAAGCGTGCAATGATTGGCGGGAACAAACAAGTTCAACAACTGAAAGATTTGATTGCCCGCGGCAAGGAGCAAGGCTACCTGACCTATACAGAGGTCAATGACCACCTGCCGAATGACATCGTCGATCCGGAACAGATCGAGGACATCGTCAACATGATCAATGACATGGGTATTGCGGTGCATGAAAAAGCGCCCGATGCCGAATCATTGGTCCTGTCCGATGCCACGGCGACGGACGATGATGGCGCAGACGAGGCAGAAGCTGCACTCGCCAGCGTCGACGCCGAATTCGGCCGCACAACTGATCCCGTGCGCATGTACATGCGCGAAATGGGAACCGTTGAACTGCTGACGCGTCAGGGCGAAATCGACATTGCGAAGCGTATTGAGGAGGGCCTCAAACAGGTCAAGTACCACATGTCGCACTTCCCGCCGACCATCATTGCGCTGCTTATCGTTGCGGACAAGGTTCTGGCCGGCGAGACGCGCATGCAGGACCTGCTGGTTGGCTTCATCGATCCAAATGCGCCTGATGAAATCAAGCCGCCGGTGCCGAAGTCTGAAGACGATGACGAGGAAGAAGTTATCGACACCGGGCCGGATCCCGACGAGGTAAAGGCACGCTTCAAGGTCATTCGCCGCCTGCATAACCGGTCTGTGAAGGCCATCGAAAAGCACGGCTTCAAAGACAGACGCACGATCAAGATCCAGGCTGAACTCGCGGACCAGCTCATGGAGCTCAAGCTTGCGCCGAAACTTTTTGATGCGTTGGTGCGAAATTTGCGCGGTGTTGTTTCGATAATCCGTACCCAGGAACGCCTCGTGATGCGCATCTGTGTTCGCGATGCCGGAATGCCCCGCAAGGACTTCCTGTCGAGTTTTCCGAAAAGCGAAACTGATATTAATTGGGTGGACAAACATATCCGTGCCAAGCGCAAACACTCGTCGATTCTTGCCAGGCTGAAAGACGACATTGCGCGCGCGCAGCGCAAGCTGCTGGGCGTCGAGTACGATACGCGTTTGACGATTGCCGAAATCAAGGAAATTAACCGGCAGATGTCGATCGGTGAGGCGAAGGCGCGTCGCGCAAAGAAAGAAATGGTGGAAGCCAATCTGCGTCTCGTAATCTCGATCGCCAAGAAGTACACGAACCGTGGCCTGCAATTCCTGGACTTGATTCAGGAGGGCAATATCGGCCTGATGAAGGCCGTCGATAAATTCGAATACCGTCGCGGCTACAAATTCTCGACGTACGCCACCTGGTGGATTCGGCAGGCTATCACCCGCTCGATCGCGGATCAGGCACGCACGATTCGAATTCCGGTCCATATGATCGAAACGATCAACAAGCTAAACAGGATCTCTCGCCAGATGCTGCAGGAAATGGGCCGTGAACCATTGCCGGATGAGCTTGCCGACCGCATGGAAATGCCGGAAGACAAAGTTCGCAAGGTACTCAAAATCGCCAAGGAGCCGATCTCCATGGAAACACCGATCGGTGACGACGAGGATTCGCATCTCGGCGACTTCATCGAGGACACAACAGTGCATTCACCGGTTGATTCGGCAACATCATCCGGGCTCAAGGAAACCACGCACTCTGTACTGGCCGGTCTGACGCCGCGCGAAGCGAAAGTATTGCGCATGCGCTTCGGCATCGACATGAATACGGATCACACGCTTGAGGAAGTAGGCAAGCAATTCGATGTGACCCGCGAACGTATTCGTCAGATCGAGGCGAAGGCGCTGCGCAAGCTGCGTCATCCCACGCGTTCGGACCAACTCCGTAGCTTCCTGATCGAGGACTAGGCTTGCACCTGTTGGAGCCCGCCATGCGGGCGAACCTCGATTTCACCCGCATGGCGGGCACCAACAGCGCTCCTACAACGACAACGACGAAAGCCGGGCATTGCCCGGCTTTTCTTTGTTAGAATGCCGCTCCCATTATGGGTCTGTAGCGAGGCGGCACGACGACGAAATTCGACATGCCGCGGCAACCAGTCCTGTAAATTTGAAATAAATGGGCCTGTAGCTCAGTTGGTTAGAGCAGGGGACTCATCAAAAAGGTGCGTTTGTGTCGAAAGGCACAAAGTGAACGGGATGAATTCAGGGAAACCTTAGCAGTTCGGCTGATGGCAATCCTGAGCCAAGCCGACGGTACACCGTCGGAAGGTGCAGAGACTACCTGGGGACTTTAGTGTCCTTAATTACAGGCTAGAGCGTCCCGCCCCTAACAATTCGGTTGAGGGTGATGAGATAGTCCGCTCCGTTCAGAAATGATCGGGTTGAGTGAATCCCTTGGTCCCAGGTTCGAGTCCTGGCAGGCCCACCATTTTCCACTCGGGTAGCGACATTATGCTGGAAGCAATTGCCGCACTGGTCATCGCGACCGCCGCACTGCTTGGCAGCCCCGGACCCGCAACCCTGTCGCTCGCCGCCGTCGGTGCAACGAGCGGCATCTCTCGCGGGCTACCCTACTACGGCGGCATCCTGGTGGGCCTGCTGTTCGCCATGCTTGGCGCAATCGCCGGCCTCGCGACGGTGCTGGCTCGCTGGCCGCAAGCCGGCCTGATCATTCAAAGCATCGGCGCTGCCTACATCCTGTACGTTGCATGGAAAATCGCAACGGCGCCAACCGTGACGGAAGACGCCAGCGAAGATATTCGTCACCCCAATTTTCGCGACGGGTTCATCCTGAACATTCTGAACGCGAAAGCCTACGCCGCATTTCTCGCCCTGTTCAGCCAGTTCCTGCTGCCACTTGACGATCTCGTATTTGCTTACCTTGCGTCTGCCACTGTTTGTTTCGGCGTAGCAATAGTCGTCGACGCCGCCTGGCTGTTTGCCGGAGGATTTCTGCAATCGATATTTCGCAACCCGCGATCCGCGCGGCTCATTCGCATCGTGTTCGGGTTACTGATCGTTGCCTCGGTGATCTGGATGGTTGCTGCCGGCCGTTACTTCTGATTCAAAACCCCGACGATCGGATCAAACACACCGTTCGTCGCACGTCGAAAACACTTCGACGCATCGAGGTCGTTGCGACGCTGCTCGCCGTGTAGACATTTGCTAAAGTGTGGCGCTTATGTGCTGTGTCAATGGACGGGGAACAAGAACAAATGATTTCTTTCCAGGTGAATTCAAAAGAAGTTTCGTTTGACGGCGATGAAAGCACGCCATTGCTGTGGGTGCTGCGCGACCATTTCAACCTGACAGGGACGAAGTTTGGTTGTGGCATCGGCCAGTGCGGCGCGTGCACGATTCATGTCGACGGGCGTGCGCAACAGTCCTGCATCACGCCGGTCTCGACTATTGCCGACAAGTCGATCACGACGATCGAAGGGCTGGCGCCGGCACCCGATGAACTTCATCCCGTGCAAAAAGCCTGGCTCGAACTGGACGTGCCGCAGTGTGGCTTTTGCCAGGCCGGCCAAATAATGGCCACGGTCGACTTGCTCAAACTCAATCCCAATCCCTCCGACGACGACATCAATGACAAGATGACCAATATATGTCGATGCGGGACCTACGCGCGCATTCGCAAAGCGATCCATCGTGCTGCCGAGTTAAACGCAGCAGGAGGCGGTGATGTCAACTAAGCCGGAATATGTTTTGACAAGCGTATCGAGACGACGGTTCCTGATCGGTGGCAGCAGTGTTGTCGGCGGCCTTGTTATAGGTGCGCATTCGTTCAGCGCTGATGATGACGAAGCAGGCCGCGACCGGCAGATCGGGTTTTTCATTGAGATCAAACCCGACGGTCATGTAATCATAGGCAGCAACCAGCCGGAAATTGGCCAGGGCGCACGCACGGCCCTGCCTATGCTGGTTGCCGAGGAACTCGATGTCGACTGGTCCATGGTCAGCGTTCGCACGATGCCGCTCGGCATCGTCAAGACTGCGGATGGCTTTGCCTGGAAATACGGCGGCCAGGGCGGCGGCGGCAGCGACGGTCTGCGGAGTAACTGGGATTTCATGCGCGAGATCGGCGCGACAGGGCGCCACCAATTGATCGCCGCCGCGGCGGCTCGCTGGGGTGTGTCGCCAGACACCTGCAAAACGGAGCCTGGCTTTGTCGTTTGTCCGGCCCTCGGTCAAAAACTTTCTTACGCGGAGCTCGTTGCTGATGCGGCCGCGATCGAAATGCCCGAAGATAGCCCACCGCTCAAGGACATGGACGACTACCGCATAGTCGGGCGTCGGCAAAAGACCGTCGATGCGATCGACATTGTCACGGGCAAGGCAAAGTATGGCATCGACACGCGCCAGGACAACATGCGCTTCGCCGTTATTGCGCGCAGCCCGTACCTGAATGGCAAGCCGACGTCATTCGATGCTACCGAGGCACGCAAAGTGGATGGCGTGCTCGAGGTATTTGAAATCAAAGGTCCCGCGCCAGACGAGCCCTACCAGATCCTGGCGAGCGGTGTCGCTGTTGTTGCAACGTCCACCTGGGCGGCCATCAAGGGTCGTGATGCGCTGCAAGTCGATTGGGACAAGGGACCAAATGCCAGCGATAGTTCCGGGAAGTTCTGGGCGGAGAACGCCACGATGCTCGATGGCGACGGACAGGTCGTCGTGGATGACGGGGATTTCGATACGGCGATGGCGGACGCGGCGACTGTTGTTTCGCATCGCTACCAGGTGCCATTCGCAAGTCATGCACCGCTCGAACCGCAAAACTGTTACGCATTCGTCGAGGAGGATCGCTGCCACATCATCGCGCCTACGCAAACGCCAAGCGGCGCATCGCGATCTGCCGCGTGGGTGACCGGTCTCGACAGAGAGAACATACGAGTTGATTTCACGCGAGTGGGCGGGGGTTTTGGCCGTCGCCTGACCAATGACTATGTTGCCGAAGCCACATTGATCTCGAAGCAGACGGGTTGGCCGATTCAATTGCAGTGGACGCGCGAGGACGACATCAAGAACGATTTCTATCGCCCTGCCGGCATGCACGAGATGCGTGCTGGACTGGACCGCGACGGCAAGGTCATCGCATGGACCCAGCGTCTCGCCAGCGCCAGCAAATATTATCGCCGGCCGAATATGCCCGCTGAGAATCTCTGGCAGGCCGAACTCTACTCCGACGACTTTCCGCGACGAATTGTCGACAATTTGCGCGTCGAGTACTTCCACAACAACATTGGCGTCCCCCGCGGATCATGGCGCGCGCCGGGGCACACCGCTAATGCATTTGTTGTGCAGAGCTTCATTGACGAAATCGCTCACGAGAGCGGCCAGGACCCGCTGCAGTTACGTATCGACCTGTTCGGCGACGAACGTGAACTCGAATACGGGAACCACGGCGGACCGACCTTCAACCCTGGTCGTCTGACACGCCTGACGAAATTCGTTGCCGAACGCATCGATTACCACCGCAAGCGGCCCGATCGCAGCGGCGTCGGCATCGCCGCACACTTCACATTCGGTGGTTACGCGGCGCATGCGATCGAGGTGACTGTCA
>Ga0255057_10002014_pt1 | contig 11158 bp, 6 predicted proteins | sample Cases_109_6_MG_FD_189022 | JGI IMG/M metagenome (GOLD analysis project Ga0255057, IMG submission 189022) | Seawater microbial communities from Amundsen Gulf, Northwest Territories, Canada - Cases_109_6 | ecosystem: Environmental > Aquatic > Marine > Gulf | place: Canada: Northwest Territories... | reverse complement strand
GTCTACCAACGGTGGAGCCAGTTGGAAGCTGATCGGGTTGGAGGACTCGGAGCGGATCGCCCGTATTGTCATCGATTCCGAGAACACCGATACGGTCTACGTCTGTGCCACGGGTCATTTGTGGGACGCCAATGAGGAGCGCGGGCTCTTCAAGACCACCGATGCTGGCGAGAGTTGGGAGAACGTGCTCTACGTGGACGAAGACACCGGCTGTTCCGATGTTGCCATCGATCCCCAGGACCCCAGCATTCTCTACGCCGGCATGTGGCAGTTCCGGCGCTATCCAGACTTCTTCGATTCCGGCGGAGCGGGGAGTGGACTCTTCAAGACCACCGATGGTGGCGCGACCTGGGCGGAGCTGACCAACGGCCTGTCCGCGGGGGAGAAGGGGCGTATTGCCGTGGCGGTGGCCCCGTCACGACCCCGTCGTGTCTATGCGGTGGTGGAGTCCGAGAACACGGCCCTCTATCGCTCCGATGATCTGGGTGGCAGCTGGGTCGAGGTCAACAACTCGTTCAATGTCGGAGCGAGACCGTTCTACTTCGCCTATATCGTTGTCGACCCGGTCGATCCGGATCGCATCTACAAGCCCGGCCTCTACCTGGCGGTCTCCACCGATGCCGGTAAGGCCTTCACCTCGTTTTTCAGCGGCGCCTTTGGCATGAGCGTCCATTCGGACCACCACGCCCTGTGGATCAACCCGACGAACCCGCATGAGCTGATTCTGGGAACCGATGGTGGTGTCTATATGTCCTACGACCGGGGCAACCACTTCCGCTTGGTCAAGGCGCTGCCGGTCTCCCAGTTCTACGAGATCAGCTACGATTTCGATTATCCCTACAACGTCTTCGGAGGCCTTCAGGACAACGGCTCGTGGATGGGTCCATCGCGGTCCGCAGGCGGCGTAGGCAACAACGACTGGCAGTTGGTGGGTTTTGGCGACGGATTCCACACCTACCGGGATCCAAACGACAACGACATCATTTATGCGGAGTTCCAGGGCGGCAATCTTCTCCGGTACCACGTGCCGACGGAAGAGCTCAAGTGGATCGCGCCGCTGCCCCGGGAGGGCGAAGATGACTACCGGTTCAACTGGAATGCCGCCCTCCACCTTTCACCCAACACTCCGGGGACGGTCTACTACGGAGCCCAGTACGTTTTCCGTTCGCGTGACCAGGGCGAGTCGTGGGAAAAGATCTCGCCGGATCTGACCACCAACGACCCCAATCGGCAGCGGCAGCTGGAGACGGGGGGTTTGACCATTGACAACTCCACCGCAGAGAACAACACCACGATCTATGCCATCAGCGAATCGCCCAGGAACGGGGAGGTCATCTGGGTGGGGACCGACGACGGCTATGTTCAGGTGACCCGGGATGGGGGTGGGAGCTGGACCAACGTGACCGCCAACATCCCCGATCTGCCCGCGGGTCTTTGGGTCTCGCACCTCGAGGCCAGTCCCCATGACGAGGCGACGGCTCATGTGACGGTCGACGGGCACCGCTCGGGGGACATGACGCCCTATGTCTACCGGACCACCGATTTCGGCGCCACCTGGGAGTCGGTCGTCGGAGAGGGACTCAACGGATTTGCCCATGTCGTGGTGCAGGATCTGGTCAATCCGGATCTGATGTTTGTGGGAACCGAGTTTGGTCTCTACATCACTTTGGACGGCGGTATGCAGTGGGCCCGATTCTCGGGCGATCTGCCGCCGGTTCCAGTTCGCGACCTGGATATCCACCCGCGCGAGCACGATCTGATCATCGGCACCCACGGCCGGGGCATCTACATCCTGGACGATCTGACACCGCTTCGCAGCCTCACCCAGGAGATTCTGGAGTCCGATTTCGTGCTGCTTCCGGCTCGGGACTCGGTGATGGTGCTCTCCGGCGGGCTGTCCTGGTTCACCGGACACGACGAGTTCGTCGGCAGGAATCCCCCGGAGGCCGCCAGCATCTTTTTCTACCAGAGAAAGCGGCACATCTTTGGTGATCTCAAAATCGAGATCTACGACCAAGAGGGCGAGTTGGTCTCCACTATCCCGGCCCCCAAGTTCAAGGGCCTCAACCGGGCGGACTGGCCGATGCGGCTGCCGCCGCCCAAGATGGCACCGGCAACCGCCCTGGCGCCGGCCTTTGTCGGGCCACGAGTCCCCGAGGGGACTTACACCTTCAAGCTCCTCAAGGGTAAGAACACCTACGAGGGGACCGTCAAGCTGGTGGCCGATCCGCGCTCACCCCACTCGGCTGAGGACCGGAGGCTCCAGCAGGAGACCGGGCTCGAGCTCTACCGTCTGCTCGAGCGGTTGACCTATGTCGTCGACACCCTCATTGACCTCCAGGAGCAGACCGACGCCCGGGCCGAGGAGCTGGGTGGGAGTGGTCGTCTGGCAACCCGCCTAGAGAACTATGGTGTGGAGGTGGACGACCTCCGCAAGACGCTGGTCTCGACCAGCGAGGCGGGCTGGATCTCGGGAGACGAGAAGCTGCGCGAGAAGCTGGCCAACGTCTACGGCGCCGTGACTACCTACGATGGACGCCCCACCCAGTCGCAGCTCGACCGCACGCTGGTCTTGGAGGGTCAGCTCGAGAAGGCCGAGAAGCTCTTCGAGACACTGACCACCAGCGAAACACTGGCCGCGCTCAACTCCCAGCTCGAGGGACGCAGTCTTGCCCCTCTCGCGGTGATGAGCCGCGAAGCCTGGGAGGAGAAGCAGGAGCAGGGTGGTGCGGGGTCGACGAATGTGAGCGCCAAAGCCATGGCACGACTCATGGACAGCGGAGCGTTGACGCCTCCTCTCCGCTAGCATTACTCGCCATGCCCGACCTCGAGCAAGTCACCGAGTCGAAGCTGGGGGAGGGAGCCCCGCTCTACGGCGACCGCAGCCGCGCTCTTGGCATCGTGCGGACGCTGATTTCCTTCCTTGCCGTAGGAGTGATCCTGGCAGTGGCCGACTCCAGCCCCCGCCGTCTCCTGCTTGGATTGCCATTCATCCTCGTCGGCGAGTGGTTCCACTCCTGGGGGCATGGACACTTGATCAAGACCAAGGAGCTGATCACTTCCGGCCCCTACGCCTACACCCAGAATCCGCTCTATCTGGGCCGGATCCTGATGGTCACCGGTTTCTTTATCGCCCTCGAGCTTCCCTACCACTTGGAGTGGGTGCTTCTCGCCCTCGCCTGGGCGGTCTTTCTCGGCTACTACATGCCGCGCAAGACACGCGTCGAAGGCCGGCGTCTGCGCTCGTTCCACGGCGCGGCCTGGGAGGACTACAACCGTAGCGTGCCGGTGCTCTTTCCGTCGCTCGAGCCCTACCCGAAATCCGTGGGGAAACCCTTTTCCACCCGCGTCTTGCTGGGCAGGAACCGCGAGTACGGCATGTATTTCGGTCTGGCGATTACGCTGGCGATTCTTGCTTATAAAGCGTTTGATTGAGCGTTTCGGCGTCGGGTTCGCGAAACTGTAGCTTGTGAAGCCGAGTGTAGATGCCCCTAGCCGCGAGCAGCTCTTCGTGACTTCCGCGCTCGGCGATCCGGCCGTCTTCGAGCACCAGGATGACGTCCGCCTGGCGGATGGTGGAGAGCCGGTGGGCGATGACAAAGACGGTGCGCCCCTCCATCAGGTTGCCGAGGGCATTCTGCACCAATAGCTCGGACTCGGAATCGAGCGCCGAGGTGGCCTCGTCCAGGATGAGGATGGGGCTGTCGCTGAGCAGGGCCCGGGCGATGGCCAGCCGCTGCCGCTGTCCGACCGAAAGGAAGTGACCCCGCTCACCGATTACGGTGTCGTACGCCTGAGGAAGCTCCTCGATGAACTCGTGGGCGTAGGCTGCGCGGGCCGCCCGCTCCACGTCGGCCCTTGGGGCGTCGAGCCGGCCATAGGCGATGTTGTTGTGGACCGTGTCGTTGAAGAGAATGATCTCCTGGGTGACGATGGCGATCTGGTCTCGCAGCGAAGAAGTGGTCAGCTCGCGGACATCCTGCCCGTCCACCTCGAGGCTGCCGCCGGTCACATCGAAGAACCTGGGTATGAGGTTGACCAGGGTCGTCTTGCCGGCGCCGCTCGACCCGACGATGGCCACGACCTGACCGTGCTCGACACCGAGATCGATCTCCGACAGGACAACGCGCTCGTCGTAGGCGAAAGAGACGTTGGAAAAGCGGATCTCACGCCCGAAGCGCTCGAGCCTTCTGGCGTCGGGCGCGTCCGTGACGGTCACCTCCACATCCATCAGATCGAAGATGCGCCGCGCGGCGCCAAAGGCCTCCTGCAACTTGTTGTTGATGCGGGTGATCCTCTTGATGATGAGAAATGACCAGGTGAGCGCGGTCAGGAAGGCCAGCAGCACACCTGGATCCAGGGTTCCGTTCTGAATCCGGGAGCCGGAGTACAAGAGAAGCACTGCGCTGACTACAGCGCCCAGCAGCTCCATCACCGGGGTGGTCAGCGCCAGAACTCTGATCCCTTTCCGGTCCACACTGAAGAGACGGCTCAGGGCGGCAGAGAATCTCGACATTTCAAAGTCCTGCATATTGAAGGCGGTCACCACCCGTGCCCCGGAAATGGTCTCGTGAAGCCGATCGGTAAGCTCTCCCATCTGCACCTGAGAACGAAAGGCGACCTTTTTCATCCGTTGTCCAAAGCGGACGATCGGGTAGAGAATAACCGGTAGGACTAAACCGCAGATGACTGACAACTTCCAATCGTAGTAGAGCATCAGCCCCACCATGCCCACCAGGATGAGGGAGAACTGGATCAGATCGGCGAGCTGCTTTGCCAGGGTGAGCTGGAGTCGGTTGACGTCGTTGGTGACCCGGGAGATGAGCTCTCCGGTCTGAAACCGCGAGAAGAAGCCCACCGCTTGCTGGATGATCTTGCTGTAGAGATCCCCCCTCAGGTCCATGATGGCTCGCAACCCGATGTAATCCATGAGGTAGGCGGAGAAGTAGGTGAAGACGCCCTTGAACAGGAAGAGGAGAATCCAGAAGATCGGCACCTCGAGAAAGGCCCTCTCCTCTCCGAGCTGGAGGATGTCGTCCAGGGGTATGTAGCGTCTGACCAGAGAGAGGATGTGCTCCTTCGAAGGCAGCGCTCCAGAGACGGCGTCGGCACCCGCAGGGGTGGACTGGCTATCCACCGCGGGTGTGAGCACGGTCTCATAGAGGGGAATGACGAGCGAAGTGAAGGCGACGGTGGTCAGGGCCACCACTACCGAGCAGACGAGAGCGACCGCGAACAGAAAGCGGTAGTGCCAGAAATAGCTCCAGAGCCGTTTCAGCTCGTACACGGCACACCTCCGCTCAACGGCCTCTGTTGTAGGTACACGGTGTGAGGATTGTAGAGAGGGGGTCTTTTGGGTGTCAATCGGGCTGGTTTGAGAGGAGAAACTTGTTCCCCACTTTCTCGACGATGGTGAACCGGTCGGCAATCTCATCGAGTCTCGACAAGTCCCTGTTTTCCACCAGGCAGAATGCTCTTTCCTGGTCGGCGAAGAAGCGCTCCAAGTCCTGGGGTTTTTTGAAAACGAACGCCCCGCGACCGGTGTAGAAGAGGGCGGAATCTCGCAAGCGGCCGAAAAAGACGAGCCTCTCTCCCGGCGACAGCCTCGGGTCGACCTTCAGGGCGAGATGCTTGGTGGAACGGTAGGGATCGGTGGCCGGGGCATACATGGTGGTGAAGACGACGAGACCCACGACCGTCACTCCGACCAGTGCCGCCAGACAAGCCGCGTACCTCCGGCTCCAGAGGAACCAGAGAGAAGCCGTGAGCAACCCTGCTGTCGGGAGCACTAGAGCGTAGAGCACCGTCTGGTCGATACCGTAGCGCAGAGTCTTCTCGAGCGGCGGGTAGAGCCAAACATAGGGGACGGCCGCCAAGCTCAGGCCGACGACGGGCAGGTGAAACCAGAGAAGCCCCCGGCGAAGCCCTTCGTGACGGGTCGTCAGCAACTCCTCCCAGAGCAGGGCGATAAGCAGGGCTACCGCGGGGAAAAGGGGCAGGAGGTAGGTTTCCAACTTAGAAACCGCCAGCGAGAAGAAAAAGAAGATAACGATCACCCAGATGAGCAAGAAGCGGATCGGGTCCTGCGACCTGGAGTGCGGATCACGAAGAGGGCGGTAGATCGCCAATAGCAGAAAGCCGCTCCACGGAAAGATGAGGAGGGGTAGCACCAGGAGATAGAAGTAGAAGGGCTCGGGGTGCCGGGAGAAAATAGCCAAGGTTCTGCCCGAGGAAGAAGTGTGAGAGGTAGTCCTCGTTGCGCACGGTCATCAGGATGTACCAGGGAGAGGCGATCGCCAGCACGATGAGGGCACCCCAGCCGATCTGCATTTGCCGCAGCATACGGAGTTGCCTGGTCAGCAAGAGATACGGGCCGATGACCAGAGCCGGTAGCATCAGCCCCAGGGGGCCCTTGGCCAGCACGGCACAGGCGACGGCGACGTAGAAGAGAAGGAAATAGCGCCGTCTGTTCTTCTCGTCCACGATGCCGCTATAAAAGAAGAAGAGTGACAGTGTGGTGAAGAAGGTCAGAACCATGTCGTATTGAACCGTCCGCGAAAGGAGCAGGAACAGCCCGCTGGAGGCCAGTATCAACCCGGCCAGGAACCCCACCGATGAGCCGAACATCTTCCTTCCCAGCAGATAGGTCCCGAGTACGCAAGCCAGACCCAGCAACGCTGCAGGCAACCGCGCGGCCAGCTCGCTGAACCCCAGGAACTTGAAGCTGAGCGCACCGAGCCAATTGAAGAGGGCCGGTTTGTCGTAGAAGCTCTCGCCATTGAAGGTGGGGGTCACCCAGTCGCCAGTCACGAGCATGTTCTGCGCTATGGCCGCGTGTATCCCCTCATCGTTATCCCACAGCGCTCTCGATCCCAATTTGAAGAAGAACAGGAAGAGGCAGAGAGCCAGCAGCACGAGGATCCGACGGATTTCGGCTCTGTTTGGCTCGAGGTTGGTCATGGCTGGGAAAATCGAGCGGAGTCTGCCCGCGAGGGCACCATCGGCGGCGGCTGGAGGATACAACAGTTGTGTAGCAGCCCGTGGTAGAAGTCCCGCGGGTCGCGGTCCTGGCTATGCCGGCATGGTGTGATATTGGCGGCTCATCGTTGACAGGGATGGTCGATCCCCGCAGAATCCGCCCATGACCGAGACCGGGCTCTCCTCGCTCGCGGTGCGTCACCGCACACTGCTGCTGCTCGTGCTGTGCACGGTGGTCTACATCGCGCCTTTGGGACTGCGCGACATGTGGTACCCCGACGAGCCCGACATCGCCGAGGTGGCCCAGTCCATGTATGTCAGTGGCGACTGGGTCGCACCACGCCGCATGGGTGTAATCTGGGTCGATTATCCGCCGATGATCTACTGGCTGGGCGCTGCCTCCTCCCATCTGCTGGGCGGGATGACCGAGCTCGCGCTGCGGCTCCCCATAGCGCTGAGCGCCATTCTCCTGGTGCTGGCGACGTGTGCTGTCGTCTCACGTTGGTTCGACCCACGGACGGGGCTGTGGTCTGGCTTTATGCTGGCGACCTTTACCGAGTTCGTATTCGAAGCGGTCTGCTATCGGACCGACATGTTGTTCGCCTCTTTTATCGGCATCGGCATGCTGGTCTATGCCTCAGGTGCCGGCGAGCGGCCGCGCTGGCCGCTGCGGGCGGCCGGTTTTGCCCTTCTCGGGCTGGCGGTTCTCTCCAAGGGGCCGCTGGGATTGCTGCTACCCGGTCTGGTGCTGACGCTCTGGCACGGCTCGCGGCGGGAATGGCGGCGGCTGCTCGAGCTGGCGCCGCTGTCGCTCGTCGCCATCGCCGTGGCCCTGCCCTGGTATGTGGCCTGCGCCCGGGCGATGGGTGCGGAGATATTTCTGGGTGAGATCCTGGCGCAGAACTTCGAGCGCTTTCAGAGCGGTTTTCGCGGCCACGGCCAGCCGCTCTACTACTACTTGACCGAGATCTGGCTCGATTTGATCCCCTGGGCGCTGCTGCTGCCGTTTGCCATCTGGTGGATCGTCCGCTCGGGGCTCTGGCGCAACCGCTACCTGCAGCTGGCGCTCTGGTGGTTTGGGACTTTCTTCGTGTTTCTGTCGCTGGCAGAGACCAAGCGCATGGTCTACATGCTGCCGGCCTACCCAGCCGCCGCCCTGCTTTTTGGCCGCTATTTCACCGCCATCGGTGAGACGGAGTCCGCTCACCCGCGGCCGGATCTGCGGCCAGTGCGGGTGTTGACGGCGCTGGCCGCCATCCTTTTCTTGATGGGCGGTGTCGCCCTTCTCGTGGGTGCCGTGGCAACGGAGACCATTGCCGAGATGGCTGAGCTCGACACCCTGGAGACCCAGGTGGCCGTCGGGGCGAGAATACCGTTGGCGCTGGTCGGCGCGACCGCGATCGCCGGAGCGGTGTGGATGGGCCAGGCCTGGAGACGCGACGACCTGCACACCGTCCTCGTCCGCATCGGGGTCAGCATTATGGCGCTTTACCTCGGGGCGACGATGTTTCTCTTTCCACCCTTCGATGTCACCAAGAGCTACAAGCTCCAGAGTCGCTGGATCCGGCAACAGATCGGCGACGAAGACCACTTCGGTCTGGTCAACCCCGAGTACGGTTTTCGCAAGATGGGAGCGTTCGGCTTCTACACCGGGGTGCTGGTGGATCTGCTCGAGAGCCGTGAAGAGATCGAGAGCTTTTTCGAGCGCCACCCCGGATCGGTCGTACTGGTGCTGGAGGAGGTCGCCGACGACATCTTTGCCGGCGACGAAGCAGCCTGGCGTGGCCGCATCGTACGCCCGCTACAGGTTTCGAGCTTCCACTACCTCGTTCTACGAGGCCCCTGAGTCGGTTCCCAGAGCGTCGAGGGCGTCTTTCACCCGCTCGGCAATGGAGTCGATCTGTGCCGTGGTGAGTTGGGGATAGGCCGGCAGGTGGAGGGCCTCCCGCTCGGCGCGGGCGGCGTTGGGAAACTCTCCTACTCCTTCGAGCAGAGCGGCACAATCCCTCATGTATTGGTGCTTGGTGTCGACACCCCGCTGCAAGAGTTGCCGGGCCATCTCCGGCATTCTCGGGAACAGCGCCGTGACCAGCATATAGTCGGCCCGGGTGTCGGCACCCACCGGCTGCTGAAAGTGCACCCGATCGCGAAGTTGACCGATCAGTCGCTCGGCGTTGGCCACCCGCCGCTCGATGAGGGACTCGATGGCCTCGATCTGCTGGAGCCCCAGCTGCGCCTGGTAGTTGGTGTAGCGCCCCATCCGACCCTTCATCGAAATCTCGTCGGCCTGGTAGCCGGAGGCAAAACGGTCGTCCTCGTCGGTGCTCCTGGACGCCAAGCGGAGGGCCGGATAGACACTGGCGCCAAAGACCAGAGGCTGGGTGACTGTCGCCTCGAAAGTGGTCTTGCCGAGCCGCTTGGCCAGCCAGCCGAGGTCCCGTTGGGGCTCTTGCCGAGCTCGCTCACGGATCTTTCCGGCCATTTCGAGGTCACGGACGGTGAGCATGCCGCCGCCCATGGTGTTGATCATCTTCGAGGTCTCGAAGCTGAAGTAGCCGAAGTCGCCGAAAGAGCCGGCCTTCTGGCCACCAACCGCAGCGCTGAAACAGTGGGCGCAGTCTTCGATCAGATAGGCGTCATGGGCTTTGACCACCTCCGCAATCTCTCGAATCCGGGCGGGAATGCCGTAGAGGTGGGTGACGATGACCGCTCTCGGGTTGCCCTGTTCGAAGGCTCGGGCCAAAGCCTCCGGGTCCATGCCCAGCGTCTCCAGCTCGCAATCCGCAAATCGCAGCGTGTAGCCCTTGGTGGCTACCAGGTGGGGGACGACGGGGTAGCCGAAGGCGGAGCAGATGATCTCGGCACCGGGCTCGAGATTCAACGACTCGAGAATAAAGCTCAGACCGGCGCGGGCCGACGGTACGGCAACCGCGGCGGGCACACCGATGGCGGCAATGAAAGCATTCTCCAGTCGCTCGACGGCGTCACCTTCCCAGAGATCACCACTGGCAAGACCGGTCAGTGCGAGACGCCAGCTGGACTTTGGCAACACGATCCGTTGCCTCGCGATCGGCACGCTTACCCCCTTTCAGGACTCGGAGAAGATAATGGGCGCCAGTTAAACAACCGGCAGCGAAGGATTCTCCCCTGCCTCGGGAAAACATGTCAAGCAACCACTAGCGTTTGACATTCCACCGTGGCGGCGCGTAGATTCACCCCCTCTCAGAGACCGAGCCTGCCCCAGGATTCAGCCAAGTGAAGCTAGACCGGTACGCCCGACCCGCCGCCGTTGTGGTCCTGGCGCTGGTGACCATCTACGGTGTCACCCAGTTTCTGACCGGCGACTGGAGCCTGGTCAGCGAATACTGGCGAGAGCAGGTGTGGCTGATCCCGCTGGTGCTGCTTTTCGCCACCATCGACATCGCGCTCGAGGGTGTCGGCTGGATGTGGATCTACAGACGGTTTCGCCTGCCGCTGGGCCTCGTCGAAGGGACCATGGCCTATCTCTCCAGCCGAGCGGGGATGCTGCTGCCGGCCCAACTCGGTCGTCTCATCCGTCCCGACGCGGTCGCCCGCCTGGGGAAGGGTCCGCTCAAGGAGTGCCTCAAGGCGGAAGCGGTGGCCTTTGTCCTCGACGCGGCCTCGGTGCTGGCCCTGATCGCCGGTCTGCTGGCCTACTGGGTTCACCCCGCTGCCGCCCCGGTGGCGGCCCTCGCCGTCATCGCCGTCTTCTTGCTGCTGGGTGACTGGGTGGCGCAGCGGCTTCTCGGCACCCATCTCCACCTCCCTCCGGCGCTGTGGTGGAGCTGGCAGACCCTGGCCATCGTGATTATTCAACTGACAGGCTGGGCAGCGCATGGCCTGGCCTTCTGGGTGGTGGTCCGCGACCTGCCCGGCAATCTGAATCTGTGGGATGCCCTGCTCTTCTCCTCGGGCTCGTCGGTCCTCGGCGTCGGCACCGGGCTTCCCGGCGGCATCGGCGCCACCGAGCTGCTGCTGGGTCTTTCGCTGCGCTTTGCCCAGGTGCCGTCGGATCACTGGTTCGTGGTTGTGGCCGCCTTTCGGGTACTGACGTTCTGGATCTGGATTCCCATCGGCTGGATGGCGCTGACCTGGATACTGCGGCGAACGAGGGGAGGGATGGGGAATGAGGCACCCGAGGAAGGAATAGGGCAGGAGG
>Ga0255057_10002013_pt1 | contig 11158 bp, 13 predicted proteins | sample Cases_109_6_MG_FD_189022 | JGI IMG/M metagenome (GOLD analysis project Ga0255057, IMG submission 189022) | Seawater microbial communities from Amundsen Gulf, Northwest Territories, Canada - Cases_109_6 | ecosystem: Environmental > Aquatic > Marine > Gulf | place: Canada: Northwest Territories... | reverse complement strand
TGCTAAGAAGCCTGTTGCTAAGAAGCCTGTTGCTAAGAAGCCTGTTGCTAAGAAGCCTGTTGCTAAGAAGCCTGTTGCTAAGAAGCCTGTTGCTAAGAAGCCTGTTGCTAAGAAGCCTGTTGCTAAGAAGCCTGCTGCCAAGGGCCCTGCTGAGCGACCTGTGGCTGATAGACAACCAGAGGCTCCTCCGCCCCGCAAAGTGAAGAAACTCAGTTTCAAGGTGAATGACAAGGTGGTCTACCCACATCACGGTGCGGCAGTGATAGTCAAGAAGGAGAAGCAACCGGTCGATGGAAAGAGAGTGGATTACTTCGTTCTCGAAGTAGCCACCGACCAATTGATCGTGCGAGTACCGGTCGACCGGGCCGAGGAGCTCGGGGTGCGCCCCGTCATCTCCAAGAACCAGGCCCGAAATGTGTTCGCGGTCTTCAAGGACGAGCCGCAAGAGGCAGGGAGCAACTGGAGCCGGTGGTACAAAGTACTCACAGAGAAGATCAACAGCGGCGACATCTATCAGGTCGCCGAGGTCGTGCGCGATTTGACCTTCGCCCAGCAGGTCAAGGGGATCTCGCCAGCTCTCAAACGCATGCTCTCCAAAGCCCACCTCATCCTGAACAGCGAGCTGCGCTTCTCACTCGACGTTGGGGAGGAGGAGGCCACCAGGCGGATCAACCGGGCGCTGCCCAAGGTAGAGGTCCCGGTCGAGGGGTAGGCCCCTCATGATGGTCGAAGCGACCAGGTTGCTGGTCACCCTCACTGCCACCACGGCCGGTTTCTTGGTCGGCAACAGCATCGGCGAGAGCTCGGCCATCGCCGGCGCCACAATCGGGGCCGGCATCGGTTACGTTCTTGGTGGAGCGTTCGGTCGTCTTTTTCGCAAGGTGCTGGCGATGGCTCCCGTTGCTCTCCGGCCGCGAATGAGCGGGCCTGAGCTGTTCGCAGGCGCTTTTGGGGTGGGCCTCGGGCTGGCCGTCGGATTGGTGACCAGCGTGCCCGCGATCCTGCTCTTGCCTCCGGAGGTCGCCTGGCCATTATCAGGGCTGATAGTTTTCCTCGTGTCGGCTCTTGGTGGCTCTGTTTTTGCCGCCCGGGCAGACGAGCTCATGGCTTCGGTGGGGCTTCGCCCCGATGTGTCGATCGCTTCTCACCGACTGGATGCCGATCCCAGGGCCTTCCTGATGGACTCTTCGGCCGCCATCGATGGGAGAATTCTCGACCTGGCTCGCTCCGGCCTGGCTCGAGGCCGATTCTGGGCTCCGGCATTCGTGGTTGACGAGCTCCAGGCCATCGCTGATTCCGGAGACAAGAACCGTCGCCGCCGGGGGAGGCGAGGGCTCGAGGTTCTCGAGATGCTGCGCCACGTTGCCGGTGTCGAGCTGGCAGTTTTGGAGGAGACCGTTCCTGAATTTGACGAGGTGGACGCCAAGCTGTTGGCGATTGCCGAAAGGAGCGAGGCGACGCTGGTCACCACCGACCATAATTTGGCTGTGGCGGCCGAGGTTCGCGGGCTCACGGTGCTCAATCCCCATGCGGTGGCCGACTCGTTGCGGCCGCAGGCTAGCCCCGGGGACCTGATTGAGGTCACGATCGAGAAGGTAGGCTCGGAGCCTGGACAAGGAGTCGGATATCTCGATGACGGAACCATGGTGGTTATCGAACAGGCGGGTGCTTCGGTGGGCCAGTCGGTGAGGGTGGAGGTGTCGAACGCCGTTCGCACTCAAGTCGGGCGCATGGTTTTCGGCCGAATGGCCGCATGATCGAAGCCTGGGGCATAGTTGTGGCCGGCGGGCTCGGAAGCCGCTTCGGCGGTCGCAAGCAATTTGAACATTTGGGCGGAGAGCCCCTGTGGGAGTGGGCGCGGCGAGCGCTCTTGAACGGGGGGGTTGCCGAAGTGGTGACGGTCGGAGAGATGGAAGGGGGCGTCCCTCCCGGGCCCCGGCGACGAGATTCGGTCCTCTCCGGCCTCGACCGGGTTCCACCCGACGTCCAATACTTACTGGTGCATGACGCCGCCCGTCCGCTGGCGAGCAGCCAGCTAGTCGAAAGGGTTCTCACCCGCCTTGGCCGGGGGGACGCCGATGGGGTAGTCCCGGCCATCCCGGTTCGGGATGCCATCAAGCAGGTGAGCGGAGACAAGGTATTGGGGTCGGTTGATCGGACCGGTCTGGTTGTGGTCCAGACTCCCCAGGGTTTTGCTGCCGAGGTGCTCCGCAGGGCTCATGCTGAAACCGATCTCGACGCCGCCGACGACGCCGAAATGGTGGCGGAAGTGGGGGGCTCCCTCGTCACTGTCGAGGGGGAGCTAACCAATCTCAAGGTCACCTATCCCGAAGACCTGACGCTCCTGGAGGCAATCCATGCGGGTTAGCTGGGGTTTTGACGCCCATCGGTTCGGGGGCCCGCCCCCGGTGCTGCTGGCGGGTGTCGTGGCGGATAGCGAGCGTGGAGTTCTGGCCACTTCCGACGGCGATGTCGTGGCTCATGCGGTGGCCGATGCTCTTCTCGGAGCCTGCGGCTTGGGAGATCTCGGGGTCCATTTTCCGTCATCGGACGAGCAATGGGCCGGGGCCGATAGCCTCGATCTGCTGGGTCGAGTCGTCGAGATGTGTGAGGGCGCCCTCATACGGTACGTGGATGTCACGGTGATCGCCGAGGCGATACCTGTGGCCCCACATCGGCAAGCGATGCGTGACAACCTGGCCAGAGTCCTGGCCATCGACGTGGAACGGGTGGCCGTCAAGGCCACCTCGACTGACGGGATGGGGTTCATCGGCCACGAAGAAGGGCTGGCAGCCACCGCTCTCGTCACTGTCGAGCTGACCGGCTGAGATCAGCCTGCCAGCGCCTCCCGGGCCGCCGCCGGATTGTTAGTGAAGACCCCGGTTGCGCCCGCTTCCGCCAGATTTCGAATGGCGTCGGGGTCATCTACCGTCCAGGGCATCACCCACAGGTCGTGCGCCCCGGCGGCCGACACCAGATCAGCTAAGTCGGTGATGGATTCGTAGTTGGGATTCACGCCCTGATGGCCCCGCCCGGCAACTTCGGCTAGCTCCTCGATTGGAACCATGGCGCGGCCGAGAAGCTGGGCAGTAGCCAGCCGGGGCCAGCCGGATCTGACGACATCGATTGTTTGCGGGTTGAAGGATGAGGCAACGGCATGGCTTTCCCAACCATGGGTGTCGAGCCAGGCGGCGGTCGCCCGTGCTACCCGCTCATGGGGATCGAAGTCCGGGTCGGCAACCCAGTTCTTGATCTCAACATTGACGATGAGTCCGCGGCACGCCTCCATGGCCTCGGGCAGCGTTGGCACGTGGGGCGCCACCTCTTTCAGCTCGGCCAACGTCATGGCAACGATCGGGCCGGCATCTGCCAGCACAGCATCGTGATGGACCATCAGGGCGTCGTCGGCGGTCCGGCGCACATCCAGTTCCACGCCGTCGGCTCCCTGCTCTGCCGCTAACGCGAAGGCCTCCAGAGTGTTTTCTCGGGCGTGAGCCGAGGCTCCACGGTGGCCGAGGATCAGGAATCGACCCGGCTCGACATTCAACATGAGCTGACGCTACTGCTACAAGGCGCGGCCCTACCATTGCCGGCATGCAGGTCTTCAACTCGCTGGGCAGGGAATTACAGTCTTTCGAGCCTCGCGACGCCGGTCGGGTGGCGATGTATCTGTGCGGGCCAACCGTGCAGGCAGCACCTCACGTGGGCCATGGCCGTGCCGCGGTGGCTTTTGATGTCATCCGCCGCTACCTGGAGTGGCGTGGATTCGAGGTGACGCTGGTGGCCAATATCACCGACATCGAAGACAAGATCATCGCTTCGGCCGCCGAGCGGGGAATCAGCCCCGAAGAGCTCGCAGCGGAGGCAGCCGATCAGTTCCGCGATGCCTACCGCAAGCTGGGGGTGGCTGCCCCCGACATCGAGCCCAAAGCCACCGAGCATGTGCCGGAGATGATCGAGTTGATTGAGGAGCTCATCAAGGGCGAGCACGCATATCCGACCGAGTCGGGCGACGTCTACTTCGCAGTGCGGTCCTTCCCCGGGTACGGAGCCCTGTCGGGTCGCAAGATTGACGATCTGGTCTCGGGAGCCCGGATCGAGCCGGGCGAAGAAAAACGGGATCCGCTCGATTTTGCTCTGTGGAAAGCCGCCAAGCCGGGGGAGCCGAGTTGGGGCTCTCCCTGGGGCCACGGTCGGCCCGGCTGGCACATCGAGTGCTCGGCGATGGCTCGCAAGTATCTCGGCGATGGCTTTGACATTCACGGCGGTGGGACCGATCTGATGTTTCCTCATCACGAAAACGAGGTCGCCCAGGCCGAGGCCGCTCATGGATCAAGGTTTGTCCGCTACTGGCTGCACAACGGAATGATCAATCTCAAAGGCGAGAAGATGGCGAAGTCCACCGGATTGGTGGTCGACCTCCTGAGCGCGCTCGAGAAGTACCCACCGTCGGCGATGCGGCTGTTTTATCTCCGTACCCACTATCGCAAGCCGGTCGATTTCACGGACGAAGCGCTGGAGGACGCCACCGCATCCATTGAGCGCCTGTGGGCCTTTCGACGCAGGTTGGGTGCCCCTCTCGAGGCCGCTCCACTTCCCGAAGCCATGGAACGCTTTCAGAAATTCATGGACGACGACTTCGACACCGCCGGAGCCTTGGCGGTGGTCTTCAACCTGGTGCGAGAAGGTAACAGTCGACTCGATGAGGGTGAGGAGGTCGATGCCTTGGCGGCCGCTTACGACGAGATCATTGGTGTCCTGGGCTTGATTGAGCCGCAAGCCGAGCTGGGCGACGTGGCGGATGAGTTGGGCGATTTGGCGGGTCGCTTCGGCCTCGAGTCCGGGGGCCGGCCGGAGCTTCTGGTCGACCGCTTGATTGGCCTTAGAGAGGAGGCCCGTCGGCAGCAGGACTGGGCCCGCTCAGACGAAATACGCGACGCACTTTTGGCCCTGGGCATCGTGATGGAGGACGCAGTTGGTGGAACCCGCTGGCATCGGGGATAGGGTCGAGGGGCTCCACGCCGTTTCAGCGGCACTGAAAGCCGGGCGCGTGAGCCGGCTGACTGTGGAGCGGCAATCCGGCGATGCTGTGAGCGAGCTAATGGCTTCTGTGGCGGGGGTGCCGGTTCGAGAGGTCGACGACCTTCGCAAGGTATCGGTGACTTCGGCGCCGCAGGGGATCATGGCCGACTGTCGACCACTGGCGACGAAGTCGCTCACGGAGCTGGTGGCCGAGAGCGACAACCCCGCGCTGGTTGTGCTGGATCATGTCGAGGATCCGCAGAATGTCGGAGCCGTGGCACGGTCGGCTCTGGCAGCGGGGGGCTCGGGAATCGTCGTAGCCGCGCGACGGGCCGCACCGTTAGGGGCGACGGCCTTCAAGGCCGCCGCCGGGGCGCTGGAAGTGCTCCCCGTCGCGGTGGTCAACTCCATTGCTGATGCCGTGCAGCGCCTCGAAGAGCTGGAAGTGTGGACGATAGGGCTCGATGGAAGCGCCCAAGAATCTCTTTTTGGTTGTCCGCTGTTCGATCAACCAGTGGCGATCATTGTCGGCGGCGAGGGCCGGGGGCTAACCAGGCTGGTGTCAGATCGCGTTTCCAAGCTTGTGGCGATTCCGATGGCTCAAGGGGCGGAGTCGCTAAATGTGTCGGTGGCGGCAGCGCTGGCGATGTTCGAGGTGAGGCGGGTCCGTCAGGCGACAGACTGAGCCGGGCCCGGCTCAGACGTGTTGCGGTTTTGACTCTCCGGGTGATTGTGGAAGCGACAGGGCGCCGATGGACCATTGGACGGCGGGGCCGATCGCGACCAGGAACCACACTGTTCCCCAGCCCACGGTGCCTCCCATGATTATTCCGGCGATGAAGGCTGCTGCCTCGATGCCGAATCTGGCCTTCCATAGTGTGATTCCGCGCTTGGCAAGCGCGGTCATGATGCCGTCTCGTGGTCCCGGGCCGAGATGCACGCCGAGGTAGAGGCCGGTGGCCACCGCCACGACCAGCGGTCCGGTGAGTGTCAGCACCACTCGAATAGCGGCATTGGATGGCTCGTCGAAAACGTACAAGAGGGCGTCAAGCGCTAGCCCGATGACAAAGACATTGGCGACCGTTCCCAGCCCGATCGGCTCACGGAAAAGGACCATGGCGATGAGCAAAACGGCTCCAACCACGATGACGGCAGTGCCAATTGTGAGAGGAGTCCGGAACGACAGACCCTGGTGGAATACATCCCACGGAGGGAGCCCGTAGTCGCCGCGAACAATCATCGCCAGGCCGACCCCGAATAGGACGAGACCCACGAGGAGGCGGGGGGTCCGTCGCAGCTGTGTGGCGGGGGGAAGCATTGGGGGACGCTACCAGCGCGGACGGATTGTTATGTTGAGCTGGCGGTGGGGATCGAACCCACGACCTGCTGCTTACAAGGCAGCTGCTCTACCACTGAGCTACACCAGCAGTGTGGCACCAGAGAGTAATGGCACCGGGCGTCAACAACCCGGCAGACCTTGCGCGCGTTCCGCGCGCAAATACCACCCTTCGCGCGAAGAGGCCTTTACTCTCTTCCCGTGCTCACTGATCGCGAAAAATCGATTCTCGAATTCGAGGGGTCGTGGTGGCTATACCCTGGTCCCAAGGACCGTGCGATCCGTGACTACCTCGAACTGAGCGCCACCCGCTATTACCAGGTGCTGCGCCGGGTCATCGACGTTCCTGAGGCCCTGAGTTTCGCTCCGCTAACGGTCCGTCGTCTGCGCAGGGTGAGGGAGGAGGGTCGCCAGCGACGTGTGATTGAGCGACTCCACGGCGGAGATCAGCCGGGTATCTGAGCGGCTTCAAGTCCAGAAAAGCGCGAAAATCGTCCTTGGCCGTTTAGGCTCGCCACAGCTTCCCCAGCCAGGCGTCCGACTTGCTCGATCTCCTTCTTGGAATCTTCTTTGCTTTCCTGCTTGTGCGCGGCTGGGCCCGCGGTTTTGTCAAGGAAGCCATGGACCTGGTCGGCATGCTCGTCGGCCTGGCAGTGGCGTTTCGGCTCAGCTCCGCCGCCGGCTCAGTAGTCGGTGGGATCCTCGGCTCGAGCCCGGCCATCTCCCGGGTGATCGGGGGGTTGGCGTTATTTGCCATCGTCGGGGGAGGCGCTGCGGTGCTGGCCCACTACCTTCACAAGGTCGCCCGCCTGCCCGGCCTGGCACTCAGCAACCGGCTCACCGGGGCCGGCCTGGCAGTGGCATGGGGGGCGTTCCTGGCGACGCTGGCATTGTCCGTGCTCTCATTGTTTCGACTTCCGGAGGCTATAGCTGATCAGCTCGACGAGTCGGCAGTTGCAACTCGCCTCACTGATCCCACTGGTGTGCCGCAGGCGATGTTCGCCCGGGTATCTGGTGACAAGGTACTCGGCGTATTGCTCGGCTTGGATGATCTCACCGATGGGCGTCGGGCGATTGTCAAGGGCGAGGACGTCGTCAGCTTCAGTCCTGCGGCCGCAGGTGAGCTGGCTCCACGGAGGGAGTCGGCTATCAGTTTGTTCGAAAGAGTGAACGACGAACGCGCCGACGCCGGCCTTGCCCCGCTCGAGTGGTCCAATTCCCTGGCACTGGTCGCCGTCTCCCACGCGCGTGATATGTATACCGCCGGCTTCTTCTCCCACAGATCGCCGACTACCGGCCTTGTGAGCGACCGGCTGGCCGCCGCCGGTGTGCGAGTGAGCGTTGCCGGAGAGAACCTGGCGTTAGCCGCCGATGTGGTCGAGGCCCATCGCGGGTTGGTGACCAGCGAGTCGCATCTGACAAACATGCGAGAACCGGCCTACGGATCAGTGGGGATCACTGCGATGGAAGGCCCACTGGGCCTCATGGTGGTTCAGGTCTTCAGTAACTAGGGGGCTAGGACTCGCCCGAGTCCTCCGGGTTGCCGGTCACGTGATGTTCCGAAGACGGTTCGCTGCCTACAGCCCCGTCGAGGGGAGCAGCCTCTTCGCGCCTGGGAGGAGCCACCGGTTGGGCTTGTGGTGGGTAAGTGGATGGGGTGTATGTGCCGGGGGAGGCTTCGGCGACCTCACCGGCTTTCGATCGGATAGCGAACAAGAAGGCCAGCGCCCCTCCGATGACAGTGATGAGAATTGCCAGGCCCCAGGGAAAGGAGGTCCCGCCCTCACCAACCAGCCGGCCGCGAGCGAAGATCCTCGTGGGCTCATCGGCGAATGGAATCTCGAACGTCAGCTCGTTGCCTGCTATCTGGTCGGCGGTGGAAGCGTCGAGTTCTCCCGGCATCGTCACGGTGAGGGTGACCGCGACGCTTTCGGCCAGTTCGGCGGGATCGAAGTTGGAGAAGAACGGAGTAAGGAGGTCTGCCTGGGGCAAAGGATTCAACTCGGAAGAGAAAACGAGCGTCTCAGGTTCGGGGATGATGTCGACCGTCGCCAGCCCGGGCACGAGGCCCTCCAGCAAGGACTCGATGTCTTCTGCCGGTACTGATTGGGTGCTCGAGTGGTAGACCTTGTCGCTCCCCTCCGTGACATCGAACGACAGGCCGATCTCCTGGCCGCGCAGGACCAGGAACTCCTCGAATTCCTGTCCAGTCAGGCGGAACAAAGTCTCGAATTCGGCGTCGGTGGTCACGTTGAATTCGAGGTCACCGGAGCCGTCGGGGCCTAAGACAGCCCGAAGGTCGACCTCGATGCGACAAGCACTGGCGATCAAGCCGAGCAGGACGAGTGTGGCCGCCCGTTTCACCCGTTCTCCTTTGAGTGATCGGATGAAACCCTAGGCAGAGTTGACGTGATTACAGGGGATAGGCTGGCATCATGGACGAGGCCGCGCGAGCGCTGCATTCAGCTTTCGTCGGCGCCTTTCCCGCCTACCTGAAAGCGATTCTTGGGGAGCGGGGATTGCCCGAGCTGGACGATGAGGCGGTTTTCACCGCCCGCGACTGGCTTGACGCTCAACTCGAGGATCTATTGGCCCTGCCATTGATTGAACAGGCTCGCTCGCCCCTGGAGTTATTTCAAGAGGCAATGGAAGGACTCAATGCACGCCTGTCGGAGCTGGGGGTGCGGCCGCCGCTGCGCGATCCGGTGACCGTGTCGGCTCTGCCGGGAGATACCTACGGTCTGGCCCCGGCCTCGTCGTCGGTGCTGGGAGAAGCGGCCTTCGAGGCCCATCTGGCCTGGGGGGCGGCCAAGGCTGCAGCAGTCGGGCCAGTGGTGTCGGATGAACAGGGGTTGGTGGTCCTTGTGTCACGTGACCTGGTGGATCGCTCCCGCTTCGAGGACGCCGCCAATGGTGCCGGGCTGCAGCTGGAGGTGTGGGCTGCTCGATCCGACTTGAGGCCGTTCCGTCCAGCGGCTGCCTTCGTCGATTTGACCCATCCAGCAGCCGGCGAGGCTGTCCCATTGCTCGCCCAACAGGGGACGAGGGTTGTTGCCTTCGGTCCCCATGTGGACGACGAAGCGTTCGCTAAAGCCATCTCCCTCGGAGCTGATAGAACAATCTCCCGTTCCGCTCTGTTCAAGTCCCTGGGCCAGCAACTTCCCCGGCGTACTTGACCGAGGCAGGTCGGGCGGTGCGGCCTGGACCGTTCAAACAACTCGTTGAGCCGACGCTTTCTCGGCGCTGGCGATGTGTTCGGCGGGGTCGGGTGAGAGCCCACGGCGTTCTTCGGAGGCGTAGTAGGCAGCATCGGCAGCGTCGAAACCGTCCGGTCCGTCGTAACTGATCACCCACACGAACTCGTTGGACTCCTCAATCGACCACGCACCATGAATCTGGAACCCGAAACGCTCCCGCAGCGGCACGACACCGGCCTTCCAGGCGTCGACGAACTCGTCGAGCTTCCCAGATGCAATGCGAAATCGGCGAAGTTGATATTCCAATGAAACTCCCTCCTAAGGATGGACCCAACTCAAGCGCGTAGAAGCTATCGATGCAGAAGGAACCGGCAGGGAGGATGTCGGGGGTGAGGGAAGAGTCGATCGCCCCCTGCGAATGAACCCCTTGAGCTGCCCCCCAAATTGTTTAGATATGCGGGTATTTTGAGACTTCGAGATCCCGACGTCTGTCGCCTCGATTTGCGCCTTCCGGGGCCCGAGCACGCGGAATCTCGCGGAGATAGGCTCACCTGATGAGGCGGGCCGTCACGTATGACGAGTTTGTTGAGCGCTTGTCGCTCCTGTTTCGCTCGGAGGAGGAGGCTTATCGGGCGTTCCAGCCGCGCCCCACAGATGTGATCATTGCGCCTTTTGCGAAGTGCGGCACCACGTGGCTGCAGCAGATCGTCCACAGTCTGCGTACTGGTGGCGACATGGATTTCGAGGATATTTACGAGGTGGTCCCGTGGATTGATGTTGCGCTCGACCTGGGTATTGATCTCGATGCCGACCAGCGGGCGAACCCGCGGGCATTCAAGTCGCACGGGTCCTGGGATGAGGTGCCCCGGGGATGCCGCTATCTCGTTTCGTTCCGGGACCCCAGGGATGCCGCGGTTTCGCTGTTCCGCTTCATGGAGGGGTGGTTCATCGAGCCGGGGACGATACCGATCGGTGAGTTCGTCGAGAGGAGGTCCTTCGATCGCGAGGCCGAGCCGGACTACTGGCGTCACCTCGCTTCGTGGTTGTCACAGCGTGACAACCCTGATGTCCATTTGTTGACGTTCGAGGAGATGAAGCAAGACCTACGCGGCGTTGTGGAGCGAATCGCGGCGTTCATCGGTGTCGATGCCGATGACGCCCTTCTCGATCTTGCGACCCAGCGGTCATCGTTCGAGTTCATGTCTGCCAACAAGGGCCCATTCTCGGACCCCTGGCTGCGTTCCCGGGCCGAAGTCGTCGCTGCGATACCGCCGAATGGTGACTCAGCCAAGGTGCGGGATGGGAAGGTCGGCGATCATCGCCGCGAGCTCTCGTCACAGACCCTGGAGCGCTTCGATGAGATCTGGGCCGAAACGATCGGTGCCGAGTTCGGCTACCCGACCTACCAGCACCTCGTCATAGACCTGCGCGAAAGCAAGCATCCTTTATAGGGAGCTCTGCCTGCCGGGCCTGAGGGTGGTGGGCGTTACTCTGCCTGTCGGGCCGTCGTAGCTCAGGGGGTATTGCTCCACTGGTTTCCTAAGCCGGCCATGTGGGTGGTGGGTGCAGGTTCGAATTCTGCCGAGCCTGGGGTGGTGGGGGT
>Ga0255057_10002012_pt1 | contig 11160 bp, 10 predicted proteins | sample Cases_109_6_MG_FD_189022 | JGI IMG/M metagenome (GOLD analysis project Ga0255057, IMG submission 189022) | Seawater microbial communities from Amundsen Gulf, Northwest Territories, Canada - Cases_109_6 | ecosystem: Environmental > Aquatic > Marine > Gulf | place: Canada: Northwest Territories... | reverse complement strand
ACGGACGATTCGAACAAGAACCAGGACGACGCAGACCACGACGGCTGTGGTGACACCTGCGACGCCCTGCTCTGTGACTTGGACAATGACGGCAAGCAGGGGACACCCGACTTCCTCATCCTGTCGGCTGACTGGGGTTGCACCGCGGGCATGGGCAACTGCCCGGGCGACTGCACGGACGACGGGAAGAGCGGTACGCCGGACTTCCTCGCGCTGTCGGCTGGCTGGGGCGATATCAATGGCCCCTCGGGCATTACGAACCCGAGCCGACAGGCTAGCTGCAACTAGGTTTTGGCAAGAGTTTTCAACGGTGTATTTTATTTTGGTTCGACTCTAGGGAAATCGAGGAGATAGACGATGCGGAAAGTGTTCGCAGTAGCGCTGATGATCGCGATGGTTGGAGCCCTGGGTTTCAGCCAGAGCGCTGAGGCAGGTGTTACGTATGATTTTGTTTTCCGAAGCACAGACAGTAATGGCAACCCGATCGCTGGTGGCTCGGTTGTAGGGGGCGGGCTGTCCTTCTCCTTCACGAGCACCGCTGCAGCCAACGCAGCCCAAGGCGTGGTACTGGACATCTTCATGGTGTCCAGCGAGTTCGGTCTCGAAGCTGGCGGCACCTCCGTTGGCTGGGATGATTCGAGCGGGCTTAGCATTGGCAGCGCTAAGGCTTGGTCAGGCCACGGTGTCAGCTTCAACGCCATGGGCAATCCGAACTACTTCATGCTTCCGATCGGCGGCGTGAACTGCGGCCAGAACCTGTGCTCGTCGTTCAACGGTGTGGTCCTTCCGCCCAATGGACCGCCCTCGCTGCCGAGTGGTGTCTACCAGCTCGGTACGATCGTCTGGGACACTTCGGCCCTTGGGGCCAGCAGTGCCGTCATGACGACGATCGTTTCGGGAATCGACGGCACCGGCGCGCTCGATCCGGGCGGAAACCGGTTCGTCCCGGGCGAGACGACATTCATGGGCTTCATCAACATCGTGCCGGAGCCGGCAACTGCCGGTCTGCTCGGCCTCGGCCTCGCCGGCCTCGTGCTGGCGGGTCGCCGCCGCCGCGCCTAGAGCTCACGCTCTACGCGGAAACTGCTTGGACTGCGCCCCGAGCCTGACGGCTCGGGGCGCTTTCCATTTCCAGGCTCCGCCGCCCGCATGGTCTTCCTGCGGTGCCCCACGGACCCACTTTCAGCCGAATCGGTAGCCGAGTCGCGGGCGGGGCAGTAGCTCAAGCCGACGGGGCGCAACTGCCTCGCGCGCCCAGAGCTGCTTGCCCCTTGTGCTGAAGACCCCGGGGTGCAATTACTCCCAGTTCCGAAGCGAGCCTCGGCGTTCCGATGCTTCGGCTCGCTCACTGTTTTTCCAGCATTTCTAGCGAACTTCCCTGCGGGGAAACTGGACTCTGCGGCCTCCAGGCTGCACAATGAGCCTGGCCGTTTTCAAGGAGGATTGGGATGAGCATCCGCTCGATCGTTTTGGCTTCTGCGTTTCTCCTCATGGTCGCTCCGCTGTCGGCGAGCGCAGGCCCGCTTCCGGGCGGTGCGGATACCGATGGCGACACCGTGGAGGACGCCTTCGACAACTACACGGATGATTCGAACAAGAACCAGGACGACGCAGACCACGACGGCTGTGGTGACACCTGTGACGCCCTGCTCTGTGACTTGGACGATAGCGGCAAGCAGGGAACTCCCGACTTCCTCATCCTGTCGGCTGACTGGGGTTGCACAGCGGGCGTAGGCAACTGCCCGGGCGACTGCACGGACGACGGGAAGACCGGTACTCCGGACTTCCTCGCATTGTCGGCTGGCTGGGGCGGTATCAATGGCCCCTCGGGCATTACGAACCCGAGCCGGCAGGCTAACTGCAACTAGGCCGCTTCCGGCGGGTCGTTTCGTCCGCAAGCGGCTCGCGGCGCAACCTGCGTCGCGTGGCTTCGCGCGCCCCGGGTCGCCTCGGCGACCCGGGGCGTCGTCGTCTTTGCTACCGGTGACTCGGTCGGACCCCGAACGACGCGGTCCCGTGCACAGGAGCCGTCCATGCCCCGCTACGATTTCGATCTCTTCGTCGTCGGCGCCGGCTCGGGCGGCGTGCGTGCGGCGCGCATCTCCGCCAGCTACGGCGCCCGCGTTGCAGTAGTCGAGGAGCGTGCCCTGGGAGGCACGTGCGTGAACGTGGGCTGCATCCCCAAGAAGCTGCTGGTCTACGCCTCCCATTTTCGCGAGGAGGTGGCGGCCGCGGTCAAGGGCTACGGCTGGAGCGTGGGTCCGCAGCGCCACGACTGGGCCACCCTGATCGCGCGAAAGGACCAGGAGATCCAGCGTCTCAACGGCATCTACGCCCGCCTCCTCGACGACGCCGGGGTGATGCGCATCGAGGGACATGCTCGCGTCGTGGATCCCCACAGCGTGGAGGTGGACGGCCGCAGCTACACCGCCGAGCACCTGTTGGTGGCCACGGGCGGCTGGCCCAGCGTGCCCGAGTTCCCGGGGCGCGAGCACGTCATTACGTCCAACGAGGTCTTCCACCTGAAGCAGCTGCCGCGGCGCGTGCTGATCGTTGGCGGCGGCTACATCGCCGTCGAGTTTGCGGGCATCTTTCACGGCCTGGGCGCCGAGGTTTCGCTCCTCTACCGCGGTCCCCTCTTCCTGCGCGGCTTCGATGACGATCTGCGCCGCACGTTGGCGGAGCAGATGCGCGTGCAGGGCATCGATCTGCGCTTCGAGACGCAGGTCTCCGCCGTCGAGTCGGGGGACAGCGGGTTGGTGGCGGAGCTGGCCGGAGGAGGGCGTCTCGAGGCGGACGGGATTCTGTACGCCACGGGACGCACGCCGCTTACCCGCGGAATCGGCCTCGAGGAGGCGGGTGTTGCGCTGGATGCCAAGGGCGCTGTCGTGGTGGACCGCTTCTCGCGTTCCTCGGTGCCCAGCATCTGGGCGATTGGAGACGTCACCGACCGGATCAACCTCACTCCGGTAGCGATCCACGAGGGCATGTGCCTGGCGCAGACGCTGTTTCGCGGCGAGCCCACCGCCCCCGACCACGAGGACGTGGCATCCGCCGTATTCAGCCAGCCGGCCATCGGGAGCGTCGGACTCACTGAAGCGGAGGCCCGCTCACGCTACGGGGAGATCGATGTCTACCGCTCGAGCTTCCGGCCGCTCCGGCACACGCTCACGGGCATCGACGAGACCACGGTCATGAAGCTCGTCGTGGATCGCGCCTCGGACCGCGTCGTGGGCGTGCACATGCTGGGCCCCGAAGCCGGCGAAACGATCCAGGGCTTCGCCGTGGCCGTCAAGGCGCGGGCGACCAAGGCTCAGTTCGATGCCACCGTCGGGATCCACCCGACGGGGGCGGAGGAGTTCGTGACCATGCGGGAGAGGGTGGGGGAATAGCTCAGCCGGCCATGGTGAGACCGCCGCTCACACTCAGGGTCTGTCCGGTCACGTAGTCGGAGCGGCGGCTGGCGAAGAAGAGAATGGCCTCCGCGACTTCCTCCGGGCGCGCCAGCCGACGGAAGGGGATGGCTCGCTCGAGCCCTTGGCGCAGCTTCTCCGGCAGCGACTGGAAGAGCGGCGTGTCCGTTGGCCCCGGACAGACGCAGTTGACGTGGATCGGAACCCTGGCCAGCTCTCGGGCCAGCGACTTGCTGAAGGCGATCACGCCGCCCTTGGCCCCCGCGTAGACCGTTTCGCCGCTGGAGCCGACGCGGCCGGCGTCGCTGGCCACGTTCACGATCTTGCCCCCACCCGCTTCGAGCATGGCGGGCAGCAGCTCGCGGGTCACCAGCATGCAGCCCAGCAGGTTGATGCGGAGGATCTTGTCCATGAAATCCAGGTCCGTCTCGACGAAGGGAACGATGCGATCCCAGCCGGCGGCGTTGACCACGACCCACGGCGCGCCGGCCTGGGAGCAGAGCGTCTGGGCCATGGCGCGCACCGCCACCGCGTCGCTGACATCGGTCTCGATGAAGGGGGTGTCGTCGGGAGGTGGGTTCAGATCCGCGACGAAGACTCTCGCGCCGGCCGAGGTGAGCAGCGTCGAGACAGCCCGCCCGATCCCCGACGCGCCCCCGGTGACAATGGCCGTGCGGCCCGCCAGCCCGTCGGAGAGGGTCGGCGCTGCTGCAGTCGATGCTTCCGCCACGCGCCGACCTTAGCCATCCGGGCTGGCAGCGGCGAGGTCGTTGAGGTTCCAGTCGTAGTCGAAGTACTCCACGCGGGCCCCCTCGTGGCGCTCGATCCAGGCGCGCTCTTCCGCTGGCGCGTAGCGGGCCGCGAAGGCGAGTGCGCCCCCGGCGGTCTCGAAATCCTCGTCGAACCAGTCGAAAATCTTCGATAGCCGCACGCGGCCCTCGTCGCGGTCGAGCGCCAGGCCCTTGCGGCGATCGGCGAGCCAAGTACGCAGCGAATCCTCGAGCTGCGCGTCCAGGCGCGTCGCTGTCCATGGCTCGCGGCGGAGCGCGGGGCAGGAGAGCGAGGCGCAGACCAGGGCCACGTGGATGCGCGGGTCCCCCATGGGTCGCAGGATCTCGTGCTCGATCTCGTGCAGGGTGACCGGCTTGCCGGCCAGGTGCCCGGCCTCCCGCCTCCAGACGGGCGACAGGAAGGAGCCTACATCGCGGATGCTCTCGACCGGGTAGCCCTTCACGACCACGTCGATGGCGAGGATGTTGTAGACGTTGAACCAGTAGGCCAGCTGTTGGGCGCGCCCGTCGAGCGCGGCCGGGTTCGTGGCCTCGAGGTTGCGCAGCAGGCGCGCCCAGTCCGCGGAGCCCTCGAGGCCGCGGTAGTCGACGCGTGTCCCAGCCAGGTCGTGCGACTCGCGGGTGTGTTGGGCGAGGAGCTTGGCGTAGAGAGCCTCGTCGAGGGGCTCGCTGGCCGCCGCCCCGGCGCCGCAGAGCCAGAGGCAGAGAGCGAGAATGTAGTGCGGTACCCTGGACCGCCAGATCAGCCCTGGACCCCCGCGCGGGGGCCGGGAGCGGAGCTCCTCATGCCCCCCGCTGCCGTCGCGTCGACCCCGGAACCCGTCGAGTACCGCGTTGCCGAGGATCTGCGCATCCGCGGGGATGCCTGGGGACCGGCGGCCGCCACTCCGGTGCTCCTGCTCCACGGCGGTGGCCAGACGCGCCACTCCTGGGCGGGGGCCGCTCGGGCCATCGGGGCGGAGGGATTCCGGGCCGTGGCTCTCGATCTCCGCGGTCACGGGGAGAGCGACTGGGCGAAGGGGGGGCGCTATCTCCCGGAGGACTTCGTCGGGGATCTGAAGAGCGTGATCGACGTCCTGGGGCGGCCGCCCGTGCTGGTGGGTGCCTCCCTGGGTGGTATGACGGGGTTGCTCGCCGAGGGGGAGTCGCCAGAGCCCTTGCTGGCCGGGCTGGTGCTGGTGGACGTGGCCCCGCGCATCGAGTATCGGGGTGTGGCCCGCATCATCGACTTCATGCTGGCGCAGCCCGAGGGTTTCGCCTCCCTCGAGGAGGCAGCCGACGCGGTTGCCGCCTACCGCCGTCATCGGGGCCGCCCCAAGGACTTGTCGGGTCTGCGCAAGAATCTACGCCTCGGCGAAGACGGACGCTGGCGTTGGCACTGGGACCCGGCGTTCATCGGACGCGACCGCATGCCGGACCCGGATGAGCTGCGGCGCCTGGCCATGGGGGAGATCGCGCCGGAAGGCGGGGAGGCTCCCGGCCGGCCGGGTGCCCGCTTCAACAACCCGGAACGCCTGCTGGCGGCGGCGGCGCGCCTCACGGTCCCGACGCTGCTGGTGCGCGGGCGCGAGAGCGATGTGGTCAGCGAGCGCGGTGTCGACGAATTCCTCGCCACCGCGGCCCACGCCGACTTCGTCGACGTGTCCGACGCCGGGCACATGGTCGCGGGCGATCGCAACGACGCCTTCAACCAGGCTGTTCTCGACTTCCTGCGGGCGACTTTCCCCGGATCGGGCTCGCCCGCTCCAGCTCGTCGATGACGCGTGCCGCCTCGCGCCGCTCGGATTCCAGGAACCTCTCCACGGCCTGGGCCAGGCGCGGCTCCGCCAGGAAGTGGAGGCTGCGTGTGGGCGTGGCCTCGAAGCCGCGCAGCCACTTGTAGTCTCCACCGGCTCCAGGCTCCATGCACGCCAGACCGCGCTGGATGCAGTACTCGATGGGCGCGTAGTAGCAGACGTTGAAGTGCAGATGGCGCAGCGGCTCGAGCGCGCCCCAGTAGCGGCCGTAGAAAGTGTCGCCCTTCACCACGTTGGTGGTGCCGCCCACGATCTCGCGACCGCGCCGCGCCACGACGAAGCAGAGACGCTGCCCGAAGCGTTCGCGCAGCAGCTCGAAGAAGTCGCGATTCAAGTACTGCCGACCCCAAGAGTGGGCCTGAACGGTGGCCTCGTAGCAGGCGAACATCGCGTCGAAGATCTCGTCGGAAACGGCATCGCCGGAAATCGGCTCGATCGTGATGCCCTGCCGCTCCATCTCGCGTCGTTCCCGTCGGATCTGGTTGCGTCGTTTGCTGCGAAAGCGGCCCAGGTAGTCCTCGAAGGTCTCGTAGCCGTGGTTGCGCCAGTGGTACTGGAAGCCGATGCGCAGCAGGTAGTCGCGGGCGGGAGCGCCCTCGGCCTCGTCCTCGCGGCAGAAGTTCACATGGACGCCGGAGAGCCCCCAGTCGCTGCAGATCTTCTGCAGGGCCCCCGCCAGCTGAGGGGTCCAGAGCGCGCGATCCTCTTGCGCCGCCGTCAGGAAGCGCGCGCCGGTGACGGGCGTGAACGGCACGGCCGCCAGCAGCTTCGGGTAGTAGCGGATGCCAGCCCGCTCGGCGGCGTCGGCCCAGGCCCAGTCGAAGACGAACTCGCCCTCGCTGTGCTCCTTCACGTAGAGCGGGCATGCCGCCACCAGGCGCTCCTGCTCCCGCACCACCAGGGGCGACGCCCGCCAGCCATGCTCGGGCGCGACGCAGCCGGCCTGCTCCAACGAGGCCAGCCAGTCCCACTCGAGAAAGGGAGACTCGTCGCCGACGAGGGCGTTCCACTCCTCGCGCGGAAGGTCCGAGACTCCGTCGAGAAGCTCGAAACGCGGCACCCCCGGCAGTCTAGGAGACCCGACCTCGCCCCGCTGCGCGCGGGTCCAGCCGCCGCCGGGTGGCGCTGCTCCGAGCGCTATTCAGCCACGGGCCCCGCGCTATCCTCCGCCGCATGGCAGGAGACCCGGGGGTGCCGGGAGGGCCGGGTGACCCCGGGGGCGAGGATCCGCGGCGGGAAGGTGGTGTCGCCACGGCCACGCGCCCCAAGGTCGCGAAGCCGAAGCGCTTCAAGGTGATCCTCTACAACGACGACTACACTCCCATGGAGTTCGTGGTGCTCATCCTCGAGCAGATCTTCAGCAAGGGCCCCTCCGAGGCCACCGCGATCATGTTGGCCGTGCACAGAAGCGGCCTGGGAGTGGCCGGGGTCTTTCTACTCGAGGTCGCGGAGACGAAGGTCGCGCAGGTGCATCAGGCGGCCCAGAAGCGCAGCTATCCGCTGCGCGCGGGGGTGGAGCAGGAATGAGTGAGATCTCGCGGGAGCTCGAGATCACGCTCCAGGCGGCCTACCGCGAGGCCCTGGCTCGCCGCCACGCCTACCTGACGGTGGAGCACCTGCTCTACGCCCTGCTCCACGACCGCCAGGGCGCGGATTGCGTGCGCAACGCGGGGGGACAGGTGGACCGGCTGATCGCAGCCCTCGAGCGCTTCTTCGATCAGGACCTGGAGCGCGTGCCCGGCGACGAGTCCTTCGAGGCGCACCAGACGCTGGCCGTGCACCGTGTGCTCCAGAGTGCGCTCAGCCATTGCGAGGGGGCCGAGAAGGAGGAAGTCGAGGCGGGTGATCTGGTCGCTGCGCTGTTCCAGGAGCCCGACTCCTACGCCGTCACCCTGCTGCGCGGGCAGGGCGTGACGCGTCTCGATGTGCTCCAGTACATCTCCCACGGCATCTCGAAGCTGACCGGGGGCGGTGCCGACGATCCCCAGGGCACGCCGGCAGGCTTCGAGCCGGGTGCGGCTGAGCCCGGTGAGCTGCCGGATGATCCCCTCGAGGCCTTCTGCAGCAACCTCAGCGCACGCGCGGCGGCGGGGCAGCTCGATCCGCTGATCGGCCGCGGCCGCGAACTCGACCGCATCGTTCACATCCTGGCGCGCCGACGCAAGAACAACCCGGTCCTGGTGGGCGAGACCGGCGTGGGGAAGACGGCCCTTGCCGAGGGTCTGGCCCTGCGCATCCACGAGGGGCGCGTCACGGACGATATGCGCGAGGTCGAGATCTTTGCGCTCGACATCGGCGCCCTGCTCGCCGGTACGCGCTACCGCGGCGATTTCGAGGCCCGTTTCAAGGCGCTCGTGAAGGCGATCGGGGAGCGCGACCACCCGATCCTCTTCATCGACGAGATCCACACCATCCTGGGCGCAGGCTCGGCCCAGGGTGCCACGATGGACGCGTCGAACATGCTGAAGCCGCTGCTCCAATCCGGAGAGCTGCGCTGCATGGGCTCCACCACCTACCAGGAGTATCGACACTTCGAACGCGACCGCGCGCTGTCGCGGCGCTTCCAGCGCGTGGACGTGCCGGAGCCCACTCCGGAGGAGAGCCTGCGCATCCTGCAGGGACTCGCCCCGCGCTACGAGGAGCACCACGGGGTGCGCTACACGCAGCCGGCGCTCAAGTCCTCGGTGGACCTGTCCCTGCGACACCTGAACGATCGCTTCCTGCCCGACAAGGCCATCGATGTGATGGACGAGACGGGTGCCGCCGTGAGGCTGCGGCCCGGGCCCAAGCGCAAGACCGTCGGCGTGCGCGACGTGGAAGAGGTGGTGGCGCGCATGGCGAACGTGCCCGCCGCGCGTCTCTCGGTCTCCGACGTGGATTCCCTCGCCAAGCTGGACGGCGATCTCCGCGAGGTGGTCTACGGCCAGGATGCGGCCATCGACACGGTGGTGCGGGCGGTCAAGCGCGCTCGCGCGGGGCTCGGCGGTGCGGACAAGCCCATCGGCTGCTTCCTCTTCGTCGGGCCTACCGGTGTGGGCAAGACCGAGCTCTCGAAGCAGCTGGCTCGCACCTTGGGTGTGCCCTTCGTGCGCTTCGACATGAGCGAGTACATGGAGAAGCACGCCGTCTCGCGACTGATCGGCGCACCCCCTGGCTACGTGGGCTACGACCAGGGTGGGCAGCTGGTCGAGAAGATCCGCAAGCAGCCGCACACGGTGCTGCTCCTCGACGAGATCGAGAAGGCCCACCAGGACCTGTTCGAGATCCTGCTGCAGGTGATGGACCACTCCACCCTGACCGACAACCAGGGACGAGAGGCCGACTTCCGCCACGTGATCCTGATCATGACCTCGAACGCCGGCACCCGAGAGATGGCGGCGAAGGCGATCGGGTTTGGTGGCGGAACGCGCGGCGATGGCGCCAAGGAAGTCGAGCGCCTATTCAGCCCCGAGTTCCGCAACCGGCTGGACGAGGTGGTGCGCTTCGACGCGCTATCCCCCGAGGTGATGGGCCGCGTGGTGGACAAGTTCATCCGCGAGGTGGAGGAACAGCTGCGCGAGCGCAAGATCGCCTTGGAGCTCACGCCGGCCGCGCGCGCCTGGTTGGCGCAGAAGGGTTTCGACCCGGACTTCGGCGCGCGTCCCCTGGGCCGCGTGGTGCAGGCCGAGCTGAAGGATCGCCTGGCCGAGGAGGTGCTCTTCGGCCCGCTGGCCAAGGGCGGTCGCGTGTTGGTCGACGTGGGCGACGACGACCGGCTGGCGTTCCGGATCTAGTCCGGCCGGTTAGCGGCCGGCTAACGCCGCCCTGCCGGCACGGCAAGCTTGCGGCTTGCCTCTGGCAGATTGGGTCGTACTCCTGGCGCCCGGCCCGCTCGACTCAGCAGGTCCCCTCGGGGAGATGGCCTCAAGGGTGCTGTAGCCTCGGCCGATTCACCCCCTAGGGGGAGGACGTGGAGGCACTCCAGGGCATCGGCGGCGCGAGCTTCCTGCTGATCAGCATCGCTCTGGCCCTTCGGCTGCTGCACCTGGCCGGGCGTACGCGGGCCGTGCCCGAGCTGCTGCTGGGGCTCGCCTTCCTGTGCGGAGGCATCGGTGCCGTGCTGGAGGCCGGCGGCCAGGTCCTGGCCCCGGAGCGGGCCGGGCCGGTGATGGCCGCAGGCAAGGCCATCGGAGGCGCCGGCCTCGCGCTCAATGCGGTCTTCGTCTGGTGGGTCTTCCGACGCGGGGAGCGCTGGGCGCTGTGGTTGATGAGTTTCCTCGTGCTCCTCCAGGGCCTCGGCTACGCGGTCCACGGGTTGACCGGCACCTTCGAGGCCGGCCTGATGGCTCGGGGTGCCTTCTGGCTCGAGTTCCTGGGCCGGGTGGCCAGCCCGCTGTGGCTCGGCGGCGAGGCCTGGGGCTACTGGCTGCGCATGCGTCGCCGCGCGCGCATCGGCCTCTCCGACGCGCTGCTGCAGAACCGCTTCCTGCTCTGGACCCTGGCCTCGCTGACCGGCGTGTTGCTGCTCGCGACTTCAGCGGTTCCGCTCTATGTCCAGCCAGGCACGCCCCTGTCTGACTTGAACCTGGCAGCCTTCGGGCTGCTGGGCCTGACCACCGCGTCGTTCTACTGGCTTGCCTTCTTCCCCCCGCGGGCCTATCGCCGCTGGGTCATCGCCGCGCCCGGCTGAGCGCGGGTCGCGCGGCGGCGTCGGGAACGACGCGGGTTCGGGCTAGCGGCGCGCCTCGGGAACGATCGTGGTCTCGCGTTGCTCGCCGTCGCGCAGATAGACCACGCGCAGTCTCTCACCGATCTTCGCGGCGTCCAGGGCGTAGGTGTAGTCGTAGATGTTGGCGATACGCTGCGAACCGAAGCGGATGATGCGGTCACCGGCGCGCAGCCCGGCCCGGGAGGCGGGGCCGCCCTCCACCACGTCGGCCAGCGCGAGGCCGTCGGCCTCGCGGGTGTAGTCTGGCACCGTGCCCGTGTAGGCACGCAAGGTAGAGAGACCGACGCCCCACTGGTGGCTGGCCTCCACCTCGACGAACTCCACCGAAGCGTTCGTGTCGGCAAGGCCTCGCACGACGCGGACCGCCAGCTTCACCACCCGCGCGAGCGCCGGGTAGTCGAGGCGCTCCGGGGTATCGGTGGGCCGGTGGTAATCGGCGTGGGCGCCGGTGA
>Ga0255057_10002009_pt1 | contig 11163 bp, 7 predicted proteins | sample Cases_109_6_MG_FD_189022 | JGI IMG/M metagenome (GOLD analysis project Ga0255057, IMG submission 189022) | Seawater microbial communities from Amundsen Gulf, Northwest Territories, Canada - Cases_109_6 | ecosystem: Environmental > Aquatic > Marine > Gulf | place: Canada: Northwest Territories... | reverse complement strand
TGCAATGACTAAACCCCAATACAGTCCAGTCGCAGTCAATATAATGGTTAACCCACCCAACCAAGGCAGCCATTTACCAGACCACTCATAGTAGTACTTTGGTGAAGATAATTTATGAAACCATGCCCACATACGTTAACTCATACTAATTTTTAAAGAAGCACTAATTGCTAGAGGTGCCAATATTAAAGATAATATTAATCCTGCACCCAACATTGCCACATGTCCGGAATAAGGCAAACCCTCTATCGCAGCACTTACTGCGCCCGAAGCAAAAATTAAGACTGGTATATAAAGAGGTAATACTAATAGGCCTAATAATACACCACCGCCACGCAAGCCCGCTGTGAGCGCCACCCCTATTGCGCCAATTAAGCTGAGTATCGGTGTACCTATTAATACTGTGATAAATAATGTGGATATTGCTTGCTGCGGTATATACAAGAGTAAAGCCATTAAAGGCACTATAACCAGCATAGGGATGCCTGTAATCAGCCAATGAGCGATGACTTTCCCTAAGATCAACACCGTTGGAGGATGCTGGCTTAGAAACAACTGTTCTACACTACCATCATCAAAGTCTTGGCGAAAAACACTCTCCATCGAGATCAAAGCGGCTAATAACGCGGTTACCCACACTACACCAGGAGCTAGCTGACTTAAAAATGTCTGATCTGGGCTAACGCCTAAAGGGAACAGGGTTACAACAATTACGTAAAAAAGAATTGGATTCATCAATTCAGCGCGTCGACGAAATGCAACTAACAAATCACGCCGAATAATCGTAAGAAGTGCGCTTAACATGATCTATTTATAATCCAGAAAGATTGATTCGTTTCATTTGCGTAGCAGGAAGCACTAATTCACGATGCGTGGTAACAATCAACATTCCTTTTTGCTCTAGATGGTTTTTCAACACCCTTTCAAATTCAGTAACAAATTCCCTATCTAATGCAGTTAATGGCTCATCCAAGATCCATAATTGCCTTTCTTCAAGTTGTAATCTTGCTAAAGCTATACGACGCTTTTGACCTGCAGAGAGTTTACGGGTGAGTATATTTCTCTGTTTAAACAAACCAACAGAACGAATTATTTCCTTTATCTCAACTTCAGTTCGATCAGACCCTACCAAGCGTTGAGCAAATACAAGATTTTCAAATACTGTTAGATCTAGCTTCACTCCCGAAGCATGACCTATAAATGAGATTTGTTGCTGGTAACTCTCATGCCCATCAATGGATGCACCATTCCAGCTTATCTCGCCATCTGCAGGGTAATTAAAGCCGCATACAATTCTTAGCAAACTCGTCTTGCCACTACCGTTGCTTCCATCAACTACCAATGTTTCACCCGATTGAATTTCGAAATGAACATTAGAGAATAGTTCGGTACTGCCCCTCACACATTTTAAGTCATGTGCTTTGAGTACGCTTACCTCCTGTGTGCGCATATCATTTTAATAGTTTAGTAAAAATGTAGGTTAAGATGAGTAACTCATTAATTGCATAGAGATCTTAACACGTGGTGGTTAAGAAACGACAAATGAAGGCGTGACACCAATAATTTAGTACCCTTAGATGAACAAAATTGGCTACTAAATCCAAATTTACCTTATTCAGGTCGCTAAAAATGAAGCCTGAAATACACAAGAACAATAAGTAGAATAACGTGCGTTTTTAGCTGCTATCCCAATTCCAACCATGTACATTACGAGATGAGTATCTTTAACCCACCCCTACCGAGCAAAGATCATTCTCATGTCACTTGGGGGCGCACCTATGGATGCAGTAAAGGGCTGGCGCTGGCTAACGCAGTAGAACAATTCAGCGGGCTGACCTTAATCATTACTCCAGACATTCAAACCGCACATACTTTAGAGAGCGAACTTACCTTCTTCTGTAAACAAGGGATTGAAATCTATTTATTCCCTGATTCAGAAACCTTAGCTTACGATGTTTTTTCCCCGCACGAAGATATAATTTCTGACCGAATTCTAACACTAAGCGCCTTACCAAAAACACAACAAGGTGCATTAATTATATCCGCAGGCACAATTTTATCTAAATTAGCCATAAAAGATTTCATTCTTGGACAGTCTTTAAGTCTCGCAACAAATGATCAACTAGATTTAGAGGTTTTTAAGAAAACTTTAGTTAAAGGCGGCTATCAATATGTTTCGCAAGTAATGACGCATGGCGAATTCGCAGTACGTGGCTCAATCATTGATTTATTTCCCATGGGCAGTAACGAACCTTATAGAATTGATTTATTTGATGATGAAATTGAAACCATTAGAACGTTCAATCCGGAAACACAATTATCAATTAAAAAAGTAGATTCATTTAAAATACTACCTGCACGAGAGTTCCCTACAGACGAAAAAGCCATTAAGCGTTTTCGACAGAATTATAGAATTCAATTTGAAGGCGACCCAAATAATAGTGTGATTTATCGAGGGGTAAGCAACAATAACTTACCATCAGGGATTGAATATTATTTACCACTATTTTGTGAAGAAACCAGTAACTTTTTTGATTACATTCCAGATAATAGTCAGTTAGTTTTAATCGAAAACATAGTAGATGTTGCAACCGATTTTGAGAACGATGTTTTTTATCGATACGAACAACGTAGGTATGATCTAGAACGACCTCCTCTTCATCCAAAGCAACTATGGATCTCTAGTGATTATTTTGAAAAAAGTATATTTAAATTTAATACAATAAAGTTACAACAATATGAATTAGAACAGCTACATCGAGATCAATATAATTTTGATGCGCAAGCACTTCCCACACTGACTATTAATTCTCGTATCAAAGATCCTGCCAGTGAGTTAATTCGCTTTATTGAATCCAGTGGAAATAAAATATTATTTTTGGCCGAATCTCCTGGAAGAAGAGAATATATTTTAGATGTATTAAAAGGTTTTCAAATTACACCAACAGTTGTTGATTCATGGCATGAGTTTTTGAACCAGGATCATGCTCTCGCCATCGCACTTGGCCCACTAGATGATGGCTTGATTTTGCAACAAGAAAATATTTCTATCATTACAGAAAGTAACTTATTTGGTGCACGAGCCAAACAAAAAAGACGCAGGCGCAGACAAATCAGGGATGCTGAATCATTAATTAAAAACCTTTCAGAGTTAAGCGAAGGCTCGCCAGTAGTACACGAAGATCACGGCGTAGGCAGGTTCAAAGGCTTAAAAACCTTGAGTTTAAGTGGCACTGATACCGAATTTCTTACTCTAGAATACGCGGATGGCGATATTCTCTATGTTCCTGTTTCATCACTACATTTAGTAAGTCGATACAGCGGAGCATCAGAAGAAAATGCACCTCTTCACCATCTTGGCGGTGAAGCGTGGAAAAATATTAAACGACGCGCTGCACAACGAGCTCGCGATGTTGCAGCAGAATTATTAGATATTTACTCACGACGTGAAGCAAAAGAAGGATTTCAATACAAGATTGATCACATTGAAAATAATGCATTTTGTAGCGCCTTCGCATACGAAGAGACACCAGATCAATTAAAAGCAATTGAAGATGTGACTCAAGATATGGAATCTACTCGCCCAATGGACCGCGTCATCTGTGGAGATGTTGGGTTTGGTAAAACAGAAGTCGCGATGCGCGCAGCCTTCATTGCCGCGAACGAAGGTAAACAAGCTGCAGTACTTGTACCTACCACTCTTCTTTGCTCACAACACTTTCAAAGCTTTAACGATCGCTTTGCAGACTTACCTATAAAAGTTGAATGTTTATCAAGATTTATTCCTGCCAAAAAACAAAAAGAAGTGTTGAAAGGTTTAGAGAGCGGGAGTGTTGATATCGTTATTGGCACACATAAATTGTTCAACACTTCGATTAAATTTAAAAATCTAGGTTTAGTAATAGTTGATGAAGAGCAACGCTTTGGTGTACGTCAGAAAGAAATTCTTAAAAAAATGCGTACAGAAGTAGATATCTTAACTCTGACCGCAACTCCAATACCAAGAACGCTTAACATGTCGCTAAGTGGCTTGCGCGACCTTTCAATTATTGCCACACCCCCTAACCATCGACTTGCGATTAAAACATTTGTTGGGGTGTGGAATGACAATATGATTCAAGAAGCTTGTATGCGTGAAATGAAACGTGGTGGACAAGTATTTTTCTTACATAACGAAGTAAAAACAATTAAAAAAGTTGCGAAAGATATACAGCAACTACTACCAGATAGTGCAATTCGCATTGCCCACGGCCAGATGCCTGAAAAAGAACTCGAGCAAGTCATGTTAGATTTTTATCACCAACGTTTCAGCATCTTAGTCTGCACCACCATTATTGAAAATGGAATTGATATCCCAACAGCCAATACCATCATTATCAATCGGGCAGACAAGCTTGGGCTTTCACAATTACATCAAATCCGTGGTCGTGTCGGCCGCTCTCACCATCGCGCATACGCATATTTAATTGCCCCACCACGTGCAGCAATGACGGCTGACGCTGTAAAACGCTTAGAGGCGATTGAATCATTAAAACATTTAGGTGTAGGTTTCACCCTTGCTACCCATGATCTTGAAATACGCGGTGCGGGTGAATTACTAGGCGCTGACCAAAGTGGTCAAATCCATGAGGTTGGATTCACGCTATATAATGAACTGCTATCCCGTGCTGTAGAAGCATTAAAAGCAGGTGAAATTCCAGACCTAGATCAGCCTTTAGATCAAGGTATTGAAATCAATTTAGGGGTGCCTGCACTCATTCCTGATGATTATTTACCTGATATCCACGGACGATTAGTGATGTATAAACGAATCGCCAGTGCAAAAACAAATGACGACTTAGATGACCTAGAAATTGAATTGATTGACCGTTATGGTCTGTTACCCGAGTTTGCTAAGAATTTAGTTTTAGTCACCCACCTTAAACTCCTTGCATGTAGTTTTGGTGTCTCACGTATTGAAATGAGTCATGAAACTGCACGCATTCATTTTGGCAAGTCTCCAAAGGTTGATACCACAAAAATCTTAGAGCTAATCCTGCAACAACCCGATACCTACAAGCTTGATGGCTCAGAAAAGCTTACCATTTACAAAGAAACCAAAAATATTCGGGAACGAATTGACACAATCGTGAATCTATTAAATGATCTACAATTAAAACAAGCCTCCTAACCTCAGCCACAATTATATGAACCATCTTATTAAGCCTTGCTTCATCGCCTTCTTATTTTGCTTTTCTCAAGCAGCTACAAGCAAAGACTACATCGTGGAAATGATATTTTTCGCTAACACTAATACAGATACTGAATCAGTACATGTATCAACCCAGGCTGTAGTTCCTAACTTGGTTGGCTCAATTTCACTCAACCAGGATGCGCAACCTAACGGTTTTGTGCAACTCCCATCAGATACATTTTCACTATCTGGAAAAGCCAATGCTCTCAATAAATCGGGTAAGTATAGAGTACTAAAACATATGGCTTGGCTACAACCTGGCCTCGCTAAAGAAGACGCTATTCCAGTTCGTATACATGCAGGTATAGACTACAAAGATGAGTTTAAAGAAAGGTCTTTTACTGAAGCAGACTTTGATGACAGAAGACTTCCAGAAAATCACCAGGTGAATGAGTTAGATGGAACCGTAAATGTAGTGCTTGGACGATACCTGCATCTATATACAGATTTAGTTTATCGCAAAACTTTTAGCATTTCATCTGGTGATGCATTAGGACGTAACCGTATTCTTGCAGATTTTCCAATTAAATCTCATCGCAAAATGCGCAGCAGTACACTGCATTATATAGATCACCCTTACCTTGGAATTCTAATCGAGATTCGCCCAGCTGGTGAATCGAATACAGGCAAACTTGAATAAAAGCTGCATCACGAATGACGTTATCAAACATTTTTCTAAATTGTCTACTTAACTCTCAATCAATATATACTTAGAACGCTTTAAAAAGTAATTACTGCAATTACTATGTTGTCAAAGCTACTTCCAATATTATTGATTACCTTTCCAGCAATGATTTTCTAATTACTTACGAGAATTCTTATCGAACCGCCCACTTACCCAAATTTATTTCTTTTAACGCCTTTTGCAGCTTTCAGTGCAAACTAAAACCGATTTAATTTATCATTTAATCGCTGTATCCAAAAAAACATAATAAACAGGTGCAAGAATAGTAAAAACACCATCTTCTCAGTATATGTCTCTTTAATCTTAGGTTTCTTTAGCTTTAGTTAATTATCACAGAGCTACGTATAGATTTTTATAGATTACGTAGTGAAGCGTAAAGCGCACGAAACTTCGTGCGCTTGCTTAAAAGATTACATTATTCCTAATTAGTTGCGAGCAGTGTTGAGACGATTGCTAATTCTTTTTGCCCAAAAGTCTAAGATTTTTTCATAAGGCTCAGCACCTTCGCCAGCTTTAAGCTTTGAAGAGCTATGTTGGTCAATAGCTGCTACGAGTCGCTTTCTAGATTCTGACTCGATCACTTCCATTTCAACCACAGCACGAGATTTTATATGCGTTTTTAATTTAGCCTTTTCCGTCTCTAAACCCGTTATAGCAATTCGAAGTTGCATAACATCAGGACCTGGTTTCTCGACAAGTTCAAATCGTTTGCTAAGTTTTTCTTTGAGCTCCCCTTCGAAGTAATCTGTGATTTTCTTTAAATCATCTGGATTGACACCTCTGTAATCTCCAGCAGAGTGTAGCCACACCTCAACAGGAGAGAGAATAATCGCGCGATAGTTTTTTAATATAGATAGATCTTGGAACGGTGGCGCAATCCAAACCTCAGCATTGGTCTCTGGGTTGAGAACCTTAAAATCATCGTAATTCTCTAAAAAACCACTACGTTGAAGATTATGATCCATCGTCGCTTGAGTTACAGGTTTTTCTGCCATTGCCGCATAACTTAAGACCAGTGCTACTAAAAATATAGTGGCATGTGTAATTATTTTTTTCATTTTTCACCTTTTTAAAGTAATTCAATTGAAATGTAGAAATAGCTAACTGCTATTAATTAGCTGATCTGAATCAATTTTAACAGACGAAATTAGTATAGCTACCATCAAATCTTGATTTGATTTAATTTTATTTAAATTAAAACTGCATTATATCTATATATATATATATAAATTCTAAAATTTTGAGATTTATTGCGGATTAAGTTGCTGAATGATCTATAGAAACTCGAATTGGATTCTCAGTATCAAAATGTATGTCGCGCTGTGGGAATGCTATGGTAATTCCTTCCTCTTCAAAACGCTTATAAACCGTTTGATTGAGTTCCGAAATTACACCTATCCTATTCTCCATTGAATCAATAAATCCACGTGCCGCTAAATTTAACGTGCTATCACCAAACTCTTTGAAAATAATTGAAGGCGATGGATCATCCAGAACCCGTGGGTGATCTTTTAAAATCTGTTTAAGTGTCTCGAGTGCCTTTTCAATATCGCTACCGTAAGCGATACCAACATTTATTACTATGCGTGTGCTTGCGTCTGTGAGAGTCCAATTTAATAAACGACCGGTAATAAACTCTTTATTTGGGACAAGTAGTTCTCTTCCGTCCCAATCCATAATTGTTGTTGCACGTATGCGTATGCGTGCTACCGTGCCATCTTGATCCCCAATGCTTACTACATCACCCACGCGAATTGGTCGCTCAAAAAGAATAATCAGACCACTAATAAAGTTAGCAACAATTTCTTGTAATCCAAAACCAATCCCAACACCAAGTGCTGCGACCAACCATTGAAGCTTTGACCAATTAAGTCCAAGTGCTGAGAGAACAATAATAAATCCCGCACCAAGGATAACGTAATTCAATAACGTGCTGATCGTATAGCCAACACTCGCTGATATACCAGCACGTTGGCGTAAAATTAATTCAATTAACGCAGGAAGTTTACCAGCTGTATAGATGGTTGCTGCTGCAATTAAGAACGCTATAACAATAGAATTTAAGGTAACCGGTGAAAGGACGTCATCCCCATTCAGGACTGTAGTTGTTGTCCATAGTGTAACGCGTTGCAACGCATCTAAGGCAGGCAGCAATGGCTCCCACAAGTACCAAAGCATCATGACTCCTATTGTAATAATTATGACATTAAGCAGTTCTGATGCTTCACGACTAACTTTAACTAGAGCTACACGATCTTCTACTTCTTGGCGTTCGCCTTCTTTCGCCTGACCCAGTTTGGCCATATATTCTGCAAGACGTATTTTTCGTTGGCTTATCAAGAGCCAGCGTTTAAAGAGGCTATACACTAAGACTAGAAAAAGTGCGAGCCAGAAGGTTTTAATAATAATTTGGATCAATGTTCGCACGGTATAGATGTAACCCATTGAAGAACCAAATATCAACACCACCACAAGCAAAAGGAACAGGCAGTTGATTCGATGCTTCTTGAAAATTGCAATTATGCCAGACCACTTTTCTTTCAAAGCCATCCATGACCAAATTAAATGAAAGGCGATAAATAATAATAAAAATAAACCAATTACTTGATTCAGCACTGTGTCATTTAATTCGCGCTGGTAGAAAAAGGTAAAAGAACTTGCTGCGAGTAATGGTACCCACCTGAACAGCCACCAATTGACTTCCTTTGTCACTTTATTACATGTTTTCCTGTACCAATTAAAGTGTTTTGATCCAACGCCATTTTCTTCGTAGATAGTTCGTATTATTAATAATAAGAATACAAGCACCCCTATTGTTTGTATCCTTGATGATAGTATCTGAGACACAGACGCTTGGTTGCTACTAAAAACACCACTTAGTGACCAGAAAACTAAGGGGATAGGTAAAGCACGAGCTACAATTAGCCCTAACGCTGCCAGTGTGAATACGATTGAATCTGATTTAGTCTTTCCTATATTCTTATTAAGCTTGACCATATGTTCCTTAAATCTTGTGCGCGCAAGAAAAAGAAACATTGCAACCAGTAATCCAAAAAAGGTAGCTATAGAAAATTTGTTAATTTTTAAATTAGCAAGTGATGAATATATGTCTTGAATTTCTTTCGGAGCATTCTTAAAATTTGCCTTGTATATAGGTGGATGACTGGGCACCCATAAAACTCGGCTGCCTACAAATGTTTGATACTCTTCAATGAGTGCAGAAAACTGCGTATAATTTCGCAAGTTTATTCGAAGAGTCTCAAGGTAGTCAGATTGCAGATTGATAGTCTTACTCAGCTCACTACGAATTGATTGTAATAAATTGATAGCTGCTGATTTATCAGCATCGGAAATCGATGTAGAATCTAACCCTGCTTCTTCGAGCATATTTGTGTAATATCTTTCTGTGCTAATCAGTTCTCCCACAGCCTCTTCATACTCAATTCTTTTTATAATAGTGTCCCCAATAGCATTTGTGACAAAGCGAGTGGGGCTCTTCATTCGATAGGATTCGATCTCACGCCAATGCACCAGTAGAACGTTACCGATAACATCACTATCACTTGCAAATTCAACAACACGGTGTATCGAAGCTGTGCGTCCTTCAATGATCCTTATTTTTTTCTGCATCTCCTCATCTTGAGCCGTGAGGTTGCTTAGGTTTTCGACCAAATCAACTCGTTGTTGCCGAAGGCGCACGCGATCAGCGACAAGGTTCTGTACAAGTTTATAAATAGGACTGTTTTCCTCTATACCAGTAACATCGCTATCGGCATCTTCAAGTTGAGTTTCTGCGAGCCGACCTTTGATAGCGTTAATTTCGGTAGAAAGTTGATCTATTTGCAATGAAAGCTTTGCTTGCTCAGCGCGGAGCACTTCATAACGAGCTGGCTGGCTTGCAAGCCGGGATTTTTGAGCGTTTTGTTCCGCATTGAGTGCAATGCGTTCAGATTTTTGCATCCACTCTGAGCCTTCCGTTAGGGACGGCGATGCCTTCATATCTACAGTAATAGGGTTATCGGGAAGCTGATTTAAACGAATAACAATTTCATCTAGGCGCTCAGTAATTATTTGCGCGTTAGTGTCCCTCGCTGACAAACGCCTTTTGTTTACGTCACGTGTGTTGGCAGCATTACTTAATTGGGTGCTAAGTAGTGCTAGCTGTGCTTCCAGCTCGTTAAAAGAAAGTTTCTCAAGATCATAGTCAACCTGTGGTTCCGCTGTGAAGGCAATGTCTACCTGAGCCAAGATTTCAGCTTCAAGTTCAGGCGCGTTTTTTAGCGCATCAAGATAGTTTGTTGTATCACGCTCATGAGAAAGAGCAGTATCAAGCCAGTTACGAACCGTTTGATATGCCTTGAGTATTTCATCTTCTTCAGTACTGCCCGATTCTCGTAGCTGTTGTATACGTGAATCAATAAGTTCAATATCAAGTTCACTATTAGTTTGTGCGCTAATCGGTGAATTGATTAAAAAGAAAGATGTTATTAATGAGAATGTTAAGGCTTTTATCCCCATAGTTATTCTCACGCTTGATCTAAGATAATGTTAGATTGTTTATTATTAATTTTACACGACATGGCATAGTAGCTTACACAATTTCCTACCCTAAGATGCTATTCAAGAACATTAATTTGAATATTTTCTTTGTGTCGTAATCAGTCATAGTTAAATTATTTTAGATAATAATGAAAGCGTTTTTACTGAATGCAACCATAACAATATAAGCATAGGTTAGTAACGCCAGAAACCCAGATATAAGGCGAATACGTTTGGTTTTACCCCTATTTAATGCAACAGTCCCTAAAATAATATATAGCAGCAAAGCTGCTATCTTTGCATTTACCCACATAGCCGGCCCTGGATATTGTGATGTAACCATTACTAAAGCAATGGCTGAAAGCAGCAGAATAGTATCATTGATATGAGGCGCTATTCTTACCCATCGCTCTTGCAGTATTGGTGATGCTTGAATCATCCAAATACCACGAATAATAAATCCAATAACCGAAATGAAGACTGTTGCAACGTGAATAAATTTTAAAATGACATAACCGGACATATGCTAAATTTCAATTTGTTATTTATTATAATATACACTTACATAAATATCTGCCTGGAGTCGTAAGCGGATATATTTATCCAGAAACAGTTGAAACCAAAATAGATTTCACATCCACCATCCCTACTTCTATCGCTTGCTCAATCTCATGCATGGTAATTACATTTCCACTTTTCCCAGCAG
>Ga0255057_10002008_pt1 | contig 11163 bp, 10 predicted proteins | sample Cases_109_6_MG_FD_189022 | JGI IMG/M metagenome (GOLD analysis project Ga0255057, IMG submission 189022) | Seawater microbial communities from Amundsen Gulf, Northwest Territories, Canada - Cases_109_6 | ecosystem: Environmental > Aquatic > Marine > Gulf | place: Canada: Northwest Territories... | reverse complement strand
CTACCTATCGACCGTGGGCGTCTACGGCGACCGCCAGGGCGGATGGGTGGACGAAACGAGCGAGACGCAGCCCATTTCACAGCGAAGCCGCCGACGCCTCGCTGCGGAGGATGCCTGGAACGCGTTCGGCGCGCGCACGAACCGGCCCGTTCGTATTTTCAGGCTCGCTGGAATCTATGGGCCCGGGCGCAGCGCCATTGACCGTCTGCAGGACGGAACGGCGCAGCGCATCGTCAAGCCAGGCCAGGTTTTCAATCGCATTCACGTCGATGACATCGCCGCGATAATAAACGCGGCCATTGCCGGCCACGGGACGAAGCAGGTCTACAACGTGACGGATGATGAGCCCGCTCCTCCCCAAGACGTCATTGCGTTTGCGGCCGATCTATTGCACATGTCGCCGCCGCCGGAGATTCCCTTCAAAGAAGCTGAACTGTCGCTTTTGACGGCGAGCTTTTATGCCGACAACAAGCGAGTTAGCAACGCGCGGTTGCGCGAGGATCTCGGCGTACAGCTCAAATTCCCAAACTATCGCGACGGATTGCGCGCGATCGCGGCACCCAAGCTGTGAAAAAATCTCGTTAAATTCTTGCTTGCGGGGCCGTTCAGGCGCCGTTCAACCAGCTTTCGCTTTACTGGCCAGACCCCATCGAGCTTTTGGCCGCCCGCCTTGGGCCGGCATGGAAAGCTCACAGCACCGAAACGATGGCCTTGCGAGGGTATGATGCAAGTTACAGCGGTAAGTCTAGCTCGCACCGTGGTTCTCGCGGCAGCCATGAGTGGCGTCATGCTGACGGCTTCCCCCGTCGTCGCCGCCAACGATGCCGCCCATACCCTTGCTGATAAATTCTCACGCGCCGCCGAAGACGCCGAACGCGCCGAAGCTGCCAAGAAGGCTGAGGCAAAGCGCGCGCGCGCCGCAGAACGTGCATTGCAACAGCGCCGCCAAGCCGAAGCGCGACGCAAGGCCTATGAGGAGGACATGCAGGCGCGCGCGCGCGCCGAGGCCGCGGCACGCCTGTCGGAAGCAAAGCGTCTTGTCAAAGAACGTGCACGCGCCGAGGAAAAGCGGCGCGCAGCAGTTACCGCACGTCTTGCCAAGGAAGCTGACGAAAAACGGTTGGCCGAAAAAGCGCGCAGAGCAGAGGCGGCACGTCTTGCGAAGAGAGCTGAGGAAAAACGGTTGGCCCAAGAACGGCGCAAAGCAGAATCAGCTCGCCTTGCAAAACAAGCTATGGACGAACGATTGGCCGAGGAGCGGCGCAAGGCGGCCAAAGATCGCGCCGAATTGGAGGCCCTACGTGCGCAGGAGGCGTGGCGCATCGTCCGCAAATTCCAGCGCGCGCGCAAACAGCGTATGCGCGAAGCCGGCGCAAAAAAGAACGGCCTGGGCGGCCCACGCCCGCCGGTCGCCAAATTGGACGATCCAAGGCCGCACAATGAGAGCGACCTGCGTCCCCCCGTTGCCGAGTTAGACCAGAGCTGGCCCGAAAAAGATAACCGCCCGCTCGCGACCAAATATCCAGCCCGCGTTACGGTCCTCGTGCTTATGGAGCCACGCAATCGCGGCTGGAGGCGCTCTAAGAAGGCGGCGTATCCGGTTCTGTGCGTCGGCAGACGCTGCTACATCAGCGCAGGCGCCGAGAACACGGCGAACGCTCTGTCGCGCCCACGGGTGCTCGGCCCAGTTAACTCCCTCGGCCGGCGTGCCGGCCCCTGCAACAATCAGCTTGCTTGCGTGTTCCGTGGTGTCACACTCGATCGCAATCCGTCCCATATCCAGCCCGTCGACATGGGCCTCCTCCGCCACAAGCGGCGTGACATACGTAAGGCTGAGCCCGACCGCACCTGCGCTGTAACGCGCGGCTCGTTGCACTGCACGTCTGTCATCATCGCGCACCGCTATCGGGCCTGGATCGTGCCGGAGGCCATCGCAGAGGAAGCCGGACCGAAAGCGCTGGAGGACGCCCTGCATAATGGCCTGACCACACTCCGTTCCGCGCGCTTGGTGAGTGGGAGGGCGCCCTAAATTCTGGAAGTGCCGAGGTAGCCGATCCGCCCGTTCGATGCTTGGCGGACGCATTCCAGGTGCTCGAATACTTGGCGCGCATGCAGCGGGCGGCCATAACGGTCGATGCTTTGTTGCTCCAGTGCCTGCAGATCGGCGAGCAGCGGTTCGGCTGTTTTGTGCAGCATAGCCACCGCCTGGATAGTGCGGCGGCGCATGTTGGGCGGCACGTCCGGCAAGACGTCGGCGACAAGGGCTCTTGTACGTTCAGATAAACGGCTGGACAGCCGGCCGAAGATTCCAATGAGGCGAATGGGCAGATCTTCGTGGAACTTGTAGCCGTACGCATCCATCCACGCGAACAGCTTATCCATCAGCAAATCTTGTAGCCGCAGGCGCGACGTCACGCGGTAATCCCGCCATTCGGCGACGAGATCGAAGTGCGGCTCCAGCTCAATGTCGGCCGGTGCAAACGTTTCTTTCGTCCTAACGCCGATGCGCTCGATGAAGTCGCGGTTCTTCATGTCAAAGCGAGTCTTGAACGTTGGCAGCATGACCTTGCCTTCGCTTGCCAGGTCAAACGCTTGGCGCACAAGCTTTGAACAAAAAAGCTCCTTATAGCCGTTGAGCTTCATGGAAAAATCGTACCAAATCCGGCGGCCGCCTCGCCCGCGCGAACGCTGCACGACATCGTAAATTTGCGCCGCGGCGAGCCGAGCAAACGCAGCGTTGTTGTGACGAAAGATAACGCAGCGTCCAAGGCCATGGTGTAGCGCGTCGTCCAGAGAGCTGATGACTGCCCCTTTCTCGATCAGGCTTTCGACAACCCACAGCTTGCCGTTCTCGTCCGTGTGAATGACGGAGATATGGCTGAATTGGGAATCGACATCGCCGATGCGCGCGATCGCAGCGCTATTATGGTGCATGCCGCGCATCAGCAGCAGATCTCCCGCCTGGAACGGGATGTCTTGACCCGTCTCGAACGCGGGGTTGATAAGCGTGTTGAGTTTTGCGCCACGAAAGGCGCGCCTGGTCTTCTCGTCGGGCGCCAGTTGGATGTAGCCGTTGTTCAACTCGCCCAGCATATCTGTCGCATAACGCCCGACGCGAAAGACGTTACGGATGCCCCTTTGCACGCTGAGCGACATCAAATCGCGCTTGAACCAATCTGGGATTTGCTCGTGAATCCGCAGGCGCAGCACGAAGATGGCGCGCATGAGGTCGGGCGCAGACTTGGCAAGATCGTGGACGTCATAGCGGTCAAAATTCACATTGAAGACCGCGTCGTAAACCTCGTTGAGATTTGCTGCCAGCTCCTCTGCGCTGTGGACGGGACGCAAAGCCAGCATCTCGATCGCAGCTAGGTCGTCCGCGAGTTCGGCGCGGGGGCAGCTCTCCTGCATCGCTTCTCTCCCCTCGTCTGCCCTGCACCCTCAGCAAGGCCTACCTAGAACGCCGCTTTCTTTATGAGTGGTGCCTGCTCACGAGGGGCTGCGCCCCGCGCCCAAGCGCTTTATAGAGACCGCTTGTGGACCCATGGGCCCCTCCGTAGCAGCGCGCGTCACATGCACGACCGTGCCTTTTTCGAGCTCGTCAAAGGCATCGGCCCCTACCGAATTTCGCGTAAAGTGGAGGTCAGGAGAACCCTTTACTTCGACGAAGCCATAGTCCTCTTCTGGAAAGATGCGCACCACAACGCCAGTCTCTCCCGTAGACCCATGTTGTTTTACGTCGTGATTGCGAATATCTGCAATCTGCCCGAGCTGCCGCTCAATGGCCTCGAATACACGATTGACGATCGCTGACTGGTCGTCCTTCATCTCGCGCCGGTCCTGCTCCCCCTTGGCAACGATTGGATTTTGACTTGGCACGTCGACCTCGACAGCGATACCGATGGGCTGTTTGCCGCTCTCGGGGCTGCGGTGGGGCACATCGACCACGACTCGTGCGCCGGTAATGTGCGGATGAAAGCGATTCATTCGCTCAACCCGCCCGCGGATTAGTGCCTCGAGGGACTTGGAACTATCCATGTTCTTGAAAGCGATTTGCAGCGGTCGTTCCATCGGCTTCTCCGGTCTCAATTTCGTAGCGCGGCAGGTGCGCCCAACATAGTCTAGCAGGGAACCCAAGGCCTGTGATGATCCTGTGACGATATCGAAGCGACCGTCAATGCGACGTTCTAAGGGGCGGCCGCAGAAAACAAAAACATGCCAACCTTCGGGCGACAGGCAAAATACAATTGAGGCTGAGAGATGAGCATGCGCCTTCCCGTCGTCGGTGTCATGGGTTCTGGCGAAAAAGAGCATCTACCACGGGCCGAAGACCTTGGCCGCTGGCTTGCCACCCAGCGCGTGCATCTTCTCACCGGTGGTGGCAAAGGTGTGATGACGGCCGTCAGTCGCGCTTTTTACGAGACGCCAAACCGCGCAGGGCTTGTGGTTGGCATCATCCCGTGCAGGCACGCCGCCACGGAACCAAAGTCCGAATACCCCAATCCTTGGGTCGAACTTGCGATCTTTACGCATCTTTACATGGACGGCAGATCGGGTGCGGACCCAATGTCCCGAAACCATATCAATATCTTGAGCTCTGACGTCGTCGTTGCTTTGCCCGGTTCTAATGGAACCTTGAGCGAAATCGAACTCGCCCTACGATACGGTCGGCCCATTGCCGCCTATCTTGAGTACCGCGCGGAGATGCCTGACGTACCACAGCAGGTTCCCGTTATCGGAGACTTGGCCGGCATCCAAGATTTCGTCCGAGCGCACCTCCCTGCTGGGCTAGAGCAAGATCGTTCTTGATGGATTCGCTCACCAAACCCAGAAGGTTCCCGGCAGATAAGTGAATCTTGCTCTAAATCAAAAGTGTAGAGACTGATTCACGTTTCACTTGGACGCAATTCGCGCCTCCAAGTGAAACGATCAAACTCTAGCCAGCAGCCGTACCGGACCGCTGCGATCTAATCCTGGTTGGGCGGAATGCCGACTGGGTCGGATGGATGAAATGGCGTCGGATCGTCGTTGACGCCGATTTCAGACGGACTCGTGTTTGGATTGGTCCAGCCCGGGCGATATCCGCCGTCGTCGTCACCCGCACCCACATCTGGAAGAAGCGGCTGATAGCCGTCATCCTCCAGCAGAAATTCTCCCTCGCCGGGGCCGGCCATGGCGGCCGGGATTGGGGCGGCCAACGCCACTGCCGCGACCAATACAAAATAAGCTACCTGTTTCATGCCTGTACCTTGCTGATTGACGATAAGGCTTCCCATGGTCGTCGCCGTGTGTCGAGCGTCTCGACGGGCGCAAGCAGGCGCAACTACAGCGGAATATCGTCATGGTTGTAGAGAAGCCCCGGCGCGCCCACGACGTGTGCCGGGCCGGGCTCTCAACCCTTGTCGTGCGCCGCGAGACCTTCAATTGCGCCGAACAGGAGGTCCAGATCCTGCGGCCGCGACAGGCGATGCTCGCCGTCAGGAATTTCGATCATCTCAGCCCAGCCCCCTTTGAGGAACCGCATGAGCGCACGTGCGTGTGCAATGGGCACGTCCTGATCCTGCGAGCCCTGCACGATTACGACAGGGCGCCCTGGATCGAAGGGTTTACGCGCGAACAAATGATTGCGACCCTCCTCAATGAGTTCACGTGTGATGGCGTAGGGTTCGCCGTATTCAGAAGGTTGCAGGAAGACGCCGGTCGCCAGCAGGTTGTCACGCTCGTCCTTGGAGAAGGCCTTCCACATGAGCTCCTCCGTCATATCCCAGGCCGGCGCGATCAGAACGAGTGCGGCAATCCGGGCGACCTCGGCAGAGCTTGAGCGCAACAACCGGCGCAGCAACAAGAGCGCGATGTGCCCACCCATGCTTGATCCGATGACGATCTGCCGGCCGCACGTTACCCCATGAAAAACGGTCTCAGCTTCCTCCAGCCATGCCCCGATCGTGCCATCCTCAAAGCGACCGCTGGAAAGGCCGTGCCCCGAATAGTCGAAGCCTGTAAAACCATAGCCTTTCTCGCGCGCGAAAGCAGCGAGCGCCGTTGCCTTTGTACTCGCCATGTCGGACTTGAATCCCGACAACCAAAAGAGGCCGATACGCGGTGATGCAACCGGCGGCTCAGCAATATAGGCAATGCGCCGCGACTTGTAGCTGCTCGTCGGGCCGATCTCGAGGAATTGCGGTTCGCTCTCACTCACTCTAAACAACCTCGTCGCCTGCCGGAGAAGCCGTGTGACCACGAAACGCCCGACCATACTGCAGATCATTCCTGAGCTCGATACCGGAGGCGCGGAACTCTCCACCATCGAGATCGCAGATGCCATCGAGCGCGCGGGAGGGCGCGCCATCGTCCTGACGGAGGGCGGACGGCTCGTCCAGCGGCTACGCGATACCGGCGCCCAGCTCCAGTTCTTTCCCGCTGCAGTTAAGAATCCCATACGGCTCATGTGGAACGTTCGTCGGATCGCCGAGGTGGTTCGGCGCAACGGGGTGGACCTCATCCATGCGCGTAGCCGCGCGCCGGCCTGGAGTTCCCTTTACGCCGCGCGCCGTAGGGGCGTGCCATTCGTGACCACCTATCACGGTGCCTATGGCGAGAAGACCGCGCTTAAGCACCTCTACAACAGCGTCATGGCGCGGGGCGACGTCGTAATTGCCAACTCGCGCTACACCGCCGAGCTTATCCGCAGCCGCTATGGGACACCTGCTAAGAAGATCGAGGTGATCTACCGTGGCGTGGACGGCACGCTGTTCGATCCCGCTCATATTGCCCCTGAACGCGTCGCCGCACTGCGTTCGGGTTGGGGGATAAGCGAGAGCGAGCGCGTGGTGCTGCAGGCTGCCCGCCTCACGCGATGGAAGGGGCAGCACGTGCTGATTGAGGCGGCCCAACTCCTGAATGCGCAAGGGCGCCTCGACAACACCGTCTTCATCCTTGCTGGAGATGCCCAAGGACGCGGTGGGTACACAGCTTCCTTAGCAGATGCAATCCGCGCCGCGGGTTTGGAGAACCGGGTCCGTCTCGTCGGCCATGTAGACGATATGGCTGCCGCTTTTCTGGCCGCGCATGTTGCCGTGGTCGCCTCAACCGAGCCGGAAGCCTTCGGGCGCGCTGCCACAGAGTCGCAAGTGGTGGGAACGCCTGTCATCTCCACAAACATCGGCGCGCCACCCGAAACCGTGTTGAGCGCCCCACGCGTTGCTGAAGATGCGGCAACGGGCTGGCTGGTGCCCCCTGCCGATGCCGCTCAGCTCGCCGACGCACTCGCGGCAGCGCTTGCACTTGCGCCAGATGAGCGAGCACGCATGGGGGCACGCGCACGCGCTCACGTGTTGGACTCGTTCTCACTCAAGGCCATGAAGGAGCAGACTCTCAAGGTCTACGACCGGCTGCTCGGAACAAAGCTCGCCGCAGGCGAGTGAACCGACACGACCACCAGCAACCGGTGACCTACTTGCTGCCTTTGCCGCTGGCGCGCGCTGCGTTGGCCTCTCTACGCCCCGCCGCGATGGCTTTCCCGGCAACGGCCTCCACGTAAGCTGGCAGGGCGAATGCCGCGTTGTGAACCGCCGGCGTCCAATACTTCGTCGTGATACCGCGCTTGTCCTGCCGCTTGGCGAGCCATTTCTCGGGGATCTCCAGGTGCTCGTCCTGATCGCTCGCCCAATTCAAGGCAAATGGGCCGCCGAAGTAGCACGGCTGCGTGCATAGATAGGGGGCAACATTGTCAAACAATGACGCAAACGTCTGCGTTGTACTCGCCAGGTGGTCAGGGAAAAGGAACGGGAGGCCGTTCTGCGTGACGAGGATGCCGTCCTTCTTCAAGGCGCGCCTGCAATCGGCAAAAAACTCGCGCGTATGCAAGACCGCGGAGGGTCCGATCGGCTCCGAGGAGTCGACAATGATGGCATCGAAGCGCTCGTCCGTCTCGGCAACGAACTTGCACCCATCGGCAATGACCACCACGGTTCTTTCATCGTCGAAGGCATTGCCGGGAATCTCTGGATAGAATTTTAGCGCGGTATCGATAACCGTGCGGTCGATTTCACACAGCATCGCCCTCTCGACGGTGGAATGCTTTAGAACCTCACGCAACACGCCGCCGTCACCACCACCGACGACGAGCACCTGCTTAGGCGCGTCAATCGCCATCAACGGAACGTGCACCATCATTTCATGGTAGACGAACTCGTCTGACGTCGTGAGTTGGCAGACGCCGTCGAGCATGAGCACCGTGCCCCAGGTCTTGTTTTTGAAGATGACGAGGTCCTGGTGCTCCGTTTTCAACTCGTGCAGGATTTCGTCTGCCTCCAGGCGCACGCGCCAATGCGGGTGAAACGTCTCCTCGACCCAGCGATCCATCTTTCACACTCCCCGACGCGAAAATTCATGAGCGCGCCACTCGTTCCCGACACCTTGGCGCGGATCGAATATCATGTTGGATCGCGTTTGCTAAAGATTATTGCGCGTCAGCGCCGAGCGAGGCCGTAGCACGCAGGTGCTTCAGAACAGCCTGGGTCGGCCAACAGTCGATCTTAAGGTTGTTTTTCTTTTGGTAAGTCCCCACCTGGCGGCGGGTATTGGAACCGATCTTGCCATCGATTTTTTGCAGAGCGTAGCCCCGCTTGATCAGGCGCGACTGGATTTCCTTGACTTGGCGCGTGCGCGGTTGGGCGATCGTCGATGACCGAGTGTGGAAATCGCCGCCGCCGGCGATGCGGTCGGCGAGGTTGCCGACAAACAGCGCATAAAGATCGGACGTGTTGTAGCGACGGATAACCTGGAAATTCTCGGTAGCCAGGAATGCAGGCCCATAGGCGCCTGACGGCATCATCAGGTAGGCCTCGTGGACGACCTCATCGGCGCGGAACGGCTTGGGACCGGCGCGCTCAAAGCCCAGCGCCGCCCATTCACGAATTGAGCGCGCTCCCGGCGGACCTTCAAGGGAACAGGCGCCGTTGTTCTTCGGCACACGCGCCTCATAGCCCCAGCGCAGGTCGCGAACCCATCCCTTGTTGGCAAGCTGGCGTGCCGTAGATGCAAGTGCATCTGGAACCGAGTTGAAAATGTCTATACGTCCGTCGCCATCGCCATCGGCGGCGTGCTGATAGTATTCGGATGGCATGAACTGTGTGAGCCCCACTGCCCCCGCCCACGACGATCGCATCTTGGAGCGCGGAATTCCGTCTTGCAGCATCTTGAGTGCGTGAAGCAGCTCGTTGCGGAACAAATCCTTGCGCCGGCCTACATAGGCCAGGGTGGCCAGAACACGGATCGCGTCGTGGCGTAAGCGGTGGCGGCCGTACGACGTCTCCCGACCCCAGATGGCGACCAGAACGTTTCTGTCGACGCCGGTCGTCTTTTCCATATTTACGATCGCACGCTCATGCTGTTTCAGGAACTTGCGGCCCTGAATTGCGAGGCGGCGCAAATATTTGGGGTTGAGATAGTCCATGGCCGATTTTGTGAACTCGGCCTGGCCGGCGCTGTCATCACGCTTGCGGCCCTTGATGATGAGATCGGGGAGCGAATAGTCGGGCTTGACGCCGCGAAAAGCCGCAACGAAGGTCTTGCGCGAAACGCCTAGCGCCTGGGCTTCCGGCCACACGACGTCAAGAAAAACCCGAAAGGATTGAGCGGCGGACACCGGTGGCGCAATAGCCATGAGAAGCGCTGCTGCGCAAATCACCCCGTTTATGCGAGGTAAGGCGCAGCCTGTCTCAAGTTTGGTGCTGAAAAACAATGCACGTCTCCCCGACTGGATCGTTTCGCCCAGGCATACCTCACTGGACTTCGGGGCAATTTTGCGGCTCGCCAGGTTGATGGCGCCGCCGGTCGCATCTGGGTTCCGCCTCAACTGGCGTGTTTGAACTGATGCATGTGAGATTCCCAAGCAAGCGCCTGTGCTGCGATCGTCTCCAATTTATCGAGCTCTGGTCGCCAGCCAAGACGCACGCGGATCTTTTCGGAGGCGGCAACGATAGCCGCTGGGTCGCCGGCGCGGCGCGGTGCATTGCGCACTTCGAAATCGGCGCCTGACACCCGTTTGACCGCGTCAATCACTTCGAGAACCGAGAATCCTTTCGAGTACCCACAATTGAAGATCTCGGAGTCTCCGCCATCACGCAGATGGCACAGCGCCGCCCTATGTGCGCGCACAAGGTCGGTCACGTGAATGTAGTCGCGGATACAGGTGCCGTCCTCGGTTGGATAGTCAGTGCCGAATACCTCAATGCAGGGACGCTTGCCGAGCGCCGCCTCGCACGCCACCTTGATGAGGTGCGTAGCGTTGGGCGTCGACTGGCCGGTGCGCCCTTGCGGATCGGCACCAGCCACATTGAAGTAGCGCAGGGCGACATAGCGGAAATTATGCGCACGCGCCACGTCTGCCAGCATGATCTCGGTCATTAACTTTGATGAGCCATAGGGCGACATGGGCTTGAGTTCGGCATCCTCACGTACAGGAACGTCGCTTGGGTTCCCGTAGACCGCGGCGGTGGACGAGAAGATGAACTGCTCAATCCCCATCTCGACCGCAACCTCCATCAGGGCGCGCGACTTGACGGTGTTGTTGTGGTAGTAGCCCAGCGGATCGGCAACAGACTCTGGAACGACGATTGATCCAGCGAAGTGGATGATGGCCTTCACGCCGTGCTTGCGCACGATGCTGCGCACAAGATCCTGATCGCCAACATCGCCCTCGACCAGAGTAGCGTTGGTGGGCACCGCCCAGCGGAAACCCGTGGAGAGATTGTCAAGGACAACGACGCTCTCTCCCGAATCGAGGAGCTCGAGAACCATATGGCTTCCGATGTATCCGGCTCCGCCGGTCACAAGAACAGTCATGGATTCAATCTCTTTCTCTCAATGCGAGCCCGCCATTACGTAAAGCATAGCATCGACATGCCCTACCCAAGACCGAAACAAAACGCTTTTCCACTCAAAGGCCTACAAGATTTACACCGAATTTGGGCCTGAACACCTATTCGATCCCACTTCACGCTCGGAGATCCCTATGCCCACAGCCACAAAACGCATTCGAAAGGCCGTCTTTCCTGTAGCAGGCTTGGGCACGCGCTTTCTTCCCGCAACCAAAGCTATGCCTAAAGAGATGCTAACGGTTGTCGACAGGCCGGTGATTCAGCACGTGGTTGATGAGGC
>Ga0255057_10002007_pt1 | contig 11166 bp, 9 predicted proteins | sample Cases_109_6_MG_FD_189022 | JGI IMG/M metagenome (GOLD analysis project Ga0255057, IMG submission 189022) | Seawater microbial communities from Amundsen Gulf, Northwest Territories, Canada - Cases_109_6 | ecosystem: Environmental > Aquatic > Marine > Gulf | place: Canada: Northwest Territories... | reverse complement strand
AGATTCCATTCATGAAACAGATGTGCCTCAGCCTGCTGGTACTCCTCGCAGTGTGTATCGCGCCGCGGGTGGTGTCGGCCGAGGAGCTCTGGATCGCCGACATCAAGCAGGCACTCGCCCTGGCCGACCACAGGGATCAGTTTCTGCTGGTGGATCTGTATGCCGATTGGTGTCACTGGTGCAAGCTACTGGAGCAAGAGGTATTTTCCACCCCTCGTTTCAAGAAATTCGCCAGTCAATTCGTTCTTCTCCGTGTCGATACCGAAGACGGCGGCCAGGGCACCCGGTTTGTCGAACGCATCGGCACGCCCAGTCTGCCCACGACCCTGATTCTGGACTCGAGGGTGGTCAAGGTGGCCGAGGTCCAGGGCTACCTCGCCACCGACAAGATGATCGAGGCCCTGGAAGGTCAGCTTGCGGCCTACCGCTCCCTCGAACAAGCGCTGGCGGAGTTTGGAGAGGGTGACGATCCGGCGATCCTCTACACTCTGGGCAAAGAGCTCCAGGCGCGCAATGACGGCGAGCGGGCCACCGAGCTCTATCGACGTCTTCTCGAAGGCCCGGGGGTTACTCGGGAGCAGGAGCTCTCCGCTCGTTTCCGGCTCGTCAACTCATTGCGTCTCAGTCAGCGGTACGACGAGGCCCACGAAGAGCTCGCGCGGGCCCAGATCCTCGCCAAAACCTTGCAGAATGATCGCCTTCTGGAGCATCTCGACCTGCTGGCCGCCGATCTGGCTCGTGAGCGGGGTGACTGCCCCTTGGCCATGACCTACCTCCAGACCTTTCTCGAACAATACCCCCAGAGCAGTCTGCGCCCGCAGGCCCGGCGGACTCTCTATGCGCTAAGGACCCAGGAAGGGGTCTGCTCCTAACTCTATTCTCGAGACTTTTCGTGAGCTATCCGATATGAGATCCAACAGCAGCAGACATCGAGGCTTGGGCAAACTATGGCTCCTAGCGGCGCTCGTGTTGTCGGCGGCAGTCACTCCCTCACTGGGCCAAATGCGGCGGGCGGAAAAGGGGTCACTCGAGGTGGTCGCCGACAGGACCGCCTACGAAGCCGGAACGGAGGCCCGGCTGGCAGCGGTGATGGCCATCGAGTCGGATTGGCACACCAACAGCCACCAACCGACCTACGACTACCTGATCGGCACCGACGTCCGTATCGAGCTCCCCAAGGGCTGGTCGGCGGCCGAGATCGACTACCCCGAGGGTGAGATGAAGAAGTTCGGCTTTGCCGAGGATCCCCTGTCGGTCTATGAAGACGAAGTGGTGATGATCGGCCGCCTTACCGTGCCCGCCGATGCCACCGACGGCAACTGGCCAGTGGAGGTCAGCCTCACCTATCAGGCCTGCGATGACCGTTCCTGTCTGCCTCCCGTGACCACCACGAAAACCATTCAGCTGACGGTTGGGGCCGGAGGGCAGGCCACTTTGCCGGAGCTCTTTGCCGCTGACGCCGGTGGACCGCCGGCCGGCAAGAGGCCTGCCAACCTGGCGCTCGTTCTCCTGCTCGGGGTCCTCGGCGGGTTGATCCTCAACGCCATGCCTTGCGTGTTGCCGGTGCTGTCGCTCAAGATCTTTGGCCTGGTCAAGAGCGCCGGTCTCGGCCGCTCCCAGGTGGTCGTGGGGTCGTTGGCGACGGCCGTTGGCATCCTGCTCTCCTTCTGGGCGCTGGCGCTGGCGGCGATCGCCGCCCGCTCGGCCGGCTCGGCAGTCGGTTGGGGCGTCCAGTTCCAGGAACCGTTGTTTGTTACCTTTCTGGCGGTCGTGGTCATCCTCTTCTGCCTCAACCTGTGGGGTCAGTTCGAGATCCGGCTGCCGGCTGGGCTGGCACAGCTCGCCGACTCCGGCCCGAAGCAAGGAATCCCGGGTCACCTGGTCTCCGGTCTGTTTGCGACGTTGATGGCCACGCCCTGCTCGGCCCCCTTTCTGGGTACTGCGGTGGGCTTTGCCATGGGCCAGGAGGCGTCGACCATCCTGGCTGTCTTCACCGCCATAGCCGTTGGTATGTCGCTTCCCTATCTGCTGCTCGCGGCCGTACCGGGATTCGCCCAGATGCTCCCCAAGCCGGGGCCGTGGATGGAGAACCTGCGGATGTTCATGGGCTTTCTGCTGGCCGGCGCCGCGGTGTGGCTCTTCTACGTGCTCGCAGCCCAGGTCAGCTCCGAGCGGCTCGCCTTTATCGAGTTGTCGATTTTGGGGCTGGCATTGTTCGTCTGGATGAGTCACCAGGCGATCGGCAAGCGAGGGCTTCGAACCGTCGCTATCCTGGGAATCGTCCTCAGCATTGCCACGACACTCGGCCTGGCGGCGGGAGCTCGGGGCGAGGCAGGGAGCGCGAGGGCCGAGGCCGCCAACCATTTGATTCCCTGGTTGCCCTTCGACCGCCAGCAGGCCGAACGCCTGGCCGCGGATGGTGAGCTGGTCTTTGTCGACGTCACCGCCGATTGGTGTTTCACCTGTAAGGTCAACGAGCGTCTGGTGCTCGAGACCGCCGCAGTAGCCTCCACCTTCAAGCAGCTCGGCGTCATCCCCATGAAAGCCGACTGGACCAACCGCAACGATGACATCGCCAGCTTTATGGCTGACTTCGACCGCTACGGCATCCCCTTCTATCTGCTCTATCGTCCCGGCGCGGAGCCGCATCTGTTCGGCGAGCTGCTGACAAAAGAGGGACTGATCGAGACGGTCGAGGCGGCGGTGCGGGTTGCGGAGGCCGCTCCCCCCACCCAGCCCTGAGGGCTTGGAGGCTTGAGGGCTTGGGGCTCCCCCTCCCGCCCCGGCCGCCACGGAGGCCGGCCGCTTCGTACCACACGCTCCGCAACTACCCCACGGATTTCGCGCTAGTCTTACGCCGCCATGGATCTGCTTCAGATTCTTCTGGGTGTGGCTTTGCTCTACGCCGGGGGCGAGGGTCTGGTGCGTGGGGCGTCGGCTCTGGGTCGGACCCTCGGGCTGACGCCGATGGTGATTGGTCTCACCGTGGTCTCCTTTGGCACCTCCAGCCCGGAGCTCGCGGCCTCGCTTGTCGGCGTCTTGCAGGGAGCACCCGCGGTCTCGTTTGGCAACATCGTGGGCTCCAACATCGCCAATCTGGGTCTGGTTTTGGGAGCCACGGCAGCTATATGGCCGCTGGCGGTGGCCGCTCGATTCCTCAAACGGGAGATGCCGCTGCTGACGGTGATCAGCGCTTCCATGTTCTGGCTGGTCCGTGACGGCACGGTAGACCGCCTCGAGGGACTGGTCCTGCTCGTTGTTCTTGCCATCTACCTTCGAATCCTGTTCCGCAAACCGGCAGAGCCGGAGGTGGTCACCGAGGAGTTCGAACGGGAGTATGGTGGCGGCAAGATCTCCGTCGCCTGGAGCGTTCTCCTGGTGCTCGGGGGGATCGGCCTGCTGGTACTGGGGGCCAATAGTCTGGTTCAAGGAGCGGTCGGCATCGCCCGTTCGCTGGGGGTGAGCGAGCGGGTAATCGGTCTGACCATCGTGGCCTTTGGCACCAGCCTGCCGGAGCTCGCCGCCTGCGTCGTGGCGGCGATGAGACGGGAGGGCGACATCGTCCTGGGCAATCTCATCGGCTCCAACGTCTTCAATATTCTCTTTATCCTCGGGGTGATCTCTCTGGTCCACCCACTGAGCGTGGATACGCAAGCGGTGCGGCTCGACCTCGCGGTGATGTTGGCGCTGACGTTTGTGGTCTGGGGACTTCTTACTACCGGTAAGCGGTTGGTGCGGTGGGAGGGGGTGGTTTTGTTTGTTGGGTACGGAGTTTACGTAGCTAGTTTGTTTCTCTGAGACAGGACGTAGGGGCGGGGCTTGTCCCCGCCCAAAGGAGGGCACAAGGCCCTCCCCTACGTCTTTATTCGCCTCTTTCCCTCTGGCGGGCTTTCGCGCGCAGAGCTCTGAACTTCTCCAACCTCTGCGCCAGCTCCTCTTCGAGCCCCTCTCCCCTCGGCTCGTAGAATCTTGTTCCTTGCAGGCTCTCGGGTAGGCAATCGAGGCCTCCTACTCCGTCTTTGGTGTCGTGGGCGTATACGTAGCCATCGCCATAGCCCACCTCCTCCATTAGCCGGGTGGGCGCGTTACGCAGGGCCAGCGGTACGGGGTCGGCCGGCTGCTCGGCCAGGGTGCGCCGCACCCGCGAGTAGGCCCGGTAGACGGCGTTGCTCTTTGGCGCCAGCGCCAGGTAAAGCGCCGCCTGCGCCAGTGCCAGCTCGCCTTCGGGCGAGCCCAGTCGGTGATAGGTGTCCCAGGCCGCCAGCGTCTGCGGCAGAGCCTGGGGATCGGCAAGACCCACATCCTCGCTGGCAAAACGAGCCATACGACGAGCCAAGTAGAGCGGATCCTCGCCGGCTTCCAGCATTCGTGCCAGCCAGTAGAGGGCCGCATCGGGGTCGCTCTCACGCAGCGATTTGTGGAGGGCGGAGATCAGATTGAAGTGCTCCTCACCCGATTTGTCGTAGAGCAGCACTTTCTTCTGGGCCAAGCGGGTCACTCTCTCGGCCGACAGCTCGACCGTACCGTCGGCGACCGCATCCTCGACCGCCAGCTCGAGCAGGTTGAGCACCTTGCGGGCGTCCCCGGAGGCCAGCTGTACCAGCTGCTGCCGCGCCTCTTCCGACAGCTCCACTCCGCTGGCACCCAAGCCCCGCTCGGAGTCGGTGAGCGCCCGCTTCACGATGCTCTCCAAGGCCGCAAGATCGAGCGGCTGCAAAACCACTACCCGGCAGCGGGACAACAAGGCGGCATTGAGGGCGAAAGAGGGGTTTTCGGTCGTCGCCCCGATGAGCACAATATCTCCGCGCTCGACATAGGGGAGGAAGGCATCCTGCTGGGCGCGGTTGAAACGATGGATCTCGTCGACAAACAGCAGGGTCCGTCGCTCCGGATCTCGAAACAGGATGGAGGCTTCCGCCATCACCTGCTTGACCTCCTTGATGCCCGAGGTCACGGCACTGAACGGCACGAACCGGCAGGAGATCCGATCGGCGATGATCCGTGCCAGCGTCGTCTTTCCCGAGCCGGGCGGCCCCCAGAAAATCAGCGATGGTACCCGCCCTTCCTCGATCGCCCGCCGGAGAAATCCACTGGCGCCGACCAGGTCGTCCTGTCCGACTATCTCCTCGAGTGTGGAGGGTCGGACCCGGTCGGCCAGCGGCGCCCGCCCACCGGCTGGCGGTGGCGAGCTCTCCTGATCATCGAAGAGGGAACGAGACATGACCGATTCAACCGCGGGGCAGGGCCGCCCATTCGACCAGCCCTTCGCCGGCAAACACCTCCCGCAGCGGCTGCACCTTGGCTCCCTTGAGGTAGTCGAAACAGAGATCCTGGTAGTCGAGCACCATGGGCGCTCCCAGATCCTTTACCAGCACCACCAGACGGTCACCCACCCGCAGGAAGTCACCGTCAGCCACACCCTCCCCTCCCCAACCAGGCCCGCTTTCGAGATCCACTTCCCGCCACTCGAGGGCATCGTAGGTGACGCCGGCCACGGACAGCATCTCCTTGATCACCGTCAGCCTTGAGAAGGCCAACTGCCTCGCCGACCAGCTCATCAGCCATTCGGCCACCGAGGTGAGGTCGGGAGTGAGAATCTCGATCTGTGTCAGGCCAAAGACACGCGAAGGGGCCGCCAGGGCATCGGGGAGGGAGACCACGACCGTCGGCAGATCCGCTTCGTCATCGGGGAGCGCCCCGGCTGCCGGAGACTGCAAGCGCAGGCGGGGAGTAATCGCGCTTGCCGGTCCGAAGAACTCGAGTCGGAGGTGATAGCGCTGGGTGCCAAAGGCCGGCAGCGGGGCCTTTGGGGCTTGAGGATCGTACTTCTCGGCAAAAGGCTGGAGCTCGCCGGGGACCGACCAGGTGCGAGGCCACTCGGGGCGATAGAACTCGCGGAATTCGAAGCTCTCCAGATCGGCGGCATCGCTCACCTCGAAATAAGGGGTGAATCCCTCGACGGTAAACCAGAGGATTCGCACCTCTTCGCTTCCGGTCCAGCGACGCAGGGCTTCGGGGGGCACTTCCTCGTCGCGGATCTCGAGCCGCGGGGCCTCGGTGAAATAGACGGTGCCGCCGCCGAGCGTCCGGGCTTCGAGAACGGCGTGGAGGGTGAAAGGGGTCCCGCTTTCCAGGTAAAGCCGGCCGGTTACCGCCTTGCCGCTGCCCGCGACCTCGATAGCGACCCAGACCCGCTGCGGCTCGGGAGCCAGCTTCTGCTCGACCCTCTCCGAGAGCAGCAGAAAAGCCACAACGGCCACGACTGCGCCGCCAACGATCCATCCGACCTTGTGCTCGGGGGTCATGGCCCCATTCTATGGGGATTCGAGGGGTGGGATCGCGGGACGAGCTGCTAACTGCCACCAAGCTCCTGCAGCTTGGCCACCACATCGCGATAGGTGGAATTGACCCCGTAGATCTCGACAAAACGCTCGCGGGCCGCTTCCTTGTTGCCTGTCTCCAGATACAGATCACCCAGCTCGTAAACCAGGCCCAGCGTCTCGTCTTCCGAGATCGAGGGTGAGTCCAGGCCCCGCTGGTACCACTTGATGGCCAGCTCGGGGAAACCCTTTTCCTTGAAACAGAGAGCCAGCAGCGAGCAACACTCGACCAGATAGCGCTGGTCTTTGGCCGCCAACTGAAACTCCCCGATAGCCTCGTCTATCAATCCCATCTCGCGGTAGGCGATCCCTAGGTTGTAGTGGGTATCGAAGTCCTCGTCGGAGAGGGCATCGGCCATCCCCTTTTTGAAACCGGCGACAATATCCTCGATCGACTCCTCTTCCCCCGGCAGCAGGAGCTCCTCGCCATTGATGGACTCCTCCTTGCGAAGCTCCTCTTCCAGCTCAGATGCCAGGTCGAAGAACTCCTCCTCGGCTTCGAACAGGGCCTCGGCCGGCGGTGCCTGGTCCTCTCCTGCCGCCGGCTCCTCCTCCAACCAGCTGAGATCGGCGTCGCCAAGATCCACATCCTCGGCGATGACGAGAGATTCCTCCTCGACCTCCAAGGCGGCCTCTTCGGTGGGTGGTATCACCCGCCCACCGTCGATGGCAAATCCCTCGCCGAGAATCTGCTCCCTCACCTTCTGCCATGCCTCGGGCTCGTCCTGCTGCTGAGCCACCGCCACCAGCCGGTTGGCCAGCTCGGCCACCCCGGCAAGATCCTTGGCTTCGAGCTTGAGGGTAATGAGTCGACTCAGGGCGTCGAGGTTGTCTGGCTCCTCGGCCAGGAGCTCCTCGAGTTTCTCGACCGCCTTGTCCTCCAGGCCGTAGCGGGACAGCACATCGGCTTCGGTGAGCAGCTCTCCAAGGCGTTCTCCGGGCTCGGGCTCGGCCTCGACAATGGGGACCGCCCGCTTCATGGAAAGGGGGCTGGCCACCTGAGTCGCCGGCTCAATACTGGCCATCGGCATCGCGGGCTCGGGTGCGGCTGCCGGGGCCACCGGTGGCGGCGTCTCGATCGGCTCTTGCTCCAGGCCCCCAAGATCGATCTCGATCTCGACCTCTTCGCTGGTCGAGCTGGCAACCGCGGCTCCGACCTCGGCCAACTCCTCGACCTCGTCAGGGGAGAGCACGGCGGCGGTCTCCGGCGACCCTGTCGTTGCTTCGTCTACTTCGGCGGCTGCGGCCGCGATGGCGGCTGCGGTCGCATCGGCCGACTCCGAAGCGGGCAACGTGCCAGCGTCAGCTACCTCTGAGGCCGGCTCTTCGCTCCCCATGAGGGACTCCATGTCGAAGTCCTCCTCTTCGCTAGCCGCGTCGGCCTCTGCCATCTGCGCCTGAAGGTTCTTGGCCTCGGGGTTCAAATCGATGGCGGCCAAGATGAGACGGTCGGCCTCCTCGGGATGGCCGGCGGATTTCAAATCCTCTACAGCACCGGCAACAAAATTGAGATCGCTGGGATCGATCTCGAGGGCGCGCAGGCAGACTCGGCTGGCCTCTCCGATCCGGCCGCTCGAGAGCATCATCTTGGAGATGGCCCGATACTGCTCGAGGGCGTCTTGCAATCGTCCACGCTTCTGGTGGAGCTCGGCGAGCTTCAGGCGACGCGATGGATCGCCCGGCTCCAATTCGACCATCTTCTTGTGGATCTCGATGACCGAGTTGAGATCTCTGAGCTTGAGGTAGTAGTCCGCGACCACCTCGTACTGGCTGACGGCCTCCCTGGTCAGACCCTGCCGGTGCTGGAGGTCCGCCAGGTTCTCGATGGCCTCAATCAGCGTGGGGTCGAGACGGATGATCTTCTTGTAGATCGCGATGGCCTTGGCGTAGAAACCCTCATTGGTGAAATGCTGGGCGGTCTTTTTATAGAGGGTGATGGCCTCGCCAACCCGATTCAGGCGCTCGAACACGTCGCCCACTCGCTTGAGAGTGCTGGTGTCGTTGGGATGCGCCTTGAGGATCTTCCGGTAGCGCGAGAGCGCTCCCTCCAGCTTGCCGCGGCTGAAGAGCTTCTCGGCCTGCACAATCAGCTCCTGGCGTTTTTCGGCCTTCACCGACAAGCCTCCGAGACCCTCGGGACGACCGAGCGGAAAGTCAGGCGATGAGCCGGGGAGGGCCCAAACTCTGCCAGCGCACGCCGATGTCCTTCGGCGCCGTAACCCTTGTTGTCCGCAAACCCATACTGAGGGTAGTCGCGGTCGAGCTCGCGCATACCGCGATCCCGCTCGACTTTGGCCAGAATGGATGCACAGGCTACTGCATAGCTGAAGCTGTCGCCGCGGATCAAGGGCAGACAGGGGAACTGGCGCGTCGGGAGCGATACCGCATCCACCAGGACACAATCCGGGGCGGGACGCAGGTCATCCAGAGCCTCGACCATGGCCCGCTTGGTAGCTTCGAGAATATTGATCCGATCGATGATCGCTGGTGCCACCTCGACTACCGACCACGCCACCGCAGTCGTGCGGATGAGGTCGGCAAGCCGCTCCCGGCGCTCGGGGCTGACCACCTTGCTGTCATCGACACCCGGGATAGGTAGCGAGGGATCCACGATCACCGCGGCCGCCACCACCGGACCGGCGAGACAGCCCCGGCCAGCCTCGTCGACACCGGCTATGCTGGAAAAGCCCAAAGCTTGCAGGTAGCCCTCGAGTCCTCCGAGCAGGCGGAGCCGATAGCTCTCAACCATCAGCTGTCCCAGAGTCGCCAACCAGAAATCCTTCCGATCTGTATGAGATCCCGGTACTCGAGCCTCAGCTGTCGCTGGCGACAGCCTTCGGGCGGTCCTCCCGGCGCTCATCGATGCGAGCCGCTTTGCCTCGCAAGCTTCTCAAATAGTACAACTTCGCTCGTCGCACCCGGCCACGCCGGACGACCTCGATCCTGTCGATCATAGGAGAATGCAGGGGAAAGACCCTTTCCACACCGACACCCCCCGAGATCTTGCGCACCGAAAAGGACTCGCCGGTGCCATGCCCTCGTCGGGCGATGGCCACCCCCTGGAAGAGCTGAATCCGCTGTTTGTCCCCCTCTGAGACTTTGACATGGACTCGCAGGGTGTCACCAGCGCGAAATTCCGGAATATCCTGCCGTAGGTACTCTTTTTCGACTTCTTGGAGCTTGTTCATATCTCGTTCACCTTCAATGACTTCTGAGCTACTGTCAATGGGATAGCTCACTATTATCGGTCGTTGACTGGCCTCTGGCAAGACGGGCCAGGGTCTCCTCTATATCTGGACCTTCCTCGGCTATCAGGCTCTCGAGCTGCCGCCGCTGCGCCTCCGTCAATGGGGCTGTCGACAGCAAATCCGGCCTCTTACGCAGGGTGGAGCGTAGCGCCATGCGCTCCCGCCACACCCTGATGGCCTCGTGATCCCCCGACAGGAGAACCTCCGGCACCGACTTTCCTTCGACCTCCCGGGGTCGCGTGTAGTGGGGATGATCCAGCAGACCGTGGCGGAAGCTGTCCTCGATCACCGAGTCCTGGCTGCCGACGACCCCAGGTATCTGCCGGGAGAGGGCCTCGATCAGCACCATGGCGGGCAACTCTCCGCCCGCCAGAACATAGTCCCCGATCGAGATCTCTTCATCCACCACAGACTCCGTCACCCGTTCGTCGACTCCTTCGTACCGACCGCACATCAACACCAGCCGACCTCGTCCGGCCAGCTCGCGGATCTTGGCTTCGGAGAGCCTGTTGCCTTGCGGTGACAACAAAACACGCCACACCTGTTCGTCCCCGGCGACCTCCTGCACGGCACGGACCCATGGCGGCGCCATCATCACCATTCCACTTCCCCCACCATAGGGCTCGTCATCCACCGATCTGTGGCGGTCGGAGGTGAAAACCCGGAGATCGTGCACTGTCGCCTCGAGCAAGCCACCCTCGACCGCTTTGCCCACCAGGCTCGTGGCCAGGAAACTGGCAAACAGCTCGGGAAATATCGTTATGACGTCGATGCGCATGCTTCTACAAGTCCCTCGGGCAGCTCTAGCTCTATTCGACCGTCGACAACATCGAGGGTACGGACGTAGTCCCGGACAAAGGGGATCAAAATCCGCTGTCGACCGTCGCTGATCTCCAGGATGAGCCCTCCTCCATCTTCGACGACTCCGGTTACCTGCCCGAGCTCACCCTGTCGACTGTCGACACACTGGCACCCCACGAGCTCGAAGTAGTAGTAGCTGCCATCGGGTGCCGGTGGTGTCTGATGGCGCTGCACCTCGAATAGGGCACCTCTGAGTAGATCAGCCTGGCTCCGATCATCGACCCCTTCCAGCCGTATCAGGGTTCCGCGGGGGTGCTGGCGACGCTCGCTGACTTGCGCGACGCTCCTTTCGCCGTTCTTCGACACCACCTCGATGCGGTCGCCGGGAGCCAGCCGCCCCGGCACGTCGCTCTGCAGGTCCACCAAGATCTCTCCCCGCAGGCCATGTGGTCGCCGTACGATGGCCACCACAACGGTTTCCGGAAGCGATCTGGATGGATCAGTCTTCGATGATTTCGAACTCATAGCGCTCGCCGTCCCGAGAACCGCGAGCAGCTAGAAGCGAGCGGATGGCCCGAACAGTCCTTCCCTGCCGTCCGATGACTTTGCCCAAGTCCTCTTCGGCGACCTCCAGCTCGAACAGAATGGACTCGCGTCCGGAGGTCTCCTCGACAGCGACCCGGTCTGGCTCATCGACCATCAGTCGGACAAGGCGGACGAGTGAATCGCGTGCCGAT
>Ga0255057_10002006_pt1 | contig 11168 bp, 10 predicted proteins | sample Cases_109_6_MG_FD_189022 | JGI IMG/M metagenome (GOLD analysis project Ga0255057, IMG submission 189022) | Seawater microbial communities from Amundsen Gulf, Northwest Territories, Canada - Cases_109_6 | ecosystem: Environmental > Aquatic > Marine > Gulf | place: Canada: Northwest Territories... | reverse complement strand
CACAAAGACGATCTCCATGCTCGATGCCACAATACCCCGTTCCGCCCCGCAACCGCTGAGGTGGAGTCTAAGGAGAGTTGCGAGCATCCTCGTGTTCGCCGCTCTTCTCACCGTTTCATCCGCATCCGCCCAAAACACGCGCAGCGCGCCGGAAACGGCGACAGGCACCGCGGAGAAAACGCTTGCGGTGGCAGAGCAGCACATGGTGTCGGCTGCCAATCGCTATGCTGCCGGGGCTGGACTCGAGATGCTGCGAGCGGGCGGCTCCGCTGTTGATGCAGCGATTGCCGCGCAGCTCGTCTTGAATCTCGTGGAACCGCAGTCATCGGGGATCGGCGGCGGTGCGTTCCTGATGCATTGGGATGCGCAAACCAGTTCGCTCAAGGCCTACGATGGTCGCGAGACGGCGCCCGCATCTGCCGGCCCCGACCGGTTTCTTGTCGACGGCAGACAAATGCCGTTCAAAAAGGCGGCCCGCTCTGGCCTAAGCGTTGGGGTGCCCGGTCTCGTGCGCTTGCTCGCAACTGTGCATCAGGCAAACGGACAACTGCCTTGGGCGAGGCTATTCGAGCCGGCAATTAGCCTTGCCGAGAAAGGTTTCGAGGTCTCACCGCGATTGCACCTCATGCTGAGATGGCAGGGTCCTGAAAGCTTCGTAGCGTCGGCGCGCCGCTACTTTTTTACCCGCGCGGGCAATGCATGGCCCATCGGGCATCTCCTTAAGAACCCGGAGTTCGCGGCAACGTTGCGGCGCATCGCGGCAGACGGTGCCGATGGTTTCTATGACGGCTCCATCGCCGAGGCGATCGTCACGGCGGTGGACGGCGCGCCCACTGCGCCAGGGGGCATGACGCTTCAAGATTTGGCAGATTACGACGTCAAAGAACGTGAGCCGCTGTGTTTTTCCTATCGCGCGCGTACGATCTGCAGCATTGGACCTCCATCGTCTGGTGGGGTGACCGTCGCGCAAACACTGAAGCTGTTGGAGGCGTTCGATCTGGGCCAAGGGCCCGACGCAGCCATGTCAACACGTGCGCTGCATCTCATCGCGGAAGCCGAAAAGCTCGCCTATGCCGATCGCAACCGTTACATCGCCGATCCAGATTTCGTTGACATCCCCAGCGGGCTCCTTGATCCAGGCTATCTCGACACACGCCGCGTATTGATCGATCCTCTGCGCGCCATGCAGCGGCCAAAACCTGGTGAGCCTCCCGGTCTCGGCAAGCAGTCGTTCGGTCGTGATGAAACGATGGAAAACGTCGGCACTAGCCACATCTCGATAATTGACAGGCAAGGCAATGCCGTCGCCATGACGACGACCATCGAGGGCGCGTTTGGTTCGCATATCTGGGCGGCCGGCTTTCTTTTGAATAACGAGCTGACCGACTTTTCCTTCCGGCCGACCGGCGCACAAGGTAGGCCCATCGCTAATGCGGTGGGGCCTGGCAAGCGCCCGCGCAGCTCCATGGCGCCCACGATTGTCTTCAACAAGGATGGCAAGGTGGAAGCCGTACTGGGCTCACCGGGCGGGAGCCGTATCATCCTCTATCTGGTCAAATCGCTCGTTGCGCTCATCGATTGGGGCATGGACGCGCAGCAGGCCGCGGATCTGTTGAATTTCGGCAATCGCGGTTACGGCTTCGAGATCGAGCTCGATGGCGATGCGGTCTGGACCGCACTGAAGCTAAAGGCGCTTGGGCATCGCATCGCGCCAGCGCTGATGAATTCTGGCGTGCATATCGTCTCAAACCGTGATGGACAGTTGCAAGGCGGGGCGGACCAGCGGCGCGAGGGAGTCGTGCTTGGGGATTGAGGCCGCCATCGCGTCGTGCGAAGCCCTAAGCCCACAACGGATGACACAAAGCTCATGACTTCGCTCTCTATCATTGTTGTCGGCGCTGGCGTCTTTGGCCTCTGGCAAGCCTTGACGCTTGCGCGCCGTGGCCATCGCGTACGCCTTATCGAGGCGAGCGCGGAGCCATTTGCGGATGCAGCAAGCCTCTATGGCGGTGTCATGCTGGCGCCGGCCCGCGAGGCAAAATCCTATCCGCCGATTTTCCGCAGGTTGGGACGCGAGGGCTTGACCTTGTGGCGTGCCGCATACCCGGATCTGTCCTGCTCAGGCGGGCTCGTCGTTGCGAGCGCACGCGATCGCTCTGATTTGGAACGCTTCACGCGCGACACGCAAGGCCACGAGACACTCGATGCAACGAAGCTTGCACATTTGGAACCTGAGCTCGCCGGGCGTTTTGCTTCGGCACTTTATTTCGCCGACGAAGCGCACATGGCAGCTCCGGCAGCGATGAAGTTCCTGCTTGATGAAGTGCGCGGTACTGGCAGTGATGTGTCATTCGGCGTAAGCGTGCCGCCCAAGGACGCAGATACAATCATCGACTGCCGCGGCCTTGCCGCACGCGATGCACTTGCCAATCTGCGCGGTGTGCGTGGTGAGCGGCTGATCGTGCGCTCGCGCGAAGTCACATTGCGCCGCCCGATCCAACTCCTGCATCCGCGGCATTCTCTCTATGTCGTGCCCTGGGGTGACGGGCGCTATATGATCGGCGCAACGGTTATTGAAACGGAAGACGATGGCCCTGTCACGGTGCGCTCGGCGCTGGAATTGCTGGGAGGGGCATATGCTCTGCATTCGGGATTCGCAGAGGCAGAGATCCTAGAAATCGGCGTCGGGGTGCGCCCTGCGTTTCCCGACAATATGCCGCGCGTGATCGTGCGTGAAGGCGGACGGCACATCTTCGTGAACGGTGCTTATCGCCACGGCTACCTGTTGGCGCCGGTGCTCGCTAAGGCCGTTGCCGAGTACTTGGAAAGTGGTGCGCGTGCCAATGCGCTGGTCGAGGTGGTTTGAAACTCTGCTAGTCAGTGTGTGCGACGGGCCCGCTCTTGCGCTGCTGCGCGACCGCACGCACTTGCGCGGCGACGTCCGGGTTGCGGTCGATAAAGCGGTGGAAATCATCACAATCCAGAACCAGGAGGTCGGTCGACTTGATGGTCGTCACTGTTGCTATGCGCCGCTCGCGCGTGAGCAGTGCCATCTCTCCAAAGAAGTCGCCCTCGTGCAGCCGGACCTCGCCGTCGGCGGCATCGATCTGAACCGTACCGCTGGCAATGAGATACATGGAATCGCCCGGCTCGCCTTTGCGGATGATGACGGTTCCTGCCGGCACAGTGCGTGCTTGCAATATGCCAACGAGATCGGAAATTGATGCCGCGTCGAGATGGGCGAACAGGGGAACGCGCGCGACCATAGCGAAGGTCACCACGAAGTCCCTGCGGCGAATCTCCTCGTAAAAGCCACGCCCGATGATCGCAACAGGCAATGCAAAGCAAAAGATGCCAAGCATCACGGTAATAGCCGCGATTATGCGGCCCGTTGCAGTTACCGGTTCCAGCTCGCCGCCACCGATCTTGGCAAGCATGGCCGCAGACCACCACATGGATTTCGACATATCGCCGAGCCGGTCGGGCTGGATGTGACCTTCGACAACGTGCATGGCCGCTGCGGCCACCATCATGACGCCGCCGAGAATGACAACGCAGGCCAATAATGCGCGCCGTTCCGACGCGACCACGCGGCCAATCGTGGTAAGTGCTGGTGAGTACCGGGCCAGCTTCAAGAAGCGGACGAGCCGCGTGAGCCGCACCGCGGCGACGCCTGGGAACAAAAGCTCGAGTACGAACGGCACGAACGCCAATGCGTCAATGACCATCATCGGTGTGGCTGCAAACCACAATCGCGCCCGCGTTGGGCTCAGAGAGTGCAGCAGGGGATGCTCGGGCGCCACCCAAAGGCGTGCGGCATACTCGATGGCAAAGACAAGCACGCAGATGCGGTCAAGCAGCTGCAACTCCTCACCATAGGCTTGCTCGATTTCGGGAATGGTCTGAACCAGTGTGCCCGTCACATTGGCGATGACGAGCCCGACGAGGATCCAGTCGAGAATGCGTGACGCAACGTCCCGGCGGCGGCCGTGCTCGAGGATATCGAACGCCCGCTGTCGCGTAGTCGCAAGGCTTTGTTGCGCGTCGCTCACGTGGCTATTACTCCAGGGCCACTTCCGCACGGCCTGCCGCATGTTTGGCAGCGGCCAGTCTAGCCGACGCGTGGCGATTTGGGAGCCACTGAAAGGATGGGACGGTTATCGCCTTTTGATAGGCAATTTTCGCGTGCCTTGAGGTTTGGTGGCGAAAGCTGTTGAATTGGGGGCATAAGCCAGAAGCCCCAAAGCAAAGGAGCATCCCTTGGCCGTCGAGACCAGGTCTTGCAGTGATATTCTCGTTAATGGCGTCCCGGTCACCACCGAGGCCGCGACCTTGGCCGCCCTTGTGGCCGAGCTGGGTCATGGTGATGCGCGCGTGGCCACGGCGCGCAACGGTGATTTTGTGCCCGCGCGCGTGCGTGGCGCAACGCAGCTTGCTCCGGGTGACAGAATCGAGATCGTCTCCCCGCGTCACGGCGGCTAAGAGTTTATGTCCATGAACGTTATCGAACCGCACGCCAAGCCGCAAAAGCCGTTCGCGCTTTACGGCGTAGATCTTGCCTCGCGGCTCCTGCTTGGCACCGCGCAGTATCCCTCACCTGACGTCCTCGCTCGTGCGGTAGAGGCGTCCGGCGCGAGCATCGTCACGGTCGCGCTGCGGCGCGAGCAGGCACGCGGGCGCAAGGGCGAGCGTTTCCTAGAACTGATTGAGGCGACCGGCGCACGCGTGCTTCCCAACACCGCGGGGTGTCGCACCGCGAAGGAAGCGATCACCACCGCGCACATGGCGCGCGAGGTGTTCGGCACAGATTGGGTGAAGCTGGAGGTCATCGCCAACGACGACACGCTGCAACCCGAAGTTTTCGGTCTTGTCGAAGCCGCCGCAGCATTGACCCAAGATGGTTTCAAGGTTCTGCCCTACACCACCGAGGATCTGTCGATCGCCGAACGTTTGTTGGCGGTGGGCTGCGAGGTCTTGATGCCCTGGGGCTCGCCGATCGGCTCTGGGCGGGGACTTGCCAATCGTTACGCGCTACAAAGCTTACGTGCTTACTTCCCAGGCGTGCCGCTCATCATAGACGCCGGTATCGGTGCACCATCACACGCCGCAGACGCGATGGAGATGGGCTACGATGCTGTTCTCATCAATACGGCTGTCGCCAAGGCCGGGGCTCCCGTGCCCATGGCGGCCGCGTTCGCGCAAGCCATTGAAGCGGGCAGGGAGGCCTTCGAGGCCGGCTTGATGGGTGTGCGCGATATGGCCTCGCCGTCAACGCCGGTCGCCGGCACACCGTTCTTCGACCTGCCGCCACCGGCCAATAAGCCCGGCAATGACTAGAGAGATGGCTGGCGCGCTGGACGTCTTCTACCCAATTGTACCCGACGCAGATTGGCTAGAGCGTCTCGTTCCTCTCGGTGTTCGCACTGTCCAACTCAGGATCAAAGGCGCAGAAAGCGCGGACGTGTGCCGGCAGATCACAGCGAGCCTCAAGGTAACCCGGGATTACGGTTGCCAGCTTATCGTCAACGACTATTGGCGCGAGGCGATCAGGGCGGGTGCCGATTACGTGCACCTCGGGCAGGAAGACTTGGCCGCTGCTGATCTTGCTGCGATCAAGGCGGCGGGGCTGCGGCTCGGGATCTCCACGCATAGCACTGAGGAGCTGGAAACTGCGCTCGCCGCGACGCCCGATTACGTGGCGCTCGGGCCCATCTACGAAACGAGGCTCAAAGCGATGAAGTGGGAGCCCCAGGGCCTTGCCCGCATTGGCGAGTGGAAGGCGCGTATCGGCGAACTGCCGCTTGTAGCGATCGGCGGAATTACGCTGGATCGCGCTGCGGGCGTGCTGGCTGCAGGCGCCCACTCGGTGGCCGTGATCACCGACTTCATGACGGCTCCTCAGCCTGAGGAACGTGTTCGCCGGTGGCTTCAAGGGGCGGCCGGCGCGGCAGGAGGTGGTAGGTCGGACGACCACTAGCGCCGTTTAACATCGAAAATGGATGACAGTCCCGCTGGATCGGCGCTTGTGTTGGCGTGGCGGGTGGCCTCAAATGGGCGGACACTTTCTGTTTTTTGGTGCCGAAATGCCGGCCGCCAACTGAGAAGTCGCGCGCGCATGGCGTACCGCTTTAAGCTCAATGAGTCCTTCGAGGAAGGTTTCCGGCGCATTGCGCTCGAGCAGCTTGATCGCGCTGAGTCGCAGCTTCGCAGCCCCAACAAAGACCGTGCCGTTGCCGTGCACGAGACGCGCAAGGCACTGAAACGAATGCGCGCGCTCTTGCGCCTTGTGCGCCCGACACTGCGTGAGCACGCGTTCGAAAAAGAAAATGCGCACTTGCGCGAGATCGCCGGCATTCTGTCGAGTGCGCGTGATCGCCACGTGCTGCTGGAGACGATCAACCAGCTCGAAAGCACTTCGGGTTCGGCGGCCAAAGGAGCAGGGCAAACGCTTCGGGAAATATTGCAGACCGCGAATGGCGGGGACACACCCAACGTCGACGCTGCGGCAACAAAACGTGCGCTTGAACAACTTGGGCTCGCCAAGAACAGGTTCTCGCAGTTGAAGATCATGGGCAGCGGGTTCGAAGCGATCGGGCCCGGGCTCGAGGCGAGCTACCGCAGAGGGCGTCGCACGTTTCGAGCCGCTTATGCTGAGGGCTCGGACGATAGCTTTCATGAATGGCGCAAGTGGGTGCAGCAGCATTGGCGGCATATGATGCTGCTGTCCAACGCATGGCCGGAATATTTCGCCGCGCGCATCACCGAGTCGCGGGGGCTGTCGCAGATCTTAGGCGACGATCACGACCTTGCTCTGCTGAAGGCTTACATCAGAGCCAATTCGACCGGACGTATTGGCTCCGCGCAGGCAAACATCGTGGAGAAGCTTGCGCGCCGGCGCCAGAAGCAGTTGCGCGCCGCGGCCCAACCCATGGGTGCGCGGCTCTATGCCGATGGCGCGAGAGGACTGCAACGCAGGATCGCGCAGTACTGGAAATCAGCCGTCGCACTGAAGGAGCAGGAGCCAGAAGAGGCGCCGTCACCGAATTTGCCCAAACCGTCGAGCAACGCAGGTCCTACTTCGCCTAAGCGCAGGCAATCTGTTGTCTGACCTTAAGCCCTTTGTGCAATCGGCCCTCAGCCGCTATTTGACTAGTCTATCGCCGACATTCGATAGCCTAGGAAATGCTTCACATGAATGAGACGAAGGCGAGCGCTCAGTTCGAGCCGGGCCGCGAGGCGTGGCCAAGCGGACACCCGGATGTGCCCCACGGGCGCGTTGGCGTCCTCTTGCTCAACCTCGGCACACCGGATGGTACGGATTATTGGTCCATGCGCCGCTATCTGAAGGAATTCCTCTCAGACCGGCGCGTCATCGAGGTGCCGCGCTGGAAGTGGTGGCCGATCCTCAATCTCATCATCTTGACGGTGCGTCCCGGCCGCAGGGGCAAGGACTATGATGCGATCTGGAACAACGAGCGCAATGAAGGTCCGTTGAAGACCATCACACGCAGCCAGGCTGAAAAACTCGCCGGAGCGTTTGCTGGTGATCCGCGCATCGTCGTTGATTGGGCCATGCGCTATGCCAATCCGACCACAGACAGCCGCATTCGCGCGTTGAAGGATCAAGGCTGTGACCGAATTCTCTTGGTCGCGCTCTACCCGCAATATGCCGCCGCGACGACGGCGACGGCGTGCGATCAGGCCTTTCGCACCTTGATGAAAATGCGCTGGCAGCCGGCGGTGCGCGTGGCGCCCAGTTACCACGACGACCCCGCCTACATCGAAGCGGTTGCCGCCTCCATGCGCCGCGATCTCGCCAAGCTCGATTTCGAGCCAGAAGTGATCATCGCCACGTTCCACGGAATGCCGCAGGCGTACCTAGAGCACGGTGACCCATACCATTGCCAATGCCAGAAGACGTCGAGGCTGTTGCGCTCTGCGATGGGCTGGCCTGAGGACAAGTGGCTGACGACGTTCCAATCACGGTTCGGAAACGACCCATGGCTCCAGCCCTATACGGACGAGACGGTAACGCGTTTGGCCAAGGACGGCGTCAAGCGCCTAGTGCTCGTCGCGCCGGGCTTCTCCGCCGATTGCCTGGAGACGCTTGAAGAACTCGACGGCGAGAACCGGCGTTACTTCGAGGAGAACGGCGGGCAAAAATATGCCTATCTGCCGGCGCTCAACGACAGTGAGGAGGGGGTCGGGGTCATAGAAAACATCGTCAGGCGCGAGCTCAAGGGCTGGATTTGACCGCACGGGACGATTTTTGCCCTTCCTGTCGCCTCATAAGTTACTGCTTTTCAATAATTTATTTACTCTATCTTTGCGTCTGTGGCTTAGCTTGGCCAGCAGGTTATTCAACGTGCGGAGCGATTCACGATGGACCTTGGGGCACTCAATCCGTTTCCAGGCGGGTTCGAAATCTTTGGCATTCTGCTTGTTTTTCTGGTCGTCGCAGCGTTGTGGTCGACGGTCAAGATCGTGTCGCAGGGCAGCAACTTCACGGTCGAGAATTTCGGGCGCTACACGCGTACGCTGCAGCCGGGTCTGCACATTCTCATTCCGGTTATGGAGCGCGTCGGCTATCGCATGAACATGAAGGAGCAGGTGCTCGATATCCCCAGCCAGGACGTCATCACGCGTGACAATGCCATGGTGCGCGTCAACGGCGTTACCTTTTTCCAGATCATAAACGCCGCCCGCGCCGCCTACGAGGTCGACCAGCTCGAGATGTCGATCGTCAATCTTACCATGACAAACATTCGTACCGTCATGGGCTCGATGGACCTCGATGATCTTTTGTCCAACCGTGATCAGATCAACGCGCAGCTCCTGCACGTCGTCGATCAGGCGACCGAGGCCTGGGGTATCAAGGTCACACGCATCGAGATCAAGGACATCGATCCGCCGCGCGATCTGGTCGACAGCATGGCGCGCCAGATGAAGGCTGAGCGCGAAAAGCGTGCCCAGATTTTGGAAGCCGAAGGCCAGCGTGCGGCCGAGATCCTGCGCGCCGAAGGCGAGAAGCAAGCGATCGTGCTGGAAGCCGAGGGCCAGCGTGAGGCCGCCTTCCGCGACGCCGAAGCGCGCGAGCGCCAGGCGGCCGCTGAAGCCAAGGCGACGCAGCTCGTCTCTGATGCCATCTCGAAAGGCAACGTGCAGGCGATCAACTACTTCGTTGCCAATAACTACGTGAAGGCGCTGGAGTCGCTGGCTAAGGCACCGAACCAGAAGGTCATCATGATGCCGCTGGAGGCCTCCTCAGTCATCGGTTCGATCGCGGGCATCGCCCAGATTACGGCCGAAGCCTTCGGTGGCAGCGGACAAGGCTCAACGCCACCGCGCGGCTCAGCGCGGGGCAGCGTTCCCCGGGTTTGAGCAGGCAAACGGCAATTGGGTCCACAAGACAAGCTAGGCAGCCATGCAACACGGTGAGGACTGTCGTAACCGTCTTTGCTATGCTCGTTGGTTGCAGGGGGAGGGCTTAAGCGATGTCGATAGTTGATTTCCTTTGGAACCTAGGTCCGTGGAACTGGTTCATCCTAGCGGTCATATTGTTCCTGCTGGAGACGATTGTTCCTGGCGTTCACTTCATTTGGTTCGGCCTGGCTGCCTTCATCGTGGGTGCGTTGAGCTTCTTCGTCGATATCACGTGGCAATTGCAGCTTGTTATCTTCGCTGCCATAGCGTGTGTGACCGTGTTCTTCATGCGCCGTTATGCTGCGCCCGACATGCATAGTACCGACGAGCCCGATCTCAACATCCGCGCCGCGCAGTACATTGGGCGTGAGGTATTGGTCGAAGAGGCGATCACGGGAGGGCGTGGCAAGGTGCGCGTTGGCGACACGCTTTGGTCGGCGCAAGGGTCGGATGCGCCCAAGGGCGCGCGCGTTAAGGTCACCGGGACAAGCGGTACGGTGCTGATCGTGGAGCCGGCAACGGCCTAAACGAAAATCTGTAGGCGTGCTCGTTCTATGCCGGTGCTGCTAGCCCTACGCCACACCGGTTCGCAGCAGATCGTGAACGTGCAGGATGCCCACGGGCTTGCCCCTATCGACCACAAATAGCGCCGTGATGCGCGAAGCGTTGATCATCTCCAACGCCGCTGAGGCGAGCATCTTGGGTTTGGCCGTTTTCGGCCGGCGCGTCATGACATCGACAGTGCGTGCTGCCAATAGGTTCTCACCCATGTGACGGCGCAAGTCGCCGTCGGTGACAATCCCGATCAGCTTGCCCTTGGCATCGACAATCCCCAAGCATCCAAAGCTCTTCTGCGTCATGGTAACAAGTGCTTTGCTCATGGACTCGGTGTCGCGCGCAAGAGGCATTTTGTCGGCCTTATGCATGACGTCGCTGACGTACTTGAGGCTTGCACCGAGCGAACCGCCGGGATGAAAGGTCTTGAAGTCGTGGGCGGTGAAGCCCTTCGCTTCCAACAGCGCGATCGCGAGACAGTCGCCGATTGCAAGCTGCATGGTCGTCGATGTTGTGGGCGCCAGCCCGTGCGGACAGGCTTCTTTGGTGCGCGGCAGTTCCAAGGCGACGTCTGATTGCTGCCCGAGCGCAGATTGCGCGCGCGATGTGATCGAGATGAGGGGCACCGAGAAGCGCCGCGAATACGTGATGAGGGGATTGAGCTCGACGGTTTCGCCCGACCACGACAGGACCAGCATGACGTCGTCGGGCGTGATCATCCCGAGGTCGCCGTGGGATGCCTCTGTCGGGTGAACGAAAAATGCCGGCGTACCGGTCGATGCAAACGTCGCCGCGATCTTCTGGCCGACGTGTCCACTTTTGCCGACGCCAGAGACGATCACGCGGCCAGGTGCGGCACGCATCAAGCGTAGCGCGGTGCTAAACGGTCCCCCCAGCGGTCCGGCAAGCGCTTCGCGGAGCTGGGCTAAGCCTTCTCTCTCCAGGTCCAGCGTGCGCATCGCTGAGGCTATCGGCAAGTGAGCGAGCCGCTTGCCGCCATCAAGGCTTTTCAGCTTGCGTAAGGGCCCTCCGCCCACCGTCATGGTTGGTCTCCCCCGATGCCCCCAGCGGCACGTAAGGCCAAGAGTTTCATACGAATCCCAAGCCCTGTCTAGATAGCGCGGCGTTTCCTCGTGCCGCATCCCGTCATCTTTTCGCATACAGTGCGTTATCCGGTACAGGTCTACAGT
>Ga0255057_10002005_pt1 | contig 11176 bp, 9 predicted proteins | sample Cases_109_6_MG_FD_189022 | JGI IMG/M metagenome (GOLD analysis project Ga0255057, IMG submission 189022) | Seawater microbial communities from Amundsen Gulf, Northwest Territories, Canada - Cases_109_6 | ecosystem: Environmental > Aquatic > Marine > Gulf | place: Canada: Northwest Territories... | reverse complement strand
GGAGTGGCGAGGTTGGGAGGACCGGTGCGTTAAGAATCACGCCGGTCGGTACGGCAAGTAGAACGGTTCCCAGGCGATACGATTCATGGCGGCGGCCGGATCGATTAGCGGCTCGGCAACGCCATCACCCACGGCGGCGTCGATCACGGCGAGTGCCACCTTGATCGAGACCTCCCGCATCTCGGTGATCGGTGGGAAGAGCCCTCCGCGCTTGAGTCGGTCGTCGGCAACCGCTGCTGCCAGTGCTTGCGACGCCGCCAAGAACATTCCGGAGGTGATCTGCCTGGCCCGCGACACCACAGCTCCCAGGCCGACCCCCGGGAAGACAAAGACGTTGTTCGCCTGTCCGATTTCGTGACGCATGCCGTCATGGACCACGTCGTCGAAGGGGCTTCCGGTGCCGATCAGAGCCCGACCCTGGGACCAGGTGAGGATATTGGCCGGGGTGGCTTCGCTGAAATCCGTCGGATTGGACAGAGGCATGATGATCGGACGATCGTGCGCGGCGGCCATCGCCGTGATCATTGGCTCCGTAAAGCTATCGGGTTGACCGCTGACACCGATGAGGATCGACGGCTTGTGCCCCAGCACCGTCGTCTCCAGATCGAAGGAATCACCTCGATTCTCCCAGGAAGCGAACACGCTCGGCGGGGCCGCGAACTGGGCCTTGCGATCGTCGAGTCCTTGGCGTCCTGCAACTATGAGCCCCCGGCTGTCGGTGAGAAGGATCCGACGGTGTGCTTCCCCGCGTTCGATTCCCTCGTCCTCCATCGCCCCGCGGATCTGTCGGGCGATCCCGATGCCGGCCGAACCTGCTCCGGCGATCACGACCTTCTGCTCGGACATGCGCTGGCCGAGCAACCGCATGGCCGCGAAGAGTCCTCCGACCACCATTGACGCGGTCCCCTGGATGTCGTCGTTGAACGAAGGGAGAACCTCGCGATACATGTCCAGGTGGCGAAAGGACGTCAAGTTGGCAAAGTCTTCCCATTGCAGAATCGCCGATGGGAAGACCTTCAGCACGGCGGCGACGAACTCATCGACCAGCGACCAGTACTCCTCACCTCGCAACCGCGGCTGGCGAACTCCGAGGTACAGCGGGTCCTCGAGGAGCTCTTCGTTGTTAGTGCCCACGTCGAGTGACACTGGAAGACATAGCGAGGGGTGGATCCCGGCTCCGGCGGTGTAGAGCGCCAGCTTGCCGATGGGGATACCCATGCCCCCGGCTCCTTGGTCGCCGATGCCGAGGATTCGCTCGTTGTCTGTGACGACGATGACGGCAGCTTCGCGCATCGCGGCGTTCCTCAGCACCGTGTCGATCCGACCGCGGTCCTCCGCCGTCACATAGATGCCGCGTCCCCGACGAAAGATGTGACTCCAGTGGCGGCACGCCTCGGCCACTGTCGGCGTATAGATCAGTGGAACCGTGGTCGCCAGGTTGTCCATGATCAGGCGATAGAAGAGTGTCTCGTTGCGGTCCTGGAGACCTGCCAGGTAGATATGCTTCTGGAGGTCGGCGTCCTTGTAGGTCAGCTGATCGAGTGCCCGTTCTACCTGCTCGTCGAGGGCGGATACGTGGGACGGCAGCAGTCCCCGCACTCCGAGTAACTCGCGTTCATCCGCGGTGAATGCCGTCCCCTTGTTGAGGAGCGGCTCATCCAGCAATCGGCGGCCCCGCTCGGCGATCGGAAGGTAGAGCTCGCCCGTGACGGCATCAATGGCGGGCTGGTATCGCATGTGGCAGAGACTACCGGCGTGGCCTGTCGGGTCGACGCAGGTTGGCCATATTCAGGTCTGGCTTGACTCGCCGGCATCTAGCGGCGTGCCAGCCGGAGAAGAGCCGAGGAAAGATCACGGTGCAGCTCGTCGACCGCGTCGGTCGGCCACTCGGCGGGCTCGCCGCGGAGAAACGAGGTTCGATCAATGCGGTTATCGAAGCGCTGCATCGGAATGTCGGCGGCTCCGATCGGAATCGTTCCCGGAATCCGAGCTCGGTCTTCGAGCCAATTCATGTCGTCGATTCCGTAGTCTTCGACCATGACCGTCTCGGGGACGCCGTGGTGCAGAATCGAGGCGTCGCCTTCCCTCCCCGGCAGCGCCCGTTCACGATTGCGGCGGCGGCTCTCTTCGGGTTCAACCCACACATAGAGGATCGAGGCTCGCCGTCGGATCTCTTCGGAAAGCGCCGCTATCGAGGCGGCATACCCGAACGGGTGCGGAAGAGGCAGCCCGGCATCCAGCGGCCCACCGCGGGCGAACTCGATGACCACCGTCGAGTCGGGATCTGCCGGTGCTACCGGAGCAAGGTCGGCGACATCGGAGGCGATACCGGCTTCGAGGGCAGCGCGCACTCTTGGCTCGAGTGCACGGAAGGGTTCGGGTGCCCCGGCCAAGCCGCGGGCGCCGTCGAACCTGTTCAGCAGGCGCGAAGGAGTCGGGGTGGTGGCGCTGCCGGTTTCCATCTCGGAGAAGTCGTTGTTGATGAGGTGGATGAGGGTCAGCCAGTCGAGTGGTTCTTGCCACGGCGCCTCGTCCGATGCGAAGAACACCGGATCCTCACCCATCGCCTGGAGTTCTTGCGAGATCCGGCGCATCAGATGGACGTAGGGGTAATCATCGAGTTGGGCCGTTGGACCGAGCCCCATGTCGCGACGCGCCGAGTCCGGATCCAGCTGATCCAGATACCGCCGAACCTCGGACTTGCCGGACGCCGGTAGCGCCAGCAGCAGCAATACGTCGAGTTGAGCGGTCATCCTCCGATGATGCCACGCCCGGTGGCTACACCTGCTGGAATCGTCTCCATGGCTGTGAGTCTCGCTTCTTTCTGCATGCTTCTTTCTGCATGCTGCAAGCCGCCTCCGCAATGAGGCGACGGGTCGCGCTTCACCTGTCGGTTCTGATCGTCGGCGCTGCTGTCGTTCGTGTCGGAGTGGTTCCTGCCGAGGTGTGCCCGGCGGTGACCGCGGCAGACGTGTCCGACTCGATCGATGCGACATTGGGGTGGCTCATCGGGGGAATGGCCGCCGACGGTACCTACACCTACGGTTACCACCGGGACCAGGATCGGGTAAACACGGGCTACAACAACGCCAGGCACGGTGGTGTCACCATGTCGCTGTACCAGACCTTCGCAATCTCTGGAGATCGGGCGGTCTTGGCTGCGGCGGATCGGGGGCTGGCCCATGCACTCGCCAGCATCGTCGAACACGATGACTGGATGGCATGGCAGCCGGGCCGCAACATTGAGGTCGGAGCCAACGGGTTGCTGCTGGCAGCCTTGGCGCTGCGACGGGCGGCGACGGGGGACCCGGTGCACGATCAGTTGATGCGGGCCATGGGTCGGTTCTTGATGATGCAACAACAGTCGGACGGCAGCGTGTTTGCATCCTGGGACGGCTCGAATCAGCAGCCGCGCCCGGTGTTCGGACCCTTTGCCACCGGCGAAGCGGCGTGGGCGCTAGCCCTATTGGATCGGGAGTTCCCCGGTGAGGGTTTTGGTGAAGCGGCGTCACGCACCGTCGACTACATGGGCAACGACCGCAATCTGGTGGAGGGCTACCTGACCAGCCTGCCGGATCACTGGGCTGCATATACGGTGAGTGATCTCGACCCGGATCTGCTGACAGATGATCGGGTCGCATATGCCAGACGACTCGCCGGATACTTCGGGATCAGGCTGCGCTTCGAGGCGCAGCGACGCGGGACCGGGCTCAACCTGTGGCTCCGTTGGTACCCGGGGCCACCCGCAGGTGTCGGCACTGCAGGGGAGGGGATAGGCGCTCTCCATCGGCTCAGCCTGCGGGACCCTCGATTGGCGGATTTGACCGTCCAGATCGAAGAACGATTGGTGTGCACGGCCGGGTTCATGGTTCAACGTCAGGTCTCGCCGCAAGAGGCTTCGGCTGCAGCCGAGCCGGCCCTGCAGGCGGGCGCATGGTTTTACCGCGGGTACACCCAGATGGATGGTCAACAACACGTGCTGTCGACGCTGCTGGCGGCGTTGCCGGTGCTGGAGGCGATAGAGGAGGATCGATGAACACCCTGCTGGCGATCGTCGCCTATTTGGCGGCTCTGAATCCGGTTCGGACCCGGCTGGGGATCCCCGAGAACGACAACGGTGGAGCTCGCATGGGTCTGCTCGGCCCGGGGACCGCCATCGGTGTGGTCACGCTTGTCGGGATCGCGGCAATTTCCGGTCCGGTGCTCGATGCGGTCGAGATCTCCCCCGAGACATTCCGCATCGCGGCCGGCTTCGTTCTCGTCATCGTGGCGGCGTGGATGATGTTCGTTCCCATCCCGGCGTCGGAGCCGGTTCCCGACGGAGTCGCAGCCCGATTTTGGCCGGTGGCCTATCCGAGGGTGATCTCGCCGGAAACGATCACTCTCACGCTCACCATCGGTGCCTCCGATGGTCTGGGGTCGGTGTGGCCCGGGCTGGGGCTGGCCGCGGCCGTGCTGGTGGCGTTGGGTCCTCTGCGGATGGGTCGATTGACCGGCCGGGTGATGTCCTCTCTCGGTAGGGTCGCCGCAGTGATCCTGGTGGTTGTCGGCGTCTGGCTGGCGATCCAGGGTGTGCGGGAGGTGTGATTCCATGAAGGAGTTCTCGTTCATCGGTGTGCCCTTCGACGGGGCGGCCACCCTGGGACGGCCCGGTTCTCGTTATGCCCCGGGCGAGGTCAGGCGACACCTGGAGTGGATGAAGATGCGTGTCGAGGATCGTCGGATCTATTGGATCGATCGTGACGAGATTGTTCCGTTCGATCCAGCAGCGCTGCATGATGTCGGTGATGTCCCGGTGGTCCCCCATGATCTCTTGGCAACGGTGGCGGCCACGCGCGATCTGGTTCGGTCGGAGGCGGCGTCGGGTCGGGTGCCACTCGTCGTCGGGGGCGATGATTCGGTGCTCTTCCCGGCAGTCGCCGGGATCCACGATGCGGTCTCGGGCTCGGTAGCGGTTGTTCACTTCGATGCCCACCTGGACCTGCTCGACCGGAGCGACGCCCAGGGAAGCCACAGTCAATCGAGCGGGATGCGGCGAGCGCTCGAGTTGGAGAGAGTAGATCCACGACATTGCGTGCAGGTGGGAACCCGCAACTTCAACTTTCCGTCTTCGAAGCGGTTCATCGACAGCATCGGGCTGACCGAGCTTCCGGCTGCCCGAGTGTTCTCCGACGGGGTGACGGCGACGCTGGCACATATCTCTCAGATCATCGAACCGGCCGAGCATGTTGTGGTGTCGGTCGACATCGATGTGCTCGACCCGGCCTTTGCTCCCGGAGTCGGCTGGCAGGAGCCGGGAGGGTTCTCATCCCGGTTGCTGCTCGACCTGCTGCTCCCGCTGGCGAGCCGGGTGGCCGGTTTTGTTCTCAACGAGGTCAATCCGATGACCGATCAGGGGTCACAGACGACGATCTTGGCGGCCAATCTGGTGTTCCAGTTCGTGGTGGCGGCCGGCCTCTGATCAGCAGCTCTTGAGCTTCCAGAGTCCCTGGTATCGCTCCACCCACGCCTCGGTCGTCTTGGTGCCGTCCGGATAGGTGATGTAGCGGTACACGGTGACGGTCCAACCGGGCGACCCGTTTTGGAAGACGGTGCCCGAGGGTGCGTCGTTGGGAACGCAACCTCCGTCGTGGATGCCGGTGTGGTTGTAGCGACCCGACAAGCCCGCTTCGACCTCGATCCCACCATTGTCCCCGAAGAACTTCACCGTGATCGAGGTATCGGTATGCGAGGTCCTGATCACGATCACAGAATCGGTGTTGTTGCGGAACTTGATGTCGGGGTTGGGGAACCCGAGTGTCGCCTCGCGGCCCTCGGGGTATCGGCTGAACCAGGCGGTGTGCTTGAAATGGAAGACGTCTTCGACTCCGGCGAAGAAGATCGCGTTATAGAGCGTCGTTGTGAACTGGCTGGTGCCGCCGCCGATGCAGATTTCGCCTTCGTCGACGATTTCACCTCTGAGCAACGCTCCAGCACACACGTATCCGTTCTGGACCTTGCGCTTTCCGACCACCGCGTTGAGCGAGTACACCTCGCCCGGCATGACCCAGACTCCATCGGTGTCGTCTGCGATTTGTTGGATGTTGGTTACCCGGGCCTGACAGCAAGAGTGGAACGTGGTGAACTCGCTTATCTTCTCTTTGACGCCGAAGGCCTCGACGTCGGCGGTCGACAGCGGTGCCTCGCGGCCGGCTCGATAGGGGATGTCGGCGGTGCGGGACTCGGAGATGACGGCTTCCCAGGCGGCGCTGGCCAGTCCGGCCGGATCGGGCTCCTGCACCGGCACGCTGGGGATGATCGTCACGGTGTCTTCGACGTCGTCGATGACCAGGTCGGCGTCGATGGCCTCGGTTTCGAGGTACGGCGCAAAGGCGACGATGTAGTCCAGGATCTTGTTGCGATCGAGCCGGACGTGAAATTCGGGGATGCCGCCAAATGTGTTGTCGAGCCGCAGCACCACCAGTGCATCCGCCAGCACCGAACGGGGGATGCTGATCTCGCGGTCTAATTGTGGGGCGCGCAGGGTGATCGGGCCGGAGAGGATCGAGTCGACTCGTTCGACCACGGCATCGATGTCGGCGTCGCTGAGGAGGGCTTCTATTCGTCTGGAGGGCACCTCGACCGCCGCTCGGGAGCGATCTGTCAGCACGGTATCGAGTGCATCGGTGGCGCCACTCATCTCGATCCCGGTGCCGCTGCGGGGGTAGGAAAACACGATGGCACCGTTCACCACCGAGACATCGCCGGGATGGGCGGGATCGGCAATGCCGTTTATCTGCCAGTCGGCGATGATCTCCTCGAGAGCACTGAGGTCGTAGGCATAAGGAATCTCCAAACTGGTGCCGGCGTCGTTGAAATGGCCCAGCCACCACCCGAATTGACCGAAGATGTTTCCTTCCCGACCGTTGTCGAGCGCCGCTTGGACGATGGCTTGCTCGTCGATGTCGAAGTCGATCAAGACTGGTTTCAGATCGAAGGTTCTGCCGGCGATGACGACGGGGATCGGCCTGTCCACCAGGTCTTGCTCCATCGCCCGTACCCGCTCGATCGCCTCGAACTCACCGAGGCCTCCGAGTTCCACTCCGTTGACCGTGACGGCGCCGAGAATCTCGGCGCCGTTGGTGGCGCGATCGATGCCGAACAGGAAGACAATCCCGCCGACCAGTGATCCGACGACGATGAGTGATCCGAGGAGCAGGCGATTGGAACGAAGCACGGAGGCGAGATTGTACCGGCAATGGGCGATTGCGACGTACGACTCTGGTGGGCGCGTCTGGGGTAATGCGGGGATTGTCCTGGGCGACGTCTCCCGTTGCCCGTCTCCCGTTTCCCGAGTGGTGTTGCTGGACCTGTGGTGGTGCTCGAAGCTGCCGGGACTCGATTCGGGAAGCGAGGAACCGGAAACGGACTACGCCTTGAGAAGCTCTTTCATCATCCGGTCGCCGTGGCCTTTCGCTCTGGTGTTGCGGCGCACCAGTTCGATCGTGCCGTTGGGGTCGATCACGAATGTGGAACGGATCAACCCCTCGTACTCCCGGCCGTAGTTCTTCTTGATTCCCCATGCGCCGTAGGCGGTCGCCACCGCGTGGTCCTCGTCGGATAGGAGAGCGAAGGTGAGTCGGTGCTTTGAGTGGAACCTCTCGAGTTTCTCCACCGGATCCGGGCTGATGCCGACGATGGCCCATCCCGCCTCGGTAAAAGCGCTCTGATGGTCGCGCAAGTCGCACGCCTGGGTGGTGCAGCCGGGGGTGAAGGCCTTGGGGTAGAAGTAGATCAGCAAATGCGATCCGGAGAAACCCTCCAGCGACACCGGGCTGCCGGTGTGATCGCGCAGGGTAAATGACGGAGCCGGATCGCCTACTTCGATGGTCATGTTTCTTCCTCGGTCGGGTTGGTGAGTTTGGTCGAGTTGGCGTGGCTAGGGGATCTCGGACTACAGATCTCAGATCTCAGACGTCAGAAAGAAGTGCGATCGTCTGATGTCTGATGTCAGTCCGCCGCGCTCCTCACCCGTAGCTGGCCACAGGCGGCATCGATCTCGGTGCCGCGGGTGTCGCGTAGGGTGACGTTGGCCCCATGGCGCTTCACCTCGTCGACGAACTGGTGGATCCGACGGTCCGGCGGCCGCTTCTGGGGGGCGAGCGGGGTCGGATTCATCGGAATCACGTTGACGTGGGCTCGTATCTGTTGCGCGATCGAGGCGAGCGCTCGTGCTTGTTCCGGGGTGTCGTTCAGTCCGTCCATCAGGGTCCATTCCAATGTGACCCGCCGGCCCTTCCCGGCGGTGAATCTACGAACGGCTGCGAGCAGGTCGTCGATCGGATATCTGGCATTGAGAGGAACCAATGATTCGCGAAGGTGATCATCGGCGGCATGGAGGCTGAGTGCGAGCGTCACCGGCCATGGCTCCTCGGCGAGTCGATCGATTCCCGGGACGACCCCGACCGTGGAGACGGTGATCGAGCGTGCGGAAATGCCCATGACCTCGATGAGTCGACGCAGGGTCTCGCGCACGTTCGAATAGTTGGCAAGGGGCTCGCCCATCCCCATGAACACCACGTTGGAGACGCGCCGCGGAGACCCATCCATGGGCTGGCTACTCAGCGAGGCTGCGGCAAAGGCCACCTGCGCTGTGATCTCGCCCGCCTTTAGGTGTCGCTCGAAACCGAACTGCCCGGTGGCACAGAAGGTGCATCGCATGGCACAACCGGCCTGACTGCTGATGCACAGTGTGGTGCGCTTCGGGTACCCCATGAGCACCGTCTCGATGGCGGCACCGTCGGGTGCCCGGAACAACCATTTGCGGGTGCGACCGCCATCCGAGGATTGCTCGACTTCGACCGAAAACGGCCAGTGGCTCGGACCCAATGCGTTGCGAACGCTTGCCGGGAGATTGGTCATATCGGCCGGGTCGAGCACCGGGTGTTCATACAACCACTGCTTTAGTTGATCAGAACGAAAGGCTGGTTCTCCGGGGAGCAGGTTCCCCAGCTCCTCGGGAGCAGTCAGATAAGGCATCGGGCTCAGATGACTATCAGGCCGCCAGCCTGTTTGATCCAGTCTTCTGCTTTGTCTGGCGGAATTTCGGCTGCCGACGCTATCTCGGCTGTAGTGGCCAGAGCCAGGGCCGAGAACGTCGTGATGCCTGCCTGCTCGAGGCGAGCCCGGTAGACGGGACCGATGCCCTTTACATCCGAGAGGTTGTCGTCGGAGACCGACGGACGCGCCGGTGGGCCCGGTGCCACCCGAAACGCCGGGGCGTCCTCAGGTCGCAGGGGGACGGTCTCGGGGCCAAGCAGCCGGTCCTTGACCAGCCAAACAACCGCCGCCGCGCCTGCTCCGATGCCGATGATGTAGCTGCCGATCTTGGTCATGCGACGCATCCCTTGATTGTACGGCCGGCGGGTTCACATCGGATCGCGGCGGGCGGTGGAGACAAGATGGCGCGGCCTCGACCGGGTCGGAAAATGTGTCGTGGAGTTGGCCAGCGGGCAGCCGTGCGAACGTCAATCGCCGGAAGCGCGGGCCGTGGAGATGCGTGGGTCTGCCGCTGCGGTCCGGACTCCGGCACCGTCGACGGCGATGATCGAGACGGGTCCCCAGCCGGGGGTGAGGGCAGGACCGGCCGCAACCGTGTGTCCCGTCGCAGCAAGTCCGGCGACGACCGTTTCCGGCAACCCGGATTCGGTGAGGACAGTTGAGCCCATGCCGGGTTCTCCCGTGTCGAGGCTCCACCTCGGCTGTGCTTGCGCTTGCGCGGGGTCCATGCCGGCGAACAGCATGTTTGCCGCCATCTGCACCAGATATTGCGGCTGCTGATCGCCCCCCCTGGTGCCCAGTACGAGCGCCGGTTCGGTGCCCCGGGTCCATAAGGTCGGAGCAAGCGTGTGCAACGGCCGCTTGCCGGGGCCGGCCTCGTTGGGATGTCCCTCGATCACCGAAAATCCGGCAGCACGATTGTGGAGGAACACCCCGGTCGTGCCGGCCGAGATGCGGCTCCCAATACCGAAGTAGTTGGACTGGATGCAGGAGACTGCCATCCCTTCGGCGTCCACGGCACAGAAATAGGCCGTTCCTGCCGGGCCCGGCGTCGGCTCCGGCCATGGTGCGACGGCTTCCGGCATGACTTCCCGGAGTCGTTGCTCCAGGCGTTCCGGCATCAGGTATTCGGCGGGATCCCATGGAGCGTGGGAGGGATCGGCCACCACATCGTTCCGCTCCCAGGCAAAGGCTCGATAGGCCTCGATCAGGGCGTGGTGAAAGGCCGGATCGGTCGGGTCTGCCGGTGGTCCCATCTGTTCGAACACCCACGCTGCGGCGAGTGTGATGTACCCCTGACTGTTGGGCGGTACGGTCCAACCGGTGAGGCCGAAGACGTCGAGGCCGATGGGCTCGACCCAGTCGATCGTGTTGGCGGCAAGGTCGTCGGACGTCAGGATTCCGGCGGTCGCGGCCGCGATCGTGGTCGCGACGTCGCCTTCGTAGAAGGCGGTGCGACCGCGCTCGGCTATCGCTCGGAGAGTCGAGGCCAGGTCGTTGCGGACCAGTGTTGCTCCTGGATCCGGTGGGGCGTTGCCGGGGTACAGGGCCGCAGCCGAAGGCTGGCCGATCAGCGAGTCTGCGAGCCGGTTGAGTGTGTCGGCGAATTCGACTGACACTTCGAATCCTGCTTCACCGAGTGCGATCGCATCGGACAGCACCTGTTCGAGGTCGAGCCGGCCGTGTCGGGCCTGGAGCGCTTCCCATCCATCGACGCAGCCGGGTACAGAGATGGTCGAGGTTCCGTAGGTCGGCATCCGGGTATGACCGGCATCCCGCAGGGCGGCTGCGCTGAGACCGGATCCACCCCTGCCACTGGCGTTGAGCACATCGGGTTGCTCCATGCCGGGCTTGTGCACCAGGACGAACAGGTCGCCGCCGATGCCGCAGGTCGACGGGAGAACCATGCCGAGGACAGCGTTGGCAGCGATGACCGCGTCCGCCGCGGTGCCGCCGGCGCCCATCACCCGCATCGCAGCGCGGGTCGCCTCGTGGTGAGGGGTGACCGCCACCGCGCCGCCGCCGGTGTGGCTGGAGACCGAATGGATCAAGTTGCGCTCCTCATCGGGGACACTCACGATATATCCCAGTAGCCAGTAGCCAGTAGCCAGTAGCCAGTAGCCAGTAGCCAGTAGCC
>Ga0255057_10002004_pt1 | contig 11177 bp, 9 predicted proteins | sample Cases_109_6_MG_FD_189022 | JGI IMG/M metagenome (GOLD analysis project Ga0255057, IMG submission 189022) | Seawater microbial communities from Amundsen Gulf, Northwest Territories, Canada - Cases_109_6 | ecosystem: Environmental > Aquatic > Marine > Gulf | place: Canada: Northwest Territories... | reverse complement strand
TCCCAAGCCGGCGTTGTGCAAGCGCTTTAAGCTGAGCGAGGTCCAGGCCGAGGCGATCCTCAACATGCGCCTGCGCGCCCTGCGCAAGCTCGAAGAGCAGGGCATCCGCAAGGAGCACGACGCCTTGACCGCCGAGAGGGCCGAGCTGAAGAAACTGGTCAAGGACGCCGGCAAGCCCCCGGAACAGGGCGGTCGGGTCTGGGCCGCGATCGTCGAACAGGTCCGGGACATCAAGAAGGCCTTTGGACCGAAGACCGAGGCCGGCCGGCGCCGCACCGAATTGGGCGAAACCCCGTCCGACGTGGTGGTGCCGCTGGAGGCCGTGGTCGAGCGCGAGCCGGTCACCATCCTGTGTTCGCAGAAGGGCTGGATTCGGGCGCTCAAGGGTCACGCCGAGGACACCTCGGATGCGAAATACAAGGAGGGCGACCGGGCGCGCTTCGTGCTGCGCGCCCAGACCACCGACAAGCTTTTGGTCTTCGCCACCAACGGCCGCTTCTACACCATCGGCGCCGACAAGCTGCCGGGCGGCCGTGGTTTCGGCGATCCGGTGCGCCTGATGGTCGACCTGCCCAACGACCAGGACATCGTGACCCTGCGGGTCCACCGCCCGGGGCAGAAGCTGGTCATCGCTGCCGCCGACGGGCGCGGCTTCGTGGTGCCCGAGAACGAGGTCGTCGCGCAGACCAAGAACGGTAAGCAGGTGCTCAACCTCGCCAGCGGCGTCGAGGCCACCGCCTGCGCGTTGGCCGAGGGCGACATGGTGGCGGTCGTCGGCGAAAACCGGAAGCTGTTGTTCTTCCCGCTCGACGACCTGCCGGAGATGACACGCGGCCGTGGCACCATCTTGCAGCGTTATAAAGACGGCGGGCTGTCCGACGTCACGACGTTCAAGCGCGACGATGGGTTGAGCTGGGTTATGGGCGGGGGCAAGACTCGCACCGAAACCAACTTGATGAACTGGCTCGGCAAGCGCGGCGCGGCCGGCCGCCTGCCGCCCAAGGGCTTTCCAAGGTCGGGCAAATTCACGTAGCCTGGCCGGCTCGTAAAATCGCCTACTCGGAGAGACCGTTCATGGGGGTTGAGAGTGGAGAAGCTACGCGATCGCCAGGGCGTATGCGGCGTATCCGATCTGAGCGCCTTTCTCGAGGGCGCCTGGCACCTGAGCCGGATTCTGGACGATCGGCGGACCAAGCAACGCGGCCGGCTCGACGGCCTCGCCGTCTTTACCCCTTGCGGCGCGCGGTTGATCTACCGCGAGCGCGGCGTGCTGCGCATTGGCGCCTATCAGGGCCGGACCGAGCGGGTCTATAACTATGCTTTTCCCGCGCCGGGGCGCGCGGAAGTCGCCTTCGACGATGGCGCCCCGTTTCATGACCTGGACCTGACGGCTGGGACCTGGAACGCCGATCATCGCTGTCGCGAAGATCGCTATCAAGGCAGGTTTCGGGTCCTCGCACCGGACGCTTGGCAGGTGGTGTGGCGAGTCGCCGGGCCGCGCAAGGACCAGACGCTAACGACCCGCTACAGCCGTCATTCGGAAAGGCTAGAAATGTAGCGAGATGTCCCTGTGCTCGGCCGTGCAGGCGGCCAACTCGAGGGCCATTTCGTGGGGCAGGCGCGATTGTTTGCGGATGCCGATGGTGTCCCGGATCGCCATTTCATAAGCTTCCAGACCCGGCAGCAGTTCGACCTTGGCCCGTTGGCGCCAGGCGAGCTCCTCGCGGTAGATCTTCAGGGCCTGGTTCAATTTCTTGAGTGCCTTCTCGCGGTCCGGGTTCTTTTTGCGCAGCGCCCGGCGTGCGCTCGACAGGTTCGACTTGATCTTGCCGGCCCCCGCGACCGCGCCGACGGCCTTGGCGGCCGCCGCGAGACTTGCCACGGCTTCGGCGGGATCGCCGCTGGTGACCTGTTGGGTCAGCGCCATGAGCTCCGGGTCGAGGGCGGCGAGCCGGTCGGCTCCCGCTATAACTCTCACGAGTTCGCCGATCGGCTCATAAGCCTGGTCAACGTTTCTTCTATAGGTCTTGAGCGCCTTGTCCTCGGCTTTCTGTACGACTCGGAATTGCTCGTGTTCGCTCTCCCAGTGCTCCGGTATCTCCGCCCGCAAGGCCTCGCGCTCGGCGGCGATGGTCTCGATGTCCTCCCAAATCGCCTGTTTCTTTGCTTGTTCCTTGGGGTCTTCTCCGAGCAGATGGGCCTGCCGTTCCAATTCCCTGGTTTCGGTCTCGATGCCTGTCATGCGCCGCTGGATCAGCCGGACCTCGCTGTGAAGCGGGCGATAGGCGTCGGTTTGGTTTTCGACGATTGACCTTGCCTTGCGAATGGCTTCAAGCAGATCGAATGTCCCTTCCGCCTTGTCGAGGGCATCCTCAATAGATTTCGCCAGTTTCTTCGGAAGGATTCCGATATCCAGGGCACGGGCGCGGCCGATGGCGTCGCGAATCTCGGTCTCCCGATCGCGATATTGGGCGAAGATGTTCTGCTCGAGGCAATACTGCAGGCGTGGATTGAGCGGCGGCGGCGCGGTATCCGCGGTCAGAGATATCCGGTTGGGCAGGTAGTTGACCAGGCTCGGGGTTACGCCAACGATAGCCAACGCGATGAGCTGCAGACCGATAAACGAGATCACGCCCTTGTACATCTCCACGGTCTTGACCGCGGCCGTCGCGACACCGCGCAGATAGAACAGCGCAAATCCGAAAGGCGGAGTCAGGAACGAGGTTTGGATGTTGAGGCCGATCATGACGCCGAGCCAGACGGCGGTGATATTGGCCGACGGATCGGTCAATAGGATCGGCGCCACGATCGGCACCACGACCACAGCGATCTCGATGAAATCGAGAAAGAATCCGAGGACGAAGATTACCAGCATGACGATGATGAACTGGCCCCAGAACCCGCCGGGCAGGCTGGTCAGGAATTCGCGCACCAGATCTTCGCCGCCGAACGCGCGGAAGGCGGCGGTCAGCATTGCAGCGCCGAGCAGGATGATGAACACCAGCGAGGTGGTCTTGGCGGTTTCGACCATGACTCCGCGCAGGGAATCGTCGACCTGATAGACCCGCCAGCCACTCCAGATTACCGAGACGATGAAGCCCGCGACCGCGATACTGGCCAGAACCAGCGCGATCACGTCTTGATCGGTGTCGATCCTTTTTACGTTGATGGGAGAGACACTGAGGATGACAAGAATCACGGCGATCGAAACCGCGCTCAGCGCCGCCGGCGCAACGGCGCCGCGCCGTCCTTGATAGAGCCGCGCGCCGGCCATGATTGTCGCCCCGACGGCGCCAATGGCGCCGGCCTGGTTGACCGTTGCGATGCCTGTGATGATCGAGCCGAGCACGACCAGGATGAGTGTCAGCGGCGGTGCTAAGGTCACGATCACGCGCAGCGCGAAGCGTGCGTCGTACTTTCCCTCGAATGGGACCGCGGGTGCCAGCTTGGGCCGCAGCAAGGCGATCACCAGAATGAACAGCATGTAGGCGCCGACCAAAACCAAGCCCGGTATGAACGCACCCATGAACATGTCGCCGGCGCTGGTCGAGACCACATCAAACTCGGACGGCATCGAGAATTCGCCGGTCGCCTGCTTGTAAAGAGCCTTGCGTGCGGAACTCGCCTGATCGACGGCGCTGGCCAACTGATCGGCGAGAATGATCAGCACGATCGAGGGGGGGATTATTTGGCCGAGCGTGCCCGAAGCCGCAATGGTCCCGGTCGCGAGCGCATTGGAATAGTTGTTGCGCCTCATGACCGGCAGCGAGATCAGGCCCATCGCCACCACGGTCGCGCCGACGATACCGGTCGTGGCCGCCAGCAGTGCACCGACGAAGACGACCGAGATGCCCAGCCCGCCAGGGACCGGGCCGAATAATTGAGCCATGGCGACCAAAAGGTCCTCGGCGATCCGCGAGCGCTGCAACATGATGCCCATGAACACGAACAGAGGAATCGCGATTAAGGTGTCGCGTTCGACCTCCCAGTAGATGCCACGGAAGTTGGTGACGCCGGCGGTCAACCATTGGACCGGGCCGCCCTGGGCGAAATAGGCGCTGGAGTCGCCGGCGAATACGTAACCGGCCAAGGCGGCGGCGCCGACCGAAAGAATCGCGGAGCCGGGCAACGCGAAGGCAACCGGAAATCCAGAGCCCAAGGCCGTGGCCATTAGCACGATCAAAAGTGCGAGGAATACCAGCTCCATAACGGTCCGTCAGCACCCCTCGGTCATTGTGGAATCGCGGTTTCGAGTTGGCGTTTGCCTGGATCGCGCCGGTAGTCGGCGATACCTTCCAAGAAGTAGCCAGAAAACTGGATCGCCATCGATATGGCGTAGACGGCCAAGAAGCCCGCCATCAGATACTTGATGTACATACCGAAGCCCGACTGCGTGACCTCGAGGGTGAGCAGCGGGCCGGCGATGATGCTCGACGGCTTGCTCAGGCCGACGAGCAGAATCGTCCAGCAAATCGGCAGGCCGAGCACCACGGCTCCGACCGCATTGACCAAGCCCTTGGTCTTGTCGGTAAATCCCGAGTACAGCACGTCGACCCGGACATGACCTTCCTCGATCAGGGTATAGGCGCTGGCGAACAGGAACAGCGCGCCGTACCACATACGCACCAAATCGGACATGAAGGCCTGCTCGTAGGAGAAAATGAAACGGGAGATTACAATGTTTAACTCCGCCACCACCACGAGCAAGGCGAGCCAGGTAAAGCCGTAAGTTCGGACGAAGGTCGGCAGTATCACCGAAATCGCGAGTAAGGGCCCATGGATATAGGGCCCCCGAAATTGGTTGCGACCGAGATCCAGGGCCATTTGTTTGCCGACCAGCGGTTCGAGTAAGTCCTCGACTCGAAGAAAGGAAATTCCCGCGTCCACTATTCCGATCAGGAGCACCGCCCAGAAAGCCGCCTTGACGATATAGGAGGCGATGGCGGTCATGGTGGCGTCGTCCTGGCGAAGGCTGCGGGATCTGGACCTGGCGACAAAAGCCGCCGGACCGGCTATGCCCAGCATGTAAAGCAGCATCTGGAGCCAGGCCCGCGCCGAAGCATCCGGCCCAAGGGCCGAGGCCGACCCCGGCCAGTCAAGCCAGAATGTCAGATAGGTGTTGAACAGGAACGCGAACAGCGAGGCGACCACCGACCACGCGAAAAACCGGAAAAACAGAGTCCAAGCCGTGGGCAGGTAGAGTTCACCGGCATTCTCGGAAGCGGAGATAGCCATCGGCAGGCGGCCTTAAAAAACCATGGGACGGGGCCAGGCCCCGTCCCATGCGCGGCATGATTCCAGGCTCGGTTAGAGACCCAGAACGGTGTTGCGTTTCGTGGAGTAGCCGACATCCGCCAGCTTCATCCAGCCCCCCACGTTGCTACGCGCTGCCAAGAAGCTTTGGTAGATGCGGTTTGCCAGGTCGCTGTGCGCGGCCGCTTCTTCCGAAACCGCCTGGGCGGCCTCGCCAAAGGCTTCATAGATGTCGTCGTTGAACTCCCGCAGCTTGACACCGTGCTCGTCGATCATCCTCTTCAGGTAGATCGAGTTGTTGGCGTTGGTCTCGGACATCATGAGTTCCGATTCCTGGATCGCAACTGATTCGATCGTTATGCGCTCGCTGTTCGTGAGGCTGCCCCACCAGGATGCGTTCATGCCGAGGGCGACGAATCCGCCGGGCTCGTGCATGCCCGGGAAGTAGTAGTACTTGGCGGCCTCATACAATTTCAGGAAATAATCGTTCCAGGGGCCGACCCATTCGGTCGCGTCGATCGCGCCGGACACCAGGTTTTCGTAAATCTGGCCGCCGGGCAGCGAAACCGGCGAACCGCCAACCTTGGCGATGACGTCGCCACCGAGGCCCGGGATGCGCATCTTCAAGCCCTTGAGGTCGTCGACCGTTTCGATCTCCTTGTTGAACCAGCCACCCGGCTGGCAGCCGGTGTTGCCGCAAGGCAGGGCCTTGAGGCCGAAGCTACCGGACACCTCGTCCCACAATTTCTGGCCACCGAGGAAATGGATCCACGAGCCCATCTCGGCATAGGTCAGGCCGAACGGCACCGAGGTGAAGAACGCGAAGCCCGGATGTTTGCCCTTCCAATAATATTCGGCGGAGATGTAGGCCTGGGCGTTGCCCGAGGCGACCTCGTCGAACACGTCGAAGGCGCCGACACGCTCGCCGGCCGCGAAGTAGCGGGTCGTGATCCGGCCATCGGTGGCGTCGGTCACGCGCTGCGCGAAGCGCTGGGCGCTGGTGCCGAGCCCGGGGAAGTCGCGGCCCCAACTGGACACGATCACCATTTCCTTGCGTCCCTGCGCGATCGCCGGAGCGGCAAGGCTCGAGGCGGCGACGGCGCCGGCCGCGGTCGTCGCCGCGGCCGTGGTCAAAAACTCGCGGCGCTTCAAATTTTTCGACGCAGGCTGTTTGGGGGATTTGCCAGATTTTTTCATGGATTAAGTGCCTCCCTTTGATTTGCGGTTTACCGCATTGGAATCAAATCGAACCTCCATCCACGAGGTCTTCATGATCCGAGCATAGGGGGCCGCCCACGACACTGCAACTAGGCCCGGGCGCCTAGGCCCGGATGGTCTAAAAACTAGACCAGATTAAGATTCGACGGCTTTCCAGCCGTTCTTGCCGAGGGCTTCCAGCGGCCGAAATCGTGTCTTGTAGGACATCTTGGGTGCCTGCGCGATCCAGTAACCGAGGTAGACGTAGGGCAGCGCTTCCGCGCGCGCGGTCTCGATCAGCCGCAGCACCATATGGTTGCCCAGGCTGCGTCCCTCGAGCTCGGGTTCGAAAAAGCTGTAGACCGCCGAAAGCCCGTCCTCGAGGCGGTCGAACAGGCAGGCCGCGACAAGTTTGCCGCCGGCGTCGCGATACTCGGTAATTCGAGTCTCGACCCGGGTGTGCCGGACCATGCCGTGATAGTCGAGCGCGGTCATATCGGCCATCTCGCCGTCGCCATGGCGCGCCTGGATGTAGCGGCTGAACAGATCGTACTGCTCGTCGGTAGGCTCGGCCGGGCGCTCGGCGGCGACCAGGTTGCGGTTGGCCCGCGCAACCCGCTTGAGCGAGGCGCTGGCCTCGAAATCGGTCGCCCGCACTCGGACTGGGACGCAGGCCGCGCAATCCGTGCAGGCCGGCCGGTAGGCGTATTGATGGCTGCGCCGGAATCCGGCGCGCGACAACAGGGTGTAGCGTGCCGTGGCCTCGCCATCGGTCGAGGCTGGCATCTCGGTGATCAATTTGCGCTCGCGCCGGCCGGGCAAATAGGGGCAGGGGCCTTCCGCCAGGACGTAATAGACCTGCTTGGGCAGGGCCTGCGCGCCATCCCATTGCCGCGGCGCCTCGGGTGCGGGGCCGTCGTTCATGGGTCCACTATACCAAAGGTCCCGAACATTGGCCTATAGAGATCGTGCTTAAACTCACAAGCCGCTTAGGATGTGGCCCCCTAGGATGTGGCCGCGCGCGGGCGGGTGCGGCGCACCACGATCGTACCGGCCAGGATGTCGTGGAGCGTGCGATTGCGGTCCGTGAACAGCGGCACCAGCAGCACCAGCCATACGGTCACACTGATGCTGGCATAGAACAACACGGTGGTCAGGAATGCCTGGGAATAATCGGGTGGCGTTCCGGTCCAGCTCCGCACCTCGAGATCGAAAACCTGCATGCCCGGGGTGGCGCCACCGCGGCCGATAAAAACCGTGTGGTAGGCGACCGGGAGGATGGCGAGCACGACCAGGCCGAGCGGCGTGAGCGCTCCGAATGTCAAGATCCCGACCACGCCGAAGACCAGGGACAGGGCGAGCCAAAGCCCGAAAATCAGGACCAGATCCAGGATATACGCGGTGACTCGGCGCGACAGCACGCCGTCGTAAAGGTCAGGTTCGGCGACGCGATCGGGCGGCGTCCGGTCCCAGGCGGCATGGTCCCGGGTCCGGTGTCCGAAGCTCAGGCCCGGCATTCGGCTGTTGTCTGGCACCTGATGGGGTCTCCCTATGGATTGGGCTGGTGTTATTGGAAGTTATCGCCTTGGAGCCATGCAATCTAAGATGACAAGACCCTAACCATATGAATTAGAGGAAAATTCACGGTTCTCTTTGGGTCGATATGCGCCCAGGACTCTCTAGAGATGGGGACGGCGGGGCCGCCGGGCAAGCGGCCCGGGGCGGGACCGGGGCCAGGACCAGGGGTGCGACCGGGGGCGGGACCGGGCGCGAGGCGCGGATGGCGTGGCGGCGGCGGGCTACCGGCGGCTTGACGGCGGGCGGGCCATGGCCCAGGTGTTAGGGCTCAGTCCTCCGCGCCGTTTTTGCCGCGTCCGCCCTAGCCGAAGGAATTGCCCCCGTGACCTCCGATCAGACCACGAAGTCCGACCCCCCCTTGCGCTTCGACACAACGGTGGTGCGCGCCGGGATCACGCCCGATCCCACGACCGGCGCCATCGTGCCGCCGATCTACCAGACCGCGACCTACGTGCTCGAGGAAGTCGGCAAGGACCGGGGCTTCGACTACACCCGCGCGTCCAACCCGACCCGCCAGGTGCTGGAGGACAATTTGGCCGCGATCGAGGGCGGCAAACACGGGATCTGCTATTCCAGCGGCATGTCGGCGGTCGACTCCTGCATGAAGCTGTTGTCCGCGGGCGATCACGTGGTCTGCTCGGACGACGTCTACGGCGGCACCTCGCGGCACTTCAACAAGGTGTTGGCGCGTTATGGCCTGGCTTTCACCTACGTCGATACCTCCCAGCCCGAGACCGTGCGCCAGGCGATCCGGCCGGAGACCAAGATGCTCTGGATCGAGACCCCGACCAATCCGCTGCTCAAGATCACCGATATCGAAGCCATGGCCGCCATCGCCAAGGAACACGGGCTCACCCTCGGCGTCGACTCGACCTTTGCGACCCCGGTGTTCCTGCGCCCGCTCGAACTCGGCGCCGACATCGTCATGCATTCGACCACCAAGTATCTGAACGGTCACAACCAGATCATCGGCGGCGTGGTGGTCACCAACCGCGACGATATCCGCGACGAGCTCAAGTTCATTCAGAAGACCATCGGCGCGGTGCCCAGCCCGTTCGACTGCTGGCTGACGCTCGCGGGTCTCAAGACCCTGCACCTGCGCATGGCGCGCCACGCCGAGAGCGCCCAAAAGGTCGCGGAATTCTTGGAGGCCCATCCGAAGGTCGCGCGCGTCGCCTATCCCGGCTTGGCCTCGCACCCCCAGCACGCCATCGCCAAGGCCCAGATGTCGGGCTTCAGCGGCATGATCTCGTTCGAGCTCACCGGCGGCCTCGAAGCCGGCCGCAAAGTGATGAACCAAGTCAAACTCTGCGGCCTGGCCGAGAGCCTGGGCGCGGTCGAAACCATGATCACCCATCCCGCGACCATGACCCACGCCGAAGTCCCGGTCGAAGACCGCATCGCCCGCGGCCTCACCGACGGCCTGGTGCGCCTCTCGGTCGGCATCGAGGACGTGGCCGACATCATCGCCGATCTGGAGCAGGCGCTGGCGCAGGCGTGAGGGGGATTAGGACAGGGACGCGTAAAGCTGCGCGCGTCCCCAAGTCTGCCCGCTTCCCTATGTCCCCGTGTCATTGCCGGGTTCGACCCGGCAATCCAGTGCCACGACCGCGCTCGGCGGATCGACCGGAGGACCCATCCAAAGTTTGTCGTACTTCTCAAATTTTCAGACAATAAAGCGAACGCCGGCCAATTCATGGAAGGCCACAAGGAATGGATCAAACGTGGTTTTGATGACGGCGTGTTTTTGTTGGCCGGTAGTCTGAAACCCAACTTGGGCGGTGGGATCGTGGCCCACAACACGTCACTGTCGGACCTGCAGAGCAGAGTGAATAGCGATCCGTTCGTGGCTGAAAATGTAGTGACAGCCGAATTCCTGGAAATCGCCCCAGCAAAAGCCGATGCGCGGCTAAGTTTTTTGCTCGATTAAGCAGTTTTCCTCCCTGAAGCTTTCCGGAAGAAATTCGGAAAACCGAGGGAGCATCCCAATTAGGTCCGAAAATCCCCCAACTCCGGACCCGGGAGGCACCCCCTGTGAACGGGGCGTTTTGACTTATCTCGGACATGTATGATCTGGGCAATAACCCCTGTGAGACTAATGAACACAACCTTAACTCAGGCCATCTATGCTCCATCCGGCGGTTGGTGCGCCGAAGGGGCTGTAGCCGAATGCTCGGACGTCTGCTAATCTTCTTCTCTGGTTCGTCAAAGCCCAAACGGCGTGCCGGCTGTCTCATCGGGTCCGCTTGCCTCACGCCTTAAGGAAACCATGGCCTCAGAATCTCGCTCACCTCGTCTGGCTGTCTTGATCGATGCCGACAACGCATCTGCTAAGATTGCCGATGGTCTGTTCGAGGAAATCGCCAAGATTGGAGAAGCCAGCGTCCGCCGAATTTATGGCGATTTCTCCAGCACGCGCTCGAGGTCATGGGCTGACATTCTTTCCAAGTATGCAATCATTCCACATCAGCAGTTCGCCTATACGACTGGCAAGAATGCGTCCGATATCACGCTAGTGATCGATGCGATGGATCTGTTGCACAGCGGCCGGTTCGACGGCTTCTGCCTGGTGTCCTCCGATAGCGATTTCACGCGCCTCGCCGCGCGCATCCGAGAGGAAGGTGTCGATGTATTCGGGTTCGGTGAACAAAAGACCCCGGAAAGCTTCCGACAAGCTTGCCGGCGTTTCATCTATACGGAGAACCTGCTGCCCGAGGCCCAGGTAGCCGATGCCGGAGAAACTGCGAAACCATTACAGTCTCTCGCCCACGCAAAGCGCATATTGAACAAGGTCATCTCCGAGATGGAGAGCGAAGATGGATGGGTAACCTTGGGTCATGTCGGCAGTCAGCTCGCCAATCTGGCGTCGGACTTCGATCCGCGAACCTATGGTTTCAGGAAGCTAAGCGATCTGGTGCGCAAGATTGACACTCTTGAACTTATTCAATCTGAAGTAGGACATCTGAGAATTCGCCTGAGGCCGGTCGTCAAAGCAAAATCCCGAAAATTCACGAAATGACTCGGAAAGGGAGCACGGCCATCGGCGCCCATTTCGCGGACCGGGCGAGGTCTATGTCTCGGGCACTTCGTAGCGAATGTCTCTTCCTGGCTACACCCTGCTGTCGGGGCCGCCTCTTCGACATGTCCGG
>Ga0255057_10002002_pt1 | contig 11180 bp, 11 predicted proteins | sample Cases_109_6_MG_FD_189022 | JGI IMG/M metagenome (GOLD analysis project Ga0255057, IMG submission 189022) | Seawater microbial communities from Amundsen Gulf, Northwest Territories, Canada - Cases_109_6 | ecosystem: Environmental > Aquatic > Marine > Gulf | place: Canada: Northwest Territories... | reverse complement strand
CCGTGCCGGCAGGGCGGCGCAGCCGGCCGATAACCGGCCAAGGCAAGCCACAGGCTTTCCGTGCCGGCAGGGCGGCGCAGCCGGCCGATAACCGGCCAAACCAGCTGGGCTACTTTTGAGCAATGGCTGTCCAGCTCCACCAGTGGACCGCGGCGCTCTATCTCGTGGCCTGCCTCGTGGCCTGGCTGGGGCTCGGGCTGCGCGCGCGCTGGCTGGAACGCGCCGCGGTCGGGGTGCTGGCGGCGGGGGCTCTCGTCCACCTGGCCGCTTTCAGCCAGCTGCACAACCTGAACCCGCCGCCGCCGCTCACGGACCTGCCGGCGGCGGTCTCGTTCATGGCCTGCGCGGGTGTCTTCTTCTTTCTGGCGCTCATGCTCTGGCTGCGCCTGGCGGGGCTCGCCGCCCTGGTCGCGCCGTTGGCCTTCCTGAGCACCTTCTTCGCCGCCACCCAGCTGCCCGATGCGCCGGTGGCGAGTTTCGGGGGCAGCGGCTCGCTGCCCCACCTCCACGTGCTGCTGGCCGGCACCGGCCTGGCCTTCCTCGGTGTGTCCGGCCTGGCCGGCTCGCTCTTCCTGCTCGAGCACCATCGCCTCAAGACGAAGCAGCCGGTGCGGCTGCCCCTGCCTTCCTTGGAAGCACTCGACCGTGTGAACCGGGTCTCGCTGCTGGCCGGCTTTCCTCTACTCACCCTTGGTGTCGTGACCGGCATGATGTGGGTCGAGAACGTTCAGGGCTCGCTCTGGAGCGGCACCCAGCACCAGACCTTCAGCGCCATCGCCTGGGCCGTGTACGCGGTGCTGGTGACGCTGCGCTTTGGCTCGAGCCAGGGGGCGCGGCAGGCCGCGGCCAGCGCGGTGGGCGGCTTCGCACTGCTCTTCTTCGCGGTGATCGGCGTGGAGATGCTGGCTTGAGGATCGTGCTGCTCGGCATGAGCCACCGCAGTGCGCCGCTCGAGCTGCGCGAACGCCTCGCGGTCGATGACCCGGCCCCGCCGCTTCAGAAGCTCGCCCGCTGCGAAGAGATCGACGAGGCCGTGCTCTTCTCCACCTGCAACCGCGTGGAGCTCGTGGCCGTGACTCGCTCGCTCGAGGCGGCACGCCTGCGCCTGCGGGCCTTCTTCGCGCGCGAGCTGGCGGGCGAGCTCGAGGCGGACGAGCTGGAGGAGCATCTCTACGAGCACGTGGACGGCGACGCCATGCGCCACGTGCTGCGGGTCGCCTCCTCGCTCGACTCGATGGTGGTGGGAGAGCCGCAGATCCTGGGCCAGACCAAGGAGGCCTACCAGCGCGCGGCGGAGTGCGGCTCTTCCGGACCCTTGCTGGGTCGGCTCTTCCAGAACGCCTTCGCCACGGCCAAGCGCGTGCGCAGCGAGACGCGCATCGCCGAACGGCCCATCTCGGTGGCGCGGGTGGCCGTAGAGCTGGCGCGCCAGATATTCGAAGACTTCTCCGACAAGCAGGCGCTCTTGATCGGGGCGGGCGAGATGATCGAGCTGGCCCTCGAAGCCCTGCGCGGCCACGGGCTCGAGGCGATCCGCGTGGTGAACCGCACACCGGAACGCGCCGCCGAGCTGGCGTCGCGTTTCGGTGCCACGGCCCACGGGCTCGACGAGCTGCCGGCTCTGCTGCGCAGTGCGGACGTGGTGCTGACTTCGATCGGAGGCGATCGGCCCGTTCTCACGGCGGAGCGGGTGGGTGAGGCGCTGCGCGCGCGACGCGGTCGGCCCATGTTCGTGATCGACATCGGGGTGCCGCGCAATGTGGAGCCCGAGGTGAACGGCCTCGACAGCGTCTATCTCTACGACATCGACGACCTGGCCTCGGTAGCGCAGGAGAACCAGGAGCTGCGACGGCGCGAGGCCGCCCGGGCCGAGGCCATCGTCGAGGAAGAGCGGCAGCGTTTCGACGGCTGGCTCACAGCACTGCGCGCGGTGCCCACCATCAAGCATCTGCGCGAGCGGGCTGAGCAGATCCGCCTGCGCGAATTCGAGCAGTCGCTGCGCCGGATCGATCTCGACGAGCGGCAGCGCGAGGGCGTGGAGGCGCTCACCCGCGCAATCGTCAACAAGCTGTTGCACGCCCCCACGTCGCGCTTGCGGCAGGAGGCGGAGCGCGAAGAGGGCATGGCCTACCTCGAGGCCGCCCGGGTGCTCTTCGCGCTCGACGACGAGGCGAGCGACCGGCCTGGGGAAGAGCCGGACTCCGGGGATCAGAGCCCCGACGGCGACGGGGAAGGCCCGGAGCGCGGATGACCTGCGTGCGTGTGGCGACGCGCGAGAGCGAGCTGGCCCGCACCCAGAGCCGACTCGTGGCGGATCTGCTCGAGGCGGCACTCGGCGTCCAAACCGAGCTCGTTCCCCTCAAGACGAGCGGCGACCGCATCGCCGGCTCCCTGGCGAAGGTCGGCGGCAAGGGACTCTTCGTGAAGGAGATCGAAGAGGCGCTGCTCGATGGACGGGCCGATCTCGCCGTCCACTCTGCAAAGGATCTTCCGGCCCACCAGCCCGACGGGCTCGAGCTCGTGGCCTTTCCGGAGCGGGCGGACCCCCGCGACGCCCTGGTGACCCGCAAACCGGGCCTTACCCTCTCCGGGCTGCCGGCCGCTGCGCGCGTGGGTACCGGGAGTGCGCGACGCACGGCGCTGCTGCGGGCTTTGCGCTCCGACCTCGCCGTGGTGCCGCTACGCGGCAACGTGCCCACGCGTCTGCGCAAGCTCGAAGAGGAGCCGCTCGACGCCGTGCTGCTGGCCTGCGCCGGGCTCGAGCGGCTGGGGCTGGCCGAGCGCATCGGGGAGCGGGTGGCGCCGGAGCAGCTGCTGCCGGCGGTGGCCCAGGGAGTGCTGGCGCTGCAGGGCCGCGTCGGCGACCCGTTGGCCCGGGACGCGGCCGTCCTGAGTCACGCCCCAACGGCCGCCCGCGCCATAGCGGAGCGCGCCGTGTTGCAGGGCCTCGACGCCGACTGCAACGTTCCGATGGCCGCCTACGCCGAGCTCGACGATACCGAGCTCCACCTGCGCGCCCTGATTGCCTCGGTGGACGGGAGCCGTGTGCTGCGCGCCGAGGCACGGGGCGAGGCCTCCGAGGCCGCAGCACTGGGTGCGCGGGTCGCGGCCGAGCTACTTCGCGGCGGGGGTGAGGAGCTGCTCTGCGAGCTGCGCCGCGAAGTGCCGTCGTGAGCGGGAAGCCGCTAGCAGCCGGCCGCGTGATCCTGGTGGGGGCCGGCCCCGGTGCACCCGACCTGCTGACACTTCGAGGCGTCGAAGCCTTGCGAGCCGCCGACGCGGTCGTCTACGACGCCCTGGCCTCGGAGGAGCTGCTCGCCTTCGCGCCGCCAGACGCCGCCCGCATCGACGTGGGCAAGCGCGGCCACGACGAGCCCACCCGTCCGCAGCAGGAGATCAACGCGCTGCTGGTCCGGCTGGCGCGCGAGGGCCGTCGCGTCGTACGCCTGAAGGGCGGCGATCCTTTCGTCTTCGGGCGGGGCGGCGAGGAGGCCTCGGCCCTGGCGGCAGCCGGCATCCCCTTTGAGGTGGTTCCGGGCATCTCCTCGGTGGTGGGCGCCCTGGCCTATGCCGGAATCCCGCTGAGCGACCGCCGCTACGGCGCCTCCTTCACGGTTGCCACCGGGCACAAGGATCCGAGCCGCGTGGCCGAGGAGACCCGTTGGGAGGAGCTCGGCCGCGGCGCCGACACGCTGGTGATCCTGATGGGCATGCGCAATCTCGAGAGCCTCGTTGGGCGAATCCTGGCCGGCGGCCGCTCGCCGGAGACGCCGGCGGCGGTGGTGATGCACGGCACGCTGCCCACGCAGCGGGTGGTCGAGGCGCCGCTGGCTGAGATCGCGGAGCGGGCTCGCGCGGCCGGGCTCGGCGCGCCAGCCGTGGTGGTGATCGGAGACGTCGTCGCGCTGCGCGATCAACTCTCCTGGTTCGAGCGGCGCCCGCTCTTCGGCCGTCGCGTGCTGGTGACGCGCACCGAGGAGCAGGCGGGCGAGCTGCTGGCCGCGTTGCGCGAGGCCGGCGCCGCCCCGGTGCTGGTGCCGATGCTGCGCATTGCCGCCCCTGAGAGCTGGACGGAGGCCGACGCCGCACTCTCCCAGCTCGAGCGCTACGAGCTGCTGCTGGTGACCAGCGCCAACGCGATCCGCTCGCTGGCGGAGCGGGCCAGTGCCCACGGCGCCAGTCTCGCCAAGTTCCGCGGCCGCGTCGTCTGCGTGGGGCCGCGCAGCGCCGAGGAGGCGCGTCGCTACGGTTTGCAACCGCAGCTGGTTCCCGCCGAGCGCTTCGACGCCGAGGGCCTGCTCGAGGCGCTGGCTCGGGAAGGCGCAGCGGCCGGGTGCCGCTGCCTGCTCCCGCGCGGCGACCTGGCCCGTGACACGCTTGCCGAGGGTCTGCGCAGCGCCGGGGCGGAGGTGGAGACGGTCACCGTCTACCGCACCCTGCCCCCGGACAGCGACCCCGAGCCCCTGCGAGAGCTGCTGCGGCAGGGCGAGCTCGACGTGCTGACCTTCACCAGCCCCTCGACCGCGCGCCACTTCGCGGCGCTGCTCGATGCCGAGGCCCGGGAGGCGGCTGGAAGCTGCCTGGTGGCTGCGATTGGCCCGGTCACGGCGGAGGCGCTACGCGTGGTGGGGCTCCCGGCCGACTTCGTGCCCGAGCGGGCCGGGGCGGCGGAGCTCGTGGCCGGCCTGGCCAGCGCGCTGCGGAACCAGGAGGGAGGGGCGAAATGAGCTTTCCCACCACGCGCATGCGACGGCTGCGTCGCAGCGGCACGCTGCGTCGCATGGTCCGGGAGACCCGGCTCTCTCGAGACGACCTCGTGCTGCCGCTCTTCGTTGTCGAAGGCAGCTCGGTCCGCGAGCCGATTGCATCGATGCCGGGCGTGCACCGCTTCTCGGTGGACACCCTGGTGAACCAGGCCAAAGCCGTGAGCGGTGCCGGCATTCCCGCGGTGATCCTGTTCGGGATCCCGGCGCAGAAAGATGCCCACGGCTCCGGGGCCGACGCTGACGCGGGCATCGTGCAGCGGGCCGTGGAAGCGGTGAAGTCCGCTGAGCCGGACCTCTGCGTGGTGACCGACGTATGCCTGTGCGAGTACACCGACCACGGACACTGCGGTGTGATCGAGGAGGGCCAGGTCGCCAACGATCCCAGTCTCGAGCGCTTGGCGGCCACCGCGCTCTCCCACGCCCGGGCCGGCGCCGACGTGGTGGCTCCCTCGGACATGATGGACGGCCGGGTGGCGGCGATTCGCAGGAGCCTCGATGGTCACGGCTTCGAGGAGCTGCCGATCCTGTCGTACGCGGCCAAGTTCGCCAGCGCCTACTACGGGCCCTTCCGCGACGCCGCCGGGAGCACGCCCCAGTTTGGCGACCGGCGCGGCTACCAGATGGACCCGCCCAACGCCCGCGAGGCCCTGCGCGAGATGCGTCTCGACCTCGAGGAGGGCGCCGATGCGCTGATGGTGAAACCCGCACTGCCCTACCTGGACGTACTGTCCCGTGCGCGTCAGGAGTTCGACGTGCCGCTGGCGGCGTATCACGTGTCGGGTGAGTACGCGATGCTGAAGGCCGCCGCCGAGCGCGGCTGGATCGACGGCGAACGTGCCATGCAGGAGGCCCTGGTGGCGATCAAGCGGGCCGGTGCAGATCTCATCCTCACCTACGCGGCCCTGGAAGTGGCTGCGGGGCTCGGCTGAGCGGGGAGGCGCCGTGGGCGGGCTGGTCTACAAGGTGGTGGAGACCTCGGATGTCTCCGATGTCGAGATCGAGAAGATCCTGAACGACGTCACCGCCGAGGGCTGGACATTCGACACCATGCAGTTCGCCATGCGCGACTCCTCCCGACGCCCGGCCATGGTCTTCCTCACTTTCACGCGCGCGGCGGGCGAGGCCTGAGCTCGGCCGCCGCTGCGGCGCCGGTCGGAGGGCGCGGCGCGGCGACGTAGGGCATCAGCGTCCGCGCCAGATCCAGCTTCGAGTCGAGTGAGCGGTTCACCCCCGAGAGCAGGGCCAGCACCCGCCCCAGCAGCACCAGGTGGGTCGGTACCCGCACCACCGGATTCTTGCGGATGCGCTCCGGGACTTCGCGGGCGAAACGGTCCGTCAACTCCTTGTCGATGCGTACGCCGCGGCGGAATTGCTTGGCGATCTCCAGCACGAAGGCGGCGATGTCGTGCAGCGATTCGGGCCGCCCGTCTCGGGTCTCGAAGCCGAGTTCGAAGAGCGCCTCGGCCATCTGCTCGGCATTCCCCGAGAGCAGCGCCCCGGCGAAGCGAAGCACGGACTCCCGGAACTGCACCGGCAGGTCCTTGGCCAGGCCGAAGTCCACGAAGACCAGGCGCGGGCCACCCTCGGGCCGGCGCTGGACGATCAGGTTGCCCGGGTGGGGGTCGGCGTGGAAGAAGCCGTGCACGAAGACCTGCTCGCAGTAGGCCTCGGCCAGGATGCGTGCGACGTCTTCCGGATTGATGCCCGCCTCGTCGAGGGCGCGGCGGTCGGTGACCTTCATGCCTTCGATGAAGTCCATTACCAGAACGCGCCGCGTGCTGAGCTCCCAGTGCACGCGCGGGACCGCGATGTCGTCTCGGCCCTTGAAAAAGCGCCCGATGGTTTCGAGGTTGTGGCCCTCGTTCACGAAGTTGAGCTCCCGCGGCACGTAGGTGCCCAGCTCGTCGACGAAGGGCATCAGGTCGAAGTCGCGCTCGAGAAAGCCCACCGCGCGGAACAGCGCGCGCAGGTTGGCGAGGTCGCCGCGCACCAGCGCCGCGATTTCCGGGTACTGCACCTTCACCGCCACTCGCTCGCCGCTGTGCAGGCGCGCCTCGTGCACCTGTGCCAGCGAGGCCGATGCAACCGGCTTCTTCGAGAAGGAGGCGAAGAGCTCGTCGAGCCCCGCGCCCAGCTCCTGCTCCACGCACTCGCGAACCACGGAGTAGGGCCTGGGCGGTACCCGGTCCTGGAGCTTGGAGAGCACCTGCACCCACTCGCGCGGCAGCACGTCGGCGCGGGTGCCCAGGAACTGGCAGCCCTTGAGCACCAGCCCCTGCAGCTCGACGGCGGTGTCGTAGACGGAAAGCGCGCTGCTGCGGTGGAAGTGCCGCCAGCGCCGGCTCATGTCGCTGGGCGCCAGCCGGCGCGCCACGAAGCGATTGGCGCGCAGCCCCAGGTAGACGCGTCCGAAAGTGGTGCCGATGCGCCGCGCCCGGTAGATGCGCGCAGCCGCTCCGACGCTTCCCCCGCTCATGCGCCTACCAGAGCTCGGGAGGCTTCTCGGGGCAGGACCACGAGCCGTCCATGGATTCACTATCCCCGGCTGCGTAGTCCGCGCTCTCCCACGGCTCGAGCTCTTCGTCCTCTTCCTCATCTTCTTCGTCGTCGTAGGGTGGGCTGTAGGCGCACTCCACCCAGCGCGGCGCCGGGAACTCGAGGATGTAGCTGGTGCCGAAGCTGCGGTAGCGGAAGCTCCCGTCGTAGAGGAAGCCGAAGCCGATGGAGGGGTCGGGCAACGCGTCGAGGTAGTCGGCCTCGACGAGCTCTTCGAGCTCGTCCGGGTAGATCGCCTCGTCGTCGTAGTAGCGGTCCATGGCGTCGATCAGCTCGCCCGCGCGGTGTTCGCGAGTGACGTAGTAGTCCCAGCGAGCCCAGGCTTCGCCCGAGAGCAGCGGCAGCGCAACCAGCGCGGTGCCGACACCCAGGTGGAGGGCGCGCCGCTGCAGCGACTCGCTGCCGGCGCGGATCGTTCCCAGCAGCAGGATCCCCAGCGCGCAGGCGACCGCCACGGTGGTGAGGGTTCCGGTGCCGGTTCGGAAGGGAAGCATGCTGAGCGCCGAGCCCAGCAGCAACAGCCCGCAAGGCACGGCGATGCCGAGGATCAGGCCGGCTGCGATCACGAGCGCGCGGGAGCCCCCACTGCGGGCGCGCGCGAGGCAGGCAACGCCGATCGCCGTGCCCAACATCCACACCATCACGAAGAGGGCGCCCACCTCGATCCCGAACACGGGCACCGCCGGCCAGGGCGAAATTGCGAAGGGAAGGTGCACGTTGGTGCCGGTGGCGTTGCGAATGAAGGCGACTACCAGGAAGACGATCGGGACGTAGAGGAGCGCGCGTAGCAGCCACGACAGGCGCAACCAGCTGGCCGCCAGCAGCGGTGCCGCCAGTGTGAAGCCGATCGCCAGCGACATCAGCACCAACACCGCCGAGGCGCGCCAGTGGAAGAACTCCCAGATGCGCGTCGCGATCACTCCGTAGAAGCAGAACAGCACGACAGCCACCGCCGAGCTGAGGGCCAGGGCGCGCGCCAGTGCCGAGCGTCCGCTTACGAACACTGCGATCGCCAGGGCTACGGCAGGGAAGGTGAAGACCGGGATGGCTCGACGCTTGGGTTCCAGGGCCCAGGCCGTCCACTCCCAGGTCTCGATGAATCCGCGCGGCTGGTACCACTTCGGAGAAGCTGTGAAGGGCATCGGGCCGATCCCGTAGTGGATGAATGCGGCGTAGGCCAGGCAGAGCAGCGTGAACACCCAGCACAGGATCTCCCAGCGGCGGGCGGGATCCGGAGCGGCTTGGCTCACTTCGTCTCCTCGTCGTCTCGCGCCTCGACCTGGAAGCGGCTGCGGCCCTCCCCGGTGAGCCGAATCTCGGCCTTGACTTCCAGGGTGCGCCCCTCCAGCAGCTCGCGCAGCACCTGAGCCATGTCGATCTTCTCGATGGACTGCGCCAGCTCGAAGCTCAAGCGCTCGAGAAACTCCTTGCGGGTGCGCTCGCTCTGCTCGCTGGCGAAGTCGGTCCAGTCCTGTGGGAGTGTGTCGCCGAGGGCCTTGCGGATGGTCTCTTCCGTCAGGAAGAAGCCCGACAGTCCCAGGCCGATCACTCGACGCGCGAACTCCGGCAACGCGGGGAAACGCCCGTTCTGGTCCTCACCTTCGCCTAGCGGCGTCTCCGGCGGGGGCGCCGGATTTTCTTCCCCTCGGTCAGTGGCCATCGAGTAGATTGCTCGGCATGGGTTCAGAGTACGTTCGTGACATCATGTCGAAGAAGATGGTCACGATCAGTGAGACGGACACCCTCTCGACCGTAGAGGATATCATGACTCTCGGTCACATGCGCCACATGCCGGTGGTGCGAGGGGGCAAGCTGGTGGGCGTCGTCTCCGAGCGGGATCTGCTGCGCGCCTCGCTCTCGAACCTCACCGGCTTCGGCACGGAAGAGCGGCGTGCGTTTCTCCAGGTGGTCGAGATCGCGCGAGTCATGTCGGCCCCTGCCATCACGATCTCGCCCGAGTCGAAGGTATCGGAAGCCGCCCTGGCGATGGCCGAACGCAAGATCGGTTGTCTCCCGGTAGTGGATGAGGACGAGCTGATCGGCATCATCACCGAGACCGACGTCCTGCGTTTCTTCGCCGGCCTCGCGCGCGAAGACTAGCTTCACACCTCCACCGCCTTCCAGCGGCCGGATGCAAAGCGCCAGCCCAGCAGCGCGGCCTTGAGCAGGTAGTCGGCCAGCAGGCAGCTCCAGACGGCGGTGACCGTTCCGAAGCGCGGCGCCACGATGAAGATCGCGAGGCCGAGCCGGGCCGCGAAGAGACCGACCAGCATTGCCAGCAGTGGAAAACGCGTGTCGCCCGCGCCGCGCAGGCCTCCGCCCAGCACGAATTCCACGGCCATCAGCGGCTGCGCCGCGCCCAGGATGTAGATGAAGGTCACCGTCAGGTCGACGGTCTCGTCGCCGACGGCACCGAAGATCGATGCGAGCGGTCGCGCCAGCAACACGATGCCCAGGCCCACGGCACTCATCACCGCCACGGCCGCGAAGAGCCCGCGCCAGCCTGCGCGCTCGGCCAGCTCCGGCTCGTCGGCGCCCAGGTGCTGGCCCACCACCGTGCCGGCTGCCATGGAGAAGCCGAGGCCCGGGATGAAGCACAACGAGAGCAGGCGCACACCGATCAGGTAGGCCGAGATGGCTTCGGTGCCGAAATCGGCAACGATGCTCATGAAGAGCAGCAGCCCGACGTTGAAGGCCCCCATCTCGAGAGCCGAGGGCAGGCCCACGCGCAGCAGCCGGGTGGAGAGCAGGCGGGTCAGGCTGCGCCGCCACAGCCCGACCGGCAGGATCAGTCGTCCGCGCAGCCACAGCCAGAGAGCCAGCAGCATGCCCACCAGCATGGCGAGGGCGGTAGCCCAGGCCGAGCCCACGGCGCCCAGCTCGGGTGCTCCCAGGCGGCCGAAGACCAGAGCGTAGTCGCCCACGACGTTCACGAGGTTGGTGACCAGGCCCATGACCAAGGGCATGCGGGCGTCGCCGGCGGCCCGCAGGGCGACGCTCAGGGTCATGCCCACCGCGAAGGGCACGTTCGAGAGCAACAGCACCTGCAGGCAGCGGCTGCCCAGGTCGGCGACCTCGGAATCCACGCCCAACAGCCCCACCAGCGGGCGGGCGAAGGGAATCGCGCCCATCAGCAGCGCGCCGAACAACGCGGCCAGGCCCACGGAGCAGCGCGTCGCGCGTGCAGCCTCCTCGCGCTCGCCGCGACCCCACTCCCTCGCGACGACGGCCGTGGTGCCTGCGGTCACGGCGTTGAGCAGCGCGAAGGCCAGGAAGTGCATCTGATGCGCAACACCGACCGCGGCCACGGCCCCGGTGCCGAGCGAGGCGACGAAGACGAAGTCGACGATTCCGACCATCGCGTGCAGCGCGAAGAGCGTCATGGTGGGCCAGGCGATGGCCCACACACCCGGGGGCGAGTGCCGCTGGCTGCGAAGCGCGCCGTCGCCGGATGCGCCGCTCACGCTTCCGGGCTCACGCTGCATAGCGCCCCTTCAGTACCACCTCCTCGGGCTCGCTCGCGCGGCAAACCCTCGAGGCATCCGCGCGGGAAACCCTCTAGGGACCCGCGAGGGAAGCCCTCTAGGGGGAAAAGCTCGACGGGAGTGGACCCCGCCAGGCAGGGGAATCGCGGCAGCTTCTCAGGGAGAGGCGGAAGGGCGCGAAACAGCGCGGGTTCCGGCTCGCTTCGCGGGGGCCTCACCCAGGGGATGTGGCGGACGAGGCCGACCTACGCAACTGATTGACTTTTCCCGCGGGGGTCTCGTAAGCTCGTCGGCACCCCCCGGGACGGGGGCCATCGCGAGGGTGCCATGGCCGTCGTCGAACAGGTCGAAAGCAGCGGAGCGGGACGCAGGA
>Ga0255057_10002001_pt1 | contig 11186 bp, 11 predicted proteins | sample Cases_109_6_MG_FD_189022 | JGI IMG/M metagenome (GOLD analysis project Ga0255057, IMG submission 189022) | Seawater microbial communities from Amundsen Gulf, Northwest Territories, Canada - Cases_109_6 | ecosystem: Environmental > Aquatic > Marine > Gulf | place: Canada: Northwest Territories... | reverse complement strand
GCACCGGGACTTGGTCCGTGAGGTCAAGGACATGGGCATGGAGATGGCCTGCTTTACGGTGAACGAGGCACCGCTGGCCCGACGCCTCTTCGCCATCGGTGTCGATTGCCTGATCACCGACGATCCGCCGGCGATCCTTGGCGCGCTTGACGAATGAGCGGGCCTATTTTCAGGAAATGAGCGTCAGCCCCCGTCGCGCATTCGCCGGGGGCTCGGGATGCCGACGGTGTTGTAGCCGGCATCGACAAAGAGCACCTCACCCGTAACGCCGACCGATAGGTCGGAGAGGAGATAGAGGCCGGATCGGCCGACCTCCTCCAGCTGCACGTTGCGCCGCAGCGGTGCGTGGTCGCGGTTCCAGCCGAAGACGAAACGCGCATCGGCGATGGCCGAGCCCGCCAGGGTCCGCATCGGCCCGGCGGAGATGGCGTTGACCCGAATTCCGCGGTCGCCCAGATCGGCGGCAAGGTAGCGCACGCTTGCCTCCAGCGCCGCTTTTGCAACCCCCATGACGTTATAATTGGGTGTCACCCGCTCGGCGCCCAAATAGGTGAGGGTGAGCAGGCTTCCGCCCTCTCTCATCATCGCCGCCGCGGCGCGCGCGACGGCGGTAAAGGAGTAACAGGAAATGACCAGCGTGCGCTGAAAGTTGTCGCGGCTGGTGGCCAGGTAGGGCCCTCTGAGCTGCTCCTTGTCCGAGTAGGCGATGGCATGGACGACGAAATCCAGGCCACTCCAATGGCGGCCCAGCGTCGAGAAGGCTTGATCGATGCTGTCTTCGGCCTCGACGTCGCAGGGGATGACAATGTCCGAGCCCAGTTGCTCGGCCAGCGGCCGTACCCGCCTTTCGATTGTGTCGCCCTGGAAGGTAAAGGCGAGCTCGGCACCGGCCGCGTGCAGCTCGCGCGCGATGCCCCAGGCGATCGAATGATCGTTCGCGACCCCCATGATCAGGCCGCACTTGCCTTGCATCAAACCGCCACGCTCACCGGTCACCTCGTTGCTACCCTTCGTGCCGACTAAAGGTGAGGGAAGCGTTTGTGCCGCCAAAGCCGAAAGAGTTCGACATAACGCAGTTCAGGGTGGCCGGTTCGGTCTCGCGAACCAAAGGAAAGCCTTCCGCCTCGGGGTCGAGTTCCTCGATATTGGCGGAGGGCGCGACGAAGCCCTGCTCCATCATGATCAGACTGTAGATCGCCTCGTGAACGCCGGTGGCGCCTTGCGAGTGTCCGGTGAGGGATTTTGTGGAGGACACCTTGGGCAGATCCGCGCCGAAGACCTCACGCATGGCGTTGAGCTCGATGATATCGCCGGCCGGTGTCGAGGTGCCGTGGGAGTTGACGTAGTCTATGGGCGTGTTGCCGAGGTTTTTCATTGCCAGGCGCATGCACCGCACCGCGCCCTCGCCGGAAGGTGCGACCATGTCGGCGCCGTCGGAGGTCGCCGCATAGCCGGTCACCTCGCCATAGATCCGCGCGCCGCGCGCCTTGGCGTGCTCCAATTCTTCGAGGACGACGACACCGCCGCCGCCGGAAATGACGAAACCGTCGCGGTTCGCGTCATAGGGCCGCGACGCCCGCTCGGGCGTATCGTTGTAGCGGCTGGAGAGCGCACCCATCGCGTCGAACAGGACCGTCAGCGTCCAATGCAGTTCCTCGCCGCCGCCGGCCAGGACCACGTCCTGCTTGTCCACCTGGATCAACTCGCTGCCGTTTCCGATGCAGTGCGCGGAGGTGGAGCAGGCCGAGGAGATCGAGTAACTGAGACCTTTGATCTTGAAGGCCGTTGCGATGTTGGCCGAAATGGTCGAGGACATGCAGCGCGGCACCATATAAGGGCCGACCCGCTTGGGGCTCTTTTCGCGCGCGATGTCCGCCGCCAGGACCTGATTCGATGTGGAGGGTCCGCCGGAGCCCATGACGATGCCGGTGCGCTCATTGCTGACGTCGCGCTCCTCAAGGCCGGCATCCTCGATGGCTTGTTTCATGGCGACATAGCTGTAAGCCGCGCCGTCACCCATGAAGCGTCGCAGCTTGCGGTCGATAAGGTCATCGAGGCCGATCTTGATGGAGCCGTGAACATGGCTGCGGAACCCCAACTCCGCATACTCCTCGCAGCGCTCTATGCCGGAGGCGCCGGCTCTCAGCGATTCGGTGACCTCAGCCTTGTTGTTGCCGATGCTGGAGACGATTCCCAGTCCGGTCACGACCACACGGCGCATCGCTCAGCCTTTCATGCAGATTCCGCCGACGGTGCGAAAAGGCCGACTTTCAGGCCCTTGGCCTCGTATACGGTCTCACCGTCGGCAAACATCATCCCGTCCGCAATTCCCATCACGAGCTTGCTCTTGATGATCCGCTTGATGTCCAGGCGGTAGATCACCTTGCGCACGTCAGGCGTCACCATCCCGCGCAGCTTGACCTCGCTGACCCCAAGGGCGCGGCCCCTGCCGGGCGCCCCCAGCCAACCGAGGAAAAAGCCCACGAGCTGCCAAAGCGCGTCAAGCCCGAGACACCCAGGCATCACCGGATCGCCTTCGAAATGGCAGCCAAAGAACCAAATGTCAGGACGAATATCGAGCTCCGCCACGACCTCGCCCTTGTCGTTCTTCCCGCCCTCGGAGGCGATCTTGGAGATCCGGTCGAACATCAGCATCGGCGGCAACGGCAGTTGCGCATTGCCTGGGCCAAAGAGCTTTCCATGGCCGCACCGCAGAAGATCCTCGTAGGTAAAGCTGCTCTTTCTTTTCGTCAAAGCGTAAACCACCACCTAGCGATCAGCAGACGATTCGCAGTTGAAAATAATCACAAACCAACTCACACCCACCACCTATACTATTTGGTGCCAGTGTAGAGAAAACAAAAGACACGCTCGTTAGCGAACTATACCACAGCGATGCCCGTGTCAAAGGTCGAACGACTCATTTTAATGAACCAAATTCACCTCGGGCCAGCCGGGGAAAACGCGAAAGAATTAAAACGATTCAAACAAATACTCCAAGCGGTTTCAAAAAAGACTTTTCATTGATCGGAGCGTTCCTATATTTCGCTCATGCAGGCACGCAGGCCATACCGGGATCTGATCGACCGGCTGAAAACGGTGAAGCTGAGGCCGACGCGTCAGCGGCTGGCCTTGGCAAAGCTGCTCTTCTCGGGATGCAACCGGCACGTCACCGCCGAACAGTTGCACAACGAGGCGCTAAGCGCCGGCGTATCGGTCTCTCTAGCCACGGTCTATAACAGCCTCCACCAGTTCACGCAGGCAGGTCTGCTGCGCGAGGTGGTCGTGGAGCCTAGCCGCTCCTACTTCGATACCAACGTGTGCGACCATCATCATTTTTATTTCGAGGACTCGGGCGAGCTCTGTGATATCCCGCCGGAGACGATGGGTCTGCCGCAATTGCCCGAGGCGCCGGAAGGGACCCGGATCGCCCGCGTCGATATGACGGTTCGGCTTAAGAGAAGCCAATAACTCCACATATATATAAAAATCTTTAGAGTCATTCTAATTAATTGACTTGGGTGTTTTCGCACGCTATCTAGACCGTGAGATGGTTGATTTCGGCCGGCTCTTGAACGGCGATCGCGACATCGTTGGATAGGGTGGGCCTAGACTTCAATGACCAAGGAGGAGGTAACGGGAATGTCGCTCAAAGACAGCAAGACGGAAGAGAATTTGAAGGCGGCGTTTGCCGGCGAAAGCCAGGCCAACCGGCGCTATCTGTATTTTGCGCAGAAGGCCGACGTCGAAGGCTACAACGATGTGGCCGCCGTGTTCCGGTCGACCGCCGAAGGCGAGACCGGCCATGCGCATGGACACCTGCAATATCTCGAGGAAGTCGGCGACCCCGCGACGGGAGAGCCGATCGGTGGCACGTCGCTCAATCTGAAGGCGGCCATCGTCGGTGAAACGCACGAGTACACCGACATGTACCCGGGCATGGCGCGCACGGCACGCGAGGAAGGCTTCGACGAGATAGCCGACTGGTTCGAGACCCTCGCCAAGGCCGAAAAGAGCCACGCGGGCCGTTTCCAGAAGGCCCTGGACACGCTCGACTGAGCAGTTGACCGCGCCTTCATAGGGGCCGGGCGGTTTCGGTTTTAGGGGTGAAGAAGGGGTGTCGATCCGGGCAACCCCTCCTCCCACTCTTCGACGCCTGAACGTCCCCGCCGGATGCAACGGCACGCCTTTCTTGCCGGAAAACGAGAAGGGGGCTAAGGGCTCATGAGCGATCACGTCGTGCGCGAAGGCGGGTTGAACGCGCCGACGCGCCACGCCATCGACTGGGGTGACCCCGACTTTTACGATTGGGACAAGATCAACGCCGAGATGGAGCGGGTGTTCGACATCTGCCATGGCTGTCGGCGATGCTTCAATCTGTGCGACTCCTTCCCGCGACTGTTCGACCTGATCGACCAGTCGGAAACCGGCGAGCTCGATAGCGTCGACAAGAGCGACTACAAACCCGTCGTCGATGCCTGCACGCTTTGCGACATGTGCTTCATGGTGAGCTGCCCCTATGTCCCGCCGCACGAGTTCGATCTCGATTTCCCGCATCTGGTCTTACGCTACCGGGCAGCCGAGCATCGCGCTGGCAAGACGAGTTGGCGCGTCGATCAGCTGACCAGAACCGATCGCAACGGAAAACTCGCGGGGTTGGCGCCGGGCCTGGCCAATTGGGCGAGCGCGCGCGGCAACGCCGTAACCCGGCCCCTTCTGGAAAAGGGTTTGGACGTTCACCGCGATGCGGACCTGCCCAAGTTTCACGGCAAGACCTTCGCCCTGCGCGCCAAGGCGGCGCCGGTCCCGGTCAATACACAGGCGCCGGCCCATGGCCGAAAGGCGGTCATCTATGCGACCTGCTTCGTCAACTACAACAATCCGGCGATCGGCGAGGCGGCGCTCGGGGTTCTGGCCAAGAACGGCGTGGAAACGGAGGTTGTCTATCCCGGCTGTTGCGGCATGCCGCAACTGGAGCAAGGCGATTTGGAGAAGGTCGCGCAGTCGGCCAGACGCGTGGCCGGCGAGCTGCGCGGCTGGGTCGACAAGGGATACGACATCATCGCGTTGACACCGTCGTGCGCGCTCATGATGAAGTTCGAATGGCCGCTTCTCCTGCCCGACGAGGATGCTGTCAAGGCTCTCTCGGGCGCGACTTTCGACATTGTGGAATACGTCGTCGATGTCGCCAAGAAAGAGGGCCTGGCCGACGGCCTCGGGCCCCTGGAGGGGGGCGTGGCGCTGCACCTGGCCTGTCATGCCCGCGCCCAGAACATGGGCGCCAAGGGCGCGGAAATGCTGCGCCTGATCCCCGACGCCGACGTGAAGGTCATCGAACGCTGCTCCGGACACGGGGGGTCCTGGGGTATTATGAAGGACAACTTCGAGATCGCGATCAAGGTGGGCCGCACGGCGGCGCGCCAGTCCGCCACGGCGGCAAAGGCCGCGGCGGAAAAGTCAGGCGGTCCGGCCTACCTCGCCTCGGAATGCCCGTTGGCCGGCGCACAGGTTGTCCAGGGTATCGAGAGACTGCAGATGCCCGGCAAGCCGGAAGTCGCTCGCTCCTATCACCCCATAGAGCTCTTGGCGCACGCTTACGGGCTGAAGTTTGAGCGCCAGGGCGGATAGATCGAAGGCGAGGCAAGTTGCAATGACCCACAAGCACGAGATAACGCACGACGATATTATGTCGATTGAGGCCTATGCATCCCAACGCAAGGGCTTCAAGTCCGGCATGGTCGAGAAGAAACGCCATCGGCGCATCGAGGTCGGGCCGGTGGCCACCTTCTATTTCGAGAGCTATGAGACCATGTGGCTGCAGATCCACGAGATGCTCTACATAGAGCGTGGCGGCGCGGCGCAGATCGAAGACGAGCTGCGGGCCTATAACCCGCTGATACCCAAGGGCAGCGAGCTGGTCGCGACGATCATGTTCGAGATCGACGATGCGGATCGCCGGCGCCGCCTTCTGGCAAAGCTGGGCGGCGTCGAGGAGACGGTCTTCATACGCGTGGACGGGCACGACGTCCGGGGTGTGCCTGAAGCCGATGTCGATCGCACCACGGCTGACGGAAAGGCCTCGTCCGTGCAGTTCGTCCACTTCCCTTTTACGGCCGAACAGATCGCGGCCTTCCGGCGCCAGGACGCCGAGGTCATCGTCGGGTTCTCGCACCCCGAGTATGCGCACATGGCGGTCATGTCCGAGGCGGTACGCGAAGCCCTCGCCGCGGATTTCGATTGATCGGAGGGGTGCGCTCCCGGTGCTTGCCTATTGGGCGTCTTCGTCGCCGCGGGCGCCATAGAAATCGGACTTGCGAAGCCAGCCGGCGAAGCCTTCGAGGACCACTTTGCACCAATCGCCGCGGCATTTCTTGATCTCGCCGATCACGCCTGGCGTGGCGTAAGCGAGGCCGGGCGCGCCGTCCTCGGGATCGCGGCGCAACACGCGCTGCTCTCCCACGACGAGGATCGTCCGCCGGCCCTGCAGCATCGACTGGTGGACCCACCCGAGCGTACCCTGCCAGTCCCGGATACGGCGCCAGGTGTCGAACTCGTCGATGATCTCAACGGGCAGACCGCGGCGCCTGTAGACCCAGTCGATCGGATAGCGCACGCCGGGGCCGGTGCGCAGATTGACCTCCCCCGCCCGCAGGCTTACGAAGCGCGGCAGCGGCAGACCGGTTTTCCCCGGCCGTGACGGGTTCGGCGTCGCCTCCGTGGCCCCTCCGGCGGCGGGTGTCCCGGGCTCCTCGCCGCGCGGGACCGCCGCCGCCGAGAGCAGCATGGCGATGACCGCTGAAAGGATTGCGAGCAGACGGAACGGGACCTTCGGCATTTCGGATCTGGTAATTGGCTTGCCCGTCAAGGTCAAGGGCGCCTTATCCTGGACAAGAGGCCTTCGCACCTGCTATGGCAAGCGAAAATCCACGTCGTTGCCGAGGTCCGGGAAAGTAGGGCCGAGGTCCGGGAAAGTAGGCCGATGACACTTATAAAGCCCCTGGTCGTGGTCACGCGTCGTCTGCCCGACGTGATCGAGACCCGCATGATGGAGCTGTTCAACTGTCGTCTGAACTTGGACGACCACTCGCTCTCGCAAGCGGAACTCATCGAGTCGGTCAAGGAAGCCGACGTGCTTGTCCCCACGGTGACCGACCGCATCGATTCGCGGCTGCTGTCGCAAGCCGGCGAGAAACTGCGGCTGATCGCCTCCTTCGGCACGGGGGTCGACAACATCGACCTGAAGACGGCGCGCCAGCGTGGCGTCACCGTCACCAACACGCCCGGCGTCCTCACCGAGGACACGGCCGATATGACCATGGCGCTGATGCTCGCGGTCCCGCGGCGCCTGGCCGAAGGCGAACGCCTGGTGCGCAGCGGCGACTGGAAGGGCTGGAGCCCGACAGGCCTGCTCGGGCATAGGGTGAACGGCAAGCGGCTCGGCATCATCGGCATGGGCCGCATCGGCCAGGCGGTGGCCCGCCGGGCCAAGGCCTTCGGCATGTCGATCCACTACCACAATCGCCGCCAGGTCCATCCCCAGACGGAATCCGAGCTTGAGGCCACCTATTGGGAAAGCCTCGACCAGATGATCTCGCGCATGGATATCCTGTCGATCAATTGCCCGCATACGCCGGCCACCTATCATTTGCTTTCGGCGCGCCGGTTGAAGCTTATGCCCGATCACGCCTATATCGTGAACACCTCGCGGGGCGAGGTCATAGACGAAAATGCCCTGGCACGCATGTTGGAATCGGGGGAAATCGCCGGCGCCGGCCTCGACGTCTTCGAGCACGAACCGGCGATCAATCCGAAGCTGATGAAACTCGATAACGCCGTGCTGCTGCCGCACATCGGGTCGGCAACCCTGGAAGGCCGCGTGGCGATGGGCGAGAAGGTGATCATCAACATCAAAACCTTCGTCGACGGCCACGCCCCGCCGGACCGCGTCCTCGAATCGATGTTCTAGACCTCCGCCCCAAGTGCCCGGAACACCCCCGTCACGCAGCCGGGGCGATGTTCTGGTTGACGCGGAACAGGTTGTCGGGGTCGTGCTTGGCTTTGAGCGCGGCCAAGCGCTCGTGCAGCTCCTCGCCGTAGGCCGAGGGAATGCGCGCGGCCTCGTCGTCGGTGAGAAAATTGACGTAGACCCCGCCGCTCGCGTGCGGATGCAAATCTTCCCAGAAGGCCCGGGCCCAGGCGATGTTGGCCGCGTCGTCACCCGGGTCCTCCCAAGACGCGTTGATGTTGGCGACGAAGCGGGCATCGCGGTTCCCGGCCGCCGAATAGTTGGCGGGAAGGCGTGCCGCGGCGCCCCCCAACTGCATGAAGAGGACAGCCGAGTGCGGCGAGGCCAACTTTTCGGCGTGCGCTATCATGACCTCGCTTGCCGTATCGTTTAACGCGTCGAAGTAATCGGACTTCCAGTAATAGCGGCGCCCGGCGGGTTGGGCGGCGTCGAACAGGGTCTGATGGGCCGTGAAGGGCTTGGGAGAGATCAGATCAACGAGCGGCGCCGCCAGAGCCTTGATGGGCCGCACGGCCTTCGCGCCGTCCTCCAACGAGCCGGTGTGGCACACGGCGATACCGACGACCGGTGCGCCATGCACCTCCGGCGGCAGGAACGGTGCGGGCGGGGCCTTGCGCAGGACCAGGATGGCGGTCAGCTCCTCGTCGCTGCCGGTCGTGATCTCGCGAAACAAGGCGATAACCTCGCGGGCTCTGTCCATCGGATAGAGCGCGAGCCCGGCCATGACGTCAGGCCCCACCGGATGCAGGTGAAAAGCGAAGGAGGTGACGACGCCGAAGTTGCCACCGCCGCCGCACAGTGCCCAGAAAAGGTCCGCATGTGCCTCGCGGCTCGCCTTCAGGAACTCGCCCTTGGCCGAGACCACGTCCATCGCGACGATATTGTCCGACGTCAACCCGTACTTGCGGGTCATCCAGCCGAACCCGCCGCCCAGGGCCAGGCCGGCCACACCCGTCGTTGAGACGATCCCGCCTGGCACCGTCAGGCCGAAGGCCATGCCTTCACGGTCGACGTCGCCCCAGTTGCATCCGGGCTGTACGTGGGCGAGCGCGTTCTCGAGGTCCAGGTGTATGCCCTTCATGGCCGAAAGGTCGAGGGTCAGCGCGCCGTCCGCCAAGGCGTGCCCGGCGATGTTGTGGCCGTTTCCCTTGATCGACAGAAGGTGCCCGGTCTCGCGGGCAAAGTTCACCGTATCGATGACGTCGGCGATGCCGCTGGCCCGGACGATGGCGGCGGGTCTTTTGTCGACCATCGCGTTCCAAAGCTGGCGCGCCTCGTTGTACTCTTGCTGGCCGGGAAGCAGCAGCGGCCCGCGCAGTTTTTCGGCCAGACCAACGAATGGAGAGTCTGGTTGGGACATCGTACCCTCTCCCAATCAAGCGTTGCGAGCACCGGTAGAGAAACAACCATGGATAGCGTAACTGAAGGACGACAACCCTGTCTAGGCGGCGCAGCCGGCAGTGCCGCCGTAGTCGACGGACGATAGATCGACAATCGATGCCTGCGTCCCGCAGAGCGGGCAAGCGGGGTCGGGCTTGACCCGGACCTCGCGAAAGCTCGTCTCCAGCGAATCGTAGAGCAGCAGTCGGCCGGAAAAGCTGCGGCCGATCCCCAGCAGCTCCTTTATGACCTCCACCGCCTGCAGGGTCCCCAACACGCCGGCCAATGCGCCAAGGACGCCAACATCGGCGCACGAGCCTTTGAAGTCCGCCGGCTGCTCGCCGAACAGGCAGCGATAGCAGGGGTGCGTCTCCGGCTGCCCCGCCTCGCGCAGGAAGGCCTTATAGGTGGAAAGCTGACCGTCGAAGCGCATGATGGCGGCCGAGACCAGGGGCCGGCGCGCCAGATAGCAAGCGTCGTTGACCAGATAGCGCGTCGCGAAGTTATCCGATCCGTCGGCGACCAGGTCGTACGCGGAGATGACCTGCAGGGCATTGACCTTGGTCAGCCGCGCGGCGTGTGCCTGTACGCTGACCTCGGGATTGACCTCGGCCAGGCGTCGGCGGGCGCTCTCGACCTTCGGCGTGCCGATGCTGGAGGTATCGTGGAGGACCTGGCGCTGCAGGTTCGAGAGGTCGACCGCGTCATCGTCCACGACGCCCAAGGTGCCGACGCCCGCGGCGGCCAGATATAAAAGCAGCGGCGAGCCCAGGCCGCCCGCCCCGATCACCAGAACCTTCGCGTCGAGAAGCCTCGCCTGCCCCTCCTCGCCGATCTCCGGCAGGACCAGGTGGCGTGCGTAGCGGTCGATCTGCTGGTCGGTGAATTCCCTATCCATATGCCAAGGCTACTCCAAGTCGCCGACCGGCGAAAGACGCCGGCGCGTGTCATGGTGCCCGGATCAGGCCAACCCCTCGAACAGGTCGGTCGAGAGATAGCGTTCGGCAAAGGACGCAAGGATGGTCACGAAGAGCTTGCCCTTCATCTCTTCGCGCGCGGCCACCTCCAAGGTTGCCGCCAGGGCCGCGCCGGAGGAAATCCCGACCGGCAAGCCTTCCAGGGCCGCGACCTCCCGCGCCGTCTTGAACGAGGTCTCGTTGCCGATGGTGATGACCTCGTCGATGAGCGTGGTGTCGAGGTTGGCCGGCACGAACCCGGCCCCTATCCCTTGTATCTTATGCGGACCGGCATGGCCGCCCGATATCACCGGGCTGCCTTCCGGCTCCACCGCGACCATCCGAACCGCGGGCTTGCGCGCCCGCAACGCACGGCCGACGCCGGTAAGCGTCCCGCCGGTTCCCACCGCCGAGATGACGACGTCGACCTCGCCGTGGCTGTCGCGCCAGATCTCTTCGGCCGTGGTCTCCTCGTGGATGCGCGGATTGGCGGGGTTGCTGAACTGCTGCGGGATCACCGCGCCGGGAAGGGCGCCGGCCAGGGCCTCGGCTTTGGCGAGCGCGCCGTTCATGCCCTTCGCACCGTCGGTCAGCACCAACTCGGCGCCCAACAGGCGCAGCATCTTGCCTCGCTCAGCGGACATCGTCTCCGGCATGGTAAGGATCAGGCGATAGCCCTTCGCCGCGCAAACGAAGGCCAGCGCGATGCCGGTGTTACCGCTGGTCGGCTCGACGATGGTGCCGCCCGGCTTCAGCTCGCCCGAGGCCTCCATCGCCTCGATCATCGAGAGGCCGATGCGATCCTTGACCGAGCAGAGCGGATT
>Ga0255057_10002000_pt1 | contig 11194 bp, 12 predicted proteins | sample Cases_109_6_MG_FD_189022 | JGI IMG/M metagenome (GOLD analysis project Ga0255057, IMG submission 189022) | Seawater microbial communities from Amundsen Gulf, Northwest Territories, Canada - Cases_109_6 | ecosystem: Environmental > Aquatic > Marine > Gulf | place: Canada: Northwest Territories... | reverse complement strand
GGGCGTTTGTTCTTGGCCGGAATCCTCATCACCGTCATGATGACCATCCCCATCGTCAACCTCTTCGCCCCCATCGTGGCGACCGGATTCATGGTTCACGTCTTCGAGGACCTGAAGCGGCGCGCCGGGGCCCTCGCCCAGTAACACTCGCGAAGGAACGAAAAACGCCATGCCCAGGATCGCGATCGGCGCGCGCCAAACGCCCGTGAAAGCCCAAACCGCCTTCGCCACCCTGCTGATCTCGGCGGCTCTCGCGCTTTCGGCCTGCGATACGGTCGCCCCGGACGGGCTGGGGTCCGGCGACGAGTCCAGCGAAAGGGCCGCCGTGCCGGCAGCGGCGTCCGGGCAGCAAACTTCTGTAACCGCTGACGAGGCGCCGATCGGCGAGACCGGCCAAGTGGTCGAGATCATCTCCTTGGAATCCGAAGCGACCGGTCAGCCGGCCGCCTCAGCCGAATCTCAGACCGAAACACTGGCCGCTCTGCCGCAGGATCCGGCCATCAACGACGATCCTCAGCAGTTGATCGGCATGGGCCCGGCCAGTTTGAACGCCTTCCTGGGCGCACCCGAGCTGATCCGCCGGGAGGCGCCGGCGAGCCTCTGGCAATACCGCGCCGACGATTGCGTGCTCGATGTCGTGCTCTATCCGGACCGCGGCGGCGACAAGGTGACCTATCTGGAGGCGCGCGAGGACGGCGCGACAAAGATGGCCGCCCGGAGCTGCCTCAACAAGCTGCTCCGCGCGCGCTACGACGGCACGGCCGGTTGAGCCTTCCGGCCCGTCACGCCCGCTTTCGGCTCTTGGCCTTAGTCTTGGTGGGCGCGGCGGGTTCCAGGGTCGTCTTGGCCTTGTAGGCGCAAAGCTCCCGCACCACGCAGGCCGGGCAATCCGGCTTGCGCGCCTTGCAGACATAGCGGCCGTGCAGGATGAGCCAGTGGTGGGCGTGCATCTTGCGCTCGTCGGGCACCACCCGTTCGAGCCGCGTCTCGACCTCCAGCGGGTTCTTTCCGGGGGCCAGGTCGGTGCGGTTGGAGACCCGGAAAATGTGGGTGTCGACCGCGATGGTGGGCTCGCCGAAGGCGATGTTGAGGACCACGTTGGCGGTCTTGCGGCCGACCCCCGGCAGGGTCTCCATCGCCTCCCGCGAGGGCGGCACCTGGCTTGCGTGCCGCTCGATCAGGATGCGCGACAGCGCGATGACGTTCTTGGCCTTCGAGTTATAGAGCCCGATGGTCTTGATATAGCCTTTCAGCTTGGCTTCGCCGAGGGCCAGCATCTCCTCCGGCGTGCGGACTTTTTCGAACAGCGGCCGCGTCGCCCGGTTGACGCCCACGTCGGTCGCCTGGGCCGAGAGCACCACGGCCACCAGCAGGGTATAGGGGTTGATGTATTCGAGCTCGCCCTTGGGAATCGGGATGGCCTCGGCCAGGCGGTCGAAAAAGATGGCGACATCGGCTTTCTTCATGGCCGAACTCTAGCCGCCGAATTCCGCCGCGCCAATGCGCGAGAGCGCCGCCAGGCTTTACGCTCGCAGCGCTCCTACCTAAGATCGCGGGCATGTCTCGGAATTCAAGCGCGGCTGACGGAGAAGACGGGGTTCTGTTCGACGCCGTCCTGACGCCCCATCGCAGCCTCTCGCGGCGGGGCTTCCTCGTCCTCATGATCGCGCTCTCGGCCGTCAGCTTCACGGCGGGTGTGTTCTTTTTCCTGGCCGGCGCCTGGCCGGTGGTCGGCTTCCTCGGCCTCGACGTGCTGTTGGTCTACATCGCCTTCCGCATCAACTATCGCCGGGCGCGCATGTACGAGACCCTGCATCTGACCCGCGACGCGCTCACCGTGCGCCGGGTCGACCATTGGGGCGGCGAGATGAACTGGCGGTTCAAGCCGGCCTGGCTGCAGGTCCTGCTGGACGACCCGCCCGCCCACGGCAGCCCGCTCACCCTGCGCTCCCACGGCAAGTCGCTGGCGATCGGCGGTTTCCTGACGACCGCGGAACGGCGCGGCCTCGCCGACGCCCTCGCGGCCGCGCTGGCCGAGGCGCGGAGCGTCCCACAGGGCGGCTAACGTTATCCCCTGGAGTCGGATCTGATGTCCATCGAACGCCAGAAGATCGCCGAGTTGAGGGCGCGCGAGGACCAGCGCTTCGTAGACGAGCGGCCGCGCAGCCGGGACCTGCTGAAACGGGCCCAGGCCAGCATGCCCGCCGGCGTTCCCATGTCCTGGATGGTGAGCCTCTACGCCCACGCCCCCGTCTTCATCGAGGAGGCCAAGGGCGCCTACATCACCGATGTCGACGGGCACCGCTATCTCGACATGAACCTGGCCGATACCAGCATGGCCTGCGGCTATGGCCTGGACGTGGTTGGCGAGACGGTCATGTCCCGCTTCCGGCGCGGCAGCCAATACCTGCTGCCGACGGAGGAGACCATCGCCGTCACCGAGGCGCTGGCGGCCCGCTATGGACTGCCGCGCTGGCAGTTCACCCTGTCGGCGACCGCGGCGAACGGGGAGGCGATCAGGATCGCCCGCGCCTTTACCGGCCGCGACCGCGTGCTGGTGTTCGACGGCAAGTACCACGGGATGCTCGAAGAGACGAGCCACGAGCCGGGCGATGAGGGCCTGAAGCCGGAAATGCGCGGACTGGCGAGGAACGCGGGCGAAGCCACGGACATCGTGGCGTTCAACGATCTCGCGGCGGCCGAGAGGGTTTTGGAGCGCCGGGAGACGGCCTGCGTACTGGTCGAGGCGGCCCTCACCAATGTCGGTGGCGTGCTCATGCCCGAGGCCGGCTTCCTCGATGGCCTCAGCGAGATCACGCGGCGCTTCGGCAGCGTCCTGGTGATCGATGAAGCGCACACCCATGTCTGCGCCTACGGCGGGCTGAAGCGCGCCTGGAACCTCGACTGCGACATCCTGGTGCTCGGCAAGGCGGTGGCCGGCGGTATCCCGGCCGGCGTCTATGGGCTGAGCGACGAGCTGGCGGGCTTCGTCGAGACCGTGCTGGAGGAGGGCGATCGCGGCTATCTACCGGATCTCGCCACCGGCGGCACCCTGTTCGGCAACCCCCTGCAGATCGCGGCGATCCGCGCGACCCTGGACCATGTCCTGACCGAAGAGGCGCACGCCGAGGCGGCGCGGCTCGGAGAGCGGCTGGCCCGGGGCATCGAGAGCGGCGCGCAAAACCGGGGCCTGGGCTGGTCGGCCCACCGGCTTTATTGCCGCTCGGGCTACCACTTCGCCGAAAGGCTGCCGCGCACCAAGGCCGAAGCGCAGGCCGCCGACGATCCCGAGCTGCGCGACCTCATGCGCGTCTACATGGCCAACAGAGGCGTTTGGGAAGCCATCACCAGCGCCAGCCCCGCGGTCTCCTTCGCTACCGAAGACGCCGACATCGATCTCTACCTGTCGGTCTACGAGGCCTGCCTCGACGACTTAACGGGCTAGCCTGCCTCAGCTCCCAGCGAGCCCGAGCACGTCGCGCATGGTGTAGCGCCCCGACGGCTTGCCGCGGCACCAGAGGGCGGCGCGGATCGCGCCACGGGCGAAGATCTCGCGGGTTCCGGCCTTGTGGGTCAGCTCCAAGCGCTCGCCCTCGGTGGCGAAGATGACGCTGTGCTCGCCGGCCGCGTCGCCGCCGCGCAGGGTGGCGAAACCGATATCGCCGGCGCGTCTCGGCCCCGTCACGCCGTCGCGCGCCTTCTGCGCCACTGCGTCCAGCTCGACACCCCGCCCCGCGGCAGCGGCCCGGCCGAGCGCCAGCGCCGTGCCCGAGGGGGCATCGACCTTGTGGCGATGGTGCATTTCGAGAATCTCGATGTCGTAGTCGGGGCTGAGCGCCGCGCTCACCTGCTCCACCAGGGCCAGCAAAAGATTCACGCCGAGGCTCATATTGGCGGCCTGCATGACGGCCGTCTCGGCGGCGGCGGCGGCCAGGGCGGCCTCGTGCTCGGCTTGCAGTCCCGTGGTGCCGACCACGTAGATGGTCCTCGTCTCTTTCGCCAGGCCGGCATGGACGAGCAGCGCCGCCGGGGTTGTGAAATCGATCACCGCGTCGGCCGCGGCAAACAGGGCCGCCGGGTCGTCGCCGACCGGGAGCCCTTTATCACCGATCCCGGCGAGGCCGCCGAGGTCCTGGCCGATCACTGGGGCGCCCGCGAATTCCGTGCCGCCGGCAAGCTCGCAGCCGTCCGTCTCGTCGATGACGCGCGCCACCATGCGGCCCATGCGGCCGGCACAGCCGACGATCCCGATGCCGAGCGCTTCCATCCGCGGCCTCCCCCAATAAGCCCTCCCCTCGGGCCCTCCCGCCCGTTTAGCATGGCTTGCCAGAAGAGCAAAGGCGACCCAAGCTGGCGCCCATGAAAGACAGCCACCCCGAGCGCGACGGCGACGGCTTCGCCCAACTCTGGCCGACGCTTTTCCTGCGCCGCCGTCTACCCGGCCACGAGGCGGCAAATCAGGCTTTGCTCCAGCTCATCGAGGGCCTCGAAACCCAAAACCGGGACCTGACGACGGACTATCGGGAGACCAACATCCTGGCGCACGAGCACCAGGCCGCCGGCTGGCTCAAGGACTGCATCAACAAGACGGCAATCGACTACCTCCGGCGGGTCGGCCTCGACTACCCAGTCAATTGGAGCCTGCAGGGCTGGGCCAACGTGAACCGCATCGGCGATTATCACGACCCCCACAACCATCCCCACGCCTACCTGAGCGGCACCTACTACATCCGTGTTCCCAAGCAGCCAGACAAGCGCGAAACCCGCAAGGATCTGCGCCCCGGCGCCATCTCCTTCTATGACCCGCGCGGCGCGGTCAACATGTCGGCAATCAAGGACGACCCGCAGATCGAGGCGGAATACACGCTCAGGCCCGAGGCCGGCGAGATCCTCATGTGGCCGGCCTTCCTGTTTCACTTCGTGCACCCGAATCTGTCGGACGAGCCGCGCGTCAGCGTCTCCTTCAACCTGGTGCTCAAGTGGTCGGACGACTACCTGCCGCGACAGGACTGAGGGCGCCATGCTGCCGGACCTCGAGACCCCGCGCCTCGCCCTGCGGCCGCGCCGACCGGCGGACCTGGACGACTGCCTCGCCATGGATCTCGACCCCTCGGTCGCCCGGTTCATCTGGGGCGCGCCGCCGGATCCTGAAAAGCACCGCGAGGTCCTGCGGGGGCAATTCGCCGACGGCTGGCCCAAGTTAGGCGGCATTTGGGTGGTCGAGGAGCGGGCAGCGCCCGGATTCCTCGGCTGGTCCGGGCTGTTTCCGCTGGAGAAGACGGGTCTGATCGAGATCGGCTACCGCTATCTGCCGAAGGCCTGGGGCCGGGGCATCGCGACGGAGGCTGCCGCTTGCGTGCTCGATTACGGGTTCCGCGCTTTCGCCTTCGACCCCATCGTGGCGGTCAGCCACCGGGAAAACCGGGCGTCACACCGCGTCTTGCAGAAAATCGGCCTGGCCCGCCAGGCCGATGCCGTTCACTACCGCCAGACGCTGGCGGTCTTCCGCCTGAGCCGCGCGGATTACCTGGCGTCGGGCAAAAACCTGGGTGACGGACCGGCGCAGGCCGCTACTCCGTCAGATCCTCCCAGAACTCCTTGACCTTGGCGAAGAAGCCCTCGGACTGGGGACTGGTCTTGCCGGACTTGCCGGCGCCTTCGAACTCCCGCAGCAGTTCCTGTTGCTGCTTTGTCAGGTTGACCGGCGTTTCCACGGCGATCTCGATGTACATGTCGCCGCGGGTGGTGGAGCGCAGCACCGTCATACCCCTGCCCTTGAGGCGGTACTGCTGACCGGTCTGAGCGCCGGCCGCAATCTTCACCCGCGCCCGGCTGCCATCGATGGTCGGCACTTCGATGTTACCGCCGAGGGCGGCGGTGGTCATCGGCAGCGGCACGTGACAGTAGATGCTGGCCCCGTCGCGCTGAAAGAAGCGGTGAGACTTGAGGGTGAGGAAGATGTAGAGATCGCCCGGCGGCGCGCCCCGCAGACCCGCTTCGCCCTCGCCGGCCAGGCGGATGCGCGAGCCGTCCTCGACACCGACCGGGATGTTGACCTGCAGGGTTTTTTCTTTCTGAACCCGCCCCGCGCCGCTGCACGAGCGGCACGGCTTTTCGATCACCCGCCCCCCACCGCCGCAAGCGGCACAGGTGCGCTCGATGGTGAAGAAGCCTTGTTGGGCGCGCACCCGTCCGCGTCCGCCGCAGGTTTGGCAGGCCACCGGAGAGGAGCCCTTCTCGCCGCCGCTGCCCTCGCACTCCTGGCAAAGGATGCTGCTTGGCACGCGGATCTGGGTCGTCTTGCCCTGGAATGCCTCTTCGAGGGTGATCTCCAGGTTATAGCGGAGATCCGCCCCGCGGCGTTGCCCGCCGGAGCGGCGGCCGCCCATGAAGTCCCCGAACATCTCGTCGAAGATGTCGGCAAAGCCGCCTGAGAAGTTGAACCCGCCGGACCCTGTCGGTCCGGGGCCGCCGTCGAAGGCGGCGTGGCCAAAGCGGTCGTAAGCTCCCCGCTTCTCCTCGTCCTTCAGGACTTCATAAGCCTCGCTGATTTCCTTGAACTTATGCTCGGCTGAGGAATCGCCCGGATTGCGGTCCGGGTGGTATTGCATGGCCCACTTCCGATAGGCCCGCTTGATCTCGTCCTTGTTGGCCGAACGGCCGACGCCCAGGGTCTCGTAATAATCCTGCTTGGCCATCAATCCGCCCGTCGTCCTCGATCAGTACCCGGTAGATTGGTCAGGACACGGCACGTCGGCGGCCATCAGGCTCGCCCAGGCTCCCGCGCCCCGAACCATCGCCGACCGGCAATCAGGCCGTCTTGTCCCTGCGGTCGTCATTGACCTCTTCGAAGTCGGCATCGACCACCTTGTCGTCCTCGGAAGCTGTTGACGCCTCGCCGTCGCCGGCGGCTTCCTCGGCCCCCTCCTCGGCTTCGGCTTCGGCCTGACTGGCTGCATACATCGCCTCGCCAAGCTTCATGGAGGCCTGGGCAAGCGCCTCCGACTTGCCGCGGATCCCGTCCACATCCTCGCTCGCGAGCGCGGACTTGAGCTCCTCGATCGCCGTGGTGATCGCCCCCTTTTCGGCGTCGTCGACCTTGTCGCCCGCTTCCGACAGCGTCTTTTCGGTGGCGTGAATCAAGGCCTCGCCTTGGTTCCTGGCTTCCACCAACTCACGGCGCTTCTTGTCCTCCTCGGCGTGCTCCTCCGCCTCCCGGACCATGCGATCGATATCCTCCTCGGCGAGGCCGCCGGAGGCCTGAATGCGGATCGCCTGTTCCTTGTTGGTCGCCTTGTCCTTGGCCGAGACGTTGACGATGCCGTTGGCGTCGATGTCGAAGGCCACCTCGATCTGCGGAATGCCGCGCGGTGCCGGGGGAAACCCGACCAGGTCGAACTGGCCGAGCAGCTTGTTGTCGGCAGCCATCTCGCGCTCGCCCTGGGCGACCCGGATGGTAACCGCTGTCTGGCTGTCCTCGGCGGTCGAGAAGATCTGGCTCTTTTTGGTGGGGATGGTTGTGTTGCGATCGATCAGGCGGGTAAAGACGCCGCCCAGAGTCTCGATGCCGAGCGACAGCGGCGTCACGTCGAGCAGCAGCACATCCTTGACCTCGCCTTTGAGTACGCCGGCCTGGATCGCCGCACCCATGGCCACCACCTCGTCCGGGTTAACGCCACGATGCGGTTCCCTGCCGAAAAAGGCCTTCACGGTATCGAACACCTTGGGCATGCGGGTCATGCCGCCCACCAGAATGATCTCGTCGATCTCGCCGGCCGAGAGACCCGCATCCTTGATGGCGGACTTCACCGGGCCCATGGTCTTGGCGACCAAATCGTCGACCAGGGCCTCGAGTTTGGCTCGCGATACCTTCATATTGAGGTGCTTGGGGCCGTTTTGATCGGCCGTGATGAACGGCAGATTGACCTCGGTCTCCATCGCCGACGACAGCTCGATCTTGGCCTTCTCGGCCGCTTCCTTGAGGCGCTGCAAAGCCAGCTTGTCGCTGCGCAGGTTGATTCCCTGCTCCTTCTTGAACTCATCGGCCAGGTAATCGATGATGCGCTTATCGAAATCCTCGCCGCCGAGGAAGGTGTCGCCGTTGGTCGACTTGACCTCGAACACCCCGTCGCCGATCTCCAGCACCGAGATATCGAAGGTGCCGCCGCCCAGGTCATAGACCGCGATCGTTCCGCTGCCCTTTCTTTCGAGCCCGTAAGCGAGCGCCGCGGCGGTCGGCTCGTTGATGATGCGCAGCACCTCGAGCCCGGCGATCTTGCCGGCGTCCTTAGTCGCCTGGCGCTGGGAATCGTTGAAATAGGCCGGAACGGTGATGACCGCCTGGGTGACCTCGCCGCCGAGATAGGATTCGGCGTCCTCCTTCATCTTCTGCAGGATGAAGCCGGAGATCTGCGACGGGCTGTAGTCCTTGCCCTGAGCCTTGACCCAGGCATCGCCGTTCTTGGCCTCGACGATCTCGTAGGGCACCAGATCCTTGTCCTTTTCCGTCATCGGATCGTCGTGACGGCGCCCGATCAGCCGCTTGATAGCGAACAGCGTGTCTTCCGGGTTGGTCACGGCCTGGCGTTTGGCGGGCTGGCCGACCAGGCGCTCGCCCGAATCCGTGAACGCCACCATGGAGGGCGTGGTACGGGCGCCCTCGGCGTTTTCGATCACCTTCGGGTCCTTGCCCTCCATGACCGCCACACAGGAGTTCGTCGTCCCCAGGTCGATGCCGATGACTTTGCTCATGGTCTTTCCTTTCTCATAGCAGACCCCTCGGGCGGCCTCCGGAAGCTGTAAGCACCGCCCATTCGGTCCCTAAATTTCGGGGCCTCAAGGAATCGTGAGGCACGCCGGATATATAAGCAACAGTGCGCGACCTGCAAGGCGCAAAGCGCCGTAATTCCTCGGGATTCTGTGCTTTTGATGGCGGAAAACCCGAAGCCGTCCCCCGGGCCAGGCTTGTCGCTGTGACCGGAAAGCGCCAGACTGCGCCGGACATCGATCCACGTAGACCCCGCTGAATTCGAAGCGATTCGACCGACATGCCGCGCCAAACGCCGCATTTGCCCGACGACCGTATCTACCGGACGATCCTGATCGTGCTGGTGGTGAGCCTCCTGGCCGGCGCCGTGCTCGCGCTCGCCGGGGATCTCGTCTGGCACAGCCCGGGCCTGAGCCAGGCCGGCACCTGGCTGGTGGTCGCCTCTGGCGGGGCCTACGTCTTTTTCCGGGTGTTGGGCGCCCGCGAGGCGCGCAAGCGGTCGCGCGCCGCGGAGCAAACGCCCGAATCCGACGACGACTCCGGGAATCGCGGCGGCAAAGAGCCGTGATCATCTCGGCCAGCTATCGCACCGATATTCCCGCCTTCTACGGCGACTGGTTCCTTGGCCGGGTGGCCGAGGGCCGGTGCCGCACGGTCAATCCCTATAACGGCCGGGCGAGCGAGGTCCGGCTCGACCGCGATCATGTGGACGCCATCGTCTTTTGGACCCGCAATGCCGCGCCGTTTCTTGCCGGTCTCGAGCGCTTGGCGGCCGCCGGCTATCCCTTCGCGGTGCACTACACCCTGACCGGCTATCCGCGGCCGCTGGAACGCTCGGTCGCCTCCGTCGAGGCGTCCATCGAGACCATGCGGCGGATCGCCCGGCGGTATGGCCCGCGCGCCCTGGTTTGGCGTTACGACCCGGTCATGCTGACGTCGCTGACGCCGGCGGACTGGCATCGCGAGACCTTCGCCCGCCTGGCGCAAAACCTGGCCGACTGCACGGACGAAGTGGTGCTGTCGTTCGTCCAGGTCTACGCCAAGACCCGGGCCAATACCGATCGCGCCGCTGAGCGTTTCGGGTTCACCTGGCGGGATCCTGCGCGCGAGGAAAAGCAGGCCTTGCTGCAGGATCTGGGCGAGATCGCCCGGGACGCCGGCCTGGCCGCCAGCCTCTGCGCCCAGCCGGAGCTGCTGGGCCCCGGCCTCGGCGAAGCGCGCTGCATCGATGCCGCGCGGCTGTCCGATCTGGCCGGCCGGCCGGTTGCCGCGGAAACCAAGGGAAACCGGCCCGGCTGCCGCTGCGCCCGGGCCCAGGACATTGGCGCCTACGACACCTGCCCGCACGGCTGCGTCTACTGCTATGCGGTGCGCCGCCCGGAGATCGCCAAGCGCCGCTATCAGGCGCACGAGCCCGCCAGCGCGTTCCTGGCGCCGCCCGGAGGCTCACAAGCTGTCAAAAGGAACGACAAAGTTGAAGTCAAGGAAAGCCGGCAGGTTCAGGCATAAACGAGCCGTACGTTCATGGCCCGTACGTCAGGCGGTGGTATCGGCCTGGCCGCCATTCGGGGCCGAGCCTTCGGCGGCCTCGTCATCGTTGGCGGCCGTTCCTGCACCTTCGTCGGACTCGGCTGCCGGCTTTGCCGCCGGCCGGCCCTTGGCGACGCCCACCCGCGCCGGACGCAACAGCCGGTCGTGCAACAGGTATCCGGGTTGGACGACCTGAACGATGGTGCCGCCGGGCTGCTCCGGATCCGGCACTTCGAACATGGCTTCGTGGTGATGCGGATTGAGCCGCTCGCCCATGGGATCGAGCTTGACGATGCCGTGGCGCTCGAACACCGTTTGCAATTCTCGCGCGGTCAGCTGCACGCCCTCGAGCAGGATCTTGAGCGCACCATCCTGGTTCGAGGCCTCTCCCGGCACGCTTTCGAGCGCGCGCTGGAGGTTGTCGGCGACGGCCAGGAGATCACGGAGCATGGGGACGGCGGCATAACGCACGGCCTCCTCGCGCTCGCGCTGGCTCCGGCGGCGCTGGTTTTCCGCCTCGGCGAGCGCCCGCAGCAGCTGGTCGTGAAGCTCGGCCACTTCCGTCTCGAGCCTTGCCGCCCGGGCGGCCTCGTCGTCTTCTTCTTCGGCCGGTTCCGCCTCGACGGTCTCCTCGGCCGCGGCCATGGTGGACTCGGCAGCCGCGGCGGTTTCGGCAGCCGCGGCGGTTTCGGCTTCGTCGTGCTCTGGGTCTTGCTTGCCGTTCGACATCAATTCGTCAGCTCTGGTCCATTGGGGTTGGGTTATGTGATTAGCCGGCCGATCACCTTGGCGGTGTAATCGACCATCGGAATAATGCGGGCATAGTCGATGCGGGTTGGGCCGATCACGCCCACCGCGCCGACCAGCTGCTGCTGGCTGTTGTTGTAGGGTGCGATG
>Ga0255057_10001999_pt1 | contig 11197 bp, 12 predicted proteins | sample Cases_109_6_MG_FD_189022 | JGI IMG/M metagenome (GOLD analysis project Ga0255057, IMG submission 189022) | Seawater microbial communities from Amundsen Gulf, Northwest Territories, Canada - Cases_109_6 | ecosystem: Environmental > Aquatic > Marine > Gulf | place: Canada: Northwest Territories... | reverse complement strand
CCGTCAAGTCTGGCACTTGGTCAACGTGATTCGGGAGAATCGAACGTGGCGCCGGGCCGTGCCAGCCCACCTAGGCGTCAAATCCCGTCAAATCGGGGCCGGTTGAACAGGGGGCCGGTTGAACAGGGGGTACAGTGAGGTATGACCGATCTAGAAGCACATGTGTCAGCTCCGGGCCGTGACGAACGGATCAAGGAGGCGCGGGCCAAGATCGACGAACTGGGCATCACCTACATTTACTACCAGTTCATTTCGGTGACCGGGCGCGTTGTCGGCAAGGGCATCCCCGCCGACCATTGGGAAGCTATCGCCGAGCGCGGCTTCCAGTTGGTTTACGGCTCGACCGCGAATCTGTTCGTCGACCGCCACGGCCAGTACATCGGTTACGGCCCCGAGTCCTCCGAGTTAGTCGGCATTCCGGACCCCGAGACCTTCTGCCAGCTGCCGTGGGACAAGCGGGTGGCGCGGGTGTTCTGCACCTGCTTCCGGAATCGCGAGGAGGCCGTCAACCCCGGCGGCCATCTGACCTCGGACTGCCGCGGCAACCTGCGCATCATTCACGATGAGTTCAAGGCGAAGCACGACGGCCTGCACCTGCGCATCGGCACCGAACCGGAAATGATGTGGCTGAAGAAGGGCGAGGACGGCCTGCCCGACGGCGGCTTCTCCAAGCCGAACTGTTATCACATCGATCAGTTCGAATCGCTGCGTCCGGTTTTCATGAAAGTCATCGAGTACAGCCAGGCCATGGGCTTCGACATGATCCAAGGCGATCACGAGGATGCGCCGGGCCAACTCGAGCTCAACTGGACTTACGACGATCCGCTCCGCAACAGCGATCGGCTGGCCACTTACCGCCAAATCTGCGCCCAAGTGGCGCGCGAGAACAACCTGATCGCCTGTTTCATGTCGAAGCCCTTCATGGGCGTCTCGGCCAACGGCTGCCACCACAACATGTCGCTGTGGCGCGGCGGCGAGGAGCAGTTGGTCAACACCGCCCACGCCGACTCGCGGCCCGGCGTCGACGGTGTCTATATGCACCTCAAGGGCGGCGAGAACACTTTCATGCCGGTGCCCGAACTGGACAAGCGCAAACCGGGACCGATCGGCCTGCAGTGCATCGGCGGCGTCATGGAGCATGTCGGCGCCCTGACCGCGCTGGGATCCTCGACCGTGAATTCCTACCGCCGCCTGTGGGATACCGGCTTCTGGGCGCCGGTGTTCGCCGATTGGGGCTACCAGAACCGGACCTGCGCCTTGCGCATCTCGGCGCCCGGCCGCTTCGAGTACCGCTCGGTCGATTCCATGGTCAACCCCTACCTGCTGGCCGGCGCCCTGCTGAAGGTGTTCGACGACGGCATCGCCCGTGACCTCGACCCGGGCGAGGCCGAGGAACGCAACATCTATGAGGCCATGGAAGCCGGCAAGCAGGTCAAAAAATTGCCCATGTCGCTCGGCGAGGCCCTCGATCGGCTGGAAGCCGACGAGGTGGTCAAGGCCGGGTTGCCGGACGAGATGTACCGGGTGTTCACTCACTACAAGCGCGACGAGTGGGAGAGGTACAACGCCACCGTCACCGAATGGGATCTGCAGACCTATTGGGACTGCTTGCCGTAACGCGAGCCAAATGACGAGAGGAGACAGCGTTCATGTGCGGAATTGCCGGGCTCATCCATCGGGGCCGGAGCGGCGACATCGGACAGGAGATGACCTCGATGCTTCAGGCGCTGAGGCACCGGGGTCCCGATTCGACCGGCTTCGCGCTCTATGGAAAACCCGATCCCGACCATCAGGTCATGCGCTTCAAGGTCGCCGAGCAGGAGGACCTGGCCAAGGGCTTCCGGATCCACGACCAAATACGCGAACGTAAAAGCATGGTCGATGCGCGCCTGGCCGAACTCGGCGCCACCCTCGAGCACGAGGACCAGGCAACCGAGTACGCGTACCGTTATATCTTCAAGTTTGACGGCGACCTGAAGCGCCTGGCCGACTACATCGAGGACATCGAGGCGGTCGAGATTCTCTCCCTCGGTCACGCGCTCGAGCTGGTCAAGGACCTGGGCGACGCCGGCCGGGTCTCGAACCAATACGGTCTCGGCGCCTTCCAGGGCACTCACGGTATCGGCCATACCCGGATGGCGACCGAATCCGACGTCGACATCCGCTCGGCGCATCCCTACTGGGCCTATCCCTTTAACGATGTCGCTGTAGTGCATAACGGTCAACTGACCAACTATTGGGGCTCCCGGCGCGAGTTGGAGCGGCGTGGCCACCGTTTCGTGTCGAACTGCGATTCCGAGCTGATCGCGGTTTACGTCGCCGACCGTATCGACCGGGGTGATGATCTGGAGGCGGCCATGACCCGCTCGATCGGCGAGCTCGACGGGGTGTTCACCTATCTGGTCGCCACCTCCGACAGCCTGGGCATGGCCAAGGACGTCATGGCGGCCAAACCGATGGTGCTCTACGAAAGCGACGACATCATCGTGCTGGCGTCCGAGGAAGTGGCGATCCGCTCCGTGTTCCCGCACGAAATCGACACCTTCGACCCCTACGAAGGAGAGGTCCGGGTATGGAAGAGCTGAGCCGGGAGCAAGAATCCCACCGCATGGGGATGCACACCGAGCAACTCGCCGGTCGCACCCAGCAAGTATTTTTCGCGCCGGAGGAGGCGGAGAACTTCGCCTCGCCGGACGCCTTCGACGTTGACTTCAACAAGCGTAGCGAAATCGACGTCGCGGAGCTGACCCAGCAACAGGTCAACCTGAAGATCCGCGAGTTGATGTCTCAAGGTTACGGCACCATCGTGGTGCGGAATCCGGGCGCCAAACACTCCCTCGGCGTCGGCATCCTGAACCGGCTGCAGCTCTATTTCGAAGGCAGCCTGGGTTATTTTGGGTGCGGGTTGATCGATGGGCCGATCATCCGCGTCTCGGGCCGGGTCGGCTGGTCCTGCGCCGAGAACATGATGTCGGGCACCATCGTGATCGAGAAGAACGCCGGCTCGACCTTCGGCGCCGCGATCCGCGGCGGCGATCTGGTGTGCAAGGGCGACGTCGGCTCGCGCACCGGCATCGACATGAAGGGCGGCACCATCATCGTCGGCGGCCGCACCGGGGCCTTCTCGGGTTTCATGATGCAGCGCGGCCGCATGGTGATCCTGGGCGACGCCGGCAAGAATCTGGGCGATTCCATGTACGACGGCACGATCTACGTCGGCGGCAAGATCGCCGGGCTTGGCGTCGACGCGGTCGAGGGCGAGATGACCGATTTCGACGCCCAGTGGCTCGAACGCAAGCTCGCGATCTACGGCCTGGAGGCGCCCAACGGCGCCGGGAACATGACCAAGATCGTGTCCGGCAAGCAGCTCTGGAATTACGACAACCTCGAGCCCAGCGAAAAGAAGCTGGTGCTCTAGTCATACGGAAAAGGTGCCTGTCATGACCGCCGAACGCGCCAAACCGCGAGAGGATGCCGCGCCCGAGGCCCGCACGGCCAAGCGCAACACCAACCTCCTGGGCCAGAGCTTCATGTTCCCGCCCGAGGTGATCGACGACATTCACATCAAGGCCGAGCTTGGCCGCTACCGCATGCGCGGTTTCTCGCTGTTCAAGAAGATTCCAACCTGGGACGATTTGACCTTCCTGCCCGGCACGCTGACCCGCTTCGTCATTGAGGGCTACCGGGAGAAGTGCGAGACCAAGACCGTGATCGGCCCCAAGGCCAAGCGGCCGCTGGAACTCGACATCCCGATCTACGTGACCGGCATGAGCTTCGGCGCGCTCAGCTACGAGGCCAAGATCGCGTTGGCCCGCGGCGCCACCATGGCCGGCACCGCGACCTGCTCGGGCGAGGGCGGCATGATCCCGGACGAGCGGCGCTATTCCTCCAAGTGGCTGTACCAGTGCATCCAGTCGCGCTACGGCTTCAACCCGCACCACCTGCGGCTCGCGGATGCCTGCGAGTTCTTCATCGGTCAAGGCTGCAAGGTCGGCCTCGGCGGCCACCTGATGGGCCAGAAGGTCACCGACCAGGTCGCCGAGATGCGCTCGCTGCCGGCCGGCATCGACCAGCGCTCGCCGGCGCGCCACCCGGACTGGCTCGGCCCCGACGACCTCGCGCTCAAGATCGAGGAGATCCGCGAGGCGACCAACGGCGAGATTCCGATTCAGCTCAAGCTCGGCGCGGCACGGGTCTACGACGACGTGCGCATGGCCGCCAAGACAAATCCCGACAGCATCTACATGGACGGCATGGAGGGCGGCACTGGCGCCGGCCCGCATTTGGCGACCGAAGAGACCGGCGTGCCGGGTATCGCCGCGATCCGCCAGGCGCGTAAGGCGCTCGACGACGTCGGCAAGTCCGGCGAGATCTCGTTGGTCTACGCCGGCGGCATCCGCAACGGCGGCGACGTCGCCAAGGCACTGGCGCTCGGCGCGGACGCGGTCGCCATCGGCCACTCGGTGATGATGGCGCTCAACTGCAACAAGGACATCCCCGAGGCCGACTTCGAGGCCGAGATGGGAGTCGAGGCCGGCTACTGCTACCACTGCCACACCGGGCGCTGCCCGGTCGGCGTGGCGACCCAGGACCCACGCTTGCGCGCGCGTCTGGACCCGGACAGCGCGGCCGAGCGGGTCTACAACTTCCTGCACACCCTGACCATCGAGTGCCAGATGCTGGCGCGCGCCTGCGGCAAGACCAACGTGCATTCGCTCGAGCCCGAGGACCTGGCGGCGCTGACCATGGAGGCTTCCGCGCTCGCCATGGTACCGCTCGCCGGTTCCCAATACACCGTCGGCCAGCCCGACATGACGCGCTACTAGGAGACGATCATGACCAAGGATCAGGACGTCGATCGCTTTCTGAAGGGCGACGGGCTCGACAGCGAGCGCGAGAAGGAGATCGGTCAGCACATCGGCTACCGCTACGATGTCAACCTGGTGCCCGATCACGCCCGGCTGACGCCATTCCTCGCGAAATACATGGAGTTCATGGGCTGGGACGACCTCAACTGGCTCGAGGACGTGCACATGGGTTACGAGGCGGGCAAGCCGGCGGTGTTCGACCGCAACATCAACGGCTGGGTCTCGGTCCCCGAGGATCTGGCGCTGCCCGACAATCAGCAGGACCGGGACATGATCGCGCGCGAACTCCTGATCAAGTTCCAAATGTCCGAACGCCACCCCATGGTCCAGCTCAACAAGGCGTATCGGAAGTTTTAGAAACTTCCCGAAGCCCCGATGCGTGCCGCGAGCCCTTCGCTGACCGTGGTCATGGGAAGCCGGACCTCGGGACTGTCGATCAGTCCGGCGCGCCAAAGCCAATGTTTGATCGGCGCCGGGCTGGGTTCGACGAATAGCAAACGCGCGAGGTCGATCAACTCGCTCCAGAGGCGTAACGCGGCCGCTTGGTCTCCCGCCAACAGCACCTCGCGCACTCGGGCGAAGGCCCGGGTCTTGACGTGTGCCGCCGCCAGGATACCGCCGTTGGCGCCGTGGGTCAGCGCGCCGTAGAACTGGGCGTCCTCGCCGGTCATGACGGCGAAGTTCTTCGGTCGCATGCGCAGAAGATCGAAGCTCTGCGCCGGGTCGGCGCAGCAATCCTTGACGCCGACGATATTCGGCAACTCGGCCAATCGTAGCAGCGTGTCGTTTTCGAGGTTCACGCCGGTGCGATAGGGGATGTTGTAGATCATGATCGGCCGGTCCGTGTGCTCGGCGAGGGCCGCGAAGTGGCGGTACAGCCCCTCCTGCGACGGCCGGGTGTAGTACGGGCAGGCGATCAGATAACCATCAATGGGCCAAGACCGGGAACCTTCGAGTGCCTTGGCAACTTTGCGCGTGTCGCTGCCGGACAGGCCGAGATAGACCGGCTGTTCGGCGCCGGTTTCGGCGGCGGCGATGTTGGTGAGCTGTTCGGACTCGGCCTCGTCGAGGGTGAGGCCCTCGCCGGTTGTCGCGGCCAGGATCAATCCGTCGACCGGTTCACCGGCGTAGTGACGGAGGAGTCTCTTGAGCGAGGTTTCGTCTAGCCGACCGTCCCGGAATGGGGCGATAAGTGGTAGCCAGAGACCTTCGATGGGTGGTGTTCGCGTTTCCAACTGTCTCTTCTCCTCTGTTGCGGTCGCGTCGGAGGATCGAGGCTGGAAAAAAAGAGCCCCGTCCAAACCGGCGGGGCCTTTCGATCAAGAATTCGCAATTTGCTCAGCGCGCGCGTGCGTTCTTGCCCCCCCGAATGAGGATGGCTTTCGATTTCGAGACGAAGTTGCGCGGCTGATGCATGGCGTGATGTTGGCGCAATGGTTGCGGGGTTGTCAATGAACTACTTGGGCCGCCCCGCCCGCTGGGCCATGATGCCGGGATGTGGAAGCCGCTGCTGCTGATCTCGCTGCTGCTGCCGGCCGCCGCCTTGCCCATGGCCTGGCGGGTGGAGCGCGAAGACGGTGACGGGCCGGGCGCGCGGGCTTGTGTGGTGGTCGCGCTGACGGGTGACGTGCGGGCGCGTCTCTCCGAGCCGGATGCGGGCGGCGCGGCGGCCTGGACCGTCCGCGTGGGCGCCAGCAACCAGCCCGGCTCGCTGCGCTATCTGCGCCTCGGCAAGCGCATCTTCCAGACCGCCGAAGAAAACTTCGATGGCACCGTGGCCGCCGAGATCGTCGCGCGGCTCAAGCGCCCGGGCGAATTCGTCCTGGAGTGGGTCGCCAGCCCCGGCGACGCCAAACGCGGCGGCCTCTACCAAACCGGCAACTTCGCCGAACCCGCCGAATCTTGTGAAACCTGGATGGGGGGCCGGCGGGTTTAGCTTCCGTCCGGCGCCAACGGCGGCCACACGAGGGTGGCGTCGAGTTGTTTGGAGAGGATATCGGGCAGCACCGGCTCGGCGCGCAGGGTCTGGGTGAAGCCGTGGGCGCCGAAGCCGATGACGCCGCCTTGGGGCCAGTTGAGCGCGATGCGCCAGCGATAGTGCTCGCGCGGCGGATAACTTTCCTGGTCCGGCACCCGTTGCCGCGTGATTCCGTCGATCATGAGGTCGTGGAGCGCGGTCCGGTCGCCGCTGTCGCCCCAGTCGATTGCGATATTTAAATCGGTAACGCCGTGGAAAACCAAATCCGCCGGCGCGACGCGGAACTGAACGCCGCCGTCCGTGGCGCGGACCCATTCGACGATGTGATCGATGTCGAGCACCAGATCGGCGTGCCAGTCGCCCTGGAAGGAATCGCCGACGTCGAAGCGCAGGCCGTAGAGCGAGTCGTCGTGCCAAGACAGTCCCTCGAATTCCGAAACCGGGTCCTGGATCGCCATGGCCGGGCTCCTTTCACCGCTCAGGCGCGCGCCGAAACGCAGTAGGCGGCGTTGTCGAACTTCACCGTCCCCTCGGGGGTTTCGAAGTCGCGCGCCGCCTCGGTCAACGCGGCCCAGGCCGCCTCCCGCGCCTCGGCGGGGAAAGCGGCCATGCGCTCGTTGAGCGGCCTGGAGAGGTCGCGGCGATATTGCGTGAACTGGGCGGCGGTCTCGAAGGTGTAAGGCACGTTGAACCATGCGCCGCGCAGGTTTTCGAATCCGGCGGCCGCGACCCGGCGCTCGAAGGCGGCGACCTCGGAAAATGCGAAGGGCGTGCCCGCGCCTTCGTCCGGTGGTGCCAGGCCGAGATGGGCGTGCACCACCCGCGCGCCCAGGCCGACGCAGGGCACCCGCTCGGCCGGTCCCCAGATCGCGGCGACCAGGCGCCCGCCGGGCTTGAGGCAGCGGCGGAAACCGGCGAGCGCGCGGTCCAGATCGGGCAGGAACATCACGCCCCAGCGGCACAGCACCGCGTCGAAGCCGGCCGCTGGCACCTCAAGCGCCTGGGCGTCCATGCGCCGGAATTCGATATTGTCCAGGCCCAGCTTCTCGGCACGCTTGCGTCCGTGGCCGAGCATCTCTTCGGAGTGATCGGTCGCCAGCACCTGGCCGTCCGGCCCGGCGCGCCGGGCCGCGGTCACCGCCGGCTCGCCCACGCCGCTGGCGACGTCGAGCACCCGGGCGCCCGGGCCGATGGCGGCCAATTCGACCATGCGGTCGCTCAGCGCTTGGGCGCCATCCTCGATGATATGGAACCACTTGTGCCAGGCCGCGGCGCTGTTGGCGTCCCACTTTCGCGGCGCGGTCTCGTCTGTCCGTCCGGTCACGTCCGGCTCCTCCAACGGTTCCAGATCCCTTGAACCACAGCTACCGCCGGTAGGTCAAACGAGCCGGTCGAACCGGCCGGGGGTCTTTTTCGAAAAAGCCGTGGCGGTCGGCGATAGAGTGTGCGTCTCTGGAACCGAGCCTATTGACGCAGGGCGACCAGACCGAGCCCGCCCGAGCCCAAAGGAGCCTCGCCATGCCCGATACCGCGCCGAAGTTGCCGGAAGGCCTGGCCGAGTTCGTTCAGGACGATCGCCTGTTCCACCGCGCCGGGGCAGCGGCGCAGCGGGTTCAGATCGCGCTCTACCGCCTGATCGCGGCGGGCCTGCCGGTGGACCGCGACGGCCTCGCCCTGGCGGTCGGGCGCGACCCGGTCGAGGTCGCGGATATGCTCGCGGCGATCCCGGCCTCAAACTTCCTCTACGACAGCGGCGGGAAGATCGTCGGTTTTCGCGGGCTGGGCCAGGTGCCGACCCGGCATCATCTCGGCTTCGCGGGAAAGAGGCTTTACGCTTGGTGCGCCTTCGACTGCCTGTTCCTGGCCGGACTGCTGGGCGGCGATCTCGAAGTCGCCTCGACCTGTCCGGTGAGCGGCACGGAGATTCGCCTCACCGTGACCCCCGGGGGCGTGACGGCGGCCGCGCCCGAGGCCACACTCTTGTCCTTCGTCACCCCCGAAGCCGCGCGCATGCGCGCCGAGCTGCGCGAGGTGTTCTGCTGCCACGTCAATTTCTTCGCCGGCCCGGACGCCGCCGAAATCTGGCGCGCGAGCCATCCCGATGCGGCGATCCTGACCCTCGATCAAGGCTTCGAGCTCGCCCGGCTGCGCAACCAGGCCGGCTTTGGCGCGGTGCTGTAAGCTGGCTCCGGAACGCGGTTACGGCGCCGGCGGGTCGGCCACGGCCAAGCCCCAATCGGGCTGAAATCCGAGCACCCGGACGCCGCCGGGCAGCGCCGGATTGAACAGGGCGTTGTGCCAGTAGGTGCCTTGGAACGCCGGATCGTCCTCGGCCAGCGCGCGCACCGTACAGGGCAGGGTGTAGCCCTGACTGTACTGCTCGAAGACCAGCACGCAGCGCCCGGCGGCGCGCGCGCGCGCGGCAATCTCCGAGTCCGGGCCGAACAGCGCGGTCAATTGGTCCGAGAATTCCTGGGGACGCTGGTAGTAGGCGGCGGCCAGCATCTTGAGCGCGGCGTCGTAGCGTTCCGCCGGATCCTGTGTCTTGCGCGCCATGAAGCGGAACTGGGCGGTCGCCTCCTCGGGCTCGCGGCGCAAGATGAGCGTGGTGATGGCGCCGAGCGGCGGCACGTCCGGTCCCAAACGCAGCTCGGGCCGCATGCCCGAGGTCGGCCGCCCGCCGGCCTCGCGCACGGCGAGCTGGCGCAGCCGGCACTGCCAGCCGAGAAAGTGGTCGCGCAGCGCCGCCTGGGCCGCTTCCAAGCGCACCACCTGTCCGGTTTCTTCACCGCCGGTATCGCTCATGGGGACCATCTTGCTAGGTATCTAGGTATTAGGCGCGGCGCGCGACCGCGCCGGTATCGCCCGTGTCCGGAGCTTCGAAGTCCCGGTCGTGGTCCAGCGCCGGGATCATGGCGCGCGCCTTGGCGACCTCGGCCAGGTCGATCTTCGCGGTGATGTAGCCGGTCTCGGCACCGCCCTCGGCCAGCACCCGGCCCCAGGGATCGACGATCAGCGAATGGCCGTAGCTCTCGAATCCGCCGCCGTGGTCGCCGCTCTGACAGGGCGCGAGGACGAAGCAGCCGGTTTCGATCGCCCGCGCCCGGAGCAAGACGTGCCAATGGGCCTGGCCGCTGGTCTTGGTGAAGGCGGCGGGCACGGTCAGCACCTCGGCCCCGGCCTTGGCGAGCGCCCGGTAGAGTTGCGGGAAGCGCAGGTCGTAGCAGACCGAGAGACCGAGCGTGGCCCAGGGCGTGGCGGCGAGCACGGCCTGCGCGCCCGGTTCGATCAGCGCCGATTCCCGGTAGCTCTCGCCGTCCGCCAAATCGACATCGAAGAGGTGCACCTTGTCGTAGCGCGCCGCGATGGCGCCCTCGGGGGTGAGGAGGTAGGAGCGGTTGAAAATTTTCCCCGGCCCGGCGGTGATCGCCAGCGAGCCGAGCAGCAGCCAGGCGCCAAGTTCCCCGGCGAGCGCCCGGAACTGGGCCAGCGCCGGATGGGCCGGCTCGGCATGGGGCCCGACGACGGCCCCGGTCTCCTCGGGCTTGTAACAGGAGAAATACTCCGGCAGGCAGATCAACTCCGCCCCCGCCGCCCGCGCCGCCCGTGCCAACGCGCTCGCCGCCGCGACGCTCGCGTCCATATCGGCGAACCCCTCGTTCTGGATACAGGCGGCGGTGAAGGTGCTGGTCATGGGATGCTCCGGGAGATCGAAGGTCGAGACGTTGGAGAATAACGCCAATGCCAGCAATTCAAAAGGGCACAGGGTCGTAGCCCAGTTTAAAATTTAACGTGCCGAAAGCAAGAAGGGGGATTCGCGTTCCCCTGCGTCTCAAGAAAATCAAAGAGCTCTTGATGAAATAACGCTAGGGATTGCGCATCCAGCGAGGCTACGAATCGCACCTCCTCGCCTCGGGCAATTATCTCCTGACACTGCCCACTCGATTAAACCGGGATCGCATGCGCCGGGGCGGAACCGCACGGATGCATCATTCGTCCAAGTCGTCGACGTCGGACTGACCGGACAAAAGGCGCCGGACATGTGACCACGACAGGCCGATCCCCAGTATGACGGCAATTGTAGCCAGGACGATCCATTGCAATGCGTTGCCGCTGTCGACTTCCAAGATGCCGAAATCGACCAGCACCCAAATCAATGCGGCCGTAAACGCCCCCGCGAGCGCCATGCCGAAGAGCCCAATCGAGCGAAGCGTAGCTCGGATGTAGATGACGTAACAAATCAGCAGTGTGATCCCTGCAAGCACCACCAAGGGCAGATCGCCCTCGGCGTAGTCTAGCAGCCAACTCACATAGGAAATCTGTGTCGGGTTGTAGGTAAAGAAGACGAGGG
>Ga0255057_10001998_pt1 | contig 11197 bp, 11 predicted proteins | sample Cases_109_6_MG_FD_189022 | JGI IMG/M metagenome (GOLD analysis project Ga0255057, IMG submission 189022) | Seawater microbial communities from Amundsen Gulf, Northwest Territories, Canada - Cases_109_6 | ecosystem: Environmental > Aquatic > Marine > Gulf | place: Canada: Northwest Territories... | reverse complement strand
TTCCGGCTCGGGTTCTGGCTCGACCGCGACTTCGGGTTCTGGTTCTGGCTCCGGCGCGGGTTCCGGCGCGCGCGCCGGTGCGGCGGCCGCCTTGGCGGCGTTTATCTCCGCGAAGGCCTGGACCACCTGGCGCAGCTCGACGAGCAGCCCCCGCCCCGGCTCGCCGTCGACCGCCAGGGCGGCGAATTCCTGATACAGCGAAATCGCGGCACGGGTGCGGCCGTCGATCACCCCGTCGACCGGGCCCGGATCGAAGTTCAGCTCGGTGAGCAGGCGTTCGAGCTCTTTGGCCTCTTCGGGGCCGAGGTCGGCCGCCCGGGTCCCGGCCGGCTGGCTCAGGCAGAGGGCCGCCAGGAGCAGGGCTCCCAGTCCGTTATGACGCCACGGTCTCATGCCCCGATTTTAGGTCAAATCGGGCTCTGGGGCCAACGATTGCCTGGCTAAAGAATGGGCGCCTGGCTGGACCAGCCGGTCTCGCGCTCATAGGCCCGGGCGGCGCGCAGCAGGCGGGCCTCGTCGAACGGGCGTCCGACCAATTGGAAGCCCGCCGGCAGGCCGTTTCCGGTGAACCCCGCGGGCACGGAAACCCCGGGCAAGCCGGTATAGTTGACCGGCCGCGTGCAGTGCCCGGTGGCGGAGATGAGCTCGTTGAAGCCGGGATTGGCGGCGACGTCGGACTCCGCGATGGTCGGAACCGGGAACGGCCACAGCGGCGTGTGCAGCACGTCGGCGCGTTCGAACACCGCCGCGCCCAGCTCCTCGATGACCTGGCGCCTGAAGCTCAGCGCCTCGATGTAGCGCCGCGCCGGGTGGACCAATCCGGGCAACAGTCGGCCCAGGGTCTGGCGGCCGTAGTCGCCGCGCCGGGTCTCCAGCCAGCGGCCGTGGAAGGCGGCCCCCTCGACCGCGATGATCAGCATGGTCATGCCGTTGGCGTGCGCCAGCGAGGCCGGAATCTCGACCGGCACGATCTCGGCGCCGAGGCTGGCGTAGACCTCGAGGCTGGCCCGCGTCAGGGCCGCGACCTCCGAATCGACCGGGTCGTAGAAGTAGTTCTCCGGGGTTGCGATGCGCAGGCCGCGCACGCCGTCCTCGAGCCCGGCCGAGTAGTCGGGCACCGGCGCGGTGCTGGTGGTCGGGTCCGCGGGGTCGCGCCCGGCGATGGCTTGCAGGATCAGCGCCGCGTCCGCCACCGTGCGCGCGAGCGGCCCCACGGTGTCGAGGCTGAACGACAGCGGCAGGGCGCCGAAGCGGCTGACCCGGCCGAAGGTTGTCTTGATCCCGACCAAGCCGCAGGCCGCCGCCGGCAGGCGGATCGAGGCGCCGGTGTCGGAGCCCAGCGCGCCGTAAACCAGGCGCGCCGCCACCGAGGCGCCGGGGCCGCTCGACGAACCGCCGGTGACATGCGCCGGATTCCAGGGATTGCGCACCGCCCCGGTGATCTCGTTGTGGCCGGTGGTGCCGAGCGCGAATTCGACCATGTTGAGCCGCGCGATGTCGAGCGCCCCGGCCCGATCCAGGCGCGTCAGCGCGGTCGCGGTCACCTCGGGCACGAAGTCAGCCAGAATCTTTGAGCCGCAGGCGCTCGGCCGGCCGGCGCGGTAGTACATGTCCTTGTGGGCCAGGGGCACGCCGTGCAGCGGCCCACGCGCGCGCCCGGCGGCGAGTTCCGTATCGGCCGCGCGCGCGGCGTCGAGCGCCGCCTCGGCATCCAGTGCCGCGACCGAATTGAGCGCTGGGCCGTGACGTTCCAAGCGCGCGACGCAGTTCCGGGTCGCCTCCAGGGAAGAGACCTCCTTGGTCGCGATGGCGGCGGCGAGTTCGGTGAGGCTCAGGGCCGCGAGTGCGTCATCCGGCATCGTTGTCGCCTCCAGCCAGCTTCGCGATCGCGATATTGAAACCCGAAGGCTCGGCGCCGAAAGGCAGATCTTGGGCCGCCGCACCGACCTGCGCGCCCAGCCTCACCGCGGCGCCCGCCGGCTCGCGCAGGGCGGCCGGTTCCAGCTCGACGCCCTGAGTCTGCCGGAGCCAACTCGCGAATGCAGCCAATTCTTCCTCGGTCATCACGTTCTCCTTTTTGTATCTAGCCATCATTCGGCGGCGGCCAGGCTGGCCTGGCGGTGCTGTCCGGCGGCGAGCGCCGCGAGCAACGCCAGCAGCATGGCGAACGCGGCGAGGATGAACACCCAAGCCTCGTATCCCGCGTCGATCAGCCAGCCGAAAAACACCGGTGCCAACGCCCCGCCGACGTTCATGCCCGTGGTCACGAAGCCGAACACCGTCCCGACCTGACCCTCGGGCGCGACATTGCGCACCATCATGTCGCGCGACGGCTGGATCGCGCCGCGCGCCAGCCCAACCACAGTCATCGCGACGATAATCGCGGCCAGCGGCAAGGAAACCAACCCGACGATCACCAGGATAGCGGCGGCGACGATGAAGCCGGCCGAGATGATCAAATCGTGGCGCTGGGTGCGATCGGCGAGCACGCCGCCGGCCAGCACGCCGGCCGCCGAGGCGGCCAGAAGTGCCGTGAGCGCCGCATTGGCGGTGACCAAATCGGCGGCGTGCAACTCGACCAGCGCGGTCACGGTGAAGCCGTTGAGCCCGCCGGAGGCGATTGAAGACATCATCATGTAGGCGAACAGCAGCAGCATCGGCGCCGACAGCAACAGCCCCAGGCCGCCTTGCTTGGGTGCGCCCGGCGCCGGCTTCGCCGCCGTGGGAGTCGCCGAGGGAGTCACATCCTTGGCAGCGGTCCGCTGGGCGGTCCCCGGGGTGTCGAGTTCCTGGCCCTGGGTCATGATCACCAGCGCCGTTGCAACGCCGCACAGTCCGACCGTGATCAATGCCACCTGCCAGCTCCACCATGCGGCCAGGGACACCACGATCGCCGGCGCCACCGCCCAGCCGAGATTGCCCGCGAAGGTGTGGAGGCTGAACGCGCGGCCCAAGCGGCCCGGCTCGATGCGCGCGGCCAGGATCGCGTAGTCGGCGGGATGGAACACCGAATTGCCGACACCCATCAGCACCGCGATCACCATTAGCGCGCCGTAGCCCGGCGCGACCCCAGCGGCGGCCACCGCGCCGCCCATGACGATGAGTCCGATCACCAGAGGCCGCCGCGCCCCGAATCGGTCGACCAGGAAGCCGACCGGGGTCTGCAACACCATGGAAGCCAAGTTCGGCAGGCTCAGCAGCAGGCCGAGCGCGGCGTAGCCGACGCCCAACTCCGCCTCGAGCAGGGGGAACAGCGGCGGCAGCACGATCAGGTAGAAGTGGGAGAAGAAATGCCCGGTGCCGATCAAGGCCAGCAGCTTGGCCTCGCGCCGCGCCGGGCGATCGCTACCGAAGGATGTCACGCAGCTTGACCTCGCTGTTTTCCCGCCGGAAAGGGGCGGGGGCCGACTTTATGGCCTGGGCCTTCGCCGCGCAAACCGATGCGTAACTGTGATACCATGGCGCGCGCCGCCCGATTCGCTCAGAGTCGGACCGGTCCCGCCCGCAGCACCGGAAAACCGGAGGCTCCGGATGCCGAGCCGCGACACGCCGCTGACCTACGCCGAGCACCTTCAGCTCGACCGCCTGCTGTCGTGCCAGGAGCGCCAGTCCGTGCTTCACGGCCGCCCGGCCCACGACGAACTGCTGTTCATCGTCGTCCACCAAGCCTACGAGCTCTGGTTCAAGGTGATCCTGTTCGAACTCGACCGTATCCAGGAGGTCTTCGCCGGCCCGCGCGCCGAGGACGCCGGCCTGGGCGAGGCGGTGCACGGGGTCGCGCGCATCGTCGAGGTCCAAAAGCTGCTGATTCAGCAGCTCGACGTGCTCGAGACCATGACCCCCATGGATTTCCTCGACTTCCGCGACTTGCTGGTCCCGGCCTCGGGCTTCCAGTCCTTGCAGTTTCGCCTGATCGAGACGCGCCTGGGCCTGAGGCCCGCCGAGCGGGTCAGCTTCGGCGACCGGCCGGTCGATGCGCGGCTCGGGCCCGAGGACCGCGAACGCCTGCGCGCGGCCGAGGCCGTGCCCTCGCTGTCGGACCAAATCGAGGACTGGCTGGAGCGCACGCCGTTCATCCGCGCGGGCGACTACAACTTCGGCGAGGTCTACCGCCAGGCGATCGTCGAGATGCTGGAGGCCGACGCCGCGTTGCTGCGCGACAACCGGGCGCTGAGCGCCACCGAGCTAGCCGGCGAGACCGAGGCCCTGGCCGCCGCGCGCCGGCGCTTCGACTCGATCTTCGACGAGGCGCGCCACCGCGAACTGCTCGAAGAGGGCGCCTGGCGCCTGTCATGGCGGGCGCTGCAGGCGGCGCTGTTCATCAACCTCTACCGCGGCGAGCCGGTGTTGCAGCTGCCGTTCCGCCTGCTCAGCGGGCTCATGGACATCGACGAGACCCTGACCAACTGGCGTTACCGCCACGCGCTCATGGTCCAGCGCATGATCGGCCGTAAGATCGGCACCGGCGGCTCCTCGGGCCACGATTACCTGCGCCGTACCGCCGAGCGGCACCGGGTGTTCGGCGACCTCTTCACACTCTCGACCTTCCTGATCCCGCGCTCGCGCCTGCCCGGCCTGCCCGAGGGCCTGCGCCATGCCATGGGCTACCGCTACGCCCGTGATAGCGGCACCCAGGCAAGCGGCGCCCAGGGGAGCGGCGCCCAGGGGAGCGGCGCCCAGGGGAGCGGCACCCAGGCGAGCGACGAGGAGCGTTCTTGAGCTACAAGGCGCACTTCCGGCGCTTCCTCGACGCGGACCCGGGGCGCCTGCATTTTGCCGCCCACAGCCACCACCTCTGGCCCGACGTCACCCTCGCGGCTCAGGAACGCTGCTGGCGCGACGCGGCGCGCCTGGCCGACCGCAAGTGGGAGCATGTCTTCGGCGCGGTGATCCCCTCGGTGCAGCGCGGCGTCGCGCGCCTGCTCAACCTGAGCCGGCCCGAGGACATCGTCTTCGCGCCCAACACCCACAGCCTGTTGAATCGTCTGCTGTCTTGTTTGCCGCGGGACCGGCCGCTCCGGGTGCTGACCACCGACGGCGAGTTCCATAGCCTGACCCGGCAATTGCGCCGGCTTGAGGAGGACGGCCTGGCGCGGGTCGATTGGTTGGCGGTCGAACCCTTCGACGACTTTGCCGAACGCTTCGCCGCGGCGGCGGCGGCGGGCGGGCACGATTTGGTCTATCTGAGCCAGGTGTTCTTCAACTCGGGCTTCGCCCTGGCCGATGTAGGTGGCTTGGTCGCGGCGGTGCCGGACCCGGAGACCTTCGTCGTCCTCGACGGCTATCACGGCTTCCTGGCCCTGCCCACCGACCTCGCGGCCGTCGAGGCGCGCGCCTTTTACCTGGCCGGCGGCTACAAATACGCCATGGCCGGCGAAGGCGCCGCCTTCCTGCACGCCCCGCCCGGCATCGGCACGCGGCCGCGCGATACCGGCTGGTACGCCGCCTTCGGCGCCCTGGAGCGCGGCGAGGGCGCCCGCGTCGGCTATGGCGCGGACGGCTCCCGCTTCCTCGGCGCGACCTTCGACCCGAGCGGCCTATACCGGCTCGACGCCGTGCTCGGTTGGCTCGCCGAGCTCGGGCTGGATGCCGCCGCCATTCACGCCCACGCGCATCGTCTGCAGCAAAACTTCGTCGATGGGTTATCCGGTCTCGGCCTGGCGGCGCTCGATCTCGGCCAGTTGGTCGTGCCGGAGCCGGCCCGGCGCGGCAATTTTTTGACTTTCCGGACCCCCGCCGCCGGGGAGATTTACGGCAAACTGCTGGCGCGCAACGTCATCACCGACTATCGCGCTGACTCCCTGCGCTTCGGCTTCGGCCTCTATCACGACGACGACGTGGAACGGATCTGCGAGGTGCTGGGCGAGATTCTCGAGTGACCGGCTTGCACTCGTGGAGTCGCGATCGGCTTCATGGAAAGTGGCCATTCGAAGGCAGCGAGCGAATTTTCTGCCTTAATGCGTTCATATTTTCCGCTCAGTGTCATTGCTCCATAAGTTTGGAGCATTGTCATGGTCAGACTGATCGCCGCCGCCATTCTCGTGCTCGGCTCCGTAGGCGCGGCGAATGGCGCTGATGTGTGTGACCGGATTGATGAGCCGACCGAGGAGGATCTGTTCAAGTACGCGGACGAAGTCTTTCATGCCTTGGTCGTTCGAACTGCGCTGTCTGATGAAAGACTCCGGCAAATACAACGCGAGCGCCTTTTGGTCGAAGTCTGGTACGAAATCAAAGAAGTCTTGAAAGGCGACCCGGCCCCAAACGAGCCCGTGGTCACCACCAAATATATTTTGGGCGGATGCGGTCTAAATCTCTTGGCGGGTCAAGAGTATGTGTTCTACACGACGTTTGTTCCCTTTGGCGCAATCGACTGGAAAAGATATGTCGATATCCTCGACGGCACGAGAGGATTGCCCGTGCGCCCCGAATTCATTGAACGGCGCATCGAGCAAATTCGAGAAATAAGGCGCGCGTTGGAGGAATCGTCGTGGCCAGACTGATCGCCGCCATCATTTTCGCACTCAGTTCCTTTGGAGCAGTAAATGGCGCCTACGCTTGCAGCAGGGTTGATCAACCGACCGATGAGGATTTGTTCAAAACCGCGCACGAGGTCTTTCATGCCCTGGTCGTTCGAACGGCCTTGTCCGACGACCACCGTGGCGGCCCTGACGGCGTGCGCTACGTAGTTCAAGGCTGGTATGAAATCAAAGAAATCTTGAAAGGCGACCCGGCCCCGAACGAACCCATTGTCACAACCAATCTCGTTATGGGTGGGTGTGGACTACATCTCCTGGTGGGCCAAGAGTACGTATTCTACCCGAGGCTTGTTCACATTAACAAAAACGAGACGTTGCGATACGTCGACATCCTCGACGGCACGCGATGGCTCCCTCTGGAACCGGGAATCGCCGAACAGCGCGTCGAGCAAATTCGAAAGATAAAACGCCGTGTGGAAGATTCGGAACGCCTCGGCGGCACGCCCTCCCCTACGCCGCCTTGAGGAACGCCCGGTAGTCTTCGATTAGGTCCTTGACCGCGGCCTCGTAGAGGCGCTTGCCGGCTTCCGGGGTGGCGAGGGAGGGGTCGGAGCCGATGCGCCCGTCGGGGAAGCGGCGGCGGTAGTCGGCGGCGTCCAAAATCGGCCCCCGGGGCGCGATCCGGGGCTCCATCGCGGCCTTCTTGATCGCCTCGGGGAAAGCGAACTGGGTGACCGCGACCTCCGAAGGGGTCGCGTGGCCGCCTTCGGACGCGCCATATAGCTCCTTGGACAGGGCCCTGATACCCGGGGTCTCGTACCAGTTCTTGAGCTTGCAGCGCAGCCCGACCTGGTTGGCGCCGTCGCGCGCCAGGCTGGCCTCGGCATAGATCTCCGAGAAGGCGGCGGTCACGGTGGCGATATTGCCGCCGTGGCCGTTGAGGAAGTAGATGCGGTCGAAACCGTGGCGCGCCAGCGACTGCACCATATCGCGCACCACCGCGATCAACGTCGAGGGCCGGAGCGTCATCGAGCCGGTGAAGGCCATGTGATGCTGGGCCATGCCGACCGCGATCGTGGGCGCGACCAGCGCGTCCGCCGCCTCGCCGATGCCCCGGGCGATGAGTTCGGCGGTCAGCGCGTCGGTACCGATCAGGCCGTTGGGCCCGTGCTGCTCGGTCGAGCCGATCGGCACGATGATTCCGGTGCTGTTCTTGAGATGGTCCTCGACCTCGGCCCAGGTGCAAAGCTGCAACTGCATGTATACCCCCCATCGTTTGTCGGTCCTTGGCCGCGCATGATAGGGCGCGCGTGGCCGGAGCGCTAGAGAATGCGCCCGGGGGGTCATGCGCATTCAGCCGCGAGTCACGAAACCCGCGGAGCCGTATGGCGGCGGATCCGGTCGTGGAGAGTCCGTCGGGATGACCTCGCCGCGGCCCGGCCGCGGCGGACGCAGCCTAGTCGACCGCGGTCAGGTTCCCGGCGGCGCTGCGGCCCCGATTATCGGGGACCAGTTCGTATTCCAGCTTCTGCCCTTCGCGAAGCCCGGAAAGGCCGGCGGCATCCACGGCCGAGACGTGGACGAAGACATCGTTTGAACCATCGTCGGGTTGGATGAAACCGAAACCCTTGACCGTGTTGAACCACTTGACAGTCCCGCTGGGCATGCGTCGATCCTCGAAATAATTGCGCCGCCCGGGCCACCGGCCCGGATAGCAACCAGATCCTGGCAAAACCTGAACGACGGCGGCGGTCGGCTCGCAGGCTATGCGATGGCGCCGCCGCCCCCGGAAGCTTACGCGAAAAACCTGGTTGCCGCGACGATAACGGCGTGTAATCCGCATTGTCAACGCGACATTTCCCGCCCTCTAGCGCGCGCAGGCCAGCGCGCTAGAGGGCGGCTGAATGCCCCGTTGGCGCGGTTGACAGGCCACGCCCGCCCACGCAAGATCGAAATTCATTCGAATCGGTGCTTTGGAGTCGTTTCGAAAAGCAATATTAACGATTTGTAATCTACGTTCGCCTATCGCCCCCGGGACCGAAGGGTCAAATGGCTGGGGTGTTGAGATATCCGGGTGTCGGGGGGCTTTCGAATTTGTCCAGATTTCTGGTGCGAACCACTGCCATCGGCCTGACCATCGGCCTTGCGGCGGGTGCCGTGCTGTTCTCGCTTCCGGACCGTGACATGGTGGCGGAATCGCCGCGCGACAAACCTGTTTGGCGCCAGGCGGCAATGACCGACGCTATCGAGCAAACCGCGACGACCGACGGTATCGCGCCGGCGGCGGTGACCGATGCTATCGAGCCGGCGGCGGTGACCGATGCTACCGAGCCGGCAGTGATGACGGCCAGTATCGAGCCGGCGGCGGTGACCGACGATGTCGAGGAAGTCGCGGTTCCCGCGGAAATCTCGCGCAGCCTTCAGGTCGGCCGCGGCGATACCCTGATGGCCATGCTGGTGACCGCCGGCGTCGCCCGCCGCGAGGCCCATGAGGCGATCGAAGCGGCGCGCGAATTTTACGATCCACGTGGCCTGAGGCCGGGCCAGGAAATCCGGGTGACCCTCGCCATGGGAGCCGCCACGGGAGCCGCCACGGGAGCCGCCACGGGAGCCGATGAGAGCGGTGCGGATACCCGCCGCCTACTGGCACTCAGCCTTCAGCCCAACGTCGAACAGGAACTGCGCGTCACCCGCGACGCGGACGACGGTTTCGTTGCCGAGACGATCACCCGCCAGTTGCTGCGTGTGGCGATGAACGCGGAAGGGCGGATCGACAACAACCTCTCCACCGCCGCCCGGGACGCCGGATTGCCCATGCCGGTGCTGGTGGAGATGATCCGGATTTTCAGCTTCGACGTGGACTTTCAACGCGAGCTGCAGCCCGGCGACAGTTTCGAAGTGCTGTACGAGGCCCTGTTCGAGGAAGACGGCAGCCTCGCCAAGACCGACGGCGTGCTCTACGCCTCGCTGACGCTTTCGGGCGAACGACTGGACATGTACAATTTCACCCCCCAGAGCGGGCACGACGACTTCTTCGACCGCAAGGGCCAGTCGGTGCGCAAAACCCTGATGCGCACCCCGATCGACGGCGCGCGTCTGTCCTCGCGCTTCGGCATGCGAAAGCATCCGGTGCTCGGTTATACCCGCCAGCATAAAGGAGTCGATTTCGCCGCCCCGCGCGGCACGCCGATCTACGCCGCCGGCGACGGGGTGATCGAATCGGCCGGGCGCAACGGTGGCTATGGCAAGTACCTGCGCATTCGCCACAACTCGACCTACAAGACCGCCTACGGCCACATGACGCGCATCGCCAAGGGGATGCGCCGGGGCAAGCGGGTGCGCCAGGGTCAGATCATCGGCTACGTCGGCTCGACCGGGCGCTCGACCGGACCGCACCTGCACTACGAGGTGCTGCGCGGCGGCCGTCAGGTCAATCCGCTCAAGATCAAACTGCCGTCCGGCGAGAAGCTGAAGGCCGCCGATCTAGAGAGCTTCCAGCGCCACCGCGCAGACATCGACGCCCAGCGCCGGCGGGTCCGCGACAGCGACGCCTTGATCGCCCAGGCCGGCTGCCAGCTCCGGTCCGGGGACGCCGAACCGGACTGCTGACCGGGCGCGCCGGGCGCGCGCCCTGAAACTCCCATGACAGGTATGATCGTCTCGGCCTTTCTCGAGGGATTCGGCCTCGGCGCCGGGCTGATCGTCGCGATCGGCGCGCAGAACGCCTATGTCCTGCGCCAGGGCCTCAAGGGCGAGCACGTCTTCGCCGTGGCCGGGCTCTGCTTCCTGGTCGACGTGGCGTTGATCGCGCTCGGCGCCGGCGGTTTCGCGAGCCTGATCGCCGGCCATGCCGGCGCCACGGACATCATCGCCTGGGCCGGCGCGGCATTTCTATTCGTCTACGGCCTGCGCGCCTTCCACGGCGCCATCAAGCCGGGCACTCTCGAGGCCCGGGACGCCCGAAACGCCGGCGGCAGCCTGCGCGCCGCGGCGCTGACCGCGCTGGCGCTCAGTCTGCTCAACCCGCACGTCTATCTGGATACCGTGGTGCTGATCGGCGGCCTGGCGGCGCAGTATCCGCCGGGCCCGCGCACGGCCTTCGCGTTCGGCGCCATGGCCGCCTCGCTGGTCTGGTTTTTCGGGCTCGGCTACGGCGCCGGAAAGCTGGCGCCGGTGTTTGCGAAACCGCGCGCCTGGCGCCTGCTCGACATCGCTATCGGCTGCGTCATGTGGGCGATCGCCGCCGGGCTGCTGTGGGAGCGGATTTGATACCGGTTCCGCGCGCGCGAGGCATAGCGGACGATCGTTGAATTTCTGTACCCGCCAGCTTTCCGGACGACGCGGTGCATTCGTCGGTCAAACCCAACGAATGCACCGTACTGGCGTCGATAGATGGCCCTTGAATTACGCCCAGCCCAGTTGTTTCAGGCTATGCCCATCATTCCAAATTTTCGTCATGTGGCGAATTTTGCCTCCGTCGAATTCCATATCATAGACATAATCGGCTGCCACTTTCTTGCCGGTCGGCGGGACCGGGCCGCCTTCGCCGGTGTGAGTGCCGTGAAAGACCGCAAAAGCACAAACCCTGCCCCTCTCTGCATCGGTCGCGAAACTCTTGAGCTCGTAGTTCCCGTCGGGCGTAAGGGTGAGCAGGCCCTTCATCCAATCGGCATAACCTTCAACGGTCGTGATCTCCGCCAAGGCATCGGCTTGGCACGAGA